>ENA-OWNT01000214-OWNT01000214.1-seawater-metagenome-genome-assembly--contig:-NODE-214-length-160810-cov-10.319779_pt1 | contig 160810 bp, 118 predicted proteins | sample MGYA00238136_ERZ651165 | MGnify/ENA primary metagenome ERZ651165 (study PRJEB26861, sample SAMN08777766) | seawater metagenome | isolation source: coastal seawater | place: USA: Florida | collected...
TCCGGTTTTGCTGCCTCAATTGACTCGAAAACCTTCTATAACAAATTTCAACAGCTAAACTCAAATAGCTTCTTAGAGGAAGAAAGATAAATTATTCTCGCTTGTGTCCTATTTTGTTTGTCCCATTCGATACTAGGGTGTAAATTGATTTTTAAATCCCGGTGTCTCTCCTTACAATGACAAGGAGACCCACAAAAAACAAAAGACATGAGTGAGTTTATGATGATCTTCCGTCACACACCTAATCCTGAGCAGCAACCAACCCCAGAAGCAATCCAAGAAAGCATCAAGCAATGGCAGGATTGGATCGGAGGGATCGCCGCCCAAGGTAAATTCGTAAGTACCAACCGATTGGGGTATGAAGGCAAAACCCTTCAAGCCAACAAGGTAGTCACGGACGGCCCTTATGCAGAGATTAAAGAAATTATTGGAGGCAATATTATTGTAAAGGCTAATTCACTAGACGAGGCACTACTGATGGCTGAAGGCTGCCCAGTCCTAGCGTATGGAGGGAACGTGGAGGTCCGAAACATCCTGGCCCTACCTCAGTAATATTGAGATGGGTTTCAGGGTAAGGAAAATCCTGAAACTCATCGCCCTTAAAATATAAGCGCGTGCAGAACTCTGACCTCATTCCCAATTTATTTCGTCAAGAAAGTAGTAAAATGATCGCCGTGTTGACCAAGGCTTTTGGTTTAACCCATGTCGAATGGGCGGAAGACATTGTTGGCGATACCTTCCTAGCAGCAAGTGAGAGCTGGAAGGAAAAAGGAACTCCTGAAAATCCAACCGCCTGGTTGTATAGTGTGGCCAAGAATAAAACCAGGGATTATTTGCGCCGCCACCAGCATTTTTCGCAAAAGATCGTACCCGATTTAAAGGCAGGGATGAAGGAGGGAGAAGAGATTGAGTTGGATTGGTCAAGGGATAATATTACCGATAGCCAGCTGCGAATGATGTTTGCTATCTGCCATCCAGCCATCCCTGAGGAAGCGCAAATTGGGTTAGCGCTGCGTGTTCTATGTGGGTTCGGAATTGATGAAATAGCCAAAGCTTTCTTGACCAACAAATCTGTCATTAATAAGCGCTTGTACCGGGCTAAGGAGAAGCTAAGGAAGCAGAGTATTACCTTGGACCTTCCTCATCCAGCTGAAATGGAGCAGCGCTTAGCCAATGTGCTCCACATTCTATATCTCGTGTTCAATGAAGGTTATTATTCTCATTTAGATGAGCGACAATTGCGGAAAGATTTGTGCTTTGAGGCTATGCGCCTCAATCACTTGCTACTGCAATACCCTCCCACGAATCAACCTTTTGTCAATGCCTTGTTATCATTGATGTGTTTTCACGCCTCCCGCTTTGAGGCGCGCATAGGGAAAGATGGCAGTTCCATTTTGTACGACCAGCAAGACCGGGATTTGTGGAATGATGAACTAATAGCGCAAGGCAATCATTTCCTGATCGAAAGTGCAAAAGGAGATGTGGTGACCAAATATCACCTGGAAGCCTCGATTGCTTATTGGCATTCTACCAAGCAAGAAATAGACAATAAGTGGGAGCATATTTTACAACTATACAATAAGCTGTTGCAGATTGAATACTCTCCCGTTGCGGCTCTCAATAGAACTTACGCCTTGGCTATGGCCAGGGGGAATGAAATAGGAATTAAGGCGGCGGAGCAATTGGGTTTAGAAGAAAGTTATGCCTACCATATCTTGTTAGGGAAGCTGTATACTCCTCTAGCTAGCGCTCAAGCACGAAACCACTATGAACAAGCGAAATTGAAAGCAAGTTCAAATGTGGAGGAATCTATGGCGGATACATACATAGAAGAACTTGACACTAAAATGAGCTAATTATGCTAATTTTGAAATAAAAAAAATGAGCATAGCAGAAGCCTACAACCAATGGTCAGAACAGTACGATACCAACGAAAATAAAACACGGGACCTAGATAGGTTGGCTACGCAAAAAACCTTACAAAAATACACCTTTGACAAAGTGTTGGAATTGGGATGTGGAACGGGGAAAAATACGACTTGGCTATTGGAGCAAGGAGCTGAAGTGATCGGTTTAGATTTTTCAGCGGGGATGCTGGAGAAAGCACGGGAAAAGATTCAATCTTCCAAGGTCCAATTTCTACAGGTTGACATTACCAAAGACTGGCCTAGCGCTATCCCCACAGTAGATTTGGCGACTTGCAGCCTCATTCTTGAACACATCGCCGATCTAGATATAGTTTTTCAGCAAGCTCATCGTAAAATCAAAAAGGGAGGTCATTTCTTCATCTGTGAACTACATCCATTTAAACAATATATAGGAAGCAAAGCGCGCTACGAAACCGAAGAGGGCGTGCAAGAATTGGAAGTATATATACATCACATTTCAGAATATTTGCAGGGTGCTAAAAACAATGGATTTAACCTGGTGGAATTGGAGGAGTGGTTTGATGAAGGAGGGGAAGAGCAAACCCCGCCGCGCTTGCTCTCCATGATGTTTCAACGTATATAGGTCTTATTCTGCAACTTGTAGCGGTTTTTCTTGCCAATTCAATTGCTGTATCCATTGATGAACGATCTTGCTCATTTTTTCTGCTTGACCTTCATGTGGGAAATGACCTTCTCCTTCAATCAAGTGTAGATTTGCATGTAGTGCGGACGCTAGTATGCGTTCTGGAATGCCTAGTTGATGAACGGGGTCCTTGTCTCCATATATTAATAATATTGGTTTGTGATGCCATTTTTGTTCAAAAGCCTGAGCAAGCTTTTCCATGAAGGAAGATTCTGTTCGAAGGCTATACAACATCCGAGTGATTCTCCTTCTTTTCGCTGGGCTGTCATAGAGTCGATAGTATTGTTCCTTTTCCCTCTTTGAAAGTTTCCTAGTCATTACTCCTAGGTTAAAAGTTAAACGGACTAGTAGATTGGTTCTTGCATTAATGGTTTGAAAGATGCGGCTGCCGACGATCCCAAGCATCCGGTGTATACGCGGATACTCATAGGTAGGGTAAATAATGGTATCCGTAAGGATCAATGCTTTGAATCGTTCGGGTTGCTCTGTAGCTATTTTGAATAGAGAAGGACCGCCCGTATCATGCCCAAGACCAATGATCTCTTGCAGTTGCAAGAGGTCAATGAATTGCTCCAAAATTTCCTTCTGACTCCGGATGGTATATTCATCCTCAGGGTGTGGAGAAGAAAGCCCAAAACCGGGATAATCTAATGCAATGCAGCGGTAGTATTGACTGAGCTGCTGAATGAAAATTCGATACATAAAAGAGGAACCCAGTGGCGCGTGACTAAACAGGAGGGTAGGGCCTGTGCCTTCATCGATATAGTGGATTCGTTGCTTACCTATGTTAATCCAACGGTTGGCGAAGGGATATAGTTTTTCATCGTACATCATGACTTTTTTTCTTCAAAGTTCTGATGTCGTTGTAACTAATGTCTTGCCATATGACAAGAAATAGGATCAGCTGATATTTTTTCTAATCCGGCTTAGAGAGGTATCTGTAATTCCTAAATAAGAAGCTAAATACTTAAGGGGGATTTTTTGTAGAAAAATGGGGCGATCCAGTAATTCTCGATATCTTTCTTCTGCACTTTTGGTTTGCAAACTTACCATACGCTCCATGACCATAACCATTCCGCCCTCCGCAAAGTTTCTGCCAAATTCTCGATACTCAGGCTGCGCTATGTATAGCCGTTCCAAGGTGGCCTTTTGTAAGCAAATAACCTTGCTGTCCTCTATGGCTTCAACATAAAATACAGCAGGAACATCTTTGTAGAAGCAGAGCAAATCTGTGACGAACATTCCCTGAAAAGAAAACCAAGTGGTAACCTCTTCCTCTTTATCGTTTAGATAGAATACCCGAAAAGTACCTTCTTGGATAAAGGCCATAAAATGAGCTCTCCAGCCCGGCTGTATGAGATACTCACCTTTCTTAATCACTTTGATAGGAGAGAAGGCTTCTAGGATAGGCTGGCAATTGACCCCAGGCATTACTCCCGCAAAATACTGTCGAAGGGATTCCAAAATCTCATGGTTTTAAGTTCTTTATACCATAAAGTTAGAAGAAATGATGGCCTCGACATAGCTTGCGGGTAAATGTACGTCCGACATGTATTTCATACTGCAAAGAGATACCAAAACCATTTACCTGAAATCCTCAAAGGATTTCCCATCATACCGATACACACCATCTAACTTGCCAAACCACATATGACCGCGACTGTCCTCCAGTATGCCGAAGTACATTTTTTCATAGACGCTTAACTCCGTGGCTTTGACTAGTTCGGGAGAAAGTGAGGCCCCTTCATAACGAGTCAACGTCCAGATATTACCAAACCCTGAGCTGGTCCAGATACCTCCCTTGCTATCTTCATGTATATATCCTACAAAGGTCTTCGTGAAGTTGAACCAGGATTGTCCATCATATCGCCATAGTCCACCATTACCACCCAACCAAATGTTACCGTTTTGGTCTTCTATGATAGAGCGAACATTCGAAAATGACTCTCCTTTGTCATTGGTGAGAATAGTGAAGGTTTCGCCATCCCAGGTACAGGCTTGTCCACGGGTCCCAATCCAGAATAGGCCGTTTTGGTCTTCCGTAATGGCATTTATATCATTAGAAGGCAGACCATCGGCTTTTGTGAAGTTTGTGAAGTTTTTTCCATCATAACGACTTATCCCGCCTCCAGTACCAATCCAGATATTCCCTGAGCTATCTTCTGACAAATTGGTCACCTGATCATCTAGCATACCATTCTTCGTAGTGAAGTTGGTGAAGCTTTCTCCATCATAGCGATAAACACCCGCGCCAATCGTCCCAAACCAGAGATCCCCTTGACTTCCTTCTAAGACTGCAAAAGCATGGAATTTGCGTAAGCCCTCCTTGTTGGTAAAATTCGTAAAGGTACCATCGGTGTAACGCAAGATGCCTTCCCAGGTTGCCAGCCATATATTACCCGCTTTGTCCTCTATAATATTTCTGGTGATGCTCTCAGGGCCAGCAGAACTGTTTATAGTGTGAGTTTCGTGAAAGTAGGGATCAGGCGGAGGAAGGATATTGAGGTATGGACTCTTTTCGACCTTAGATGGGGTTGCTTTATCTTGGCCTTGGCAAGTCGAGAAAAAAAGACATAGCACGGGTATGAATATCTTCAGTGTTGCTTGATGGAGATTTATTCCCTTAAATTTCATGGCTAGCTGATTGGATCTATTGATGAATAGGACCAATTTAGCTCTTTTACTGGGGTTGTTTGGATACCTAATGTAAAAGGATGTAAACGAATTGTAAATTCCAGTACTGCTAGAAAAATATAGGGAGAAGATGCGTCGTCAGGAAGATTTTTAGCCGAGTTCTCTAATCTTCTTCAGGACGCATCTTCAGGCAGCCATTTTATTTACTGACGGTATAAGGCAAGGAAAGATCACCAGATGCCACTGAATAAACGGAGTATACCCCCAGCATAGGTAGATCATTACGGGAAGCATTTACCTGCATGTACGCCGCCACGGCGTCGAATTTGAATTGCGTTTTGTTCTTAATCCGGAATGCAGGAACAACTACTCGAATGACATTCCCTCTGGTAACTATATTGTAGCCTGGCGAGTCCATATACATAGGCATGCCGGGGTTAGTAGGGGGGAGGGTGACTTTATCTTTATTAGCGTCGAATTGTTTGACGGCTAGGCCTCCTGCCACCCGATCATCAGATTTGAGCACTACCCAATGCGGGTGCCAAACAATCCCATCATTGGCATAATCGCTGTCATAGTTTTCATCCCACAAAGGAGTATCGTCAAAGTCGGGATGAGATGTTAAAGCCAAGGCCACAATCCCATCGGTTTCACTAAATCCAACATCGGTAGACTTCAAGTTAGTAGGAAAAACATATCCCAAGACCGGAGCTCCATCCAGCTGACCAACTGGTTTTGGGCGCGAGTTGCCCGCTTCACCCTTTACCTCAATACTGAATACAAGTTGATCTAAACGATCATCATACATGACGGAAGTATTCGTGATCACCAAATCCGGCGATTGCTTAAAGGCCGGGTCTTCATTTTTGCCTTGTGCGAATAAGGTGGTAATACATAGTATGCTTAAGATGCTTAATGCCAAACGTTTCATTTTTACTGTATTTATAAGTTAAATATAGTTAGTAATCCTAACTTATTTGGTTAAAAAATTTTTATCCCACAGCAATAGCCAACAATTTTTGGATATCGGAAGTGATTGCTGCTTTAGTATGGTGTCCAAAAGTGGACTTCTTTATGTTGAGATCTTGATCAAATAGCACGAGGCTAGGCGTTCCCTGTAACTGATTTAAGTGGAAGGTTGTGGCTACTTTGGGGTAGTAGGCAAAATGGTGTTGCAGCGCCTGTAGTACCTGTTGTTGTTCTTCTTGTGCTAATTGCTTAAATCTTGAATTCTGTTGTGTTAGAATAGCAAGGTTCTTTTCAGTGAGAAAGGCCTTTGCCGGTGTCATAAGATCCATAGCTACCGGGAAGAGCACTTTTTGTTGATCAACCTGTTGTCCAATAGATTGTAGATAAGCATGGGTAGCTCCTATTGTTTTCCCTTCTTGGAGTAGGAGGTTTGTGTTCTTCTCCGTATTTAAATTGAAATTCTCAAAGGCAGTTGAAATACCTATGATACCAATTTGATCACCTAACTCCTCGAATAGGCTATTGATCGTAGGAATGCCATACAGGAAACAGCCAGGACAATTGACTTGGAATATAAAGGCTAAGTTGATAGGGCGAAGCTCAAATTCCCCCTGCAGCATATTGTTGATATGAAGATGGAATCTTCTCATTATCGGTTGTTTTTTAATTCTGACACAAATATAATTAGGATTCCTAACTAAATCAAGCATTGACAAAAATATTCTCCCAAGAGAAGCGCAAGGACTAATTAAATGCTGACACTAAATCCCACTTTTACTTTATCGATCACCACATGTGTACAGAACTGTTTTACATCAGCATTATCCATGAAATATCTTTTGGAGAAATTTTCATAGTGCTTCATATCACGGGTGTTTATTATCAGAATGAAGTCATAAACACCTGCTACATAGTAGCATTGCATCACTTCAGGGCAACTGGATAGAAGCTCTTTAAAAGCGTCGATAACTTTGGAGTTACCTAGTTCCAAGGTGACGTCTACTACACAAGTGATGCCAATACCCGCTGCAGTAGGAGAAACGATTGAGATGTCGGCCTCGATAATCTTGTCTTGCCGAAGCCGTTGCAGCCTTCTTTGCACGGCACTGGTGCTTAAGTTTACAATTTTCCCCAGTTCCTTAGCGGAGATTCTATTATTTCTTTGAAGTTGATCTAGTAGCTTTTTATCGACCTCATCTAAGCTTTGCATAATTTACCCATTTATTCTAGCTAAGAAAGTTTTTTTATGCCCTATGATTAGTGATTTACCCAAATAATGCAAGCTTATGATCATAATTTTGCAAAGCGATTGTTGATTTAGGCAACTCCATTTCCAATTCTTCTCTTGAAAAAGAAAAACTAAAAATTATGAAGAAACTACTGGTGGTCATTTTCTCAATATCAACTATGATCCATAGCCAAACAGCAGTTTGTCAAAATAATGCTGTCCCCCTTGAAATCTCTACGAGCTACCTAGATAGCTTTATTGTTGGGGAAATGAAGGAATCAGGAATAGTCGGACTTGGAGCAGCTGTAATTGTAGACAAAGAAATAGTGTGGATGGAAGGATATGGCTATGCAGATCGGAAAAACAAAGTCCCTTTTACGCCAAGTACCATTATGAATATTGGATCTATCAGCAAGACAATTACAGGAGCATCACTGATGCATGCGGTTGAAGAAGGATTGGTTTCTCTCGACGAAGATATTAATAGTTATTTACCATTTGAGGTGAGCAATCCATTCTTCCCAGATGAAAAGATAACTTTAAGGAATCTGGCTACTCATACTTCTGGAATTACAGATCGGTATGAAGTTTATGACAGTACTTATTGTTTTGGTGGTGATACTCCAGAGCCGCTTGCTGATTTTTTAAGAAACTATTTTGTCCCCAAGGGTAAATACTATTCAAAGGATAATTTCTTGAACTATAAACCAGGCGCATATCGAGACTATTCAAACATTGCGGCTGGATTGGCCGGCTATATTATTGAAACCGTCGCAGGAGAGTCATTGAACGAGTACAGTAAGCGACACATCTTCACACCCTTGAAAATGAATGACACTGGCTGGTTTTTGTCAGAGATAGAATTGGAAAATCATTCAAAACTTTATGGAAAACAAGATGGTACCATCAACCCTATTCCATTGTATGAGTTAACCACCTATCCAGATGGGGGTGTCCGAACATCGGTTTCGAGTTTGACCAAGTTTTTTATTAGTTTAATAGATGGCGGGAAATTTAACGGAGTTAGCATATTGACAGAGAAATCGGTGAAGGAAATGCTAAGATTCCAATATACTAGATCCAATAAACCTGAAAATATTAATTTAGAAGAACCAAATAAGAATGCTGGGATATTCTGGTCTACAAAACGCGATGTGACAAGAATTGGGCATGGCGGAAGTGATCTTGGTTTGAGGACTGAAATGTTTTGTGACTTGAAAAAGGAAGTTGGAGTTATATTATTTATCAATACAGAGCGCAGCACTAAGGTTATATATGATGAACTTTGGAAGTACGGTCAAACGCTGAGAGATACCAAAAGGTAAATTACCGATGAATAAAAAGTTGGAATTATAGCAACGGTTGCCCGCTTTTATCGGCATTTTGCTTCTACATTTAGATCGAAAATGCACGCCTTATGACAATCAAAAAGATTCTTTTCAGAACAATGGGCACGCTTGTGTTCTTGCTAGTACTACTAGTCAGCTTCTTATTGAACCCCTCTTTGTTATACGCCAATAAAACGGTATACCAAAATATTACCATCTATCATCAGCAGCCATTGCGCTATGATCTCTTTTCTCTAATTGATCAAAGCTTAGCCAAGGTCGAGAAAGTAAAAATTATGGAGAAAAGGGTGAATTCTGATCTATGCTTGAATGATGGTTCTTATTATCCAAGCCTGGTTCGAAAGTTATTAGGGGAGGATGTGTTTACGGCATTTAGCAATAAAGTTGTCTTTTTGGGGCAGGACCTGCCAGAATATGATCGATTTTATCTGTGGGATCGACAGTTAAAGTACAGTCAGTTCTTGACGCATGGTTTAGTCCATAATTTACAATTTCAGCACCATGGATTTTGGGATGCCAATCCATTAGGTGGATATCCGATGTGGAGATGGGAAGGATATGCAGAGTATGCCACACTTAGTGCAAAGTATGATCTAAAGTGTTTGTTGGAGGATTATCAAGAAAAAGATATCGGACCCTACGATTGGTTTGTCCTGTCAGATGGCGAAGGAACTATTAACTTACATGTTCGCTACCTTATACTAGCCAAATACGCCTTTGAAATTAAAGGACAGGCATATAATCAATTCCTAAATGATCCACAATCGGAGTCGGAAGCCTTTACAGAAGTCCTTACTTGGGTAGCGGAGAACTGATCTTTCATTCAAGATTAAGTACTGTTTTTGTTTAAGAGGAAGGCTCAAATGGAACAATTTGAGCCTTATTTTTCTATTTTATACATTTTTGTGAATAAAATAATAGGTTATCTATTGACACGTCTAAAAGTTTTATTTACATTTATGTATAAAATAGCTTAAACGGTATTGAAGAACAATGAAAGGAAAGCATTTAGGAGAATTTGAAGAGCTGATCTTGCTAACAGTTGCCGCCTTACAAGGGGAGGCTTACGGCTTGGCTATTAAGAAGGAATTGGAGGAGCAGTCTGGTCGAAAAGTAACCATCAGTGCTGTTCACACGGCTTGTAATCGCCTGGAAGGGAAAGGTTTTTTAACTGCCGAATTCGGTGAAAAATCAGAGAAACGTGGCGGGAAGCGGAAAAAACTGTACTCCGTAGGATTGAAAGGCCAGCAAGCTTTGTTGGATACACAGCACCTCAGGCAACGGCTTTGGCTGCGAATCCCACCAGGTACCTTCCAAATTGAATGGTCATGGTAGAACCCGATTCCTATTACTATGATCCGCCTCCAAGGACGATGCGCATACTGCGTTGGTTTTGTGCTGATATCTACCTCGAAGAGGTGGAAGGGGATCTGTATGAATTATTCCAGGAAGAAGTACAGGACTATGGCTTGAAGAAAGCAAGACGGCGATTTTTCTTTACCGCTATACGCTATTTGAAGCCCTTTTTCTATGGGAAAAAGGATTTTACCCTACAACTTGAATATCACCTGACTATGTTAAAACATTATTTAAAAATCGCTTTTCGTCAGCTCAAAAAGCAGCAGGCCTACTCTTTTATCAACATCAGTGGTTTAGCTATCGCTATGGCTTGTTGCATTGTAGTCTTGGTATATGTGCATGACGAGACCTCTTACGATAATTATCATCCCAAGGCAGAACAGGTTTACCGCCTATCGATCCGATCGCTTGAAGTGGGAGATGATAATTCTGAGAACTTAATTGCTGCTTCCCCCATACTTTGGGGCCCAGCCCTAAAGAAAGATTATCCGGAAGTAGAAAATTATACGCGCTTTGTTCCTCGTACGAGCCCGGATAACCCCTGGGAAGTCACTGTGGGAGATCGTTCTTTTTCGGAGGCTAGGATTTTATATACGGATCCTTCCGTTTTGGAAATGTTCAATTGGCCTTTGGTGAATGGCGATCCGACTAAGGCACTGGATGACCCCAATACCATTGTCATTACAGAAGCAATGGCAGAAAAATATTTTAAGGGGGAAGATCCGATTGGTAAAGTGCTGACGATAGATCCGAAAGAGCGAGATCGAGAAGGAAATTTAAATGGGAATACTTACGATTTTACGGTATCTGCCATTATATCAAATGTTCCAGAACGATCTCATTTTCGTTTTGACTTTTTATTGCCGTCAAGAATATTGAATGATGTTTATGGAGGCGATATTAATGGAGAAGCAGATATTAGCCCCTGGTACTGGAGAGGATTGATTGGGTATACCTATCTAGAGTTGAAGCCCGGAACTGATGTTGATGCCTTTGCGGCTAAGTTTGAGTCTTTTCAGGAACGATACGTTGGAGATGCTACTCGGTCGAGAGGATATTATTATGAACCTGACCTCCAGCGTTTAGATGAGATTTACTTAGATGGCGAGCGTTTAGGTCAAATGCGCCCAGTAGGAGATAAAACCTATCTATATGTCTTCTCGTTAGTGGCTTTATTTATCCTCTTTCTGGCCTGCATTAATTTCATGAATTTGGCTACTGCGCGCTCTGCCATGCGCGCCAAGGAGGTGGGACTTCGCAAAGTAGTCGGAGCTTTCAGAAAGCAACTAATCTCTCAATTTCTGGGAGAGTCTGTCGTGATCAGCTTTCTCGCCTTTTCGATAGCTGTTGGTTTGGCGTGGTTGGTATTACCTTTTTTTTATGAATATTTAGAGAAGGAGTTATTTATCGATTATGCCCGTGAAGCACCATTTTTGGTCAGCTTACTATTGTTAGGGATTATCGTAGGTATCATTGCCGGAAGTTACCCTGCCCTCTTTCTATCCCGGTTTAAACCTGCCTTGGTTTTGAAAGGGGTATATAGCAAAACGCAAAAGGGGGCTTTGTTGCGGAAGGGCCTGGTTGTGTTCCAATTTATGATCTCTGCCTTCTTTATCATTATGACTATTACGCTTTTTAAGCAGATTAACTTCATGCGTAATTATGATTTAGGATTTGATCAAGAACGAGTTGTCGTCATTCCTCCAAATGTTGCACAATCCATGGCTAGTCAATATGAAGCTGTCCGAGGAGAGTTACTGGCAGATCCACGCTTCAAGGATGTTACGATGTCTTCGCAAGTGCCTGGCCAGCCTGGACGAGGGGGGGACCTCTATGTAGAAAAGGGGGCCGATATTGAGTCTAGTTTTTCGCTTGACGAGACTTTTGTGGATTACAATTATGTCGATCTTTTTGGGTTGCAACTGCTGGCAGGAGAAGAATTCAAAAAAAGGAAGGTGGATGAGGAGGAGGCTGAAGAACAGGAAGTAGTGGCTATCTTGAATGAACAAGCTGTTCGGCAATTTGGTTGGGCAAGTCCACAAGAGGCGATTGGGAAACAGATTGTCCGCGATCCGAATGCTAAAGATTGGACGGCCAGAGTGGTAGGCGTAGTGAAGGATTTTCACTCTGAATCCTTGCGCGAAGAGATTGGCCCGCAAGCACTGATTCAAATGCCTAGGTATAGCTTTATGAGTGTTAAACTGAAAACGGACGATTTGCAGGGTGGAATCGCTGCAATTCAAGGCACGGTTGAGAAATTTGTGAAGGATGTACCATTTGAATATAATTTCCTGGATGCGACCTTCAAAGAGCAATATGAAACAGAAGCGCAGCTGAGCAGTGTCTTTACTTATATCTCAATGTTGGCAATTTTTATAGCCTGTATGGGGTTATTTGGCCTAGCGACCTTTACTACCGCAGCTAGGATTAAAGAGGTGGGAATAAGGAAAACCCTGGGTGCTTCGGTCCAGGACATTGTATTCCTACTCAGTAAAAATTTTGCGATACTCATTCTAATTGCTGGATTGGTAGCGGTTCCTTTTGCCTATTTAGCCGCAGAAAGAGGGTTGGAGTACTTTGCATACAGTATTAATAACAGTATAGGTACGTATGTTGTAGCTGTCATTGGAGCTTTGGTTATAGCATTAATAACCATCGCTTTTCAAACGATTAGGGCAGCTTTGTCGAACCCGGTTGAGAGCTTACGAGCTGAGTAATGCCACTAAGTTTTCAGGAGTCGTAGCCCCCCCGAAAACTTAGATCACACATACACATGATCAATGCCTAATTTACCTACTTCTTATCCTGATCCACCAGCGCATATGATGCGACTGCTGCGTTGGTTTTGTGCTGATGTCTACCTGGAAGAGGTGGAGGGAGATCTCTTTGAATTATTTCAGGAAGAGGTGGAAGAGTATGGACTCAAAAGAGCGCGTAGACGCTTCTTTTTTACGGGAATCCGCTATTTAAAACCCTTCTTTTTTGGTAAAAAAGAGACCGGGTTGAACTTAACCTATCACCTGACCATGTTTGCACATTACTTCAAGATATCAATGCGAAATTTCCGTCGCAATGCGCTCTATACTTTCATCAATGGCTTCGGCCTTTTTCTGGGTATTCTGGTGAGTATATTCATGTTGCTCTGGGTCTATGACGAGTCGCAAATTGATAAATTTCACCCGGATACTGACAGATTGTATCGCGCTTATTTTAATGGCGTTTCAGAGGAAGGTGAAATCACCTTTACTCAAGGAGCCTCCCCTTATGCACTCTATAAAAAACTAATGGAGACGCCGGGAGTTGAGGATGCCATCTTTTTCGACGAGCGAAGCCCAGCGGTGAGAAAGTTTGGAGATAAACTGCTAAAGGAAGGAGGAGCTTGGGCTACGCCCTCTTTATTTGAAGTGCTTAGTTTTCCGATGTTGAAAGGCGGAGCGGAAAATGCGGTAGGTCACGATCAGTCGATGTTCTTGTCGGAAGGTTTGGCTCATCGTATCTATGGTGATTTCCTTTCTGATACATTGATTGGGAGCACCCTGCGGATGAATGAAGAAACAGATTATAAGATAGCAGGGATCTATAAAAACATCGGTAAGAATAGCAGCCTATCCTTTGATTATGTTCTGAATGCACATTTTTTACGTTCGGCTGTTGGCGATGGATGGGAAGATAATTGGGGAGCTAAGCAGGCAACAGTCATTGCGAAGTTATATGAAGGCACTACTGCGGAACAAATCGAAGAAGTAATTAACCCGTATTACGCTGCTACTGATGGCTATGGGGTTGGTGGAGAGGCCTTAATGCTATTTCCTTTTGAAAAAAACTACCTCTGGACAAAGTTTGAGCAAGGAAAAGCTGTTAGTGGGCGAATACAGTATGTACGCATCTTTATTGGAGCCGCTATCTTTTTGTTACTCATAGCCTGTATCAATTTTATAAACCTCAGTACGGCTCAAGCTACGAGGCGAGGTAAAGAGGTAGGGGTACGTAAGACGGTGGGTGCACTAAATACGAATCTGATTCGTCAATTTTTAGTAGAATCAGGTATTCTGATCTTCTTAGTGTTGATCGCCGCCATGGTTTGTGTTGGTGTATTACTGCCACAATTAAATACCATTTTCGAGAAATCTATTCAGATCGCTTGGGCCAACCCAGGTTTCATTTTAGGAGTGATAGGCTTTGGTTTGATCCTAACCTTGTTATCTGGGCTTTATCCTGCCTTTGTGTTGGCGCGGTTTAAGCCAGCTAAGGTGTTGAAGGGACAGGTCTCTAAGCGAATGGGAAAAGATTACCTCCGAAGAATGTTGGTCGTCTTTCAGTTTGTCTTATCTGGTATATTGATCATTTCCACTTTGACGGTCCGCAACCAATTGCATCTCATTCAGCATGAGAACTTGGGATTGGATCGAAATAACGTCATTTCCATGGGCTTGAACGGGCCAGTCTATGATAGGTTTGAGATTATCCGTGAAAAGTTGTTTCAATTTGGAGATGTAGTAGAAATTACTCGAACCTCAGACACGCCAGTCAATTTAGATTGGATCGGAACCCGGTTTACCTGGGAAGGTCAAGCGCCTGACGATGACAACTACTTCTATATGATGAATACAGAAGACAGCTTTGATGATGTTTTTCAAATAGAGATGGCAGCAGGTCGTTTCTTCGATCGAAATATCCAGTCTGACAACAATGGGATTGTGATTAATGAAAAAGCTCTGGACTACATTCAAATGGAGGATCCTGTGGGTAAACCCGTAAAGGATGTAAACGGGAGGACCTGGACGATCCTCGGGATTGCTAAAGACTTCAATTTCAAGTCAATCCACAATGAGATTGAACCACTAATGATGCGCAATAGGCCAGAATACACCGGGTTTATGTATCTAAGAGTAAAGAACGGACGGACGCCAGAAGTCATGGCTCAGCTAAAAGGTATTTGGAAAGATGTAGTGCCTGGCTATCCCTTGGAATTTGAATTTGTGGATGATGCTTATGCCAAACTATACCAAGGAGAACTTCTGGTAGGAAAACTATCCTACTTTTTTGCCGCAATTGCGATTATGGTGTCTTGTCTTGGGCTATTTGGATTGGTAACGTTTATATCCCTCCAGCGAACCAAAGAAATTGGTATTCGAAAAGTGCTTGGTGCGTCACTGGGCAACATTGTAATGTTATTGTCCAAAAACTTCATCCAGTTGGTCTTGATCTCTTTGCTGTTGGCTATTCCTTTGGCTTGGTACTTACTGAATGGTTGGCTGGAAAACTTTGCCTTCCGGGTTGAATTAGGATGGCCGGTCTTCTTGCTTGCTGGCTTGGTAGCAGTTTTGATAGCCTTGATAACAATTAGTTTTCAGGCCATACGTGCAGCCTTGGCGAATCCAGTTAATAGCCTACGTATGGAATAATCCAATTGTTTTTTGCTGACACATAGTATCTTAAAGGTCACTGTATGGAGATACTGAGCCTGCATCTCTATATCAGTAGAGTTCGTCTCTCTAAGTCTATAAACAAGATTGGGGTCACCCAATATTTTTAAAAATCATTTTATGAATAATCAATATTTGCTCCTTTTGGGGCTGGGCCTCTTATTGCTATTTTCAAGCCAAAAGGCTGCCGAACCACCCCGTTCTACAACATCGAATTTGTTATCTACTGAACATACGAGGTTAATTGATTCTCTCTTTTTGGATTTTAGCGCTAATCGTCCAGGAGCAACGGTCATGATAGCCAAAGGAGATCAGTTATTGTTTTGTAAATCCTACGGACAGATTGATCTAGACGGCAGCAAGCAAGCAACTAATGATACTCGATATCACCTGGCTTCGGCGTCTAAGCAATTCACCGCCATGGCTATACTGCAACTGGTTGAGGCGGGCAAAATTGGTTTGTCTACCTCACTACAGGAGGTTTTTCCTGCATTTCCAGAATATGGTAAGCTGATAACTATACAGCACTTACTCACCCATCAATCTGGATTAGCAGAAATCAATCCACCTAAAAAAGAGGAGAATGCGGGTTTGATGACAGACAGTTATCGACTGGAACAATTGATGCTTTTAGATAGCTTACAGTTTGTTCCAGGGACGGCTTGTGAATACAATAACACGGGGTATTCTGTTCTTGCAGAAATCGTTCGAAAAATTAGTGGGATGGAGTTCGGTATTTATATGGAACAGGAGATTTTTTCTAAAATAGGAATGACCGGTACCATCTATTATTCCGAGGCTGCGACTACAAATGTCGGTTATCACATCTTATCGGATACTATAGTGCGTGCTCCAGGGGCCCGTGATGAAACAAAAGGTAGTGGATCTGTGTATACGTCTGCCAATGATTATTTTAAGTGGCATTTGGCACTTTGCAGTGACAAACTGCTTGCTCCAGACTTGCTCTCTCAAGCTTTCACGCCTCAAGCAGGAACCAAGAACAGATGGGGAACCTACGGTTATGGTTGGTACACAATGGAACATGGCGGATACCCGTATGTAGAACATGGCGGAATCACACAATCTGCAGGTTTCATCAGCTTTACTGCGCGCATTCCGCAGGAGAAAATAACCGTAGCGATATTCACCAATAGAGCCTGGACAAGAGCAAATACTCCCAGTCAGAATATTGGTAAAAGAGCAAAAGTGCTCCTAAGTATTGCTAGTGAAGGCCATTTTAGTATGCCTACTCTGTCTGATATAGATCCTGAACCTAAACATTCCCTAGCACAAGTACTCATTGATGAGGTCTTAACTAATGGTATTGATGCTGGAATGACACTCTTCGCAGCATTAAAGAGTTCTGACAAATACTATCTTAATGAAAAGGAAATGAATCAGGTCGGCTATGCACTCATTAACAATAATCAGATAAAGGCTGCTATCAAGGTATTTGAGGCCAATGTGGAGCTTTTTCCTGATTCTTGGAATGTATATGATAGTCTTGCAGAGGCCTATATGATTAATGGCGACAAGGAACTTTCCCTCAAATCTTATCAGCAATCCCTGACGCTCAACCCACAAAATGAGAATGCCACCAAGCAGATGGCCAAATTAAGTAATAAATGATCTAGCAAAACCACTGCCAAATCTAAAGAGTAAACCGATAATTGTGTAGGCTGCTCTCAGTCTTACAAAGTGCTGCGCAAATAAAAGAGGCTTTGTAAGGCTGGGAGCTATCTTTTTTCTCTATTCTGTATAAGTAATATTAGAAGAGTTATCTGTTTCAAATCTTTCAATCCTATCCTTTTATTTTCTTCAGGCAGATTGAAACCATGATAACGTCACTAAGGCAAATGACTTTTATCACCTGTAATGGCGATCATTATCTAGAATTTAGGGTGATAAAAAGATCTAAAATGAAAAATAAGTATATCTATTGCCTTGTAACAGGAGTTTTCTTGCCAATGTTTCTTGTTGCCCAAATAACTATCTCTGGTGAAATTCGCCCCCGATCGGAATATCGCCATGGGTTTAAGACACTCGCCCAAGAAGATCAACAAGCTGCCTTTTTTATAGATCAACGCACTCGACTGAATGTTCTTTTTTCCTCTAATAAGACCCAATACTACGTGAGCCTCCAGGATGTTAGAGTTTGGGGGAATCAGCCACAGTTAGTGGTTAATCAAGGTGTCTCTACAGGTGTACATCAAGCCTGGGCAAAGGTGATATTAAATCCACAATGGGCTATGAAGCTAGGACGCCAAGAAATTGCCTATGATGATCAGCGGATATTCGGTAATGTAGGATGGGCACAGCAAGCCCGAAGTCATGATGCTGCTCTTTTGGTTTTTCAAGATAGCACCTTTACGGCACAATTGGGCTTAGCTTTTAATCAAGATAGACCTCAATTGTTTTCCACTCGATATAATATCTCCAACAATTACAAAAGCATCCAATTCCTCTGGCTGCAAAATAATTGGGGAGCAGTTAAAGGAAGTTTTCTCTTCCTGAATGATGGACGTCAGGTGAATTTCTCCGATGGGGGTTTTAAGACCAACTATAGTCAAACTATTGGAGGGAGGCTGAGTTACCAGGAAAATCAGTTGACGGCCAACCTTAGCCTCTACTATCAAGGGGGGACTCATGCTGACACCCTGGATACTAAAGTTGATGCCTATTATTTAGGTGGAGACATTGCCTATTCACTAAATAATAAACTTACCCTAGCAGGAGGGATTGAAGTGCTCTCAGGCAACGATCAATCTGAAAAGAACGGAAAAAACAATGCCTTCAATCCACTTTATGGCACAAACCACAAATTCAATGGACTGATGGACTATTTCTATGTGGGAAATCATATTGGGAGCGTAGGACTCAACGATCTTTTTGTTAAGGCCAAGTACAAAAAGGGAGATTTTAACACGGGATTTGCCTTTCACTATTTTCTGACCAATGGCAAGGTAGCAAATCCACAAAATGAAGCCGGAGTATTGAACGACTTTCTAGGTACAGAAATCGACTATACGATAGGATGGAGATTGAATGCTGGTGCTACTATGAAAATGGGCTATTCCCAATTGTTTGGTTCCGAAACGATGGAGACCTTGAAAGGAGGTAGCCGTCAAGAGACGAATAACTGGTTTTGGGCCATGATTACGATCAAACCTTCCTTCACCTTTAAGAATAACAAATAAATTATGCCAATTAAAAGCTACCTCGCTGTACCTAAAGAAGGGCAAAAGGAAGCACTACAGCGTCAAGTCGCCAACTTGCCTCAATGCGAAGTTACCATGTCGGAGAATAGGAATGTCCTGATCATTATTACCGAAACGGCTAATGAAGAGGCAGATAAAAAGCTACTCCTGCAACTTAATCAGCAGGACAGCATGCAGCTTCTGACCCTGGTTTCTGCCTTTTCAAACCAAACTGAATTGACTCATGAACAATAGGCTACATCCAACACTCACTAGACGGCTTTTTCTAAAGAGAGTGGCAAAAGCTTCTGCACTAATGGCTGCAGCAAGCATGTTTCCTGGCATTATCTTCCCAAAGGACCAGAAGGTCGATTTGGCAAATGATGCACTAATAGATTGGCAGAAATCCCCTTGTCGTTTTTGCGGAGTAGGGTGTGGCTTGTTAATTGGTGTGTCACAAGGGAAAGCGGTTGCAGTAAAAGGCGACCCAGCTAGCCCGGTGAATAAAGGCTTGTGTTGTGTGAAAGGCTATCATTCCGTTATGGCCCTATATGCCCGAGATCGGTTGACGAAGCCCTACATTCGCCGGAATGGCAAATTAGAGGAAGCGACAATGAAGGAAGTTTTAGATCTTATTGCCGATAAGATGAAGACGACCATAGCGGATCATGGTAAAGATGCAGTCTCTATTTATGGTTCAGGTCAATGGACCATACCAGATGGTTATGTGGCATCCAAGTTTTTTAAGGGAGGGATTGGAACCAATAATGTCGAAGCCAATGCAAGGGTCTGTATGGCTTCTGCTGTTACAGGCTTCTTGACCACTTTCGGTTTGGATGAACCTATGGGGTGCTATGAGGACTTTGACCACGCAGATGTATTTGTGATGTGGGGGAATAATATGGCAGAAATGCACCCAGTTCTTTTTTCTAGGATGTTGGATCAGCGCTTGAAGCGGAAGGTAAAGATAATTGACTTGGCCACTCGAACTACTCGTACTAGTGCGGCTTCGGATCGTTCTATATTGTTTAAACCTCAAACAGACTTGGCAATTGCCAATGCTATTTGCTACGAGATTATTCATAATGGATGGGTCAATACGCGGTTTGTATCAGAACACTGTGTTGTAAAGTCGGGTAAAACCAATATTGGCTACGGAACAGAAGATAAGTTTGCTTTTAAGGATGAAGCCAAAAACCAGACCTTTGAGCATTACAAAAGGTTTCTAAAAGACTACCAGCCAGAAAAAATAGAAGCTCTCACAGGAGTATCGGCTAAAGACATTAAATACCTTGCTTCCCTTTACGGAAATCCCAACAAAAAAGTAATGTCCCTATGGTGTATGGGGATGAATCAGCACACAAGAGGAACTTGGATCAATAACTTGGTGTATAACATCCACCTCTTGACGGGGAAAATTTCTAGCCCAGGCAATAGCCCATTTTCCCTAACGGGACAGCCAAGTGCTTGTGGAACTGTTAGAGAAGTGGGTACACTAACACACAAGCTCCCACATGGTGTAGTAATGAATGAGAAGGATAGACAAATGGCTGCGGAAATATGGGGCGTTCCTGTGGAAAATATTCCTCAGAAACCCACCTATCATACTGTGGAGATGTTTCGTGCTCTAGATAGAGGGGATATCAAGTTCATGTGGATACAGGTGACCAATCCTATGGTGACTATGCCAAACTTGAATCGCTATCGTGATGCCGCAAAGAAGGAGGGGCGGTTTATTGTAGTATCCGATGTTTATCCAACTCCTACAACAGACATTGCAGATGTTATTCTACCCGCTGCTATGTGGATTGAACGGGAAGGCATGTACGGCAATTCAGAAAGACGAACGCAACACTTTGATCAATTACTGAATCCCCCAGGGGAAGCAATGAGTGATACATGGCAACTGATTGAAGTGGCAAAGCGTATGGGGTATGAGAAACTCTTTCCTTGGTCGAAGGAAACCCACATTGAAGAGATCTGGAAAGAATACTCCCGGTTTCACGAGGGCAAAAAACATGCCATGGCGCCTTATGAACTGCTTAAGCAAAGAGCAGGAGTTCAATGGCCCTTTGTAGACGGCAAAGAAACTAAATGGCGTTTTAACGCAAAATACGATCCCGCTTGTAGTGGCGATAGTTTCGATTTTTACGGGAAACCAGATGGGAAAGCCTGGATATGGATGCGACCTTATGAACCTGCCGCCGAATCACCTGATTCGACTTACCCATTTTGGCTAAATACCGGACGTGTCATTGAACACTGGCATACCGGCTCTATGACTCGCCGCATACCGGTATTGCATCAAGCCGTACCCTCGGCTTATGTCGAATTGCATCCCGAAGATGCCAAAAACTTGAATATTAAGCATGGAGAGTTGGTAAAGTTAACCTCCAGGCGAGGCGAGATCATAATGAGATCTTCTGTTGATGAACGAGGACAACCCACTCGAGGACAGGTGTTTGTTCCGTTTTTTGATGAGGCCTACTTGATTAATGAATTAACGCTTGATGCGTTCTGCCCGATCTCTAAAGAACCTGATTACAAGAAATGTGCGGTGAGGGTAGAAAGGTACGTGGGGTAAACTTCTTAAGACAAGAGATTTGTCTAAGAATCAAACAAATAAAATGAAATCCAAATTACTCCTTATCGGGATGTTTGCCTTACTGATGTTAGGGGCGATCTACATTGTTGGGACAACTTTGCGCCAAGAAGGCAAAGTGAATGAGAATTCTACCTTGTCTACAGATCTCACCCCTTCTATTCCCACTGAAAGGAATATGTTCTTAAGGGCAGAAGGCGCTTTAGCTTTCCAGAATATGCCAGAGAGCCAGAAAAGCCTTGACAGGTATTATGAAAACCGAGCCTACCCTGGTGCCCCTCCCTCTATCCCACACGCCTTGCTCTCTGAAAAGGGTATTGGAGGCAAAACTTGTTTGCAGTGTCATCAAAACGGAGGGTATGTAGATCAATTCAAGGCATTTGCCTCTATCACACCTCATCCGCAACTTCTAAACTGTAAGCAGTGTCATTTGCCCAAAAAAACCAGCCTGGTTTTTAAAGATACAGATTGGGAAAAAATACAGGCTTCTCCTATTCATCAAGCCGCCATGCCCGGCGCTCCACCGATCATTCCTCATGAGCTGAATATGAGGAGCAATTGCCTATCCTGCCATGCGGGGCCAGCTGCTCCTATAGAGATTAGGGTTTCCCATCCTGAGCGGGTGAATTGCCGTCAATGCCATTTGCCTAAAAGTACGGAGGAGATTTTCCAGAAACCAGTATTCGAGCAAAACACATTTAGACGTCCAGATAGCACTTTAAGCCTGAATCAGAAACAATTGAATGAAGAGGAAGTAGCCCGAATTTCTGCCTGGATTAGAAATGAAAACCACTAATTTCTTCTTATGAAAAAAATGCTATTTGTAGTGATGATACTGCTAGTTGTGTTCTTGCTAGGGTTAAATTTCGCTCCTATCGGAGAGCATCATGAGCAAGAACATGAGTTACATCTATTAGAGCATATCCGACAGCATACTACGCCACTAACGTATGATTTATCTGCTACTCAACCTTTAGATACAACTGGTTTTATAGCTGTTCATTCAAATGTGCCGGGGGTAGCCAATTTTCTTACAGAAAGGAGGATTTCCACTATTTCTTCCTTCCCCTGCTCTAATTGTCATGATCAGCCTTTAGCAAAAATGAAGACTCAAGTGGCTCCCAATCTTCAGAAGGCGCACTGGGATATCCAATTGGCCCATGCCAGCCAAAGTACGATGAACTGTACAACCTGCCATGCCGAAGATGATATGAATCAATTGACAACTCTTACCGGAGAAATCCTCCTATTGGACGAAAGTTTCAAATTATGTGGTCAATGCCATTCCACTCAACTGAAAGATTGGCAAGGTGGAGCTCATGGTAAATCAATTAATGGATGGAAACCCCCAAGGGCCGCCAAGACCTGTGTTAGTTGCCATAATCCGCATAAGCCTGCGTTCCCCAAGCGTTTTCCAGCTCGGCTAAATACGCAAGAACTCGGTGAATAACCTTTACTAATACACCTTAGATATTATGCTATTTGATTTATTGAAGGGAAAAATAAGGATAGACGAATTCATGCCCTCAGCAAAAGAGGCGAAAAAGAAACAGGCTTGTAGTTGCGGGAGTAGTAATTGTTCATCAAAAGCTTCCAAAGACGGATACGAGCAAGTGATGAATAAAAAAATGAACCGTCGAGCAGCCTTTTCAAATATTACCAAAGGTCTGTTGGTCGGTGCAGGCTTGGCTCAATCAGCGTGTAATATCACAGCTAGTAAGGATGAGCGAGAAGAATCGCAGATGCAATGGGAGGAATATTTTAAGAAGAATTATCGGTTGATGGATGAAGCAGAGAAACAGGCAACTGTAGATCGGCTTACTAGCTTATACGAGAAAAGAACCGGGAAGCATGTCAATATAGGAACAACTGATGCTATTGACAATGTCCTATATGGCTATGCCTTTAATATTTCCAAATGCAAGGGGTATATGGATTGTGTCAATGCTTGCGTCAAAGAAAACAATCAAGACCGAAGTACTCAAATGCAATACATTCGCATCCACGAGGTAGAGAATGGTCAACTCAATTTTGAAACAGCGGATGATAATTTCTTTCACGAAGTTCCAGCAGCTGGGCATTTCTATATGGGGACTCAATGTTTCCATTGTGAAAATCCTCCTTGCGTTGATGTTTGCCCGGTTGGAGCCACATGGCAAGAAGAAGATGGAATTGTAGTCATTGATTACGATTGGTGTATAGGATGTCGCTACTGTATGGCAGCATGCCCATATGACGGTAGACGATTTAATTGGAAGGAGCCTGAAGTACCTGAACCCGAGGTCAATCTGGTTCAGCATTATCTAGGAAATCGTTTGCGCAAGAAGGGGGTAATGGAAAAATGTACTTTCTGTATCCAGAGAAGCCGAAAAGGGGATAATCCTGCTTGTGTAGAGGCCTGTCCTACAGGCGCTCGCATATTTGGAAACCTTCTAGACCCCAATAGCCAAATCAGATGGGTTTTAGCTCATAAGAAAGTATTCCGTTTAAAAGAAGACTTAGGGACCGAACCGAAATTCTGGTACTTCATGGATTAAAATGGGGAATGATGAGCATTTTTTATTGAAAGACGCTTGTGTATTGAATCCTTGCAACTCTGTTACAATTCCAACTAATAATGAAACAGTTGAAAACATTTGGTCGATTTATAAAAGATGGTGTCAATATCGCTATCACCGGAAATGCTGCTTACCACTTATGGATGGGCGCCTTGACACTACTAATGTTAATCGCCACCTATGCTTATTCGATACAGATTAAGGAAGGATTGATTGTGACGGGTATGAATGATCGTATCAGTTGGGGATTGTACATTTCCAACTTCACTTTTCTGGTGGGAGTAGCTGCGGCGGCTGTCATGCTTATTCTCCCAACCTACATATTAAAAGATGTAAACTTTAAGCAGGCTGTGTTGATTGGAGAAGGCCTAGCTGTTGCTGCTTTACTGATGTGTTTGGCTTTTGTTATTATAGATCTAGGAGGCCCAGCCAGAGCTTGGCATCTTATTCCTGTAATTGGATATTTTAATTTCCCTGATTCGATGCTGGCTTGGGATGTAATCGTGCTGAATGGGTATCTTTTCTTAAACATTACCATCCCCTTTTACATCTTGTATTGTCATTATCGAGGCATTGAACCGAATAAGAAGATATACCTGCCAGGGGTTTTCTTGTCCGTTTTTTGGGCGGTAGGTATTCATTTGGTAACAGCCTTCTTATATGCGGGCTTGCCGGCTCGTCCCTTCTGGAATTCTTCCTTATTAGGCCCTCGGTTTTTAGCTTCTGCTTTTGCAGCTGGTCCAGCTTTGATCATTTTGATTTTAGAGTTTATTAGAAAATTTTCTGAATTTAAGATATCTGATACAACACTTCGGAAGATTGCCATGATTGTAACCGTGGCTGCACAGATTAACCTCATCATGCTATTTTCGGAATTATTTAAGGAATTCTATGCACCAACTCATCATAGTCAAAGTGCGATCTACTTATTTTTTGGCTTGGATGGGAAAGATAGTTTGGTGCCTTGGATATGGTCAGGGATCTTATTCAATGTAGCTGCTACTCTTATGCTAACTTTCCATTTTATCCGCAATAACTTCAGGTACATGAGCCTTGCTTGTGGTCTGTTATTTGTTGGAATCTGGATCGAAAAGGGCTTGGGACTTATTGTCCCAGGATTTATTCCTGGCCCATGGGGTAAGGTAGTCGAATATGCACCGAGCTGGATTGAAATCATGATTACAGTAGGCGTATGGGCAATGGGAGCATTTATTTTTACGGTGTTGGCAAAGGTGGCCATTGCTATTGAGACTGGCCATTTGCGAGCCTGAGATGGAGTGATTGTGGTGATTTTTAATCAGAATGTTATTGTGCTAAATTAGCTGATTGAGAGCACAGATAAGCGCTCGGAAAACAAGCCCATGCATTTAGCTAAATAGTAGTGGTGCAATTGTATTGCTGGTAAGCGCCAAAAGTAGATCGAGAACTCCCCTAATAGCTTTGAATCATGTAGAGCCCTGCGTGAGGAACAGCACCTTTAATGGAAGGACACTTATCTTTTTTGTTTTTTATTTCCATTCTTTTTGATTGATTTTCAAGCTTTTATTTTGCTGAGGTTGACTTTTTTTAGTAGAGAGAGTATGCATTACTTGCTTTAATACTACAAGTGTAGTATGTTTGTACTACAGCTGTAGTATTAAAATCGATTATCATGGAGAAACTAAAACTGGACGACTTGCAATTGAAGATCATGCAGGTTTTATGGAAAGAAGGAGAAGTTGGAGTAAGCGATATTCAGGAGCAACTCAAAGCAAGAGACGATAGAGAATTGGCCATTACGACGCTAAATACGGTCTTGCAAAGATTGTACAAGAGAGGCATTGTCAACTATCGCAAAGCGGGCCGACAATATATCTATCGAGCCGAAGTGACGGAAAAGGAAACGCAATCTTCTATGACTTCGAGCCTAGTGGATAGGTTATTTAAAGGGAAATCCTCCATATTAGTCAACCATCTATTGGAATCCTCAGCTTTTGACAATGATGAATTAGAAGAGCTCAAGCAAAAAATTGCCGCTGCTCAACAAAAAAAGTCTTCCTAGAAGCTATTTGAATTTCATTCTAGAGTGTCTCCGAACACGAAATTTGGCTAAGCGTCTAAAAAAGAGAGATCATGCAAAATCTTTTTAACGAATATAATCTTATTGCCTTAGGGCTTACCTATCTATTGCATAGTTCGGTTTGGATTTTAGTAGTAGCGGCGATTTTGAAGCGAAAGAGTTTCCGTTTTCCATTTATGATGAATGCTTTATGGAAAGTGGCCTTGGTGGGAGGTGTTGTCACTACCGCTGTGGCTATGATGCAAAGTAGTCATCAGCTAGCGTTCCATAAACCAGTGACTGAAGTAAGCCAGCACATCGATGGGGGAACCAACTTAGTAACTACAGAAGACAAGCAGACGGTTCCGATTGTAGTCATAAAACCAGAAAGACAAGAAAACATAACCTTAGAAGATCAGTTGATGCTAGAAGGAGCAAATGGGGTAGGGCAAGTCGAAAAATCAGCCCAAAAATGGAGCTTAATCCGCTTCATACCCTGGATTTGGACGATTAGCATACTGCTCGTCTTGTTGTATAGAGTAGCCCAACATTTCTGGTTTTTCAGGCAACTTGGACACCGCAAAGAAATAGAGAACCCGACTGTTTTACATATTATAGAAGCTATTCAGCGAAGGACTAAGAGGCCGATCCAATGGAAGGTGAGCGCCAGTCCTTTTCTGGATAGCCCCATCGTGATTCGTGGCAGAGAAATTTGCCTGCCTAGTAAAGCAGTGGCTACGATGAGCGAGGATCAATTGAAAGCCATGATTGCCCATGAGTGGGCACATATTGTCCGCAGAGATCACTATTGGGCCCTGTTCATCAGCCTGCTTAATACTTTGTTTTTTTTTCAACCATTACACCGATTAGCCAAGCAGCAGATCGATATCTCAAATGAGTTACTATGTGATGAGCAGGCCGCGCGGCTTACCGGAAATGCTTTGGCACTGGCGGAATGCTTGGTGGCGGTGGCTGGCTGGATCAAGCCCAATCAGGTTAAGCCCATATTGGTAGCAGGTATGGCGCTGCGGAAATCGGAGTTATCATCAAGAATTACACAATTATTAAACATACCCGACATGAAAATTCAACGATTTAGAAAACTAAAACTAAGCGTACCTAGCCTTTTAATTTTGGCTTTGACTTTACTCGTACTTCCAGGTTTCCGCTTCATTACACCAGTAGAAGAAGAGCCCGAGCAAGTTTTGGAAACGAATCTTATTTCAACTCTTGCCAGTGAGCTGGCTCAGAAGGTTCAAAACACTGCGTCTGTGTATACAGTTGTGAATGCTGCAACTGAATCTCTGGCAGATGTTGCCAATCCGGCTGTATCAGATGCTAGTACTGCGGAGGAAGTGCTCGAAGCTTCAACTACGCAGGTTACTTTGCCGGTGATGCAAGGTTTATCTAGCCAGCCTATTGATGAAGTACAATCTTTACAGCAAGAAAGAAATAGTACACCAGCTTTTCAAGCACTACCCGCTTTTTCAAGCACGAAGAAAGCCTCCTGTGCCGACCTACTTCGCGCGGTAAAAGCTGGAGATGTTGATCAGGTGAGAGTATTACTTAAAAATGTTGATCCGGATTGTTCGTACTATGACGAAGGAGAGCCTAGATCTTCCCTGGTAGCAGCAGCTAGAAAAGGCGATATGGAAATAACTAAACTTCTGCTTGGGGCAAAAGCAAACGTAGAGTACAAAGCCAGAGGTGATGAAAGCCCACTTATGGCGGCAGCTAATTACGGCCATTTGGATTTAGTCAAATTGCTAGTGGCCAGCGGTGCCAAGGTGAACAGGAAAATAAGTGGGGATGGTACGGCTTTGATCGGAGCAGCAAGAGGTGGACACTATGAGGTCGCTAAATTCTTGTTGGAAAAAGGGGCCAATCCTTTTGCTATGGTAGCAGGAGATGAGTACGCCATGTATCACGCTCGAATGAATGAGGATAAAGCGATGATTAAATTGCTGCGTTCATTTGAGGATAAAGAGTAGGTACTGTATCGCAAATCAAGTTGAAAGAGGAACGTTGGGAGTTTAGAGGATCAGCTCACGTTCGTTCCTATAGCACTACGCTTTCCTCTTTCAACATTCAACGTTCCTCTCTAACCCTACCCGCCCAACTTTTTAAAGACCTCTTTCTTGTAACTTCCACCAATTGGAATTTCCTTTTCCTTAATTTCTACATCATGTGCCGTATAAGCTGTGATCTTTTTTGTGTTCACGATAAAGGAGCGATGAATACGCAAAAAATAGGCAGGTAATTTTTGCTCAAACTCACTTATCTTTTCCTTAGTCGTGATGCTCCCGGTTCCTTGATGAATTCGGATGTAATCCTTTAGACTTTCGATATACTCCACATCCTGGAACCAGACTTTTATCCGTTTTTTATTGGCATTGACATAGAGGAATTGATCTTCGGTTCGTGAAGGAGAGGTAGAGGAGGGAGGAGAGGTAGTTACAGGAGTATCTTGCTTTTGGTTTAGGTATTTGTTGATTGCTTTAAAGAAACGCGTAAAAGTAATGGGTTTCAATAAGTAATCGACTACCTCCAGTTCATAGCTCTCAACAGCGTATTCCCGATAGGCTGTAGTGAAAATTACACTGGGGGGATGTTGGAGTGATTTGACAAATTCGATACCAGTCAAGACGGGCATTTGAATGTCTAGAAAGATCAAGTCTATCTTTTCCTTTTTTAAGAGATCAAAGGCATCTAAGGCATTCTGACAGGCTGCCACGATTTCCAGTTGCGGAAGTCGTTCGATATGCGCTTGGATCAACTGGATGGCCAGTGGCTCATCATCAACGATTAGGCACTTCACCTTCTCACTCATAATTGTATGTTTAAGTTAGCATGCAGTTGATTAGCTTCTGCTTTCCAAAGCAATTGATGTCGATCTGAATAAAACCAATTTAGTTGTTGTCGGAGAGCGTTTGGTGCTTCAGCATAATTGGATCTGCTTTGCGTGCTGTCGATAGTTATGCTCAACTCGTGATCCTGATAGGTCATTCGAAAATTAAACTCAAAATCATCTTGCTTAGCTCTATCTTCTTGTACCAAGGCTTCTTCCACGAGAGAGAAGAGCAATAAAGGTTTAATTTGTGCACCATTTACTTGGGCGGGCCAAGTTAAATGGTGCCTCATATTGCCATTTTGGCGAAGCGATTCAATTTCAAAAAAGATTTGTAAAATCTCCACCTCTTGTGCTAAGGATACCTGCTTTGATCGTGCCTGATATAGCATATAATCCAACATATCCGATAGACTAGCAATCAATTCTGGTGCTGTATCTGACTGTTCTAAACTCAGTCGATGAATAGTTTTTAAGGTGTTAGCCAGGAATCGCGGGTGCAACTGCGATTGTAAGGCATCCAATTCAACCTGTACCTTTTCTTTTTCAAGTAGCTGAATGGCTGATCTACGCTCCAAAGATTGCTTGATCAATTTCAAGGAGGCCATTGTAACCGCCACCCAATAGACCCAAATGACATAGAAGGCATCTATTTGCTTAAAACCAAAGAATATTTGCGACCAGCTGGTGCGCTCGGCATCCGGGGCGAAGTTAGGAATCAACAGGTGGTCTATAATTCCATGGGTAAGTGTACTGAGTAGATAAAAACTTGCTAATAGGGAAAGGAAGAAAGCTATAATTTTGCCTGGATAAAGCAATTTCGGTAGTTGGTAATACACTAAGAGGTAAGCGGCAATCATTTGTGTCGGCAGATAGAATAATTTAATGATCACCGCTCCGGCAAGGGATTGTTCCATGGCCAAGGAGAGGATGGGGTAGGAGAGTAGTACGCCTAGCCAGAACAGGGTATGGCTAGCCCATCGATTGCTTAGTAGACGGCCGACTTTTGCATTTACTCTTTCCATTACTTGATCAGTTCCATCGCTTGAGTTTGTAGATGTATGTCCAGTAGTACTTCATAGCTGGTTGGTTCTTCATTTATCTGCAATTGATACCTGTCTGGATACCTAAGCCCTAATTGTCGTTTGATATTCGCAACCCCAATACCTTTTTTGTAAGCAGTCTCGTCGGACTGTATCTTCTCTACTTTGCTATTGAAAACTCGGAAATGTAGATGCCCTTCTTCAACCCGGAGTTCTATGTCTATGACTGGCTTCCCCATGTCTCCACTTGCTCCATGCTTAAAGGCGTTCTCCACCATAGAAAGCAGTACCAGCGGAGCAATGGAAGTAGCGGGCTCATCTACTTCATGCGCAAAGGAAAGATCCAGGCGATCTCCATAGCGCAATAGCTCCAGGTCAATGTAGTTTTGCAATAATTGGATCTCTTTCTGAATGGGAACCTGATCCGCTTTACATTCCTCAAACATATAGTCGACTATTTCCGAGAGCTTCAACACAAGTCTAGGCGTCATCTCGGATTTTTGTAGGCTAAGGGTGTAGAGGTTATTCAATGTATTAAAGAGAAAATGAGGATGAAGCTGTGCCTGTAGGAAATTCAATTCAGCCGTGGCTTTTTCTTTTTGCAGCTGTTCGTAACGACCCATTTCCGAAAAATGGGTTTTCAGAAGTTTCAAAACGATGGCCAAGGCAGGTGGAATGGCTACCCAGAGTAAGTACTGACCGAGTAGAGGATAAATTTGCGTTAGAATAGACCAAATGCTATCCTGTTCCAGACTTTGGTTCATGATCGGTTCGTACACATAAACCTTGATCCATCTTGCAAACACCGTATTGAAATACAGGTTTGCCACAAGCAGTATAACAAAAGCCACATACTTCCCTTTGTAGATTTGTTGAGGTAGCTGATAATACAAAAGGATATAAGTCGCGATAATCTGCGGAGGTAGGTAGCACAACTTATTGACGATCAACTCATACAAATTGTTCCCCCATAAAGAAGCATAGATTAACCATCCTACTACAAAACCTAGCCAAGCCAGTACATGCAATAGTACTCGCCGCTGTAGCAGTTCTTGTATATAAGGTTGTAATCTATTCATGCCCTCAAAATACAACCTATCGCGCTTATCTGATCAATTCTAGCCGAACTGACATTTCCTACCCCCGAATCAAGCATAACTATGGTCCAATGAGTTTGTCGACGCCATGTCCTTGTCCGGCATAAGCAAATCCTTACCAGTCGCTTTTCTAAAAAAGGGCTTCCTTTTTCCCCCACCTTTGAATTGTCAATCAATCAATCAAACAAACCAATAATTAAAACTCAAAAGATAAAGAGATATGAAAAAGCTAAATTGTATTATCGCCTTGTTGATCACCTGCTTAGCTATTACCAATATCCTTGCGCAACAAGCTCAACCGCTAGCTGATCAAGACAAAGCTCGAATCAAAGAGAAAGCGGATTCTCTCCTACAACAGCACATCGAACTACAAGAGTTTGTGGGTGTTGCCGCTGGAGTCTACTATCAAGGGGAAACAGTTTGGACCGGTGGAGCTGGTTACAGGGACTTAGAACAGCAGATACCTGCGACCAATGAAATGCGGCACCGAATTGCTTCCATCGCTAAACCTATGACAGCTATTGCCATTATGCAATTGGTAGAAAAGGGAAAGATTGAACTGGACGTTCCGATTCAAACCTATCTAAAAGATTACCCGCGCAAACCCGAGGGAGATATTACCGTTCGACATCTGCTAGGCCATGTCTCTGGTACGCCCTTTTATGCCAGCATGAAGGAAGGGTTTCCCAGCATGCATTTCAATACCTTGGATGATGCGATAGATTTGTTCAAGGATCGTCCTTTAAAGCATAAACCTGGTTCAGCCTATTTATATACAACCTATGGGTATACGATACTGGGGAGCATCATAGAGAAAGTGACTGGGCAGGACTATGCGGATTATATGAAAGAAAATGTATGGAGTGTAGCAGGGATGCCCGATACACATTTGGAGATTTTTGGACAATCCTATCCGAATCAATCCAGATTGTACAAGAAAAACAAGAAGGGGAAATTAATGGCAGATAAACAGACCGATTTAAGCCTAAAGTACCCCGGTGGAGGTATGCTATCTACTGTTTCAGACCTACTGAATTTTGGAAAGGCAGTCCTGAATAATGAATTGGTTTCGAGAGAAAGCTTAGAACAGATGGGGCAGCCAGCAGATGTAGAGTGGAAAGGTACGCCCTACGGTTTAGGTTGGTACCTAGTGAAAGATGAGGTATATGGTCGAATTCTTCGTCATGGTGGCCAACAGTCTGGGACAAATACCTACCTCAGTGTTTTCTTGGATCACGACCTTGTAGTAGCGGTATTGGGTAATACCTACAATGCGAGTGGACCGGTTTATAGCTTGCACGAACACCTGCGTAACATGGCTGTAAATGCTAAGCAAAGGTTCGCCCCAATCCGCTCCGCTATTAGTATGAGTAAAAAAGAGCTTAAGCCTTTTGTGGGAAAATACGATTTTGGAAAAGGCCAGATCATGCATATCTCTGAAAAAGCCAACTTACTTCATTCTAAATTGGGACCATATCCACTCACTCCGATCTACGCAGAAGCCAAGCAAAAATTCTTCTACCGAGGTTTTGATGGCCAGCTAGAGTTTGTTAAAGACGATCAGCAGGAAGTAGTGAAGGTTATCTTCTATCAAAAAGGACAGCCCGTGGAAGGAAAAAGAATCAACTAGCGACCTGCGTTCACCGGGTGAGTACTCACCCGGTGAACGCGATTTCTAATCGACCTTTCTCCGGTTATCTTCTGGCTGCAAATCGATCAACTTATGATAGGGGTCAATTCCCGCCTCGACAGGTTTTTGTTTTAGTGGGATAGAAAAAGTGGTATCCATGCTGTTGATCCGGTGCTTCTGTAAATAGATCGGAAGCCGCTCGCCATCCAATTCCTCCTCTCCAAAAACACCGATCTCAATGTAGTCCTGCAATGGGAGTGAATATTGGATTTTGCCATCCGGCGCTGTAATGCTTAGCGAATCTCTTTGATTAGCGCTGTACAATCGATTTCCATAACCATCACTTCTGAATTTTCCAGCTTGTAGCTGTATATGCAACAGATAGGAATTATCGGGCAATTGCTCCAACTCCGTTTTTACAGTCTTATTATTATAAAGGGTTACGGTTTCGAAATAGTCGGTTAACAAATAGGATAGGGAGTCTGGTACAATGCTAGCAATAGCGTCTCTCAGCCCCAAAGAGTGGGGGAGAGGAGGGCCTTGAAAACTGTATTTTTCCAAGTAGGCTGCCAATACTTTATTTAATTTTTCTTCTCCCAGATAATCGCTCAAGGAATAGAAAATGAGTGCCCCCTTTTGATAATTGATGTACTCCTGGTGCGGGTAGGCAGTGAGTAGGGGTGTTTCCTCGCCACGCTCGTTGGCTCGACCCTCTAGATAAACATCCAGGTCGTTTCTCAAGAAGCGGCGAATCATGGGTTTCCCATAGCGTTTCTCCAAGACTTTAAGCCCGACATATTCTGCCATTGATTCGGTGACCATCTTGGCACCTCGAATATTAGCTGGATTTACCTGATGCCCCCACCAATGGTGTGCCGTTTCATGAGCAGATACATAGTACGGAAGATCAACACCATCTGCTGAAACATCGCCGATTAAATACAACTCAGAGTAGGGCATTAGATTTCCCATTACAGTAGCATAAGTGCCGACTGTTCTCGGGTATTCCACGATGCGCAACTCTTTGTGTCTATAGGGCCCGAAATTCTCTGTATTATAATCTAATGCAGCTTTCACACCTCCGATAATACTACCTAAGTTATAGGTGTGGGTGGGGTGATAATACACAGCGATATCCACATCTTTCCAGCGGTCCTTTTTTACGGCAAATACACCAGAATGAAAACTGTATTCGGGGGCAATGCGGTGATCTGTCTGAAAATGAAAATAGCGTCGATCTCCATCTTGCCATTCTTTTTGAAGAATACCCGGTGCCAAGGCTACTTGTTTGCTATTCGTAGAGACTGTCGCGTCTAGCTCAATCCAGTTTGATTCATTAGCTGGGAAGGCATAGCCTAATGCACTTGTATCAGAAGGCAAGGGAAGATCTGTGCTTCTAGGGGCTAGACCGTGTTTCTTTCGCTTCTCATTATCTGTTAGCTCTATATTTCGATAACCTAGTTTCGGGAAGACCTGACTTCTCAGGAAGGTTCCGTTTTTCAATACCCTAGGATCAGCATTGAAGAATGTATTGTCTTCACTGGCCACCTGAAAATGCATTGAAAGGCTGTCTCCAGGAAGCATGGGTTGTTGGAGTTGTATAACGTCAAACTTAATACTGGTATCCCGGCTAATGAAAGAATGGGATTGAGTCAATTGGTACTGATTTCTTTCGCGATAGCTATAAGCTACCAACAAAGTATCGATAGCAGTGTGGGATTTGTTGATCAGGGTATACTCACCTTTAGCTAAAAAGCTGTGCTGTTCAGGAAACAGGTCTACCTGCAATTTGACTTTTGAAATACTTGGTTGAATGAGATCTTCATAGCGTTTGTAGCGTTTTTCATTTTCTACTTTGAATGTGGTTTCATCTTCAGTGCTGACCCGCGTTTTGTGCCAAATGTTTTCTTCTAAGTATATGGCTGTTCCCAGTGACAAGAAAACAACAGTCGTCATTGTAAGCCCGATTAGAACCGGACTGCTCAATCGTTTTTTCGCGATAGCTAATCTTTCCCGAAAGGAAAAGGTGATGCCTCTGACATGGAATAAATAAGCTAAGCATAATAGACAAATACCTCCTACCAACCAATAGATTTTATAGGCCCAATAAGTAGGTAGATAAACGCCATATTGATTGATATCTGAGTAGTTAAATCCTATTACGAAGCCCGGTACTTGATTGTAGCGAAAGACTTCTTGTTGCAGAAAATCTAAGCCGATTTTATCCGCCAAACCTGGCAAAGTAATCATACCCATCGGTATTAGCAATAGCAAGAAAAAGGCGAGATAAGGGTTGGGCAATAAAGATTGAATACAGATAGCCAAGCATGCCCAGATGACAAAATGCACCAAGTATAGCCCATAGACTTCAAAGAAATACAAGCCAAATTGGAAGTCATAAAATCCGTTGATTAGCTGCACTGTCACTCCCGCAATGATAATGAAAGACAAGAGTAACAGTTGAATCTTAATCAATGCGATCACTTTGGATAATAGAAAAGCCCAATTGGGTAAAGGACTGATATCTATCAATTGATTGATCCGGTTTAGGCGTGCCCGGTGAAGTAATAAGCCAGCAAAGAGGAAGGTGATCAGGTTGACTAAGCCGGCGTAGATAAAGCTGGGGATATGTAGCATTTTCCAAGTCATTGGTAGTAGCTTAAACCCATAGGCAGCATTCATTTCTGCTTGCTGAAAAAAGATGGCTAACAAGCCACCCAAGACGATACTGATGAAGGACCAGCTAAAGACGATTTCCCGGAAGTCAAAGCGCGATAATTGCCAAGCCGTACGCAATTGATGGAGTGTGGTGAATTTGAACTTAACCTTTGGTAATTGAATGTCGATGATCGGTGCAAAACTGCGCTTAATCAATTGCTGTTGCGGAGTTTTTTTCTTCACTGTAAAGGAGAATGCCTGCTGCTGAAAGGAAAAATATCGAAAAACGAAGCCAAAAATGACTAGAGCAATGCTGGTCCATAAAAGTCTATTGTAGATAATTACCCCATCGATAGGCAATGCCAAGGTATTCCGCTCGGCTAAAGTCCAATGACGCGTATAGTACTTGACGGCCTCATCTCCTAAGGGATCCAATAGCGCCGCGAGATATCGCCACTCCACGCCCTTCAAGATGCTTTCAATTATGAGTTGTAGGATGATGATAAGGATGACGGCAATGAAGCCCGCATATATATTTCGACTAAAACTGACAATAGCAAAAACAATAGCGCCGAAGAGTAAGATGTTTGGGATTAGATAAATGCCATATAACTGGGCATAGGCAGCGGCATTAAAAGGAACTACTGCTTCCAAGTTGACACCGGGAAGCATCGCACCCACCGCAAAACCTAGCCCGATCATAGCAATAATTATGATAACGATGGTCACAGCACTGAGTAACTTGGCGAGTAAATAATCTCGTTTCTTGAAAGGAAAAGCATACAATAAAGTGTACATCCCGCTTTGAAAATCCCGGAATATTGATAAACCTATAATCGAAGGGAGCAAGAAGAGCATCAAGGTGTTGAATAAGTTGGCCATCACGTTTATTTGCCGAGGCGAGTTGATGATGCGAACCACTTCTGATGATGCCTCGGCGGCCATTCCCCACATCGTAATTAAAGAGACGCATAGGAAAAATGCGGCATATAGATAAATGACAGGTTGGCGAAGCCAGTGATGGAATTCATATCTGAAGATAGTAGCAAACATGATATTGTGTTTTGCGTGGTAGGCTTGAAAAAGACGGAGAAGACGATTAAAGACTATGACTAATGAGTTGTCGAGGAAGATTGTAGCGCCAGAAAATAAGCATCTTCTAGGTTGGGGTCACTAAGGGTGAAATCGGGGCCAGGCCTTTCGGGACTGTAAACGCGAATATAGAGGGAGTTGTCACGCTTGAAATGAGAGGATAGAACGTTGTAGGTCGTACGGGATTGCTCTAAGTCTTCGCGCGCTATAGCCTTGGTCCAAAGTTGCCCCTGTAGAGCCGAAGTAGCTGCTTCGGGAGTCGTTTGTTGTAGAACCCGCCCGCCATTCATGATGGCCATTTCATGGCAAAGTTCTTTCACATCATCTACAATATGGGTCGAGAATAAGACGGTATGCTCTGTGCCAATCTCTCGGAGGATATTGAGGAAGCGTTGACGCTCGGCCGGGTCTAGTCCGGCTGTAGGTTCATCTACTATGATCAATTTGGGATTGCTTAGCAACATTTGAGCGATGCCAAAACGTTGTTTCATTCCTCCCGAATAGGAGCTGACGTGCTTTTTGCGAACTTCGTAAAGGTTAGTTACCTCCAAAACCCTTTGGATCAGTTGCTGCCGATCTTTTTTACTCGCTACACCCTTCAAGCGAGCAAAGTATTCCAATAGGCGCTCAGCGGAAACCTTGGGATAAACCCCAAACTCCTGTGGCAAATACCCCAGTATTTTTCGTAGGGCCATCGGGTCCTGCAGGATGTCAATATCATGAAAGTGAAGACTACCAGTATCGGGACTTTGCAAGGTTGCGATGGTGCGCATCAGAGTAGATTTGCCAGCACCATTCGGCCCAAGTAAACCAAACATGCCTGGATGAATCTCTAGGCTAAGATTGTCTACTGCTTTTACGCCGTTGTTATATACTTTCGTTAGGTGCTTAATACTAAGGTTTTTCATAGTTGGTGTATTGATTGAACATTTCAAATCTCGTCTACACCTGCTCGAATTCCAATTAAAGATGGGGATCGCCTGAAAAGGCATGATGAAAGCCCGATTTTCCCTTGCTAAGGCATTTTATCGCTTTCATCAGCCAAATCCCTACCTTAATCATCAGGAATTGGCCAACTGCTATTTTTTCCTTTTCTTCTGAATGATTTGAGATTTAGTTACGAATCATGAACGAGAATTTGATACCAATACAGCTACGAGATGGAGTGGATCGACTAGCGCACTTCCTGACAAGGCAGTCGACCTGGATGTATGTAGTACTGCTCTTATTCTTGAGTTACCTGCTGATGCAAACAGTCACAAAGGACAGTTGGTTGGGGTACCTAACGAACTTCTTTATCCTGGCCACTTTGTATTTGCCTATCCTGCTATACAGTGCTTTTCGCAATCACCTTCGGAAGATGGACACCCCTTTGTTAAGGGCCATACTCTGGAGTTACAGTTTTGTTGGCCATTCGATTGTACTGTACTATTTCCGTGCTGATTTGGCAGCTTGGGGCGGCTTTATGAAGGAAATCAAGATTGAAGACGGTGGCTGGGATAATTTCATTTCGATTATTGGAGTTGTTTTGCTTATAGTGGAACTGGCTATTCAAGTAAGTGATAATTTGAAACGAGGTTTGCTTCCATTGCGATGGCTTGAGACGTTGGGATTGGAAAAAGTGATCTTATTAATACTAGGGCTACTATCTATCATTGGAGCCGGACTTACTGCCTATAGTTATGTGGCTAGCTCATCGACAGTGGGCATTGGAGCCATTTTCTTAGGAATAGGTGTTTTTCTTATAGATGGGTTACAGTTATTCTTGATTTACCTGGTTTATTACTTCTTTTATTACGTTAACCATTACTTCCTGATCCCTAAAATCTTCAAAGAAAAGGGAGTTATTTATTACGGTTTCTCAGTCGTAGGATTGATACTATTTTGTTATCCATTGTTTGTTTCATTGGTAAGCTATTTGCCGCTCGTTCAACGAATGAAATTTAGTCGCTTTTTAGGAACCACCAATATTTTTTCTACCGATGGCGGCGGCTTACCTTTTATGATTATGGTGCTAAGCGTGCCTGTGATCATAGCCTATGAATGGTTCAAGCAGCATAGCGAATTGGCTATCCTGGAAAAGGAAAAGACAACGACAGAATTGACGCTGTTGAAGCAACAAATCAATCCGCATTTCTTTTTCAATACGCTGAACAACTTGTATGCCCTCAGTATCACCAAAGATGAGCAAACACCAGAGGTTGTGTTGCAGTTGTCAGAACTGATGCGTTATGTTATCTATCGCGGGAAAGAAAACCAGGTAAGCCTGGAGGAGGAGATCAAGTACATTGAAGATTACGTTCAACTCCAGCAGATCCGTTTACATAAGCGATTGGATTTTCAATTTGAAAAAGATCTTATGGATCCCATTCCTCAAGTAGCCCCATTACTCTTTATTGTTTTAGTCGAAAATGCTTTTAAGCACGGCATCGAACCCGCAGAAGAAAGCTGTTTTTTGCATCTAAGTTTGCGTACTAAGGATGGCCAAACGGAATTTGTTTGTGAAAACTCGATAGAACAAGCGGCCATTTCCGAAGGCGGGATTGGACTGGAAAATCTCAGGCGTAGATTGGCTCTATTGTATCCGAATCATCATCAATTAGAGATAACAAAGAACGCAAGTCAATATAAAGTGATGCTACTCCTCAAAACTGTTGAACCAAGACTGGTGACTCAACTCAAAGCAGACACATGATTCTACGAGCATTGATCATAGACGATGAACCGCTGGCTCACAAGATTATCTTGGAGTATGCCAGTTCTACCCCTTACCTCGACATTGTGGGGCAATGTCATTTGGCTACGGAAGCGATGGTGTTCTTTCAACAACATGAAGTAGATCTCATTTTTCTTGATATCCAAATGCCTAAGCTCAAAGGTCTGGATTTCTTGAGAACCTTGGCCCACAGACCTTTAGTAGTAATTACCTCGGCCTACGAAGAATACGCCCTGGAAAGCTTTGAATTGGCTGTATGCGATTACCTATTAAAACCTTTCCGTTTTGACCGTTTCCTCAAAGCCGTGAATCGTGCTATAGAACTCAAGCAAATGCAAATGCCCACAGCTCTCGCTCCCAAAGTCACTCCTGCCAGTCCCGTCGATGACCAACTATTTATTAAATCTGATAAGCGTCTCTTTCAGCTCAATATTTCCGATATCTACTTCCTGGAGAGCTATGGCAATTACGTAAAGGTATGGCTGGAAGATGAGTTTTATTTAACGCCCCGTACACTGTCCAGTTTTGAAGAGCAGATGCCCAGTGGTTTTCATCGTATCCATAAATCTTACATCATCAATAAAAAACATATCGATTATATTGAAGGTAATCAGGTGATGATGAAAAACAAGAAGTCCATTCCCGTTGGTAAGAATCACCGACAAAACATCAAAGGGTTTCTTGGATACAAGAATTAGTTTAACTCCCGGCATACCAACCAAACATTATCTTTCTACTAGTGTTGAGAAAATTTGCCCTTTCAGATAGTGAATAATGATAGCCCCTGATTTTACAGTCTTTATGTAATACTTTTTATTCGGGTACAGCTAGTACTCACTTTGTTTAGCCTGTTAGCTTACTTCGTAGGTGCACTATTGCTGTAAAAGATCCATCAATTGGTAATCGTATTGCTAGATATAGAAACCGAACAATCTTCCTGAAAAAGCGAAACTTCACTTGAAAAGCATTTTTCGGTTTATACTGGATACTCTTCCGTTACTACCATTATTTTTTTTACCACTGCATGATACATGGACTAACTGGCAGATTACTTCATCTTATGATAGCTCTTTGGTCTTGTGATTGAAACTATTGAGATAGCTTCAATAATTATTGGATGGAACCGCATCGATATATTTCCAAAGTTTTGATTATCAGGGCAAAATGTATTCTGGAGTGAGTGTGATGAGCCATTCTTTAGGATTTATCTATACGTTGCTAATGTGTTGTTTTTAATTGAATTAACAATATGTTTTATGTAATTGATAATCAGTTTGTTATAATGGTTTGTGTTTTTCAAAAGGGATTTAAAATGTGAACAAGTCGATTTATTTGTCCCAGAATTTATTAGAGGTGGCTCCTATTTTGCAAAAGATATAGAGTTTCAGAGGAGTGTAGCCTCTATGTAAAGCGATGGAGAGCATTTTTCCCTTCTTGAACATCAATTAGAACCAATGTCTGATTACATCCTAATTCCTATCCACTTAGATGCACTTCAGCTTGATCAACCTCAAACGGTAGCAGGCCCACTGGTTGATTTTACCAAATTACCGTGGTCCGGTTCTACGCTTTATAAAGATAAACCTTATCTCAGTGAAACGATTTCTTCAACACCTTCTGACCAAAGTCATCAATTACAGAAGGGGTTGCATTTTCATTGGGCACTTCCTGATGCATTAACCAAGTCTATGCGCTTGCCTATAGTCAATCAGCAAGCTTTCTTAAATATTTTTGGGACACAAGCCGGAACAGAAATTTGGAATCAACTAGTCAGTTTAAAATGGCTTCTACCTTTGTCGCAGGGCAGTACCGCTGCCCTGGCTGCCGATCCAGCAGTTAGAACGATTGATCCCAACACCCCAGAAAATGTTAAGCAAAACTATCAGGCTATACAAGATTTGCTCAAGCAATCTAATTTCCCAGCCGTCCCCAATCGTTGGCTAATCACTAGAAGCGAAAATGGACAGGCCAAAAAATCTATTCTGGTAGAAAGCGACTATTTATGGCCCGTTGGGACAGAAAAAGATGCGGGAAATCAATCCTTATCTGACTTTTATACAGCTTTCCCTTTGATTACAAGCAACCCCAAGGATCAACCCTATCGTTACTTGGGGCGGGCAGTGCCCTTAGGCACTCCAGCAGCTGCTAAAACTGACTATCTTACCCATCCATTGACAGCAGTGGGCTATGGCGAACCTTCCTTTGCCGCTTTTTATCCAGCTTCCCGCTCTGTCTTTGGCTATTGTGATACTGAAGCAGGTAGCCTAGGAGCCAATGTAACCTATGAATTGGTTGGCTGGTATAGCGATCCAACAAAAGACTATTTCCCGATTTTTGTACAGGCTTATACCAACAAATGGCGCAAGGATCATCAAACCCAAGGCGACGTAGGTGTCCATGCCACGCATCAGCAAAAAAATTATCTATACCTTGATTTATTGGAGGCTATCCGCCAGGAATTTCAATGGTACGTTCCCATCCATTTGACAGAAGGCCCCTTAAAAGCCATTCAGGCTGAGGGACAAAATGCCTGGGATCACCTCCTTCAATACAAATGGATTGATGCCACCGGCCTTCTACAACCTAAAGCCTACGACCCCAAAAGCTTATTAGGCGTAGCTTTCCGTGACAAAGAAGATCAAATCAGAGCCTACCTAAACGACACGATTAAGGCACAATTGCCACAGCAGTCTCTGTATTTTGCTCAATATAATTACAATGCGAGCCCGCAGGATAAACCGGATATTCAGACTCAAAACGTAAAACTGGCCATTGGTAATTCTGCTACAGAGGCCCTCTCTGCCTTAATCGCCAGCGAATTATCCACAAGCAATAAAGAAAATATCGAAGACCACCTGGAAGCCATACAGCTTTCGACTCGCCTCCAACATCGCCAATTAGATATTGGACCAAAGTTTGAGGCATTCCGCCATGAAAAGCAGTTCACCGCTACCAGAGGTGGAACACTATGGAGTATCCAAGCGCAAAATAACACCAATAACAAAGCCGATCAGGTTTCGGACTCGCAACAGATTACTTTACCAGCTGAGCTAGGCAATACCTTGAACGAGTTAAACGAATTGCAAGAAGCATTAGATCACACCAATTTTGCAATCGACGCCACTCGACAGCAAATTTATGCCGATTGGTGCTGGTATTTAAAAAAAGAAAGCCTCTATTGGGAAGGTAAAAACGATCAAGGAAATGGTGGTGGTTTTCACGATCCTAACCAAGGCGGTGGCTTTGACGGTGGTGGCGGCGGTTTTGGTGGCGGCGGCGGATTCGGTGGTGGTGGCTTTAGCGATCCCAATCAAGGCGGTGGAAATGGTGGCTTTAATAACCCTGATCAGGGTAAAGATCCAGATGGAGGGAAAGAATCCCTTGAGTTGCAAAAGGAGTTTCTGGAATCTTTAAAAGCATTTCTCAATTGGGAGATAGATGAACTTTTGGCAGGTCTTGTTCAACAAGCAAGCGATCTTAAAAGCCAACTCCAACTAAAACATCAATCGATCTTAAAAGATTTATTGGCCTTCCAACAGGAAGTTCAATATTTAAAACCTAACGATATCAATGATTGGGCCGCGTTTTGGGCCGCCTTGAAAAAGGAAGTAGGAAGTATTGATATTCAACTCAAGGCAGCTATTACAGAAAGTGATAAAAGGAAGACGATTGCCATACTTAATCACTGGATGGATCAAACCCAAACCCAACTTTCTTTTCCAGATAACAATAAGTTTCCAGAGGCCAGTGAATTAGCCAAGGCAATGCAGAAAGGTTCGCTTGCAATAGGCGGCATACAACGCTACAATCGCCTTCTACTGGAAGCCAATTTCCCTCAGATCAAGCATAGACCTAAGTATCTGTTGGAAACCAAAGCAGCAGCTCGCTATTGGCGGCCCAACGATCCGGTAATATTTATCGGAGGGTTTGCCCCATCTCCACGGCATGGCTACCCAGATTCATCGAGATTAGATGGGTTGCAAAATTGTAAGCCGCTTTCTTATAGTACGGATCTAAACACCTTAAACCAAACTTCGCTGGCTAGCTTACAGGCAGCAATTGGAGAAACTGACCTTGCTGCACGAGCGAGGTCAGAGGATTGGCACCCTATGTTCCTTAATTGGGATATGGCATTCAATCAAGGTAAACAACAAAAAGATGATACCTATGGACAAAACTATATTTCCCAGTATTATCAATTGGGAAATACCGATTTCATTTCTAAGTCTCTTCAATTCGATCAACAGATTCCTTTCTATGGACGTAGTATCCTGACGCCTAATGGTAATATGCTTCTGAAGAAAACCTTGGCTATGCAGTTGGTGCCAATGCTGATGGAACAGTTTTATCAAGATGAGAGTATTCAGTTTCAGAACCCCAATCCAACTTTGGCACAGTTCCAAAACTGGATCAAAAAAATGGATGCATCAGTAGCTAATTTACCTGAGTCAACGCCAGACCTCGAACCACAACACCAAATCACTCAATGGCTGGAAAAGGAACTGACTCAATTAAACACCACAGATTCTAAAATCATAGCCTGGTACCTTCAAAAAATCGAAAACGATCCTAAGCACTATATGCTAGATCAGTTTTTTAAGGAAGAAAGTGGAAGCCGAGATATCAGACAACAACTGGATGCTTTTCTGGATTGGGCGATGGAAAGGGTAAACTTGAAAGCTCGATATTTTAAGACTGAAGTTTCAGATAAAAGTGTACCGCTTGATGTCTACCTGGCCGAAAGTGAAGAACATAGAGCGGCATTTGTAGCCTGGTTAAAAGCTAAATTGGGTACCGCTTGGGATCGATATGCTACCACGCAAAATATTGCTGAAAAGGAGAAAGATGCTTATTTGGCGAAAGCCTACAATACCGTTATCGCTTGGTTCCAACCGCAAGTTAGAGCAGCGATGCATCAAGTGCTCTATCTGTTATCTTATCAGAAGGTTACGCAGATACGTGGCCTGGCTCAAGCTATGAGTGGATTTGATCAAGCTTTAGTGATGCGTAACCAAGTCTATCAATTGAATATCGATGACCCTTCACCCTATGATAAGGATACTGCCTTTGCAGGAAAAATAAGGGAAGCAGTTCAAAATACCAATCGGGTTGCGCCCGCTGAATACCTGCCTTTTTCTCCCATCCGTGCTGGCAAGATGAATGTTCAAAACTTGAGCCTCGTAGATAATTTTGGGCGCTATTGGCCTTCTGATGAAAAAAGTGCTTTAGACAAACTCCCTGTACTAAGGCCAACAACCTTAGCGCTGGCGGGAGATTCAACACATAAAGAAGTGGCGCTTCCCCCTCGTTTTGCACAAGCTGCCCGCCTCGATTTCCGCTGGATGGCTGCCAGCGCGGAAGTCACTGAAATGAATTCCCACCCTGCTACAAATCCGGTCTGTGGTTGGATACTCCCCAACAACTTGGATAATAGCCTTATGATATATGGCCAGCACGGGCATGCCCTTGGCTATATCGATGAGCTTGGCCAGTGGAGAGTGTTCCCTGGAAATAGCGGCCCCATTCTTCCCGCTGATATCGAGAATATACATCTGGCTAATATGGTGGCCTGGCTCTGTGAACAAGGGGCTCAGGATGGGTTTATATCCCATTTTATTAGTACGCTGGATGTGGCTCAGGAAAATATTGAACCGGAGAGTTTTGCACAAAATGAAGGCTTGGCCTTACTGATGGGACAGCCATTGGCCTTGGTGCGTACTTCTGTGAAATTGGAGCTTAGAGACCCGCTCTCTATTGATATGAGTGAGAAAAATATTAAGGCGGATATTCTGAACTTTGATACCCTTAAAAAGGACCCAGTCAAGAAAAGCCACCTAATCGACTTGTTTAAACGAAATTCTTTTGACTTTGAGCAAGTGCAGGTTCCTTTGAGAGTAGGCGAATTCCGCCAGTTGAATGATGGTCTTGCAGGGTACTGGATAGAAAAGGAGGGGGTATATCAAAATGATCATTTTTTTGCTCCTCAAACTACACCTGTCAATGGCCTTCCGAAGAATATTATTACCCGAGCCAAGTCAGCCGACCCTGATAGTGACGAAACCCAGTTTCTAGTACCACTGGCACTCAACCAAACAGAATCGATCAAATTGACGATGTTGGTAGACCCACGGGCTAAAATTCATGCCAATTGTGGATTATTGCCCATCGAAGAAGTTCAAATACCCCCAGACCAATATCGACCAGCCTTGCAAAATATCCAGGTAGCCTTCCTGTCTACACCGATTTTGACTTCTGTAAATGCGATGCACCTTTCGCTGCCGAAGGAGCCTGGTTTCCAATGGTCCTGGATAGAAGTAGATGGACAGAAATGGACAGAAATCTCCACCACGGGAATACTCAGGAAACATCAGCTTGAGCAATTATTCGACGGTCAGGCGAATGCGATTTGGGCTATGCTTGGTCAACAAGGCTGGATAGAGCTTATTGGCTATAATCGGGCTAAAGTAATACCAACTGATCAACGCTTGGAAACCAAGTTGCCGCCAGCCTTTGCAAGCCTGCAGGAACAAATAGAATTATTATTAGAGAGCACTAAGATTAATCCAATGGACTCAACTGCCCGTTTTTCTGGCCCTCAAAAAATCGTAGAAGGCTGGCTAAAATTGAGTCCGGAAGAATAAAAAACAAGCTTATGGCAGTCAGGTATATTTAATTGACTGGTTTGGACCACCGGCTAGTTAAAGCAAAAACTCAGGTAGTTGTCTGATCCTGTAAGGAGTAAATTTCTTTGCTGCGTTTACGGGTTGGGCAACTCATTATGTGCCACGTTCGCAATACGCTGTGAAGCTGAGTGTGCCTGGCAAATAAATTCACCTGCCGAAGGCGGGTTAACTACCTACTAAAACGCAAATAAATCGTTCTCCGACAATTTTTGTGGTCAGCGTTTTAGGTAAAAGAATTGCGTTCAACGGCAGCAAGGCTTTTAGCTAAAAGGGTGACTCCAAAGCACAAAAATTGTCAGAGAACCAAATAAATAAAATAAAATGTCCGAGAATACTTACAACCCACTTATAGGCCTTCACCCCGAAATCATCGGCTCTGGCACCGTTTTAAACAATGGTGTTACGCCCAACACCATCCACTTTGGTATTACTAACAATAATCTGTTTGGAGCATCCAACCCCAATCATGTTGATATACCCATCACTACCAATACCAAAATTTTTATCTGGTTTATAGTGGACGATAAGCAAGCTTCTTCTCACAATCCAGATCGGGAATGGGCACTAACTAGCTATGCCGCTTTTCATAATAATCAAGTTAAGGTGAATATCATTCTTCCAGATGGAGCAGATGATACCCATAATTGGATCATCTCACGAAATAAGCCATCTGCCCTAAAGAGGGTCAGCCCTACTTTGACCTCAAGTTTGGATGGATGGGAACTCATTCGCAAGAGTGAAACCAAAATAAAACCAGGCGGAACCCTGAAAATTCAAATTTCGGGCCTGGTTGTATTCCCGCAAGATGGCCCTACTGTAGGTTATTTCAGATGGTTAACACCTACGGGAGGAACGATGCTTACCTTCGGACCCATCCAAAAAACGCCACATGTGTTGCGAGGTAATAAAGTGGGTGTTGACACAAACGCACCTGCTGTAAGCTTAGATGTAAGAGGTGGTATACGGGCGAAAGGGGGGGCACCAGGAGCTGGCGGCGCAAATAACACGGGTTACTTTTTTAATCCTCCAGGTGATAATGATTCGGGGATGACCAGTTCGGGAGATGGGCAGGTGGAGTTTTATGTTAATAGCCGCGAAGCGATGCGGATTAAGGATAATAATGGCACTAAGGTTGGTATTGCTACAACCCAACCAGATGCACAACTTCATGTATCATCAGATGGTTTGACGGAAGATCAGGTTGCATTGCGTGTGGGAGATAAGGGAAAGATAGCGATTGATTCGGATGGTACGATTGGTGGTCGAGTTACGGTCTTGCAGAATGGGAATGTGGGGATTGGGAAAAACCCTCCCCAGCTTAAATTAGACATTGGAGGTGCTGGCAACTCGAATATTGAATTTGCTGTGAATGGACGATTGAAGTCAGGAGGTAATGCTGGTGGCTTATGGGTAGATGATAAGAGCCAACGTTTCGTAGGCGCAGTTGATAATGATCAAATTGGCTTATTTAATTATGGCTGGCGATTGAATGTTGATTCAGCTGGTAAAGTTAATATTCCAGGGGATTTAATAGTAGGGGGCAATGTAGATTCTATCTTCAAAGCTGTTGCTATTCAGGAGTTTATTGGTGGTCCAGATTCTAATTCGGGAAAAGAAAAATGGGAAATTACTGTACCTTATGGGGTTACCTTCAAAGAAACTCCTGTTGCCTTTGCGGTTTTTGGCGGTTTTTCATCTTACAAAGTAAATTATTATCCAGGATATCTTCCTTTCCAACTTAATCAACATCAAACCGAGGGTGGAGGTGCAGAAATTGGTAGGGCTTTTGTAAGGGTATGGTCCACATATAAAGATAAGGCAGTAGTAAGAGGTTTTGTGGATGAAGATAGCCACTATAGTGACAATTGCATCTTTTTTACCCTCATAGCAATGGGTAGAGTTTGAGATATTAAATTCTAGTGGGTGGACCAACCACTGATCCAGCCATTAACGCTTAGTCTAAAAAAGTCCATCATGGCAAAGGGAAAAGACACCGGCCTCAAAGGCCTCCGGCTCATTTACAATCAACTGGAGCGTAGTGCCCGGGAGAAGAAGCCTAAAACAGAGTTGATACCGGCAAAATATGCTCGCTTGAGTGCGGATGACCTATATGATCAATTTCTAAAAGTTCGGCCGGATGCAAAAGGACTTATGGCCAGCGGTTATGGCTCCTCGGGTTGGCAGTTGCAATTGAACTTTTACATGGATTTTGGTAATTATTGGTTGCCGGGTATATTTAAAATCCCGGTCGACATTAACCTTGCTGGTTCAGTGTCCGATTATGCTATGTTACTCATCCATCGAAATATGCCTAGGAACCTACCTGCACTCCCTCCAAATGCTACCGCTGCTGCTGTCTCTGCCAATAACGACAATGGCAATGGCCAAAGTGGTAGCGCAGCGACTGCCGTTGCGCCTGCGCCTGTTGTTGCTCAGCCGCTATGGACGACTACAAAGCCCGTGTGTTTTATGGCCATGTTTGGGAAGAGTTATACTTTTAAAGTGGACGGTAAAGTGAGTGTATTTTGGTATAAAGAACCTTCCGATTTGTGGTCGGGAAAAAATAAAAAAGATCCTGAAGAAGGAGAAAAGTATGTCGCTTTTATCGAACTGCCTTATGCCGTTTCAGGCGGTGCTTCGCTTAGTGCTGGCTACACCTATCAAACGATGAAGCTGGTAGACCGGGCACCGGGCTGGTATGACAATGGAACCGCTCAAGACCTGAAAACAGACTTTTTGAAAGTCCTAGGGGATAAAAGCAAAACAGTTTTAAAACAGGATATTATAAAATGGATTGCCAAGTTTTCTGGTGGGATATATCCGTTCTTGTACAACTATCTCTGGCTTGGGGATAAAGACAATGAAAAACTACTTCGGGAAGAGTATATCACTTTTCAACAAAAAGTATTGGAGAAAAGGCGGAAAACCACCGCAGCAGATCATTCTCTGTCAGACCGGATTAAACAAACGGTCAAAAAAGTAGGTGGTGATTTCCTTAAGACCATAAGCTTATTTGGTCCGGCAGTATATCTGGTAGAATTGGCTGAAGCTAAAAGTACTTCGACGGAGGAGCTTATAAATACCTTATCAACTTTATCTGGATTGATTCCAACACCTGATGAAATTGAAAAATACTTTCAAAAGAAATTTTCGGAAGCTACAACCCAGCAGAATGAAGATAAGGATAAAATAAAAAGGGGCCTGCGTGAAATGAAAGTACAGATAAGCGAGTTCAAAAACCGATTGCTAAAGATAAAAGAAGCCGAAGCGGCAGGAGATCGAACAAAGATCCCAACAAAAGCAGGGAGTATTTCCCTGGGTGTCAAAACCAAATTTCTATGCTACCTCAAAATGGCTAGCCATGCTGTAGATGCAGATTTGGGTATTAATTGTGAATACGGTGCAGGCCTTTTTACACCTTTGGGACTAAAAGGGCAATTAAAACATACTGCTTATCGATACCAAACCTTTGCAACAAGCGCAAAACTCAAACCGCTAATTTATACACAAGATACTCAAATCACTTATCGGCAGGCAAAGTTTAAAGCAGCAAATGGCTTTCAGTGGGCTGGTGCAGAGGATGAATACACTAAGTCTTTCTTAGGCAAGAATATGAAAGTCAATGCGATGAGCTACCGATCAGTCAATGCCTATTGGCTTTACCCATATGCCCTTCCGACTAATGGCAAAGTTCAAGCAGAGAAGGGAAGCGGGGTTTCCTTTGGAGTTACCATATTGACAAGAGAATTGGTCAAATGTTCTGCACAATTGATCGCCAATAAAGGTAACCCTGGAAGATACAAGAGAATGATTAGCATGTTGGCAGAGTACTTATATATTACTGAAGATATTCTCATTGCTTTTCTACGATCTCCTAATATAGCTTTACTTACCGTTAAGAATGCTCAAGGTAGGGAAGCATTGTTATTAGAGTCTAACTTCGCCTTTCCAAATGATTTACAGTTAAATGTGAAGTCTCAAAGTAAAAAAATTGAAAAGGAAAGTATCGACACGGAGCTTATTCGCGTACGAAGTATGCTGGATTTTCTGGACCCTAATAATACTTTGCAATATATCAACCCAACGGAGTCTTCACAACCTGATGTTGCCTCTTTTATAAAGGATTTGGGAAGTGACAGTACAAAGGAGGCAAGTTGTGCTCAGCATCTCAATTCTCTACGGATTCGTGTTCGCATGGCAGATGATAGCGAAAGTGAAGTACCCTTTAAATTGGGTCCCAACTTATTTGTCCAAACAACGGGAATTACCCTTTCAAAGATTGAAAAAGCAGGCGAAGAAGGCATCTTAGATATCTATGTGGTACGCTTCAATCCATCAGAAAATGGGGCTAGCACCGATCAAAAAAGCTATGCCAGAATTGCGGAAACAAAAGATACTAGCAAACCCATTTTGACAGATAACTACGAAGACGCCGTACCCCCCGTAGCCCTATTCCATCAATAGCTTAAAACCAGTACAATGGCTCAAGATACAACGACACACTCCAAGGAATTAACCGTTGATAGCCTGAAAACCAGCCTTCAAGCTCAGAATATCCCTGCTGATAAGCTAGAAGGAAATGCTGGCTTTTTGACGATCTCTCCACCGGGCATCAGCATAGGTGAAATTCGGAAATTCCTGAAAGGGACACTGGCGGAATTCGGCGATTTGGGGCAGGATCTCAGCAATATGATCCCTTCTTCATTGCCCATCGATGGCATAAGCTTGCAATCGATGAAATTTGTCCCTAGAGGGGAAGATGGGGCTCCTTATCTACTACAATTTACCATTGCTTGGGCTTCCGCCAAATGGGAGATGATCCCCGGGGTGATCGCATTGGAATCCCCTAGTATTAGCATGCAAGTTGAGGGTGGACGCGTGTCTGGGAGTGTTTCCGGTGTCGTAGAAATTGAAAATATCCCCCTACTTATCGAGGTAGATTTACCCGGCGAACTGATTTCAGTACAACTGGTAAAAGGGGATGAGGACACACAATCTGCGGCAGCTTTATTACAAAACTTCAAAGTCAGTCCGGATGGGGCTAAGCCACCTAAAGGTAAAGGAGTGAAGCTCAGCGCACTGACCCTCAATGACCTAAAGCTATTGGGTAGCATCAAGGGCCGTCGAGCCTTATTCCATCTAGCCTTGGGCAATATCAAAATCGGCCCAGGGAATACGGCCCTGCAATTGACCCTCGATTATGTGGGCGGCACCAATAGTCAAATTACCGGCTCTGTATATGGGGAATATGATATCAAGAAAAAAGGAGATCCTAAAACGAATCTCTTTTCTCTTTCTTTGCTGGCCGAATACGATGGCCCAGAACAGGGCTGGCTTTTTAAGGGTAGTGCTAGTAGTGGTGATGGTCCTGCCTGCTCTATCAAAGACCTTATCCTTGCCTTTGATTCGGATGCGACAACTATCCCTGATTTTCTGAGTGAATTGGCTATCAAATTTTTAAACCTTTCCTATAACACGAGTACAGGTAACTTTTCCTTCTCTTGCGATGTGGATGTCAAAGACCTCTTTGGGCCCGATACCGAGGTAGATATGATCGTCAGCATTAATTTGCAAAAGGTAGGTACCTCTTACGAGAAAACTTTCAGTGGTCAGTTGATCTTCAAATTGGAAAATGATTTCCAAATGGAGTTCGATGTGCTATTCAACCAGGCGCCTGCCGAAACGGGTACGCCTGCCGATACAGCAACGACCTTTATTGCCGCTTATAAAAATGAAGGCGGCGGTAGAATCAACATTGGTCAACTAACGCGCAAAATTGATCCAAGCTTCTACATTCCACTGACCATTGATTTGAAAGACGCCTTTTTTATTTACGATAAAAAATCAAAGGCTCAAGCCGCTGATTTCTTATTTGGCTTGGACATCGGTAGCGGAATCAACCTTTCTAAACTGCCCTTGGTCGGCAAAATACTTCCTGCGGATCAAAGCTTGAAAATTGGTATTCAGCCACTGATCGCTTCCGGCCCTCAGGCGCCTTATTTTTCTTCAGAGGAACTCTCTACCTTAGCTAACTTGGTGCCGGGTGGCGGTATTAGCCTGCCAAACAAAGCCATTGATGCCCAAGTGGGCTTAGGCATTAATTTGAATTTGGGCCCTAAATCGGTCCATTTTGATCTGCCAATAAAAATGGGACCAAAGGCCCAGCCAGAAAAAGTACAGCCCGGTCAAACGCCACCCAAGCCTACCGGAGATGTTGGCTCAGCTATCGAGGAAAAACCGGCTGAAGGTGGAGGAGGAGAAGCTGCAAAAATGGAGAACTCGCCTGGCGCAATGGGCACTACGCCTCCGGCTCCAAGCGCTGATGGCAGCAACATCCAATGGCTCAATATTCAAAAAGCCTTTGGCCCGGTGCAGTTTAACCGGATTGGATTACAATATGCTGATAAAAAAGTCTGGGCTTTTCTCGATGCCGACCTAAGTTTGGCAGGGCTGACGCTTACTCTCGATGGACTTGGCGTTGGTACTCCGATTAGCAAACTTGATCCTGAGTTTAAGCTGCTGGGAGTCGGCATTGACTATCAACAAGGCCCGGTAGAAATTGGTGGCTCTTTCCTACATTACAAGATAACGCCAAAGAAGGGGGAGCCATATGATGAATATGATGGAATGGCGACCATCAAAGTAGAACCGCTTAACATCTCAGCCATTGGCTCCTATGCCAAAGTAGATGGGCACGACTCCTTGTTCCTTTATGCCGTCCTGAACTATCCTATAGGCGGGCCATCCTTCTTCTTTGTTACTGGCTTAGCTGCTGGTTTTGGATACAACCGGGCGGTAAAAATCCCTGATATTTCAGGGGTGGCACAATTTCCGCTGGTTAATGAAGCTGTCGGAGGCGAAGGATCTCCTCCGCCAAGTGGTTTGTCTGAAAGGCGATCCTACCTTACGAATGAGATTACCAAGCTGCGGGACTACATCTATCCCAAAGCTGGGGAGTATTTCCTGGCCGCAGGCATCCGCTTCTCCTCCTTTGAGATGATCGATTCCTTTGCGATGGTCATTGTCAGTTTTGGCCAGCATTTTGAGTTGGATATCCTCGGGCTTTCTACCTTGATTGTTCCTACGCCACAGGAAGGCCAAGCTGTTACACCCATTGCCGAAGTGCAGTTGGCCTTAAAAGCTGCCTTTATCCCTGATGAGGGTTTTTTAGGCATTCAGGCGCAATTGACTAGCAACTCTTACCTTATTTCCAGAAGTTGTCGATTGACGGGTGGGTTTGCCTTTTTCTGCTGGTTTGCTGGGCCACATGAGGGCGATTTTGTGATTACTTTGGGAGGCTATCACCCCAAATTTCAAAAGCCCGCCTGGTATCCGACCGTACCTCGTTTAGGCTTCAACTGGATTATCAATCCTGAAATTTATATCAAAGGAGAGGCCTATTTTGCGTTATGTGCGCATGCACTTATGGCAGGTGGTAGCCTACATGCTGTATTCCATACGGGAGGTATCAAAGCTTGGTTTATTATTGGTGCTGACTTTATCATTTCTTGGAAGCCCTATTTCTACGACGCCCACATTTATTTAGATATGGGGGTATCTGTGACTTTTTGGCTTTTTGGGACCCATACCATTACGGTACATGTGGGGGCGGATTTGAAAATTTGGGGGCCAGACTTCTCCGGGATTGCCAAGGTCCACCTTTGGATTGTCACTTTCACCGTGCGTTTTGGTGATGCAGCACCCAAGCCAAGACCCATTGACTGGGCGACTTTCCGCAGCTCTTTCTTACCTAAAGTAGACAAGATATGCAGCATTTCGGTTGCCAATGGCTTAATCCGAAAGCTGGAAGATAAAGGACAAGCGGTTCAGATTATTAATCCCAAAGATTTCAGCTTAAGAATCAATACCGTTATTCCATTTACCGAGGTAAAGGTGCAGAAGCCAGATAAAAGTAAATCCTATGATCTTTCAGTAGGGCAGCTCAACGAATCTACATTTCAGCAAAAAAAGCGTATTAATACTTTTAAATGGAATGGTCAGGCATTTGTGCAGGAGAATTCAGCCGATAAAATAAGCACAGGAAAAGTAGGCATTGCAGCAATGGCATTGGATAGTTCGGCAGTCCATTCCACTTTCTATTTGATACCTACTAAAAAAGATGACCAAACCGGAGATTACGTTTACCTGGGCGAAAGTTTTGGCTTTAAGCCCATTGTCAAAAAAATGCCCGCAGCCATGTGGGGCGAAAAATTAACACCCGGTGTAAATGAGCAAAGGTATATCGAAAACGCCTTGGCAGGATTTGAGATTCGACCCGCTACTCCTTCCACTCCAGGAGAAACCCACCCGGTGCCTAAGAAGGAATTACAGTATACCACCACGCATATCGAAAATGCTTATTCTTTTGAACAGGTGAAAGCATTTGCTGCTACAAATACTGATGGTAAAGGCAAGGCTTATATTGAAAGCCATATTGCTACCAAGGATAACATGGAGAAACGACGTGGATTAATTGAGGCCTTAGGTTTTGACTATCAAACCATAGGCGTTGAGCTGACTTCTGACTTAGCCGCTGAATTTGTAAGAGACCCACAAGTGGGGGAGTTTGTTTAAAAATATATTCCGCATGCTCCCAGTCTTCTAAAGGAGGTGAGCAAAGGCAAAAAATCAACCTTCTTCGCCAAATTCCGTGGACAATCATAAAATGAGATGAAGAAGTGCCCGTAGGAAGCGTTGAGTTTCATTTTTGATTGTCTTCAAACACGGGAGTTGTAGAAGAACCAAAATCAATAGTAATGGCCGACAATACCAAAGCGACCGTCAATCTGGAGTTTATAGAAAACCACCTCCCGGGTTTAAAAAGTGGAGAGTATAAAATCAGCGCCCGACAAGAGCTAAGCGGGCCGGGCATTGCTACTGGTACCTTTACGGCTACCTTCCCCGACTATTATGTAGCCGTTCAAGGAGATCGTTTTAATCTGAAGCCCACGGAAATTCAATCGGTATTTCCACCAGCCAATAGCTTAGGAGAGTACTCCAATATCTTGCCGCATATTGTTTTTAATCGAAATACCTTACCCTGGGAAAGGATGGTAGCGCCAATGAATAATGATGAAGCTACCGAAAAGGCTTTGGAAAAAGTACCTTGGTTAGCCTTGCTCGTTTTTAATGAAGATGAATTGGTGACGGCCGAGGGTAAAGCCCCCGCTAACACAGCAGAGCGAATGGAAATAGAAAAGGGCAAAGGCATTTCCTTCAAAGATTTGGCAGCAGCTGGAAAACAAGGCATATGTTGGCCGCCAAAGCCAGAACCTGGGCAATCGGATGATGAAAAAATCCGGGTGATTTATGTGAAAGAATCTACCCTTGCCGAAATACTGCCGAGCAATGAAAAGGAGTTAACATATCTCTCGCATGCTAGGCAAAGCCGAATTGGTTTTAAGGTAAATGACAGCTTTACTGGACTGGCGGAAGTAGTAGTGACCAATGACAAGGACAAAGCAGTACATGTGGAAACAGTCACCATCACTCAACCATCTGTTGGTGCTTCGCTAGATACAGGACCATTACCGCCAGGGAGTTATCAATTGAAAATTACGCCCAAGGGTGGTTCTGCCATCACCCAAACGATTAAATTGGCCACAAATGCTAAAATTGGAAGCGATGTAGCTATTGTTGTAGGCAATCGCTTGCCCAAGCCTGGCGTAAAAACTATTGTTCATTTAGTTTCACTAGAAGAGCGTTACAAATCACAAGGAGGGGAATATGTGTTCAATACAGATGGTTTTAACGACCCTATTCCATTGGTGAGCCTCAAGAGTTGGAGCTTTTCCGCAGTTAGTGAAAAGCAGACTTTCCGAAGTATCCTTTTGCAGCTAAACCATCAATTCTTATTCGGTATAAATGTCTCTGATACTTTGCGTAATGATGTTAGCATAGCAAATTTACTGGATGGCTTTTTACAAGGTCGTCATGCTTTGGGAGCAAAGGCCAAGATAGAGGATAAGGCCGTCAAAATGCTAAAAGACAAGGATCACCTCTATTATTTTGGCCAAGGAGGTAAGGTCTACAACGCAGCAGGACGTTACTTATTCCAGTTTCCTGGCGGTGTGCCACATTCAGAGGCAGCAGCCATTGGGAAAATGAAGGGCTATGCTTTGCATCCTGATTCTGCCGTTTTAAGTAATGTGGTGGGTATCAATTGTTGGCTACACGATGGGAGAAAGAACTATTTCCTGAGTGAAGAATCAAAGGGGGAAACACCTACTGGCCGCCTCCAGGTATTTCTTCTATCAGAAGATGCCAGTCCAAGCCTTCGTTTGCCTGATTTAGATGCCCCAAACAGTACGGAAGTAGATGCGGCCAACAATTATTTGAAAATGGGTTATGTGCCACTTCCGCACCAATTTCGTCGGGGAGGTAAAAGTGTCTCCTGGTATCGTGGGCCTCTGGTTACCGGGCCAATTGGTAAGACTATTCCGGATGACCTTTTCCCGGTCCATTGTTCGGATGAATTATTGCGTTATCACACAGACTATGGCATGTTTGATGTTTCTTATGCTTCCGCTTGGGAGTTAGGCCGCCTGATGGCTTTGAAGAGCAAACGCATCTCCGTTGACTTGTACAACTGGAAGAGATTGCATAGTCAGCAGTTAAAAGCACTGGAGCAAAGAGAAATTCATGCCCACCTGCCTTATACGCAAGAAGTCAATGGTGCGTTGAATATGCCTCAAAATATTGAAAACTGGCTGGGTAAATTGAGTTTGCTTAAAGGTATCCCCTTTAATTATCTGGTGCCGGATGAGCGGATGCTTCCTATTGAATCCATTCGTTTTTTCTATTTAGATCCGGCTTGGATTGCCAGTATGATGGATGGTGCATTGAGCATTGGCAGAGTGGATGGGCAGCAGGAAAAGATTTTGCATCAAAATAAACTGGTAGATACTGCTTCCAATGCCAATCAGATTAGCGGCTTTTTGCTTCGATCCTCAGTTGTGGCTGGTTGGCCGACTCTACAAATTAATGGTTACGACTATGTATTTTCGGAAACCAAACCTCGCCCTGGGGATCAAGATGTAGATGATTGGAAAAATGAAGGTATTCCGGAGTTAAATGCAGCAGGCAAGTCTTCCGCTCTTGAAATTCTGAGAATGGAACGATTGTCTTCAAACGTATTGCTTTGTCTCTTTCAGGGAGATGCTAAGGTGGTTGATATTCACGAAAGGCCAGAAGCCATCCATTTTGGCTTTAATCGTAGTGATGATCTGGGGAAAGATACATATTACAAATTGCCACATCGCAGTAACGGGGAGGAGTCGGATCAGCGTTTAGATTTAAGTACTAAATACTTTGATACGGCTAGCCGTGTGCTCAAAGTGGAAAACCTTTTTAATGAATTAAAAGATAATCTAAGCAACTCATTGGGATACAATAAACATAATTACACATCAGCTCAGTTTGCCCTATCCCTGGTAGAAGGGGTGGAAAGGGTACGTTTCATTCATGGAAGTAAGTAAAGGTATAAGTGAAAAAGACGAAAATTATTGAAGCCGAAAGCTTGTATAAGTTGGAATTTGTATATTCCGCAGGTTCCCGCTAAGAATTGGTAATCATATCTATAACTTTTCATGTTGGACCATGAGCTTTCAATTAATAGATGAAATCTAGTGTGTCAAAAACGAGCCTATTAGCTCTCCAAAATCATATTGAACGTTTTGTCCAAATAGACCCGAATCTAATGGAGCTGTTGCAAGCTGTGATGGAGGAGCGGCAGATTGCCAAAAAGGACTTCTTGCTACAAGAAGATCAGTATTGCCTGCATCAATATTTTATTGTTAAAGGCTGCTTTCGGATGTTTTACATCAACCCTAAAGGAATGGAACAAATCATCACCTTTGGGATTGAAGACTGGTGGATCAGTGACTATGATAGTTTACTCAATCATCAAGCGAGTCAGCACAATATCCAAGCACTAGAAGATGCTATAGTATTGAGTATTACAAGGGAAAAACTGGAGGAGTTATTTCAGACACATCGGGTGTTGGAAACCTATTTTCGGATAGTAAACGAAAGAGTCCGAATTGCTGATCAGCGGCGACTACAGTTTATGTTTGATCTATCTGGAGAAGAATTATACGATACCTTCTATGAGGCTAATCCTGGCTTTGTACAACGCATCCCACAATATATGTTGGCTTCCTATCTGGGATTCACACCTGAATTTTTGAGTAAAATCCGGGGAAAAAAGAGGAAGTAGAATTTTTTGCTAGACTTGATCCTTTCTTGAACTAGATTAATTTTTTTGAGTGCTTAGGAGACTAGTTTTGTATTACTACTCAATCAAAAATTAATCATGGATAGCGAAAGAATCAATATCAGTGTGGTTCGCCCACAGGCTTATACGCCTTTGTATAGGCTCGACAAGTTCTGCCGAGAAAGTGCGTTGAGCACTACGGAGTATTTCCTCATCGAAATACGCGCCTCCCAAATCAATGGCTGTGCGTATTGTGTGCAAATGCATGTGAAAGAGGCAATAGAAAAAGGTGAAAAGCAATACCGCATTCACGCCCTTTCCCAGTGGGAAGACACACCTTTCTTTACACCCGAGGAGCAATTAATCCTAGCGATGACCGAGCAGATTACGCATATCTCGGCTGAAGGCCTTACCGATGACCTTTATGCTCGAGCCATAAGCGCTTTTGGCGGAGAAAAGGTCGCCGATATTATCATGACAATCATCAATATCAATGCTTGGAACCGTATTGGCCGTGCTACGCGCATGACCCCTCAGCCCGCTCAAAGTTAATGGCCTATGTACAACAAACTGATAAAACTTGGCTTGCGGTTTGCACTTGCGCTCGGTTTCCTGTCAGCCGTAGCAGATCGGATCGGTTGGTGGCCACCGGAGGCGTCAACCTGGGGCAATTGGGAATCCTTTCTTGCATATACCCAAGTGCTAAACCCGCTAGTACCTAACAGTCTGATACCGACCTTAGGTATGATTGTTACGATTGTAGAAGTGCTCTTGGGACTCGGCCTCTTCTTAGGCTTTAAGACCCGTCTCCTTGCGCAATTAAGCGGCGCTTTATTACTCCTTTTTGCCTTGGCAATGACCATTACTACAGGAATAAAAGGCCCACTAGACTATTCTGTTTTTTCAGCTGCTGCTGCAGCTTTTGCCTTAAGCATTTTGAAAGAACAATACATAGAATTAGATCAGGTCATCCGATAGATTATCGCCTTGATCTACTGTTAGCATTTATTTCTCACGGCAATGAGAGATAAATGCTATTTTTTTGCACCTACCTATAGATTTGTCTAGGAAAGACTGGAGAATATCCAGCTCTTTCCCTCGTCTATCTCCAATCTTTGTTTTAAGAAACTATTGACCATCTCTTTAGTTAAGTAAGAATCAACTAGTAAGGCCTTTGACCACCTAAAGGGGAATATGGGTTCGTTACTGACTAGAATTTGCTCGTTACCAAGCACCTATGGACTCTTGGCACCAATCACTACACTTTTGTGAAGAACCGGAAATACAATACACAACCACAATTAATTAACCATAAAAGTATGATTATGAACTTTTCAAAGTTGATATTATTCAGTGCCCTATTCTTTGTCGGATCTTCTTTAACCGCTCAATCCATGCAGGGTTCTTGGCTAATGGAGGGCACTCTGGAAGACGGAACTAAAATTACTAACAAAATTACATTCGTAGCAGATGGTACGCTAACGGTGGATTTTGCCAATGATGGTACCATAGAAGTACGCGCTGCCTATAAACAAGATGGAGACAAAGTGTCTATCCTAGCACCCTCGAAAGAAGATCCTTGTCATGGGACCACAGGTGTATATCAGGTGAGTATCAATGGAGATACTTGTACCGTTACCTTGGTTGATGACCCGTGCGATGTGCGGCGCGGAGATGGAAAACCTGGGAAAATGACTCGAACGAAGTAATCATTTTTTAGACCGATAATTATGTTGATGACCTCATTAATTTGAGGTTAGTGGGGTCATTTTTAGACACACTATCCTATCCATTATTCATTTATAAACTTCCTGTAGAAGAGAAAAATAGAAGAGTAACTGTCTATTGCGATGTTTTGGAATTTCAGAAATGAGGAGCTGACTAGAAAAAATTAAATCGCTTCAATAGAAACCTAACCTTCTTAGATAAATCTCGTGGACAATCATAAAATGAGATGAAAAAACGACCGAAGGAAGTGTTGCATTTCATTTTTTGGTGTCCTCAAACACGAGGTTTGTCTAAGAATCAAAACTAAAATACATACTTATGAAAAAAATCCATTCAACTATAATGCTGCTTTTGCTGATAGTATGGGGTAATCCTCTTGTACAAGCACAAAGTAATACCACTGCTACCGGGGGCGAGGCCATTGGCACTGGCGGCAATGTTAGTTTTACGGTGGGGCAATTAGCCTACTTTAATTACGAAAGCTCAAGTGGAAGTGTTAGCGAAGGGGTCCAGCAGGCCTTTGAGATTTTCGTAGTTACCAGCACTAGAGATCTTATTCCCAAGTTCTCAGCTAAAGTGTTTCCAAATCCAACGACTAATGAGATCAACTTAAGCGTTTCGAAACGGATCGCAAATGAAATGAGTTACTCCCTTTTCAATGTAAATGGAAAACTGCTATCCAAGGCAGAAATCGCAGATCAACAGACAAAGATTCCTTTTCAATATTTGGCAGGAGGCACCTACTTTATCCAGGTTGTGATAAGGGAGCAACCTGTCCAAACATTCAAAATCATCAAACACTAAAAAACCATGAAAAACTTTTTTATCCTATTAAGTCTACTGGCCATTTGTTCAATAGCTATGGCTCAGTCACCGGAAAAAATGAGTTATCAGGCTGTTATAAGAGATGCCGATGGGCAATTAATTACAAACACATCAGTTGGCGTTCAAATTAGTATTTTGCAAGGAACAGCAGATGGACTTGTCGTATTTGCCGAAACCCACAATGCCCTAACCAATGCGAATGGTTTGATAAGCATTCAAATTGGAGCAGGTACAGCAGTAACTGGTGCCCTAAATCAAGTCGATTGGGCCTTTGGTACTTATTTCCTTAAAACAGAAACAGATCCAACTGGCGGTACTAATTACTCCATTAGTGGAGTAAGTGAGATGCTTAGTGTGCCCTATGCGCTGTATGCAGAAAATAGCGGCACTCCTGGGCCACAAGGCCCTAAAGGGGACAAGGGCGACCCAGGAGAACAAGGCCCTCAGGGGCCTGCTGGCGAACCCGCCTGGAATCAGAATGGAAACAATATTGTAAATAGTAACGCTGGGAATGTAAGTATAGGGACTACTGACGCAGCAGCAAAGTTGACGGTAGGAGGAGCTCTTAAGGCTGATAACATTCAATTGACACAAGGTGCTGGAGAAAACAAGGTGCTGGTTTCTGATGCTAACGGAAATGCTTCTTGGGGAGAGGTTCCTGCTAGACAGAGATCTATAACTATATCTCCTGGTATGATCAGCGATAACGGATTGCTATCTGGGATTACTAGAGGAACTATTGGGGGATTTAGGTATCCTACCATAGATATTCCTGAAGGAGGGACAAGAGATTTTGTGTTTTCTGTGCCTCTGCCATCTGATTACGAAGGTGGTAATATCAAAGTGAGGGTTTTATATACAAGTACTACAAATGTAGGCACTTTTAACTGCAGTTTTGCCGTGAGAAGCTATGAAGTAGGTACTAAACTCGATCAAGGCCCTGGCGGGGGAGGGATTTTCTTAGAGTCACCAGAAACAGCAGAGCACATGGCAGAAGGCATATTGACCAGAGGCGGCCTAAGTGCAGCTTCCAACTTAATGAATGTGGTATTTAGACGCAGAGGAGATGCGGCGGAAGATACTTCTACCGCAACCCTGAGAATATTGGGATTTATTATAGAGTATGATTAGTGTTCACCAGCGCGGTATATATCCGAAGTTTTACACGGCCAAAGCCTAGGGAAACTTCGGATTTATACCGCTTGCTTTTTGGACAATAAGCTTAGTGCACAAAGTGGTACACTTTTTCTCCTTTTTTCAGACCTAATTATCGCTCCAATCTAATCGCATTAATAGGGTTCTCTAAGGCTGCCCGAACGGTTTGGATACCTACAATCAATAAGGTGAGTAAAAGCAGCACGCCGCCAACAGAGAGGAACACCCAGAAGTTAATCCCTACCTGATATTCATAATTGGCTAGCCAGTCGTGGATACCGAAATAGGCGAGTGGAGTAGCAATGACAAGGGCAATAATTACCAGTACCAGAAACTCCTTACCGACCAGAAAAAGCAAGTTTTTCTGGGTAGCACCTAGCACCTTTCTAATGGCAATTTCCTTCATCCTTTTTTCAATGATATAAGCTACCAAGCCGATCAAGCCCAGGCAGGAAATAAAGATCGCTAGGCCCGCGAAGAGGTTGATCACTTGTCGCAATAGCATTTCCTTGGCAAGTTTCTCGCCGAAGGCCTGGTCTACAAATTCATATTCAAAAGGGTAAGCGGGGTTATGTTGTTTCAGGGTTTGTTCTATTTCGGATAGCGCTGTTTGTGGTTGTGCGCCTTCCTTCAATCGGATATTCATGTAGGAGAAAAAACGCTCAGTATAATGAACCATTAAGGGTTCTACAGAAGCGAAAGGCGATTCCATCACTGCATCGTCGATCACGCCAATGATGTTTAACCTGTCCTCTCCTTCCATTAGTTGTTGACCTATAGGCTCCTCCAAGTTCATAGCTGTCACTGCAGCTTGATTGACCAGTACCGAATTTGAATCGGCTATTGATCCAATAAAGTCACGCCCTGCCAGGATTTCGATTTGCATAGCTTTAGTATAGTCTACATCCACATATTGATTTCCAAATAAAATATCTGACTCAGTGGGGCGTCCAGGCCAATTGGGGGCTGGTGACTTAGACCATACATCGGTGATTGGAGAACTAGAGCGATTCACAGCCTCCACAAAGCCATTTTGAAGTAGCTCTTCTTTGATCGCTGAAAAATTTTGATTGATAGATCCTGTAGTAGGTACCATGATGAGGTTGTCTGGATCATAGCCCAAATCCCGATTCTTGATATATTGAATCTGTTGGAATACAAGGATAGTTGCTGAAATTAAGGTAATCGTCGCCACAAACTGAAAGACGACCAGGAATCTTCTGGGCGTAAAAGTTCTATGCTCTCTTTCAGTTTCACCATTTAAAACCTTGATAGGAATAAAGGAAGAAAGCCGAAAGGCGGGGTAACTGCCTGCAAGCAAACCAGCAGAAATAATTAACCCAATGGCTGCAAACCATCCAAGGGGATTACCCCAATCGAGTGCTAGAGAACGATTCACCAATTGGTTGAAATAGGGTAATAGGAATACCACAGCTAATATGGAACTGAGAAAGGCAAAAAAGGCTACCAATGTACTTTCTGTCAGGAATTGTTGAATCAGTGCTCCTCGGCTGGATCCCAGCGTTTTCCTCACAGCTACCTCCATGGATCGCTTTTGTGAGCGCGCAGTGGATAGGTTCATGAAATTGATGCAAGCAATCAACAAAATAACGATAGCAATGATACCAAAGAGTCGGACATACCGGATGCCTCCGCCTACATTGATACCATCTCGGAATTCATTATACAAGTGCCACTTCTCCATAGGGTGGGCAAAATAGGCGCTTTGCTCAGAATCTGTATGCTCTACCATGATGGCGGTGAGATCCTGATTGAGCTGTTGGATATCAGTGCTAGGCATGGTTTGGACATATACATCCCAACTGTAATTATTCCAATGATCTAATAATCTTTTGATATTAGGATCAGCGTAGTTGTAAGGAAGGATATGGTCAAAATCTAGGGTAGAGTTAGCCGGTGGATCTTGAATTACTGCACTTACTGTTACCTCCCATTCATTGTTCAAAGTGAGCGTTTCGTTCAGGGCCGAAGCATCACCAAAGAAGGCCTTTGCACTGGATGCTGTAAGCACAATAGCGTCAGGCCTGCTTAAGGCTTGTTCCGCATTCCCCTCGAGGAATTCCCAGGAGAAGACTTTAAAGTAGGGGCCTCCGACTCTGTATCCTTCCTTTTTCAGGGACTTTTCCCCTTTTGATAAGAGAATAGATTTTGGGTGAGAAGTCCATACCGAATGTTCAACTTCCGGGATTTCTTCGTCAATAATTCTGGCGTATGGGAACGTCATGTTGTGATCCGTAAACATATTGCCGCCGAAGTCGCGATGGGCAATAACTTTATGGATTCGGTCATAATTTTGATGGAAAGTATCATACCTGAGCTCATCTTGCACCCAAAGGCCAATTAGTAAGGCGACAGTCATCCCCAGGGCGAGCCCTCCGATATTTATGAGGGAAAAAATGCGATTCTTTTTGAGGTTTCTCCAGCTGAGGAGTAAGTTAAGTTTGTACATAACAGTCGGGTTGTGGTACTTTGATGCCTTAAGGGAAGCGAAACCAAATACCAAGTGCAGGGCATCAATCCAATATTGGAGTTTTGCTTTGAACTTACCTTTAGAAGAGATTCTATCTTGATGGATTTCTTGTAGATCGCCGAAGAATTCTTCTAACAGACCCCGATCAACAAATTTCGAAAGGAGCCAGTTTGCTAACCTGGGCGTTTTATTTTTTTCTTCTTTTTTTGCCATTATGTGCCAGGTTTTAGGAATGGAATTAAATTCCACATACGCTGACGCACCTCTTGAGAAGCCCGTAGCTGCCGACTCCCCATATCAGTAATGCTAAAGAGTCGTTTCCGGCGGTCACCTCGTTTTGCTGTATTTCCCCCCAACTCGGAAACCAGAAGTCCTTTATCTTGCAGTCGATATAGGGTTATGTGGACAGCTCCAAGTAAGATGCTACGACCTGTATGTTTTTCTACCTCTTCTTTTACGGAAATTCCATAGGCCTTCCCTTCTAGTATACATACCGCTAAGAGCACTAACTCTTCAAATTCCCCTAAACCTTTCTTTTTCATTAGTTGTAATGTTGTATGTTATACAAAGTTATAACTAATTATGGAAATTGCAATAGCGCTAAATGAAAAACTAGGTCGAGAGGGGAATAGAAAAGACTCCTACCCACCGATGACTATAAGGTGAATAGGAGCCTTTAGGGAAGCCTGATTTGGCAACAAATCAACTTCATCCAACTAAACTAATAAGCATTATAATACCTTATTCCAATCCATATTCTTCTACAATTTCCGCTCGTGCTTCATCCGAAGCCAGCTCTACACCGGATTGACTGCCGAAAAACTGATATCCATGCTTAGTAGCATAGACACGATCAATTAGCATCTTCAGCGGGGTGGAGTGAAGATCCCCTGCTTTTACTCCTCTATGTATGATGGGGAGATAAGCTTCCATTTTTTCGATCGTTGAATGCTGTACTACAGCCCACATGGTAGACGCCAATTGTTCGCCTACTAGTTTTTTTCCGATATAGGATCGATGCTCTTGGTACAAACTATCGATGATCTCCATGTTTCTTTGATCAAGGGGTGTTTGCTTAGACCAGTCTACTACAGCTTCATTGCGATACAGCTGATCATTTTTGCGGATGTCATCCATGATTTGTACTAATTGGAGGTCCAATTGATTTTCCTCCGCGTAGGCAACTGGGTCAAATACTTCTTTTTGGGCCAAGATCTCTGCGCAGCCAGAATGGAATCGGTTGGCTTCTGCAGGTATGTATCGAGAAAGCACTTTTAGAGACTTATCCCCGTAAGCTTCTAATACCTGACAAAGCGAACGCGGATCACTTTCAGCAGCCATTTGGAAAGATATGGCAATATGGCTTTTGGGTTCTTTAAATTTTAGAAATGCCATTGTGATATTCCAATAGTCTATGGCATGTAGGTTTTCAGGTTTACCTTCAGTCGCTTTGACTGTTTGCTCTAGGTAAAAAGTGCCACGGTTGAAGTCTTTGTCAGAAACGCCTTCTCTTTGAACAGGTTGATAATGTAGGATCTCTTCGTTGAAGTTGTCAATTGTAAAGGATATGGGGCCAGCTTGTGCAAAACTGTTGCTATATAAAGCACTGATGATCATAAGCGGTAGAAGACTCAAGAATAAGGTTCGATTTTTCATGTGGAAGCGTTTTTTCCACAAAGAAATAGGCCCTGATACTATTTGTAAACCTTCTAAAAACGAAGGAAACTAAAGGAGATACAAAAAAACTTAAGGAAAACTTAAGTAGTAAGAACCGCTGCTTAAGAAAGCGTATTTTGGAGGCCTTATGCAGTTACAATCATTCTCTCATCGACGGATTGTTCTCTTGGCCTCTCTTGCTTTATTGGGCATGATGATTGTGCAGGCCAATTGGGTATGGACTTCCTATGAATTGAAAAGGGAAGAGGTGCACTACGAGTTAACTAAGTTGACACCCAAAGTGGCTGTTCAGGTAAAAATCGCCGAGGATATTATTCCGAAGTTAATGATAAGGGAAGGGAATCTACCAAATGTCTCCTTGATGGAAGAGATCGTAGATTCTATGGTGCAGGCCGCTGGATTTACAGAATCCGTTTATTTTACCTTATTCCAAAAAAGTAAAGACAGCCTCTATATCAGCAATACGCATGATTATGAGGAGGAATTACGAGCATCTCCTTATAGTACATGTTTGTCTTGTATTGTCACCTATCGCTTTGAACGCGATTCGGCCTCCCCTATCACGCCTGAGATGACGAGTATTCGACCCGTTTCAGAAATGAAGCGTTTGCCAGGATACCTGCCTTCTGAGGAATTTGTTTGGTTTAATTTATACATGCCCAATCAGAAACTACTGTCTCAAAGGGCTATTCTAGGGTTGTTTATCTTGAGTGTTTTGATGATGGGCATACTGATTTACCTCTTTGCTCATATTTTGAATGCCCTATCCTTACAGAAGAAATTAGGTCAAATGAAGGATGATTTTGTCAATAACCTTACCCATGAATTCAAAACTCCTTTGGGCGCAATTCGACTAGCATCCTCTGTTTTGAAGAAAAGTGATAGTGAAGAGAAAAGGAGTATTTACCTGGATTTGATTGCGAATGAGAGCAAGAAACTGGAGGAACAGGTAGACCGTATGTTACAGCTTTCCACCCTGGACGCAAAGCGAGATGGATTGGATAAAGAGGAGTTAGATCTTCATGAATTAATCAAGGAGGTGACACATCGGTTGCTGCCCTTGGCCCTTCAAAGGAATGGGAATATTGATCTTCAACTAAATCTGAGTGATTCCATAGTTTCTGCAGATCGAGATCACTTGGGGAACTGCATTTATAATCTTGTAGATAATGCGATTAAATATGCGGGTCCTGCACCCAAAGTGGAAGTAATAACACGGGAACAAGGAGCTATCAGGCAACTAATCGTCAGGGATCATGGCCCAGGTATTTCAACTGCCCACCATGAAGCGATCTTCGATCGTTTTTATCGCGCCCAAGAAGAGGATCGATATAAGGGAAAAGGTTTTGGGATTGGATTGAGCTATGTAAAGACTATTGTGGAAGCACATCAAGGCAGAGTTAGCCTGAATCGACAGTATAGAGACGGCTGTGAATTTATTATCGAATTGAGATAGAGATCATGTACAACATCATTCTTATCGAGGACAATGAAAGTTTCGGCTATATCTTGGCGGAGTATCTCAATCTGCATGATTATTCGGTGGATTGGGCAAAAACAGGAGCCGAAGGCATTCAGATGATGGGGCAAAAGAAATATGATCTTGGGGTCTTCGATATCATGTTGCCCGACCAAAATGGATATGAGGTAGCAGCCTGGGTAAAGAAGCAGGTACCTCACCTTCCATTTATTTTCCTGAGTGCCAAATCACTAAAAGTGGATAAACTAAAAGGCTTTAAACTAGGAGCTGATGATTTTGTAACCAAACCCATCGACGAGGAACTTTTTTTGGCCAAAGTAAAAGCGCTGATCAAGCGTACGACTCACCAGCTGCCCATTACCGATGAATACCATATAGGAGAATATCATTTTCAAGTAAACCTCCAAAAATTGCATCGGAAGGCTGAAACAACCTCACTAACTAAGCGCGAGGCAGAGCTCTTGCAGATGCTGTGCCAATGTCAAGGCCAACTCCTACCACGCAAGCAGGCTCTACAGGAGATTTGGGGAGCGACGGATGAGTTTAGCCGCAAAAGCATGGATGTCTTTATATCACATCTCCGGAAGTACCTGGCCAAGGATCAACGAGTGAAAATTACTAATATTCATGGCAAGGGCTTTGTCTTGACAGTAACAGAGAGCTAGTCAACCCGTTGAAATTTTGGAAATACTTACCTAATTTGAGCTTCAGAATTACGCACAAAACAGTAGGAGTAGGCAATAATTGTTTGTTCTTCGACAAATCTCGTGTTTCGAGACACTCAAAAATGAGATGAACCAGCGCCCGAAGGAAGCGTTGAATGTCATTTTATGACTGTCTACATAGATTTGCCTTAGAAGGTGATTTTTTGATGTGATCAAGCTTATGCTCATTAACCAAGTTTAAAAGGAGTGGGGATAGGCTAGTTAAGAAATTGAATTCTCCTAGCGTTATGACAGCAACCTTTCAAGTTAATATCGTACAGTTTCTGCTGTATTTTGGAATTGTAACTGGCTTCATACTATTTGCCATCTTGCTCGTTCAGCGGCAGCAATTTCGAGGTAGCCTATGGTTAGCCTTACTGATTCTCACCCTCCCACTAAATTTTCTTAACTATACAATTGTCCCGATCTTATATCGCCAATGGGATTTGTTCACTTTGGTTCGAATCCCTGTATTATATGGATTTGGACTCCTCTTTTATTTGTATGTAAATGCGGTTATTCGCCCATCCTTTCAATGGAAAAGAGCCCATCTTTGGTATCTATTGCCCTTGGTGCTGGATGTGTTGTATTCTATTGGGCAAGCTACTTACATCCGGTTTTGGGACCTTAGTAATAAAGAAGGTTGGTTCTATTGGCAAATTGAGTTCTTGATCCATGAAGGGCTAGCGGTAGTTTACAATCTGGCTTTTGTAGTGGCGTCTTATATCTTAGTGTTAAAAGCTTGTCGTTCTGCTGTAGCCAAAAGGGAATTATCAAGTTCAAAGTGTAGATGGTTGATTTTGATTGGGAGGGCCAACCTATTGGTATCTACGGTTTGGTTAGGGTATTATATCGCCGAGTGGTTGGTCTATCCACAAATTATTTCTTTCCAACAATATTATCCGCTCTGGTTGATCGATGTCATACTGATCCTGATCATTGGGTACCGAAGCATTGTTCAACCCAAGGTGGTTTTTCGAATCAATGAATTGAAGATTAATCCTGCTTCCAAGTACCAGCACTCCGGACTAGGAGAGGAGGAATTACAGGCGTTAGGGAAGCGCCTAATTGCCTGGGTGGAGGAGTCTGAAGCTTTTCTTGATCCTCAGTTAAAACTAGCAGACTTGAGTGATGCTTTAGATGTTAGTCCATATATCCTATCCCAGGTTTTCTCCCAATCTATACAAGCCAATTTCTATGATTTTGTGAACCAGTATCGAGTGGAAAAGGTGAAACTCTTTTTGCAGGATAGCAAGAAACGGTCCGCTACCATCTTAAGTTTAGCTTTTGATGCAGGCTTCAATTCCAAGACTACCTTTAACACCGCTTTTAAGAAATTTACTGGGACTTCTCCTAGTGTATATCGTAAAAAGAGCCTTGCGCAATCCAATTCCACAGACTAGGAGATCCTATCCCTTTATGGTACTCGAGGATTAATTTTTTGGGTTCTCTGACAATTTTTGTGTTTTGGAGTCACCTTTTTAGCTAAAAGTCTTGCTTCCTCTAGGCGCAATTCTTCTAGCTAAAACGCTGACCAAGAAATTGTCGGAGAATGATTTTTTTGAAAAAATCAAATATCCGTTCGCCTAAATTGGGACGAACGAACGGCTTTACTTTTCGCATTAGGTTTGCCTTAAAACCTATTTTTTCTCCGACCAGAAGAATGGATGGAGAATCAAATTTATTTTTGAAAACAATCTATTATGAAGGCAAGTCTTATGAATGCCCGCTGGCTGTTATGCCTCGGCACCTTACTGCTATTTATGAGCTGTGAAAAAGAGCAAAAAGATCCTGATCCCACCAATACGCTAGTAGGTACATGGGATGTAACCGCCGGTAAATTGGAAAGCCCAAGTCTCGGAGAACTGGATGCGGTAACGAATGGAACCATCACTTTCAGAGCGGATGGAACAGGACAAGAAAGTTATTCCTATACCGCTGCAGGTCTCACTTTTTCAGAAAACAACCCTTTTACCTGGATCAGTACACCATCGACTATTGTCTTTGATGGAGGAACCAGTAGCGAAAGTGTTTGGGTTCGTTTGGTGAATGAATCGGATGAACAGCAGGGAACGTACACCATCGTTCAAAATGGCGAGATTCTGACCATTACGGTAACGCTAAACAAATAGGCTAGACCGCACTTAACAGATTTAATTTTATGCATGAAAACGGTTGGTCTGAAAACCAAGATGCGGACTGACCGTTTCCTCTTTCTGTCAAAAGAATAATCGGGGATTGCTAAATTGTGAATTTACCCTTATCATTGGGGCCATTGGCGCTTTAATGATGCAATATGGAGACTAGAAAATGGGCTATTTCTGTTGCCCTTACCTTTGTAATTCTCTTGATAGGGATGATAGGGTATCAGATGCTGATCAACAAGCAGCAGCCCCTAAATACACTCGGAGACCCTGGTGATACTCGAAAAAGGGTGCAAGTGCAACGCTTCCTAACCCAGGAAAGCGCACACCAGATTCCTGTTGACGGCCGCCTGACAGCCTTCGAAAAAGTCAACTTCTTTGCTAATGTTGGGGGAATTCTTCTGCCCTCCTCAACGGTGATCAAGAAAGGAACCTATGTCCGGAAAGGAACATTGCTTTTCGACATTGACCAACGGAAAGCCCGCTACCAACTTCTCGCCCAACGCAGCCAATTGCTGAACAGCATCACCCTAATGATGCCTGACTTGAAACTAGATTACCCGGATGCCTACCCGAAATGGGAGGCTTACCTAGAGAATTTTGATATAGAGGCAGCAACCTCAGAATTTCCTAAACCTGAAGGAGCACAAGAAAAATCTTTTATTGCTTCAAGGGGAATCCAACAACAATTTTACAATATTAAAAATGGAGAGGCTACCTTAACTGACTTCAAAATATACGCCCCCTTCTCTGGAGTGATTACGCAAGCCCTGATTTATCCCGGAACGATGGTGAATCCAGGCCAGCAACTGGGAGCGATGATTAACAATGGCCGTTTTGAATTGGAGACTGCAGTGAGTGAAAAAGAGCTTCGCTATATTACTGCTGGTGCTAGGGTGGTGCTAAGCGGAAGCTTGCCGGAACAACAATGGAAAGCCAGGGTGCAACGAATAGGAACAGAGGTAGATCCGGTTACACAAAATATTCCTGTGTTCATTAGTGTGAGTGGAAAAGAGCTCAAGGAAGGAATGTACATAGGTGGTGTGATTGCGGGTAAGCCATTGAAGGAGACCGTAGCACTCCCCAAGAGCATCATCGTTGATCAATCGTTTGTGTATACGATAGAGGACTCCACCATCCAGCGTTTTCAACTAGATATTATCAAAAGAGATGAAGAAAAGGTCTATGTGGCGAATGTTCGATCAGATCAATGGATCGTTAATAGTTCCCTTGTTGGCTTATTTGAAGGGCAGAAGGTGATTCCTGAACAAAAAAAACTTCTTCGATAAATCCCGTGGACACTTATTAAATGAGGTGAAAGCCCCACCGACAGTTATTGTCGTTGAAGCCTTGTATCCTATTTTTAGATGACTTCAAACACGGGACACTCCGAAGAACCCAAAAAATAGAAGAGTGAGGCGAATAATTACCTATTTCCTGAAGAACCCGATCATGGGGAATACCCTAATGATGCTCCTCTTTGTGTTGGGGTACTTTGGCTTTATGGGGATAAAAACGACCCTATTGCCAGAGATTGAATTCCGGGTGATCACCATTCAAATAATTTATCCAGGCGCCTCACCAGCCGAAGTGGAGGAGGGCATAGTGATCAAGATTGAAGAAAAACTAAAGAGCATTAGTGGGATCGAACGGACGACCTCAAGCTCTTCCGAGAACCTCGGATTAATCACCATAGAAGTACTAAAGGGTTTTGATGTAGACCTCGTCCTGAGGGATGTGAAAAATGCAGTAGACGGCATCAGTTCATTTCCATTGGGTATGGAGCCACCTGTCATAGAGAAACAAGAATATGAAGGTTTTGCGGTTAATTTTTCTCTCAGTGGAGAAGTAGACCTTAGAACATTGAAGCGCTTTGGCCGAGAAGTGGAAAACGATCTTTTGGCAATTGATGGTATCTCTAAAGTGGAATTGAAAGGATTTCCAGAAGAGGAAATCGAAATTAGCTTCCGACAAGCAGATTTACGTAAATACAGACTCACTTTTGATCAAGTAGTTCAGCAGGTGCGAGGAGCCAACCTGGAGTTGACGGGAGGGAAAATCAAAACGGAACGAGAGGAGTTATTGATCCGGGCTAGAAATAAGGGATACATAGCAGCTCAATTGAGTGAAATCCCCATTGTACAAAACGCCAAAGGAGGGCAATTAACCCTGGCAGATCTGGCGGATATCCGTGATCAATGGGAAGATGTACCGGCTCGCTCATATATCAACGGAGAGACGGCGGTAATTGTCATTGTGCAAAACACCTTGCAAGAAGACATGCTAGAGGTAACGGACAAAGTCCGCGCCTACGTTCAGCAATTTAATGCTAGCCATGAGGAAGTAAAGGCTACCATTATTGAGGACGCCTCCGAACCGCTCAACGAACGGATTCGCCTTATGATCGATAATGGACTTGTCGGGTTTCTGTTGGTCATTATCTTGCTCGCCTTCTTTCTACATTGGCGTTTGGCTTTTTGGGTGGCGATCGCCATTCCCATATCTTTTGCAGGAATGTTCATCTTTGCAGGGATGATGGGGGTGACGATCAATATGATGTCATTATTTGGGATGATCATCGTCGTAGGTATTTTGGTAGATGATGGTATTGTGATCGCAGAAAATATCTATCAGAAATTTGAGCGCGGTATGCCACCTATGGAAGCGGCTTTGCATGGTACGATGGAGGTGCTGCCCGCCATCTTTGCCGCCATCATTACTACCGTAGTTGCCTTTTCTGGTTTTTTCTTTGTAGATGGGAATCTCGGAGAGTTCGGAGTAGAGTTGGCTATTGTGGTGATTATCAGTCTAATTTTTTCATTGATAGAAGGTACATTTATCCTCCCTGCGCACGTCGCCTACAGCAAGGCACTCCAGGAACCCGAGGCGCGCCCTAATCGCGTTTTGAGGTGGCTAAATAGTTGGATGGAATTTCTGAGAGACCGTATGTATCAGCCTATACTTCGGTTTGCGATGCGGCAAAGCCTGCCGATGATTGCGATTTGTGTGGCAGGGCTGGCTTTGACAGTAGGGGCTTTTCAAGGAGGCTGGATACGAAGTACCTTCTTTCCTACAGTTCCAAGTGAACGCTTTACGGTTGAACTAAGACTGCCCGCTGGTGCACGAGAAGAGGTGACATTATCTGTACTGAATCGAATCGAACAAACGGCGAATGAGCTTAATGAAGAATACCGTGACCGCCTCTTTGCGGGAGAGCGCCCCCTCTTTGTCAAGATTGAAAAGAGTATTGGTCCTGCTACAAACTTGGGAATCATTACGGTCTCATTGATTGGAAATGAGTTCAGAGAAACACTGACGACTCGGGATATCACCGCCATTATGCGGGAGCGGCTTGGGCCAATAGATGAAGCAGAATCTCTTCAATTTAGGATACGCAATGCCTTTGGGAAACCGGTTGATCTATCTGTTTTGAGCAATAATGATGACGAATTGAAAGCTGCTGCCAGAGAGATTGAGGTGGCTTTACATAAAATGGGAGATTTACGAGATGTAACTAACAATAGCCGAACCGGACTAAAAGAAGTGAATGTAGAACTAAAACCCAAAGCTGATAACTTGGGAATTAGCCTCGGGGAGGTGATTCAGCAAGTGAGACAAGCCTTTTTCGGTGCTGAAGTGCAACGTTTACAGCGTGGTGTTGATGAAATTAAGGTTTGGGTACGCTATGCCGCCGCTGAGCGGAGTGATTTACAGCAACTCGCTGATATGCGCATTCGAACAGCCAATGGTTTGGCTGTTCCGCTAGAGGAAATTGCGGAGTTTTCGGTGCAACGAGGAGTGATCAGTATCGAGCATTTGAATGGGCAGAAGGAAGTTAATTTGGAAGCCGAAATAGAGAATGATAATGTCTCCGTGTCTGGCGTACAAGATGTGATTCAAAATGTCATATTACCTCCGATCCTGGAAAAGTATCCCTCCGTTGCCATTGAGTATGGTGGAGAGAGTAGGGAACAAGCGAAAACGATGGGTACCTTGGTCCAGGTTATTGCCATGATCTTCCTGGGAATCTTCTTTATTATATTGCTCACCTTTAAATCTGTGAGTCAAACGATCATCATTTTCGTGATCATTCCTTTTGGGGGTATAGGAATAGGTCTGGGGCACTATTTAATGGATACACCGCTGAGTATGGTTTCTCTGTTAGGTTTCACCGCTTTGATTGGAATCTTAGTCAACGATGCTTTGGTCTTTGTCACTACCTTCAATGACAAAATTAAGGAGGGATCGGGTTTTGAAACAGCCTTATTCGAAACGGGGCTTTCTCGCTTTCGACCTATAGTACTCACCTCAGTGACTACCATAGCAGGTCTGGCTCCAATCTTATTGGAAAAAAGTCAAGGTGCGCAATTACTGATCCCGATGGCTATTTCAGTAGCCTATGGTCTATTGATTGTCACAGTCATTATTTTGGCCTTGATTCCGTCCTTATTGGTCGTGTCCAATGCCATTAAGGTTGGGATTATTAGCCTTTGGGAAGGCCAAGCTATACGCCCAGAGGAAGCAGAACCCGCTTTCCCTAATCGAAAATCGTATCATTTGCTAACGGCTTCAAGTGCTCTAGTAGCAGTAGTTGCCTTTCTTGCATTGACCATATTAGCATTTAAAGTCGCTGGAGTTTTCTTTTAGCGTAATACTTATCTGTTAGTACTACATATGGTCTAAACGGGCCCGGGAATTAATTTGTCCATGAAACGGTTTATAACATACTATAAACCTAACCTAAAAGTATATGGATTACCTCAACATAAACAAAGCCTGCTGGAACGAACGAACAGATGTTCATTTCGAATCTCAAACCTATGATGTTAAGAATTTTATCAAAGGAGGGAATGCACTCAATAGCATTGAGTTATCTCTTCTAGGAGATATTACGGGCAAAAAGATTTTGCATTTGCAATGCCATTTTGGTAAGGATACGATCTCTTTATCTCGTATGGGCGCCCAAGCGACCGGGATTGACTTCTCCGAAAAAGCCATTGAGCGCGCCCAAGAATTGGCTGATCTGACGCAATCAGATACCCGCTTTATCTTGTCAGATGTATATGGTCTTCCTGCCGTATTAGAAGAGGAATATGATATCGTCTTCACTTCTTATGGTACGATTGGCTGGTTGCCGGATATCGATCGATGGGCATCAGTTGTAAGCCATTTTTTGCGCCCGGGAGGTACCTTTGTTTTTGCCGAATTTCACCCTGTCGTTTGGATGATGAGTGATGATTTTTCGAGGATTCAATATCGATATTTCCAGGATGAAGCCATTGTGGAAGAGAGTGATACCACTTATACAGACGGGCAAATGTCCAAATCCATGCGGTCCGTTGGTTGGAATCATGGTTTGGCCGAGGTGGTACAGGCTTTGTTGAAACAAGGGCTTCGATTAGATAGCTTGGAGGAATTTGATTATTCTCCTTACGATTGTTTTGATAAAGTGGTAGAGGTCGCTCCTGGGAAATACCAGATTCAGGGCTTAGAAGATAAAATCCCCATGGTATATGCCCTGAAAGCCACACAACAATGACAGTAGAACATATCTATAATACACAGGCCTATATTCAAGAGAACTATCAGCAACAGCTGGCAATCCGTAAGCTGGAACAATTGTCTTGTTATTCTTACCGTAATCTTCAACGAATCTTCAAGTCTGTATATGGTGAAACGATTGGTGCCTACCAAAGCCGATTGAAATGTGATCATGCTTTCAAGAAGATTCTTTTTACTCGGATGTCTATAGCTGATATTGCACTAGAAGTAGGGTATGCAGATCTGCAGGCTTTGCGCAAAGCTTTCAAGAAGCGATATGGTTTCCCGCCTAGTGAGGCTCGCAGTAACAAGGCTGCATTGATACTAGAGGATCTTCCACAAATTGACCTAGGCATCGCCCCGGCTATGGAAGTGGTAACTAGACAGGCCAGCCAAGTATATTACCTGAGTACGCGAACCAATTACGAAACGCTGATTATTGATGAATTATGGGATGAGTTGTTACAGCACGAGTTTGAACCTGGAGAGATGGAATGCCTTGGCCTATTAAACGATGAGCCCCTAGTAACAGATGGTATTCTTTGCCGTTATGATGCCGCTGTCACCCAAGCCGATAAAGCTAGAATTCTCCCGCAAAAATTGTTGCCAGCTGGAACCTATGCACGTTTTGAACACAAGGGCGACTATCAAGGCATCGAAACTACCTACGACACTATTTTCCGAGACTGGATTTTGCAAACTGAGCTCGAATTGAGTAGCGAACCGATTATCGAACACTATGTCATAACGGATGAGCATACGGAAAATCCAGAGGAATACCTGACTCACATCCTGATTCCATTAATCACTGAGAGTGTTCCAGGCAACCAGAGATAACAAAGAGCATCTATGAACTTCTCCTCCTTCACGCCTCCCTATCTTTGCCTTCCAACTTCCCTCAATATGTTTCACCCTTCTAGAATTTTCATCTCCCAATAATCCAATTCTTCCGTACTATCAGCCACCTTGTCCATTTTGGACTACCGCCCCCTTTTCCTTTCCCCATACTTTTGTAGAGAACAAAATTCCTATATTACTCAAAGCTAATCCAACATGAGAACATCAATGTTTTTATTTATCCTGAGCATACTAACCCTAGGTAGTTGTCAACTATTAAGAGATATGGAAAATCCACCTCAACCTGCTACCACAGATGCCACCTATACGATGCCTGCGGAGGAAGAACCGCACGAAGGCACCTGGCTCCAATGGCCCCACAATTATACTTATCGTGGGCACACCGATCGTCATGATGAAACATTCGTCGCTATGACCAAGGCTCTACATACAGGAGAACGAGTGCATATCGTCGTTTATGATGCAAATGAAGAAGCACGGGTTCGAAGTCTTTTAACAGGAGCAAGTGTAGACTTGGCGCAGATCGATTTTTACCAATGGAAAACAGATGATTATTGGGTGAGAGACAATGGGCCGATTTTTGTGTATGATGAAAATGAGGAACTTATTGTGCAAGATTGGGGGTTCAATGGCTGGGGAGAGAAAACCCCTTTTGAACACTGCGACAAGATTCCTACTCAAGTGGCCACTCGAATAAATCTACCAAAAGTAAACGTACCGATGATCAATGAAGGAGGGTCGGTAGAAATTGATGGACAAGGGACCTTGATGGCCAAGAAAAGTTCCATCTTAAATAGTAATCGCAACCCGGACATGAGTCAAGCTCAAGCGGAGGCTATCTTTAGTCAATTCCTTGGGGTGACTAACTTTATCTGGTTGGAAGGAAAGGCAGGCCAAGAAATCACGGATGATCACATCGACGGAACAGCTCGTTTTGCTAATGCAAGTACCATCGTGACTTATGAAGAAGAAGAATCCGATCCAGCGGAATATCAGCAGCTAACAGAAGCGAAAAATGCCAAGGGGCAAACGTATCAGATCGTTGAACTACCCTTAACGCGCTATCGTTTACCAGGCTCACGTGATTATGGAATTTACATCAATTTCTATGTGGGGAATGAGGTGGTTTTGGTTCCGAATTTTGAAGATCCACATGATGAGATTGCCAATGCTCGAATTCAGGCTATTTTCCCAGATCGACAAGTAGTGGGCATACCTGCTATCGAATTGGGCTTGGATGGCGGAGGAGTCCATTGTGTGACCCAGCAGCAGCCGAAATTTCCATAGAAAATCAAGAACTCATCAGGTACAGCCTTGCCTGGTGAGTTCTTAACAAGCACTTCGCTTCAACAGCTGGTACTCACCTTGTTTCTTAAAATCTCGAATCGACATTCCGGTATAGCGTTTAAACGTTTTGGATAAGTGGCTCACATCTGTAAAGCTTAATTCCTCTGCAATTTCGGTGAGCGTGTAGTTCGAATTCAGCAATCGGATCTCGACTAACTTCAATTTGGCTTTTATAATGTATTCTCGAAGAGACATATTTACTTTTTTCCGAAAAAACTCACTTAAGTAGGTAGGAGAGAGTAAGAATGTTTTAGCCAACTGATCTACCTTTAATAGCTTTGGCTCAGCAAGGTGCTGATTAATGTAGCTGAGAAGCTTGGTGATCCGATCATCTCTATCACCAGTGATTTCTACCTCATAAAAAGAGCTACGCTTAATATTGCGAAGCAATACCTCCAAGATACTCGTCATAAAGCTCTTGATCAAGGAGGCAGAACTTGCTCCGTAGTTGCTATTTTCTTTTAGGATCAATTCTATTAAGGTGTAGATGTGTTGCCGATCTAGTTCATTGTGGATGATGTCTCCCGGTAATTGATTATAGTTGGAAAGAATATATGCCGCCTCCTTAAACCACTCAGATTGATTGACTGCCATATGATTTGAGGTCACGAAAAAATCTGATGTAAATTTCAGGAAGACAAACTGGGAGGGGGTAGCAATCTGAAAAGAATGACATTTTAAAGGCGGTAACAAAAACAAACTTCCTTCTTGATAAGGGTACTCATTGTAGTTGATGCATTGGGTACCCTCTCCTTTTTTTATCAATACCAATTCAAAGAAGTTGTTTTTAACGGGGCGTCGTTGCCAATGGCTTAGCTCGATTTCTTGTACTTCAAAAGGTTGATAGGCCTCTAAAATTTGCATAATGACGTGATTTGCCACTAATATAGATGAAAAAGAAGCTTAAATCATGCCTTTGGTGACTTGGAACCTCTAAAAGTACAAGAAGAACCTTTATTTATACCTCTCAAACTAGTGTTTAGGGGCCCATCTTTGCAAAGTAGTTAAAGCATTAGAATAAACAATCAATAGAAACTCAAACCATGGCAAGTCAATCACTCACCATTGTAGCTAAAGTCTTAGCAAAAGCGGAGATGAGAGAACTAGTACAGTCAGAGCTTTTGAAACTGATAGAAATCACTAGGGCAGAAGAAGGGTGCATCAATTATGATCTGCATCAGGATAACGAAAACCCTAACCTATTCCTCTTCTTTGAAAACTGGGCTAGCCGAGAGTTATGGCAGCTACATATGGACAATACACACTTGGCAGAATATATGAAAGCCACGGATGGAGCTATAGAAGAGTTTGTACTACACGAAATGACAAAAGTAGGGTAGAAGTGAATTTGGCGAATCCCGATTGAAGCCTTGATACTTCTCCCTTTTTTTTAAAACAAAATCATAGGATGAGAGCAATAGGATATAAAGAGAATCTGCCGATTGAGAATGAGCAATCTTTGCAAGATATAGAATTGGAACAGCCCATAGCGACCGGGCGAGATATATTAGTGGAAGTAAAAGCTATCTCCGTAAATCCAGTCGATTTCAAAGTTAGGCAAGGCATGAAACCAGAAAACGGGCAGTGGAAAGTGATTGGCTGGGATGCTACGGGTATTGTCAAAGCGGTGGGAGAAGAGGTCTCACTCTTTCAGGTAGGTGATGAGGTATGGTATGCTGGAGATCTTACACGTCGAGGTAGCTACGCCCAGTTTCAATTAGTGGACGAGCGAATTGTGGGAGGGAAACCTAAGTCTCTCTCCTTTGGCGATGCTGTGGCATTACCTTTGACAACACTCACTGCATGGGAATTGCTATTTGACCGTATGCAAGTAGAGAAAGGGAATCCACACAAAAGTATACTAGTAATTGGTGCGGCTGGAGGTGTTGGATCTGTCATGGTGCAACTCCTAAAACACTTGACACAACTCACCATTATCGGAACCGCTTCAAGGAAAGTGACGGTTTCATGGCTCGAGGACTTAGGGGTAGACCATATCATCAATCACAGGAATAAACTAAGTGAGGAATTCGCTAAGTACCGGCTTGCAGCACCAGACTATGTGGTTAGTCTCAATGCGACGGAGCAGCATATTGATGAAATCGTAAAGGTGATCAAACCGCAAGGCAAATTTGGGTTTATTGATGACCCAAAAACCTTGAATGTAATGCCCCTTAAAAGAAAAGCAGTATCCACTCATATAGAGTTAATGTTCACTCGGTCCATGTTTCAGACAGAGGATATGATTGAACAACACCATATTCTGAATGCGGTTGCCAAACTGATAGATCAAGGAGTGATCCACACAACAGTGGGCGAACACTTTGGGCAAATAAACGCTAAAAACCTTCGGAAAGCACATGCCCTACTTGAAACGCATCAGGTAAAGGGTAAGATAGTACTTGAAGGGTTTTAGCACAATACATTATTCGTTGAGTTAAAGTTAAATGCTACAATTATGGCCTATTATTCCGTTTTAGATGTAACACCAAGTACGCAGGACTGGATACCTTCGTACCTGCCAATTGCCAACAAATTGGTAACCAAACATGGTGGAAAATACGTGGCGCGTACAGCTAGTCATGAACGCCTTGAAGGCAAAGGAGATCCAGTAGGGCTTAGAATCATTATTTCATGGCCCTCAAAAGAAGCTGCCCTAGCGTTTATGAATGATCCCGATTATGCCCCTCACCTAAAGGCGCGTACAGAAGGTTCTCTAAGTAATCATTTCCTGATTGAGGCAAAGGATGACTTGGTTTAAATCAGTTTATACACAATCACAGGTGCTCTACTCATGTATGCCACCTTTTTAGCTAAACATGAGAGCATTCGAATCGATAAACAGAGGATACAATAGCATATTCAAGCCCAATCAATTGAGCATTGGTATTGTAGTCCCTATTGAAAACTATGCCCAGAGTTCTGTGCCAAGTATGATTGACCACTTGAAGCGGCTACAATGGGTAGAACAATTAGGTTTCAAAGCTATATGGGTGCGGGATGTACCTTTTAATGTTCCTTCTTTCGGAGATGCCGGTCAAACATTTGATCCGTTTACCTATTTAGGATACTTAGCAGGCCAAACGAATACAATAGCTTTAGGAGTCGCGAGTATTGCATTGCCGTTACATTATCCTATACATGTAGCTAAGTCTGCTGCGACTATCGATCAATTGTCAGAGGGTAGGTTAATTCTGGGTGTGGCTTCAGGAGATCGATATGAGGAGTACCCGGCCATGGGGATAGATTATGAAAAGCGCGGAGCATTATTCCGATCAGCCTTTACCTATATGCGTAAAGCCCAGGATTCTTTTCCCATTTTGGAAGCGAATCCATATGGAGAGCTGAAGGGGCATATCGACATTTTACCTAAACCTACGACTCATAAAATACCAATGTTGTTGACAGGCTACAGTCGACAGTCCTTGGTTTGGAATGTTGAGCAGGCTGATGGTTGGATGTCTTACCCTAAAAATCTTCAGCAACAACAATATACAATCGCAGAGTGGCGCGCCTTAGTAGCACAAACCCAAGCTTACGACAAACCGTTCATGCAGCCATTATATGTCGACTTGCAAGAACAAGATGACTTCAAACCTCAATTGATCCATTTAGGTTTTAGATTAGGAGCCAAATATTTAATTGAGTATTTGCAGCAGTTAAAAGATATTGGTGTAAATCATGTTGCCCTAAACCTACGCTTTAATGCGCGGGGAATAGAAAAGACTTTGGAACATCTTGCGCAAGCAGTTTTACCCCACTTTCAGACCAGTCAAAAAGAAAAGCAAACATCGTGACGAAAAGGATATTAATTACCGGAAGTACAGATGGGATAGGAAAACTGGCAGCCGTTCAACTAGCCCAAGATGGGCACGATATTTACCTGCATGGGAGAAACCCAGAAAAGTTAGCAACTGTTATTTCGGAAGTAAAAAGCCAGTCTAAGAATGAAAGGGTAAAAGGCCTAGTAGCGGATTTTTCAAACCTGGATGAGGTGAGAAAGATGGCTCAAGAGGTGAATGGAATGATGTCCAGTTTAGATGTGCTGATCAATAATGCTGGAATTTTCAATAGCGCAGTATCACATAATAAGAAAGGACTGGATATGCGATATGTAGTCAATTACTTAGCGCCTTATTTGCTTACAAATACACTAATGCCATTGCTACAGAAAGGAACTTCACCTCGGGTTATCAATCTCAGCTCTGCGGCACAGGCTCCCATTTCAATCGATGTATTAAAGGGAATGGCTCACCGATCAGACAGAGAAACCTACGCACAAAGCAAATTGGCTATCACGATGTGGAGTTTTCATTTGGCTCAACAGGTGCGGGATGTGGTCGTGATTGCGGTAAATCCCGGTTCCTTGTTAAATACAAAAATGGTAAAAGAAGCGTTTGGGAAATTCTGGTCTTCGGCAGATAAAGGAGCTAATATCTTACATGATCTCGCTGTTTTGGACCAATATAAAGAAGCGACAGGCCAATATTTTGACAATGACCAAGGTGCTTTTGGTCCAGCTCATCCCGCAGCATATAATGAGGAAGGAATTAATATACTCCTAAATGCGACGGCGGCCCTCCTAGATTAGAAGGTGAGATTAAAGGGAAATGAAATTAGACTTGGAAATGCAAATGTGCATAGTGGTTTAGTAGATAGGGTTGGTGAAAAAATCAGCCATTTAATAGGATAACTATAGTTAGAAAAGATAACTTAGGGTTTCCTGGGATCTCGTCAGGATACTTAACATGTCTTATAGCTACAAAACCTCCCTTTGTAGCCAACTTAAGGATGTTCTGAATAAAAACTATAATCAAAAGGGCTTGTAAGACTCTCTACTTGCCATTGGGCTGCCCGGTTCAATACTCCCCAATATTTAAGCATTCGCTACCCTGCTGTGCCCGGCCAGCCCTCAAGGGCTTCTGTTTTTTCTAACAATCAAAACTACGCACATGAAAAATCTAAAGAAATTGTTGGTCGCTTTATTGGTGCTTTGTGCCTTTGCCCTCCATAGTCAAGAAAATATTGAGGGAATCAGAAAAAATGCCATTTCCATTAACGCACTTGGAACCTCCCCTTTTGTTGGCGTCACCTATGAAAGAATTGTGTCTCCAAAAAGCAGTTTCGAAATAGGCGTGGGGATACCTAGTGTAGGCTTGGGCCTGAAATTATTTCCTAGTGGTATTCAAGAACAAAAATTACTCTTTCACACTGGTATAACGGCCAACGTAACCGATCTAGGAGATGGTGTGCTCATCGGCGGGATCTTATATCTAGCCTATTTGCCCATTGGCATCAGTTTCTTTAGTACTGGCGGGTTCAACTTTGGTTTAGATGTGGGACCAAGTCTGGTTTTTGACGAGGATGAATCTACCTTCATTCCATACGGGAATTTGAAATTAGGGTATCGGTTCTAGCTAATCATATTTGCAGGTTTGCTCAATTATAACTTAAGTTGTAGCTTCCTTTTACCACGAAAGGAGATGACTCTTACTTTTTGTAAGCTAAAGCTCAAATATGAAACCGCTCCTACTTTTTCTAAGTTTATTCATTGGTCTAGTCTATCCAAAACAGGGTGATGCACAGATCCAAGTGCACGGTTTTTTGGTGGATGCAAAATCCCAGGAACCCATTCCTTTTGCCAATATATTCTTTCAGTCCAATCAGGGACGAGGGGTGATGTCGAATCAATACGGTGAGTTCCTGATCACATTCTATGAGCAGGACAAAGTTGACCAATTGGTGATAACCCAGTTGGGTTATGAGTCTTATCATTTATCATTGCAGCAATTGCCACAAGATACGCTTCGTATTCAAATGAAGCCGAGTTTTTATGCTTTACAGGAAGTAACAGTTATCTCTGATCGAGGCCTTAGAGGAATTGTCAGAAAGGCGCTCGAAAGTATCCCACAAAATTATGGTACGAAGAAGTATCTATTGGAGGGCTTTTATCGGGAGTACTCTATCAGTGATTCAGCGTATGCAGAGGTGATTGAGGCTTTCGTGAATATCCAGGACGGCGTATACAAGAAATCGAAAAAGAAAAGCAAGATCTTTTGGGAGACCATGCGACGGAGTGATGATCAACGGAATTTACCCAAACGCTTGAAAGAATCAGACTACAATCCTCTCTATAGTCTCTATGAAAGATCAAATCCAGTTCGAGAACGCTTCTTTCACTTTGCAAAACCGGGAATCGAGGGCATGCTAGAGGGATGTTATTTTTCGAACCGAGGAGAGCTTCTGGAGAAAGGAGACACCTTGATTAAGATAGGTTTTATTCCCAAATGGTTTGACAGATTTAGTGATAAATTGAAAGAAGAGGTAGGGTATGGTGAATTATTAATCAATAAGTCGGATTTTGCCATACTCAAGGTTAGCCGAGGAAATGCAAATCGTGGAATATTTAGTCAAGCGATTTATCGGAAGCAGGGGCATAAGTATTTTCTAAGTAACATGCAGCATGCCTGGGGCTTTCGCTACGAGAATAAGACTCGCTATTATCGTATGACAAGACTCCTACATATCTACCAAGTGCATCCTATTGCTTCCCTGGCCAAGAAAAAGAAAGGCAAACGCCTTTCTAGGGTCAAGCAATTTAGAGATATCAAGTATGCTTACGACCCGGCTATCTGGGAAGACAACCCTTTTATGATAGCATTGCCGGCACAGGAGGCATTGGAGGCAGATTTGGGGCGTGTTAAAAAGATTGAAGAGCAATTTCATCAAAATGCCAAAAGAAATAAGAAGGAGCAGCAGTAGGGCAGGACTTAATGCTTTCTTTTGAAGGGAAAACACTACTTTTTTCGTTTTTGGACTATTTCCTTAAGGTACTTAGGCCGATCTTTGTGTGGAAGTAGGGATTTCCGTCAAAAGAAGGACTCAACATCACAAAAGCTGTCTGAGCACCAAAATTAGGAAGCACATGATCCTGATACCACAACGATTATTTGAAGATAAGCAAGTGAAAACCATCCTTCGCGATGGTAATATGGCTATTCTCACCAAAGAACTGGACCAGCCGATTGAAAATCGAGAAGGGTATATTTCAAATCATGTGATTTCTATACTGTTAGCTGGAGAACAACACATTCGCACTTATGATGATGAATTGATTAAGGTCTACCCGAATCAAATGCTGTTCGCCCCCAGAGGACTATATTATGTATCTGATCTGGTGCCAAAATCGGGGAAATTCAAAAGCCTTTTATTCTATTTCGACGATGAGGTAATTCACTCCTTTCTAGCAAGCAGCAAAGTAATAAGCTTTGGAGAAAAAGAAGTGCCAGCTTACCTCAAGCTAGGGGCGGTTCCCATGATGAATGTTTTTGCAGAATCCTTACTTCACATCTATCAGCATCAAGCCGTAAATGATAAGCAGTTACTCCGATTGAAAATACTTGAATTACTGCATCTCATTAATACGCTAGTTCCAGAACAACAATTTGCTGATTTTCTTTTCCGGCTTACGCTACCCAAGAAACGGAGGATTAAAGACCTGATGGAAAAAAATTATGACAAACCCCTCAAGATCGAAGATTACGCCTATCTATCAGGCCGAAGTATAAGTTCATTCCGAAGAGATTTTAAGACCTTTTATGATACTACACCTCAACAATGGCTCAAGGATCGGCGTATGGAAAAAGCAATTGAGTTAATAGCTAAACAAGATTTGTCGGTATCTTCTTTGGCTTATAGGGTAGGTTACGAAAACACCTCATATTTCATCAAGGAATTCAAAAAGAAAACAGGTCAATCACCCAAACAATATATCCTTTCTCATCGACAGGATCACTTGTCAAATTAATTCATCCACAATTCGTAAAGCATGAGAATTACCTTCATTGGCCTCGGCATCATGGGATGCCGAATGGCCACTAATTTAATCAAAAAGGACTTAGACGTAACTGTATTTAACCGATCTAAAGAGGTCGTGCAACAGTTGGTAAAAGAAGGAGCTAAGACAACGGAAACCATTCAAGCGGCCGTAGCAGATGCCGATCTTGTTTTTAGTATGCTATCTACCCCGGAAGTGGTTAAGTCTACATTTTTTGGGGAAGAAGGAGTACTATCGACTATGCGACAAGGAGCTCTTTGGGTAGACTGCACCACGGTCAATCCTTCTTTTAGCCTGGAAGCAAGTGAGGCGGCAAGACAATACGGAATATCTTTTGTTGATGCGCCAGTAGCAGGCACAAAACCTCATGCAGAGAAAGCAGAACTAGCTTTTTTTGTAGGAGGAAAGGATGAGCAGGTAGCTTTCATTCGACCTTTACTGGAACACATGGGGAATAAGATTATGCATGCTGGAGAAACGGGGAAGGGGGCCTCTTTCAAAATGTTGGTGAATATTATGTTGGCGCAATCCATGCTGATCTTCTCTGAAGCTACCATTTTAGGAGAGAAGCTGGGTTTTTCAAAAGATTTCTTGCTGAATACATTGCCCAATCTAGTGGTCTCTGCTCCATTCACCAAGTTTAAAGCGGAGATGGTTCGGGAAGATAATTATGAGGTGCAATTTCCATTGGAATGGATGCATAAGGACTTGCATTTAGCAACGGTGACAGCTTATGAGTTAAACCAGCCCTTGTATCTAGCTAATGTAACCAAGGAGTTATTTGCGGAAGCTAGACGAAAGGGGATGGGACGATTAGATTTTGCAGCCATTCATCGTTTTCTAGAGCAACAAGCCAAGCCCTTACCTGAAGAAATGCCTATGTAATGTTTGAAAGTAACAACTAGTACCTTCAATTGAATGGGTTTTCACTATTTTGAGTGTTAGCACATTTGTGCCTTTGCGGAAGGGCACAAAGTGAGCGCATGAACTACGAATAAACCCGTTTAGTATGAAATTGATACGATACACTTTTTTCTACCTTTTTGGACTTTTCCTTTTGGGCTGTACTGGTGAAAAGCAAAGTCAGGAAACGATTTGGGCAATTGCGAATGTTACCGTAATTGACAGCAAGCAGAACCAGTTAGATAATATGACTGTGCTGGTGGATGGCAATAAAATCCAGGCAGTAAGTCCATCTGCTGAGTTAGATCTTCCTAAGTCAGCAAAAGTAATTGATGGAACAGGTAAGTATTTGATCCCTGGTCTGTGGGATGCGCATGTACACTTGACCTATGATCAAGATATAGGCCCTTCCATGTTTAAACTCTTCATGGCCAATGGTGTCACGAGTATTCGAGATACGGGAGGGCAGTTGGATTTGATGAAACCATACCGAGAAGCAGCAGATGCCGACCCCACTTCGCTACCACGCCTGAAGATAGCTGGCCCGCTAATAGATGGTTTGCCAAGGGTCTATGACGGAAGTAGTCCTTTTCGTCCAAACTTATCTGTAGGAGCCAATTCGGTGAGCCAAGCGAAAAATAGAGTCAACCAATTGGCGAGCGAAGGCGTAGACCTGATCAAGGCGTATGAGATGCTGCAACCAGAGGTATTGGAAGCTGTATTAGAAGCCGCTGCCGCTAAGGGATTACCCGTTACAGGTCATGTTCCTCTAAGTACGGATGTTATTTCAGCCTCCAAGGCTGGACTGCGAAGTATTGAGCATATGCGAAACCTTGAGATGTCTTGCACGAAGGATTGGGAAAGGTTAATGGAGACGCGCCGGAAAGAGTTAGAGGAAGGAGCTGGTGAAGCTGGAGGTGATTTGAGAAGTCGATTGCATCAATTGCAGCGTATTTATGCAGTGGAGAATCAGGACCCAGAAGTGCGGGCGGAGGTATTAGCTACTTTGGCGGAAAATAATACCTGGTTGGTGCCAACACTTACCATTCTTGCTTTTCGCGAAAACCGAGTGTATTCCCGTGCCTCCTGGCTAGAGCAATTCAAGTACTTACCGGATACTATCGCCAGCAGGTGGACTGCCAGTGCTCAAAGACTGGCGAAAATGCCACTAGACTCTGCTGGAATCCGATTCGCAGAATGGGGATACGATATGGTTGGACGGCTTCCAGAGGCCGGAGTAGGTATAATGGCAGGGACAGATACTCCGATTGCTTTTCTTACACCCGGATTTAGCTTGCACGAAGAGCTACGTTTGCTCGTACAGAGCGGCCTGACGCCAATACAGGCCTTGGAGGCCGCGACGGTTCGTCCTGCGGAATATTTCAATATGGAAGATGAACTCGGGACTGTTGAGGCTGGAAAGATTGCAGATCTATTACTATTGGATGCCAACCCATTGGAGAATATAGAGCATACACAGCGAATTAGGGCGGTGATTAAGGAGGGACATTACCATGACCGGGCGACAGTCGATGCTTGGTTGCAAGAACTTACGGACTTGTAGTCAGGGGTAATCGAGGTATTCCACCAATTTTGCTGTTATAGGCAAATTATTGAGGCTACAATGATGACAATAGTGGGAAGACTCATTAATTTAGTGATCAAATAAGAAGTTGTTTGGGCTTAATAAAACCCCTTCTCCGACAATTTTTGTGGTCAGCGTTTTAGATGGAAGGCAGACGACCATAGGAAGTAGGCCTTTTGGCTAAAAGGGTGACTCAAAAACACAAAAATTGTCAGAGAACCATAAAACTATATTGTTAAACTCAAACAGCTTATCTGAAGTCTCGTAGAATATTTATTTGTTCTATGAGGATCACCCGGTATCATACTGTATAAACTGCTACAGCTTAGAAAACTAAACATGAGTCTTACCATTGTTTCCCGAGTTATTGGCGAATTACGCCAGGACCAAAGCCTTGATGATTGGTGGGAAGGTCCTAATGTTCCCATTCCCTTATTTGATCAACTTCCGCTTAAGATTACTTTTACCGACCTACCGCCAGACGAGACACTTGATTTCTTATTAGACGCTGATATTGCTTTAAACAACTTTCTGAATATCGGCCCGGAATTGCGAGAGCAAATTGCTCCGCTAGTTTGGCAAAACTGCAAAGATTTTTTGGAGGCTATTGGGTTTGATGAGGAAGATAGAGCCTTATGGGAAATCAAAGAGGCAAACCAAATTTGGGGTTTTGTTGACTTTCGCGATGTATATCTAGAGCGTCGGCATAGGCGGGATCGAGATATATATGTTCGGATAAGCGGGGATTGCCAATGGGAACAAGAGCATGGGCTTCAATTGGTGTTTCGGCAAGGAAAAAAGTTGACTCGAGTTAGTACAATAGATGGGAGTTTGACGGAGGCAGATGCGTACAATAAACCAGATGCTCAGGATGATCTGCTTTCTGCCTTTTAAGATCCCCCCCTTGACTAAGTGCTCTCCATAAGTTAAATTGCTCGCCTATGAAGCTTCCCATTTATCAGGTTGATGCCTTTACGGATCGTTTATTTGCAGGTAACCCAGCTGCTGTTTGTTTGCTAGAACATTGGCTGTCTAGTGACCAGATGCTAAAAATTGCCCAGGAAAACAACTTGGCAGAAACGGCCTTTTGCTTGCAGAAAGAAGACACTTTTTTTATCAAATGGTTCACCCCGGAGATTGAGATGGATTTATGTGGTCATGCTACCTTAGCTACTGCGCATGTTTTGTTTCAATATTATCATCCAGAATTAGAGTTATTGCGATTCCAATCCAATAGCGGAGAGTTAAGGGTGCGGCGAGATGGAGAACTTTACCAGCTAGATTTCCCTTCCAGGGACCCCAGCCCAGCGGACTTGCCGGCTATCATATTACAGGGCATCGGCTTGGCACCCAAAGAGGTCTTGAAAGCTCGAGATTTTGTGCTGCTCTATGATACCCAGGAACAAATTGAATCTATCCAACCTGATGTAGCCTTACTCAATACGATCAATATTGATCCAGGGGGAATCGTTGTAACGGCTCCTGGCCATGAGGTGGATTTCGTTTCCCGGTTTTTCACTCCACAAGCCTCCATTTTTGAAGATCCAGTTACGGGTTCTGCCCATTGTAGCTTGATTCCGTTTTGGAGTAAGCGCTTGAATAAGCAACGCATGCTTGCTCATCAGGTTTCAAGCCGAGGAGGAGTTTTGTATGTGGAAGATAAGGGAGAGAGAGTAGGAATAGCGGGTAAAGCGGTTACTTACCTTAAGGGGACTATCCAGATCTGATTGTTGCTATTTGCCGAATGATTCTTTAACTCGCAATTCTACATATGAAAAAGATGATCCTTTTGGCTATGGCATTTTTGGTCGCCATGTCATTAACTAGCCAATCTACTCATTTAAGTGGCCAGGTGGATATATCCTTGAGTAAGGAACGACTAAATAGTCAGTTTGTCCTGACCAAGCTTCCGGAAGAGACACCGTCCTTATCCTTTATGCTGCATAGTGACCTTAAAGTCAAGCGAATCTTACTGAATGATCAGAAAATCAAATTCGATAAGACTAAAGATCGTTGTTATGATTGTAAGGTCTATGAGTTGACCTTTCCTCAAAAACTAAAAGCTTCTGATCGATTGCTGATCGAAACAGAAGGTCAATTTAAAAACTATGAGGCGGGGGAGAACAAAAAGGATTATAAAGGAAAGATTGCTAATAATTATGGCATTCTCCGAGCCAGTGAACAGGCAAAATGGTATCCCGTTATCATTGATGAAGGAAGAAATTTGCCCGCTTTCCTGCGCAAGTATGCTTATACTTTTGATCTTCAAGCCACTTGTGATTGCCGAAGTATTTATATTGGCAGAGGGGTGCCGCAGGCAAGTGGTAGTAGATTCATAAGTGAGCGTCCAACCAGTGATATTATGCTGATCGCTGGAGAGTATGATTGGTTTGAGGGGCAAAATGCCACCTTCCTAAATATCAAAGATCAAGACTTGGCTAAGCGATTGGATAGTTTATTCTCGTCCATCGCCCACTACTATGAGAATCTTACCAAAATTGAAATGCCGGCTAAATATGTATTAGCCAACCTTCCTTCAGACAATCGCAGTTGGGGGGGCTTTATGACATATCCTACTATCGTCAGTGTACGCAAAGGGCTAGCTAATCGATCCTTGGCGCCTTATCTTTCGCATGAAGTGGCGCATTATTTGTTTGGAGATGTGTATGAAGCTGAAGGCAATTTGTTTTGGTTCTACCTGGAATCCTTTGCAGAGTATATGAGCTACAAATACCTTTTGGCACATCAACCAAAAGCCATGCAAGGAGATTATAGACGATTACAGAAAGGAAAACAGTTTGTTCGTCTTGATCAAATTAAAAGTTACAATGAGGTGAGTAATGGTTTTCGATATCTAATAGGTCCATTCCAGTTGTTGGCCTTGGAGCATCGCATTGGTGAGGAGAAGATGATGGAACTAATTGCTACCGTTTTTCCAAAAATAAAAGAGGCTTCTGATGGTTATAAGGCCTTAATCGACTCCCTAATCGAAATCGGCATCACCTCTGCACAGATCAAGGAAATCGAGGAAAGTATTTTCCAGCGTTTTGATCCAGGTACTTATGAATTTGTGGGGCAACAATTGAAAGCAAAGCGATAAAATAGTCGGTAGTGTATCAAATGCGTGGATATTTGGGTCCTTCCCCAGCCATTGTTGTGTATTATCATCAACAATTCCACAAATTTGATACACCATCAAATAGTCAATTGCCTTTCCTATGTTCTGACATCCATTGATAAAGTCCTTGCCTGAAGGCACTCAAAAATCAATGAACCAGCAGTCCCATATATCTCAATAGTTTTGTCTAAACCTACCAATTCATATTAGTAATCCATTATCCACCCAAAGGGTGATCGCCAAGTATGAACAGGAAGAAATTTCAATATTTCGCATAAACCCAAGCGCCCATATCTTGGGCTTAAACTATATTTTTTATTTCTGACTATATCGAATTACAGAGCGTGTAGCCACATGAAGATGTGGAGGGCAATAAACGCTCGATAATCTATTTTTATAGTAATTTGGAAAAATATGTTTGTCTCTAATTCTTAAAACCTCAGGATATGAATACCATTCGAAAAGGAACTACTCAAAAGGACTCGGTTTTAATGCTACAAGACCTCCTATCTGCAGCAGGATATACGATTGTAGTGGATGGTAGTTTCGGCCCCAAAACGGATGCAATTGTCAGGCAGTTTCAGCAAGACAACCAATTGGTAGTGGATGGGGTCGTAGGCCCTAAAACTTGGCAGGTACTTGTACTGAAGGCAGGTAGTGGAGCAGCTGATCGCCATAAGCGGTTTTTATCGGAAGAAGACCTAAAGCAAGCCGCAGAAAAGTTTGACCTGGAACTCCCCATCATAAAAGCGGTCAATGAGGTAGAATCAGGCGGAATGGGTTTCGTGGGAAATCGACCAAAGATCTTATTTGAAGGCCATATCTTTTGGAAAGAATTAAAACAGGCTGGTATTGATCCCCAAGCACATGTAAAAGGCAATGAGACCATTCTCTATAAAAAATGGACCAAGAAATTCTATCTAGGGGGATTGAAGGAATATTCCCGTTTGGAGCAAGCCGAAGCTATCAATAAAGCGGCGGCACTAGAATCTGCTTCCTGGGGCTTATTCCAGATCATGGGATTCCACTGGAAATCATTAGGCTATAGTAGTGTGCAAGCTTTTGTCGACTTGATGTATAAAGACGAAGGCGAGCAGTTGGACGCTTTTGGACGCTTTCTAAAGGTGAATAAACTCATTCCACTACTACAAAAGAAACAGTGGGCCAAGTTCGCTCGAAGATATAATGGTGCAGGGTTTAAGCAGAACAAATACGATGAAAAGTTAGAACGTGCTTATAATAAGTTTAAAGCTATGACGGTATAAAGCATATTCTAAAATAAATTACCTGAATCCAGGCTTCTTATAATAGCGAAAGTATGAACACCGCCATTGAACACCTATTAGCTACACCTCTTCGTTTGAAAGATCAATCTGATCAGATAAAGGTTTACGCACTAGTAGTTGGTATTGATAATTATCAGGAGGATATTCCTGCTTTATCCGGTTGTCTGAAGGATGTCGATTTAGTAGCGGATTTCTTGCAAGAACGTTATGGTGATCGTCTGGTGTTGCGGACACTGAAGGATGAAGAAGCCACCTATGAGAATGTTATTGCTGCCTTTAGGGAACATCTGGTCAAGGGAGAGGGTGGTGTGGATGATACCTATTGGTTTCATTTTAGTGGACATGGATCAGAACAGTTTACGGCTCCTGAGTTTTTTCAGCCAAAGAATGCTGAAGGCGAGCTTCTGCCGTCCCTGGCTTCAAATGGTAAAGACCAAACATTAGTATGTTTTAATGGAGAAGCAGCCGGAGATAACATCTTTTTAGCGGATAAAGAATTAGCTGTGCTAATTCACGAACTCCATGTGGAGGTGAATACGGGGGACAGAATCCCACATGTCCTGATTTCACTGGACTGTTGTCATTCGGGCACAGGTACAAGAGGAGAGGGCGAGCTAGTACGACAATACCAGTTTCTTAGGAATGAAGTAGACCGGGATAGCGATGAAAACCCAGAGAGATCCAGTAGAACGCTCGATAGTTATCTGGCGGGGTGGTATAAACAGGAGTCAGGAGAGGACCAGTCAAAACTCTTTATACCAGCTGCTAGACACGTTTTGATGTCAGCTTGTAATAATTTACAACTTGCTGGAGATACCTTGGAGGGTGGTGTTTTTACTAGTAGCCTGATCGATGCTTTTCGAGCAACCAAGGGAGAGGCAGTTAACTATGTAGATTTGTTCAACTGGACCAGAGCACGTGCCAAGGCGAAACGAAAAAAGCAAACCCCACAACTCGAATTGATCAATAATTTTGACCCTTACACAGCTGTTCTGGAAGGGTGGCGATTGGGTGGTCCGGGGCGGTATGAAATCCGAGGGAAGAACGAGAAGTGGTATGTTGGTGCGGGTGCCATTCACGGTTTGCCAATAGGAGAAAGTGAAAAGGTTCAATTCTTGATTTATGAGCAGCCCGGAGATAATTTGCTTGGTGTTGGAGAAATCAAAAGGGTGGGTATCAAAAGTTGCCGACTAAAGGATCTTAAAAAAACAACACTAAACTCAGAAGGAGGAATTGAATTTACCCAGGACACATTAGAACTTGAAACGGGTAAAAACTATATAGCTGAAATATATGCCTTACCAGCACCTATGCAACATGTGCTTTTAGAAGGTGAAGCCGCTAAAGTCCAGGAGCTAAAAGAGGCCTGGGATAAAAAACAGGAATCCACAGATATCAATTTAAAGAACTTGGAAATCCATCCCTTGAGAACACTTGATCCGGACTTGGAAGCAACAATCGGCATTGAGGTCGAAAAAGGAGAGGCTGAGGATGGAAGCAGACCGGTGTTTCGAATCAAGAACTTGGAGCGTAACCGCCTTTGGTCGGAAATCGGACCTGATGTCGAGAATCCCATTCCTTTAGTTAAGCGTGGGGTTGATAAAGTTGTACGTTGGAAACGCATGCTAAACCTAGAAAGCCCGGCTTCTGATCTGTCAGCCTATTATGAGTTGCAACTACTGTCTACGGACTATGTGGCTTTTCAAGCTAGTGGGAAACCACACCCGATCGAAGAACGTGGAGCTTTTCTAGAAATCATGCGACAACATGATGTAAAGGCAGGACCTATTGAATTGAAATTCCAAGCTGAGCAATTTTTTCGACCAGAAGAGGGCGTAGATTATGATAAAATTCCCTTTCTGTTTAGAATCAAGACCCTCGTTTCAGGTAAGAAATTATACTTCTATCTGTATGATCTCCTGGAGGACTGCGCCATACGCTTACATGAGGGCGGAGAAAAATTTATTGAAAATACCATTGAAGGGCAACTGTCAGATTTTGGGAGTGACTTAAGTGCCTTTCAGGTACACCCAAATGAGGGAGAAGCTCATTTTTGGTTTAAATTATTTGTCACAACAAGCCCCATCGATGCCTCCGCTTTAACACAGTCCGGGTTTTCATCAGATAAGGGAGAAACAGGAATTCCGTCTAGCGGTGCTTCTACCTGGCACTGTGAAACCATTAAGGTGACCCTAAAGCGAGATGGTGTATGGCAAAGAACAAATATTACAACAATAGAAGGAAAGGGAATTGGACGAATTGGGACGCAGTTTGGCCAAAGCTACTTCTACAAAGCCAAGAACTACCTTTTGGCTATTGCAGTCAATAAGTATGATGATCACCCTAACATCCCAAATCTAAATAACTGTATCAATGATGTACAGGACCTCGTAACCTTATTAACGGAAGATTTTGAGTTCGAATCGGAGAATGTGAGACTATTGACGAGTGGAGAGCTGGATGGTAGGTTCGAAGATATGAGAAAAGGACCAGCTACAGAAGAATTCATTTTTAGAGAACTAAGGGCTATCGGCCAAGAGATCAAGAAAGAGGCTGGTTCGTCAATGAAAACCAATCTCATATTATATTATTCAGGGCATGGCATTTACGATGATTTCCTGGATCAAGGTTACTGGATCCCTGCTGATGCCGAGTTGGATGATTATTCCAAATATATTTCTAACAGCACAATCCGAGATTTCCTCAATAGTATACGCACACATCATACCTTTTTAATATCCGATTCCTGCTTTTCAGGCTCCCTTTTTGCTATCTCAGATGGAAGAAGCATAGGTAGTTCACGATTGGAAAAGGATGCCTCCCGTTGGGGGCTTACTGCCGGAAGAAATGAGGTGGTATCGGATGGCGCTGCTGGAACCAATAGCCCCTTCGCTACGAGCTTGATCGAAGTGTTGCAAGGCAATAAGACTATTGGTGTACAGAAATTATGTAGCCTTGTTTTAGAGAAAGTAGCGGCAGGTGAAAGCCAAACCCCACGAGGAGAACCCCTACGGGTTAGGGGTCATGAAGGTGGACAATTTATTTTCAGGAAGAAGGAAAGTGCGGAGAAGCACTTCGAAGCAGGCCAGACCTTAATGGAACTCGCTGAATACCGACCAGAGTATGAGCGCTTTCGGTCAGCAGCCAATCAGTTTGCGCTAGCTCGTCGGCTAGAGAAAAATAAAGTTAAGCGTGCGAAATATGCCTTGCGGGAAGCAGAAGCACTTAGCGCAGCTGGCGACGGTTTCGCGGCCATTCGAGTATTGAAGACCACCCTAAGTGGATTAGATGAAAATAAAAAGCTTAGATACATATTACGGTCGAAACTAGCTATACTTCGCTTCATGAACTCGGAAAACCTTCCCCAGAAAAAGAGGGAAGAAGTAGCCGCCATTGACCTGTCAGAATTATTGCAAGAAATCCTCGACCTTGAACCGGAAATCGTAGAAGAAACAGGTCTATCCCTTTTGGATCTACGTCCTACTTTCTTAAGCGAAATTATGGATCGATATAAACCTGTTGAGCATCCACGCTATAGCTTTCTTCCATTAGGAGGTTCTATCATTCTGGTACTGGTCGGCATAGATAAGTACCCAGAATTGAGAATTACTTTAAATGGCTGTGTCAATGATGTAAACTTGATGGCAGCTACCTTCAATGATTTGCTAGGGACCGAATTTACAAAGATCAAGATGCTTACTGATGAGGAGGCCACCTATGATAATATTTTACAGACACTTGACGATATCCGCGAAGAATTGAAGCCTGAAGATACTTTGATTATCCATTGTTCTGCCTATGCTGTACATAATTCGGGAACGGCGGAGGAACAGCAGCTGCTATATTGTTATGATAGCAAAGTGGAAAACGACAGGGTTATTAATGTTATGACTTGTGAAGCTATGCATCAGGCAATAACGACTATTGAACGATCGACAAAAGTGCTGAGCTTGGACGTGTGCGGGAATGATAGAATGGTAGAATTGGCTAAAAAAGGAGACTACACCTTATTAATGGGAGCCACTGGAAAGGAAACAGCTGTTGAGACGACTAAAGCGGGTAAACGTTATGGTGCTTTTTCATGGGCTTTGGCCACTGCATTTCAATCTAAACCTGACAAAATTGATGATTTGCGGCTTTTGGTGAAGAGATATATGTCAGAAAATAACGTACGGAACCAAACACCGGCATTTTTTAGCGATGTCGAAGGTCGGTTAAGTTTTCATGCTTTAGAAAAGGCAGCGACATTCCTTTATGGAGCAGAAAAACATTACCCGCAGCAGGAACTTAGGCAATTACTCCGCTTATTTGTCGATACAGAGGTGCACTTAGCGCCGATAGATATTCTCCATTGTGGGAGACGTTTTTCTCGCTTGGGGGATTACCAAAGCGCTGCTTCTTTGTACAAAAAGGTAAGTAAAGATAAGACGATTGACTTCAATGAAATAGCAGAGAAGCTTTCTTCTATTGGGAAGGAGTCTTGGAAAGCTCACTTTGACGTGGTTAAAACCTATCTTAAAGTAGGAGATGTTGATAGCAGTATTTTTCATTTAGACCTAATCGAACAAGATAAGACTTTACCTCCAGCAGTTGCACAAAAAGTGAGACAACTCTTCGATAAAGTAGTAGGTAAAAAAGAGAATGAAAAATATGCCTTGTTAATTGGGGTCGATCAGTATAAAAATAAAGACCTACCCAGTAATGATTCAGCCTCTAAAGGGGTAAATGCGCTAAAGCGTATTTTAGTAGAGCATGGGTATAAATCTGACGGAACTACTGTTACCCTTTATGATAAGGAAGCAACAAGGGCGAGAATTCTGGAGGAATTTGATCGGCTGGTGGAACACTCTAAGGAACATCCAGCCTTTTTCTTTTTTGCTGGCTTGGGTACAGCTGTAGAGGATGGCCAAGGCAAGGCTATTTTGGCAGCAGATAGCTATATGGAGGACGAACCCGCTAACGATATAAGCCTTTTTGAATTGGCAAAACGGAGTCAGAGTGCTAAAAACCTCACGATTGTGATCGACGCGGGCTTCCATCCTAGAGGAGACCGATACACTAATCCTCATGATAAAAGTAGTGCTAGAAAAGATTGGGAGCAAAGAAACCAGGAACCAGAACATATTAACAACGGTAGGCTGAATTTATTGATTGGTAATATTTGTATCCTTTCGGGAGTCAAAAAATGGATCAAATCTGAGGAGGTGGAGGAAATTAATGATGATGCCTTGATGGAAGCTCCCCTGTATCCTGCCAGTTTTGAAGATGGAAATGGCAGTCAGCTCAGTTCGGGGATTGCAGCCTTGTTAGAAAGAAATGTGTTGGATCCAGTCGAAATAATTGAGGAATTAAGGAAAGAAAATATATTACGATAACCAATTGAATAATCATTGAAATGGGAATGGGTAATGCCTACAGCAGAAAAAAACAAGTTTCCTATCCAATTGCACAAGTGGACCAGCCCGGCCAATTTGCTGGTTATTTCGATTTGGATTTCTCTGAGTTGGAAGAAATCGACCAACTAGACCTAAATGGAATTCACGATCAGCTAGCGGCTCATGTAGCCGAGGGTAATGAAGATTTACGAGTAGACCTTGGGGTGGTTTTATCGCTTATGGGCCACCACCAACAAGCGCTACATGAACTAGAAATGGCCGATAGCAAGAGGGATAAGGATGCGCTATATCCATTGGGGCGTTTGTTGCTAGAGCGGAAAAAAGCACCAAAAGAAGAAGACAAAAATGGTCGTAGATCAATGTTCAGGCAGGAAAATCCATCAGTTGACCTCGGCCCATCCTGGACCGAAGTGGTCAACCTCTTACGAGAAGCCATTGAGCATGATCCCAGAAATATACCTGCTCAATACTTTCTAGGTGAAGCCATTCAAGGTTTGATCAAAGAAGAAAGCACAAAAAATGTGGTAGATGCTTTTTCGTGCTATTTGCAGGAAGGTGCCCCCATAGGACATCAAGAAAGTGTCAAGGCTTTCCTTGCGAGCCAGAGCCCAGAAACCCAAAGCCAAGCGGCCTTCGAAGCAGGCGAGGCGGCCTTTAGAAAAGGGGATTACAAGGCAAGTAGAGCGGCTTTTGAGGAAGCGATTCGGTTAGGGCGTGAAGATGCCTGGTATTTTTTAGGCAGGGTCTTCGAAGAAGAAAAGGATTTTTATCGAGCGGCAGATGCCTTTCACAAGGCGATGGAACTCGACATACAATTTAAGGAATCCAGAAAAAGGAGGGCAAAGGCGGTTGATCGCCTCTTTAGAGATATCAACTTAATGCTGTGGGGACAAGGTACTATACCCGCGAGCAGTAAAAAGGGGAGTGTGATCAAACTGCCACCTATCTCGAATCCATTGCTTTCGGATTTGATGAGTAGCCTAAGACCTCATGAGGTTGATATTCTTCAGTTGGCATTTTCAAATGATGGGCAGCGATTACTAGCTAGAGATAGAGATGGCGTAGCCAAGGTGTGGGACTTGACCAAGGGAACTTCCTTCTTTGATATTGCTCAAATTCCTTCGGAAGCTGAGGCGGTAGCTTATGCACCCAATGGAGAGTTGTTGCTGATCTTAAATGAGGATAAAAGTGCTGTTACCTTGTGGGATGCTGTCCAAGGTATGCCGTTGTTTAGCTTAATCAACTTACCAGAATATGAGGAAGGGGCCAGTATTAAAGCATGCTCATTTTCACCTGATAGTGGATTGGTCGCTGTCGCTTCAAGTATGGGGGTGACCGTCTGGAATGCCAGAAAAGGTGAAATTATACAAAGGTTTACAGATTTTGAAGAATGGGATTGGATCAACACGCTGGCCTTTCTACCCGATGGGAAAAGTATCGTCTGTAATGGATCGGAATACACCCGAGTATTGGATATCACTATAGGAAGTGTAAAAACACTATCGGCTTATCACGAAACAACTTATAATTTGCAGGTTTCTTCGACGGGTAAATATATAGCCTTTGCTGACCCTAGGACACCTAGAGTGGTGGTGTGGGATATGGAAATAGACAAGGCAGTAGAAGGGATGCCAGACAGCATACAGAAGAAAGTATTCGTTTTTCAGTTTCTACCCGATCGAGAAAACGAACCACTCCTTGTCATGGGTTCAAGAGCTGAAACCATTCAGTGCTGGAATATCGAAACCAAAGAGTTGATCCTCGAAATTCCGGTGAAAGAGGGGGCCATTAATTGCCTGGCTGTTGCCACTACTCCGGAGACAACCTTAATAGCAGTAGGGTCGTCCGGTAGTGCTTTTCCAAAAGTTTTTGACTTTAAAACAGGAAAACTATTGAGTACCCTTCCATTCTACCAACCCACCGGTAAAACGCTTACTAAATCTAACCTTGGGATGACGGGTGGTGTATATCCACCCCACTGGTAAAACGCTTACTTAATCCAGTAGTCAATAGCCACTTGATGCCTAAAATTCGGGACAAGATGTCAGTAGAAAACGAACAGGAACAAAGGGACAGAGGAATATTAGGGATTAATAAAATTGGAAGACCTAAATTCCAGATCAAGCACAACTACCTCTTGGCCATTGCTATAGATGATTATTCTGATCCATCTATCCCTAATTTGTACAACTGTATCAAAGATGCAGAGGACTTCATAGAAGTACTTTCCACCGATTATTTTTTTGATAAATCTAATATACACTTCTTAAAAAGTGGTACCGGTAGATTGGAGGATGAGCCAGGCTTTGCTTACAGAGGGGAAGCCACCCATGAAAACATTATTTACCAGCTCCGCCACTTTGCGGAAAAGATGGAGTCCAAGGATAATCTGATCATTTATTTTTCTGGTCATGGTATCTATGATGAGGTATTCAATGAAGGGTATTGGATACCGGCAGATGGAGAACTGGAGAATAATGCCACCTATATTGAAAATGGGACTATCAGAACGGCATTAAATGCTATTGACAGCCATCACACTGTTCTTATTTCGGATTCTTGTTTTTCTGGAAGTCTCTTTTCTATGAATAGCCAAAAAGCGGTGGGTATTCCTCGGGTTTATAAGCACGCCTCTCGCTGGGGATTAACGGCAGGCCGTCGGAATCAGACCGTCTCCGATGGCCAGATTGGAGACAATAGCCCTTTCGCGCGTGAGTTGATCCGGCAGCTAAAAGCGAAACAAGAGATTTGGATCGGCGATCTGTGCAAAGATATCATCGAAGAGATTGAGAAAGAAGAAGATCAAACACCTATGGGCGAGCCTCTCTCCAATATCAACGGGCATGATGGAGGGCAGTTTGTTTTTCTACCACGCTTGGCTACAGAGGAGGATCATTGGATTATTGCCTGGAGAGAGAATACTCGGAAGGCCTATTACAATTTTCTGGCCCGTTATCCGGATGGAGCCTATGAAAAGGTTGCATTGGAAGTATTAAACACTTTTGCAGAAGGCGAAAAACCCCAGTTCAGCCAGGAAGCAATTGGTGCCTTTCAACTAATGGTAGAGGATGAAAAATTTCATAAGGAATTGAGACGAAAATCAGGGGATGAAAAGGATTATGGTACCGATCCCGTTCTTTATGTGAGGGATTATTGTATTGGAAAAACAAGGAATGTGCTGAATAAGGAAATCCAGGCGACTTATGAATTCATAAAAGAGCATGTCAAGAACCTTTCGGGAGCATATCTTAAACGGCTCTCTTTTAAAACTACCCCCAAGACTTTAACCCAAGAAACGATTGATTCCTATCTAAGATTAAAGACATTTTTGCCAACATATGCTGAATCCTATTTGGCACACAGCTTACACCTAACACAACCTAAGGGGAAGGAACTTAAGTCCAAAGAGAGATATATTTTAACAGTAGAAGAGGTGTCAAGTATAGATGTTTTTAGCAAATTGCAGCCTTCGGCCGACTTTATGATCAGGAATAGATTGGCTACTTTCATAAAAGGCAAAGGCTTTCGACCACTTCCGAAACTTAGTGGGGGGGACTCGGCTCTGACAATCGAACTGAATGAGATGAAATGGCAAAGCAAGTGGTCAGTAGCTAATTATATTGATTTGGGAGGGCCTGCTCAGCCGCTTCAGAGCTTTGAAGTTGGCAAAGTGCAAGCCAATGGAGCCATCTTTTCTCCAGATGATCAAAGCATAGTCACTTGGGGAAAGGATAAGGACATTAAACAATGGAGTCTAGAAGGCGAACTTCAACAAAGTTTCAGTGGTCATAGCAAAGGGGTTAGTACAGTAGCCTATTCAAAAAAAGGCTTGATCTCAGCTGATTATGGCGGGAAGGTAATGCTGTGGAATAGCAGTAACGGAATCGGGATGCCCTTCTCAGGAAAGCATAAGAGAGAAATTCGATCTCTCGCCATTTCCAAGGACGGTTCCCTGGTTTTGACAGGGGGCTATGACCGCACTGTAAAACTTTGGGACCTGACAGGCAACCTTTTACTAGACCTACCGACCAATGGAGGGACTCCCGTCAATGTAGTTGCATTTGCTGGAGGTGATTCATCCATCTTGTTGGCGAGCAACTCTCATAATATTTTCATGTGGCGACGAGGAAGGGGAGGAGATACACTCACCAAAATTGACCTCTTCGGTGATCGTCCAAGTGCACTAGCTGTTTCCCCTGAAGGTGATCAATTTGCCGTAGGTGATGTTAATGGAGTTTTAATACGCTACCAATTGGCACAAATTGAGCAACCCATCGTTTTGGGAAGCGATAAAGATCAAAATGCTAGTGGAGAAATCGAGTCTGCTGCCTTTTCAGCAGACGGGCAATACATTTTGACTGCTTGTGGAGGCGCGGATCATACTGTGCGATTATGGAATTTGCAAGGCCAGATCATACAAATCCTAGAAAGCAAACATGGCGCTTTTCAAAAGGCCTCCTTCTCTAATGATGGCAAACATATATTGACGATGAGCTATCGGGGAGTAGTGGAAATCTGGGAAAATCCGCTGTATAGCTGGCAAGAGATCACTCCTTAATCACACCTGTTATTGGCCGAGAATACCAACAACGGCTTAGGCTCACCCCCGCTCCCCGTCCTCCGTTGTTAGTCTTCTGACCAACAACACGGCGCACCAAGCTCTCCATTCCATTCCCTCCTCCTCCTCTGTTGTGGGTCTTCTGACCAACAACTAAGCCCGCTTCTCCTCATCTTTCATCCCCATCCCATTCTCAATCAAGTTCAACATCTTGATGGTAGCTTTAATCGCCGCTACTGCCTGATCCGAGTCCAAGCCGGTTGTTTTAATCTGTTTGTTATTCATTTCCCAGGTGATGGTGGTGCGGCAAAGGGCATGCGTAGCTCCACCAGGAGGGATGACAACTTTGTAATCAATTAATTCAGGATATGGTTTTTCGAGGCGCTCATAGATGCGCCAGAGAGCATTCATGAAGGCATCGTACTGCCCGTCCCCGGAAGCTGTTTCCTCATGGAGTTGGCCATCGATTTCGATGCTGAGCGTAGCCATCGAGCGTAGGCCAGCAGCTACCGAGAGGGCGTAGTTCTTTACGATAATCTGTTGTTGAATCGGCATGCTTTCCAATACATCGGCAATGATATAGGGAAGGTCTGCCTGCGTCACTACTTCCTTGCGATCACCCAACTCATTGATCTTGCGGGTGAGCTTGCGCATAGATTCAGTGTCCAGCTCGATGCCTAGTTCATCCAGGTTTTTCTTGATACTGGCTTTGCCTGCCAACTTTCCAAGGGCATAGGTGCGTTTGCGATCAAAGCGTTCGGGGTGTAGATCGTTGAAATATAGATTGTTTTTATTGTCGCCATCAGCGTGTATGCCACTGGTTTGTGTGAATACGTTCTCTCCTATTAAGGGCTTGTTTGGCGGGATGCGAATACCGGAAAAGGACTCCACCATTTTGCTTACCGCAAAAAGCTTCTTCTCATTCACATTCATTTCATGGTTAAGCATGTCCTTGATCACGCCGATCACACTCGACAGCGGTACATTTCCGGCTCTTTCACCCAAGCCATTTAGAGTGGTATGTAGACAATTGATCCCGACTTTTACAGCCGTATAGATATTGGCAGTAGCCAGGTCGTAGTCATTATGGGCATGGAAATCAAACTGGACGTCCGGAAAACGGGCTAGCATTGCACCGCAAAATTCACCTGCTTCATCAGGATTCAAGATGCCCAATGTATCCGGGAGCATGACCCTGGCCACCCCAATCTTGTGCAGGGCGTCCACCATCTGGTAAACGTATTCAGGACTATTGCGCATACCATTCGACCAATCTTCGAGGTAGATATTAACGGTAATGCCCATAGCATTGGCATGGGTAATCACCTCTTGGATGCCTGCCAAGTGCTCTTCGGGGGTCTTGCGTAATTGCTCCTGGCAATGTTTCAAGGAACCTTTACACAATAGGTTGATCACTTGACCTCCGACTTCTTTTATCCATTTCAGGGACCGATCTTTATCCACAAAGCCCAAAATTTCCACCCGATCTCCATAGCCATTTGCATTGGCCCATTCCAGGATTTTCTGCGCACCTCTGTACTCTCCATCGGATACCAATGCCGAAGCGATTTCAATGCGATCTACTTTTAATTCTTCCAAAAGCAGTTTGGCAACGCGTAATTTCTCACTATCTGTGAAAGATACTCCAGAGGTCTGTTCACCATCCCGCAGCGTGGTGTCCATCACTGTGATTTTCATGGCCTAAAACTTTGTAGCATACCTTTGGTAGAGGTATCCTGTATTTCTATATTGTTAATTGAAAAGGCTTAGTGGGCTATTGGGCTTACCGCTGTAGGCACACATACTAAGCAGGTGAAGAAGTTTGAACTACTTCAATGGTTAGGGAAAGCAAAAATATAAACCTTCTTTGACAAATCCCGTGGACAACGCCAAAATGAGATAAAAAAGTGCTACCAACAATATTGCTAGAGAATCCTTTTTGAATGTCTACAGAAACGAGATTTGTCAAAGTATTTAAATGAGTTGAGTCGAGAGCTAGGATTTTCTACCAGAAATAAACAGCCATCCTACTGCAATTCCAGCAATTAATAAACCTAGAAACTCACGGGTGAGTTCCACATGGGGAGATTCCGCCTTCATACTACCGGTGATAGTTGGCATGCCCATATTCACCCAGTTGATGAAATCGGGAAGTAAGGTGGCCATCCAAATGACAATGATCGCCAGCCCTCCAATTGTTGCATATCTGTGATTTCTTCCAGCTGCGGATAATCCGAAAAGCAAGGCTACATAGATATATAATGCTACCCAAGCCCAAGGATCCAGATCATTGAGCTGCACAATAGCGAATAGTACAAAAAGTACACTAAGGACGATCTTTACAATTTTCATATTTCTTGTTTATAGTTGATGCTAAAATTTCGTTTAGTATAAGGTTATAGTCATGTACCTCAATAAGTTCTGGGGGACATCAGTAGATTAACAAGCAGCACGGCAAATAGTCAAAGGTTCACATAGTCAGGTCTTAGAGTGGTTCTGATATTTTGCATTGCCAGATTGCTAAGAAATGGTTGTTCCATCGCCTTAGAAAGAAACTCGATAACTCAGAATAGGAATTAAGGTCAATTGATTTTTAACAATCACTTCTCCCAATAGCGCGTCAAAGTAGCTGAAGGCAATGTTTTTCCGGTTTGTCAGGTTTTGGATATCCAACGACCAGGTATTACTACTGCTGCCTTTACTTGTTTTGTAGTAAATACGGAGATCAGTTCGGAAGTAATCTTTTTGTTGTGTAGTAAAGGCTAGTTCGTCGACAAAAATAGTAGTGCCCGCATCCACAGAAGCTGAGATGTCAATGGGAGTCGCTCTGAAGCCGCCCAAGTAAGCCATCCTGCCATTGATCCCTAATCTGCGATCTTTGTTCTTACGGCCTTGCCAATGCCACTCCTTCCCAAGGGTAGCATTGAAAATGTAATTGCCATTAAAGCGGGAGTCTCTTTCAATATTATCACTGCCTCGGTAAGTAGATTCGTAAATGCTGGCATTCAAAAGGTAATAAAGCCCTGTAGTGACATACTTCTGCAAACTCAGTTCGAAGCCATAATTATCACCGGTCCCTGCATTGATTAATGGAAAGGAGAGGCTGGAGGCTTGTTGGTTAATAGCCGAATATGAGTTTTCTATATTGACTGCAATAGGAACATCGAAGAGCCGCTGATAATAAAACTCTCCTTTTAAAACTGTAGTAGGTTCAGGTTGATATTCATAAGCCAGGACAATGTGATGAGCTCGTGTAAAATCTAGATTCCTATTGGATCGATCATTGTCGGTGATAGCGAAATAGAGTTCAGGTTGTTGCAATTGACTATGAAGACCATAGGAAAGACTCAGTTGGTTTCTTTTATTCATCGTCCACTCCATGGAAACACGAGGTTCTACAGCGCTACTTTCTGTGAAATCGAAATAAGCGAACTGGAGTCCGGTGTTCAATCGCCATTGTTTCCCTAGAATGGTTTGTAGGTTGACGTAGGGTTGATAAAGCCAGCCTCCACCAGCCCTATCTATTCGGCCTACCATGGGGTCTCCTGGAGGGTTTAGGTCGAAAGACTGATTCAGCAAATGAACGCCCATTCTAACTCTACTTCTAGCTGATAATTTATGTTGATAATAGGAATGGATGGAAAGTTTTTCCTGCTGATAGTAGTCAGCTTCCCAAGGTTGTGGATTTAAATTAACATCTAATCGATCTGATACCCGACTGCTGGTGAGTGCTGAAATAGCAACACTCGTTCGCCAATTCCCTTTCCGCCCGACCGGTTGACTGTACGTTGCTCCTACTGCCCCCATTTTAGAGGCATAGTCAATATCAAATCTATCCTTATTTTCATCCCACAGGCTAGTATCTCGTTCGGTATTAAAGATATTATCACTCACACCTCCCATTCCGAATAGCGTTAGTCGGCTCCCATTCTTATTTGGAAAAATGAGATTAAAGGAGAGATCCTGAAAAGAAATGTCCTCGTCTCCGACCGGCACACCCATGAGGCTCAAAAGCCCTACAAATGAATAACGGTAATTGACCAAATAAGAAGCATCTGTATCATCATTGATCGGACCTTCTGAGGATAATTCTAAACCAATTAATCCAGCTTGAGCTGTAAACTCATGTTTTGTATTATTTCCCGCTCGGAGGTACATATCCATTACACCAGATAGAGCATTTCCGTAGGATACAGGAAAAGCACTAGTGTGAAAATAGGAGGTGCCTAAGAGCTGAGCACTCAAAATATTAACTCCACCCCCATTGGCGGTCGTTTGATCACTGAAGGTTCCTGCATTAGGCGTGTGATTGGGGTTGACAATGTCCACACCTTCCAAGCGCCATAAAATGTTGTTAGGGGACTGCCCGCGGATAGAAATACCATTCGCTTGATCATTGTTTTGGACGACCCCGGCAAATGTAGAAGCCAAACGGGCCGGATCAAAAAAGGTAGCTGGGAAACGGAGCGTCTCTTCTACCGTCAAGGTTTTGACGGTAGGGGCCATACTTTGAATATCGTCCCGCGGAGCCCGCACAACCACCGCTTCGATATCAGAAAAGGATTCAGTTAATTGTAAATCCAATACTAGTTCTTTCCCGCTTTCTAAAAGCAGTTCGGTCAAGGTATTGGCTTGATACCCCAGATAGCTGACCTGCAACTGATACCTACCCACAGGAACCGTATTTAACTGGAATTTTCCAAGACTATCAGTACTTGTTCCCAGATCTGCTTCAAGTAAGATTATCGAGGCACCGACCAAAGGCGTACCCGTATCGCTATCCACTACGGTTCCCCTAATGGTTTCGGTGTGGGACTGTCCCTGCAAAGTGAAGGGCAATGAGAGAAGGAATAGCAGATAAAGTGAGTAGTGTAAAACGCCAAATACGCCTTTTTTCATAAATAAGATCTTTGCCATAAAGATAGAGGATTAGCTTTTACAAGTACAAGACTTTTGTCACCCCCCGCGCAATAATCCAGTGATTTATAAAGACTTCATCAAAGCAAAATAGACCAGGAGCTAATTGAGTTATACATGGTACTTAAGGAAGAGCAGTAAAGAAACCAGCAAGTTGATCACCCGCACGAAAGAAATTGCCCATGTTTACGGGGAATCCATACTTGATAATAGCAACTGCTTGAGGGCTTTGTCGGGATTTAATTCGGCCAAGTTTCCAGCATTTTGTACTTTCGAGCTTTAATAAAATTAGGACAACCTTATTGATAAATATATAATCCTATGAGACGTTTTTGGTTCATAATCAGTGTGCTGCTTGTTATTGCAGCTTGTTCTGCTAAAGACCCCGCACAACAAACATCAACGACTAACAACAATGGCCCTACCATATCAGCTGTGGCCGGTGGCCCAGCCAATATCAATATTCAAGTGCGTGGATTGAGTGGTGGAGTGGCGAAACTAATCGGTGTCTATGCGGAAAATAGATACCTGGCAGACTCTGCTGCGGTAGATGCAAGTGGGAAATTCGCCTTTGTAAATGCTAATGGGTACACGCCTGGTTTGTTCTTTGTGCTGCTTCCAGATAATTCCAATTTCCAGCTTTTATTGGATCAAGACCAGGAATTGTCTGTGGTGACACAATCCGGGGCGATGGCTACAGCCATGCAAGTTACGGGTAGTGCAGACAATGAATTGATGTATGAAAGCTTTGCATTTGAAAGAGAGCAAAGAGCAAAGTTTGACCCCATTTCTCAAAGAATGAAGCAATTGACTCCCGGTACGCCTGAGCATACCCAGGTTAAAGCGCAATTCGATGCAGAAATTGCAAAACGCAAAGCCTTCTTGGATAATCTTCAGCAAGAGCATCCAAATTCATTTTTCACAAAATTTAAGATTGCGGGGCAAAACCCTGAAATCAAAGAGTTCAAGAACCCTGATGGTAGCACCGATTCCTATGCGCAGGTTCGCTACTTTAGAACACATATGTGGAATAATGTGGACTTCAATGATGAGCGCCTGGTGCGGACACCTGTGATTCTTAATAAATTAAAGAGATATATCACGGAATTGACCGTCCAACATCCAGACTCTATCAATCAAGCGGCTGATTTCTTGCTCCAAAAAGTGATGAACAAACCAGAATATTACAAGTTCTTCTCCAATTGGATCACTTTGCAATACGAGCCAACGAAAACTACGCTAATGGACCCAGAAGCGGTTTTTGTGCATATGGTACAAAACTACTTTACCTATGAACGAGCCTTTTGGTCGGATTCTGTTCAGGTGCATGGTTTACAGTTGCGAGCCCATGAAATGTCAGCGAGCTTAGTAGGGAAAGTCGGGCCAAATGTTGAGGCTAAGGATCAAAACGGTCAAATGCAGTCCTTAATGGCTTCGAAGAAGCCCTATATAGTGGTCTATATGTATGACCCTAACTGTGATAATTGTGCAATTGAAACGCCAAAACTGGCTCAATTCTATCGCCAAAATAAGAGCTTGATTGATGTGTTTGGAATAGTTCTCAATACCAATGATGCGGAGTGGAAAAACTATATTGCTAAAAATGGGTTGCAGGAATGGACGCATGTTTACGACCCGACCAACAGAGCCATCTACGCTACCTACTTTGTCGATCATACGCCAGAACTCTATGTATTGAATCCTGATCGTAAGATCATTGCTAAGAATTTGAAAACGGAGCAGATTGCAGAAGTGATTAATCGAGACCAAGCAGGAAACTAGACGAGAAAGCTAGGACATTGATCAGATCAAGACAAGCGTTAGAAGCCAGATCCGCGTATCAGCAGATCTGGCTTCTAATTTTGTGTATAGTAGTTAATTACAAAATCTTCTTGTGCCGCAGGATCAGTAGAATGATGCACAACATAAACACTCCAGCAGCTAAACCTACCTGCATCCATTGCGACTGAATTTGGCGGATACTACTTTCTACATAATAAGGATTTGGGAAATTGGGAGAACCGATGCCTGATTTAATTTCCCAATTTTCGATGTCCCCATTATCTAAGGTGGGGAGGAGGAGACTCAGTGTAAAGGTAGAGTCAGTAGGAGGTACTTCGTAAGCAAAACTATCCACTGCTGCGCCTAGTTTTGAAAACAATTGCAGTCGTTCTTCTCGTTTATTTATGCCAAAACCAAGACCACCTATGACATTGTAGGCTTGCGGAAATTGCTTGCGAAATTTTTCTTCATTCTCACAAACAATAAGGTAATCGTTAGGGCCTAAACTTACATCCGGAAAGGCGAAAGTGTTTCGCTGATCTGCTAAGGTCCAATCCTTTAGACTCACTTCTTTGTCAGAGCGATTGAAAATCTCGATCCAATCCTTCGTTTTTTTATTATTGGGGCTAACCTCATTGATCATAACTTGCCCAACTAGGGGATGCACAAAAGGGACAAAAACTGCCTTGATTTGATATTGATCTTCAGAAAGGCTGAGGTCAAATGCTCGCTGCCCCTCGCTGATCGCTACCCCCTCCCAGTGCGAAAAGCGGTACCCGTAATCAGCCACTGCCTCTACATGAATCGGGAAATTAGCAAAGTATTTACCTCGGAACGGTCTTCCTGTAATATCAATATTATGATTGATTCTAATCCGCCCACCTTGGCTAGCTTGTGCAGCCACCTCTTTGATCGCACCGGTCTTGAACCGCTCCATTAGGTGCATCCGTACATAGTGAGGTCGTTCTTTAGCGAAAGTGCGCATGAGTTTGACATGGTATTCCCAGCGTTTTTTGCTGATACGCCATCGCTTAAGGTGCCGCTCAATCTCTGGGGCTAATTGTTTGTAGAGGTCATCAATCTTCTTATTCGCATTTTCACTTGAAAAACAAGTATTCAAATAATCTGCAAACTGATTGACGAATTCATGCTCAAAATCAGGATTTTGTAAGAGCTTTCGCAAAATAAATGTACTCCAAGGTGGATTAGGCCAATGAGGGCCATCTTTTTCTGTATGAAAATCTAAACTGTTGTTGTCAAAAGCCTGGCTTTCATGGAGTCCATATCCCCAGTCGGTATCATACAAGATCCAGCGCCAGCGACCGTCAGGGCCTTGTGGCCGCCAGAATTTAATATTTCCCCCAGCATCTTGGTTGTCGAAATAAATTTGCGCTATCTGATGGCGCATGAAGTTGTCGATTTCCATCTGGGTATTCAGGTAATTGTAGTTGGCGGCTATACTGAGATCATGTTTTTCTAAAAAGCGTAGCATCTCTTGATAATGTTGACGAGATCCCCGCTTTTTGATCATGCGATGTTCGATCAAATCTATGCTATCCTTATCGGCTTCACTATGTGCCGCTACGAAGTAGCGATTTACCTTTTCTCTAATGTTATAAATACCCCAATACTTCCCGTTTATATAAACATGGGCTGGGCGATAAGCTTGCGTTTCGATATCCCAATCTGCTACCAGGCCTGTCATGAGGGCATCCCGGAAGTGTGATTTTCCAAAATCACTCCCGGAGTTCCGCAACACCAGAAACTTATACTTTTTGGGATTTCCTTTGCCAAAAATGGGGTAATCGATTCGGCTTTGTCCATAACGTTTGCGTGCTACTAGAGCCAGAGATTTTTGGGGGAAGAGTCTACTCATTCCTCCAAATAGGCGAAACCCCGTCGTATTATTGTAAACAGAATTGCCGTCTACCTCATAGATCTCGGCATGGATAGGAAATTCCCGGCGTGTCCAGAAATTGGCACCGGGTTTTTGCCAAAGCGAATCCACTACTTGATTGCCTTGCATAAAGACACCTCGGATGGGGTCAAATAGCATGGAGGAGGTGACAGCGAGAGAGATTACAGGGAAGCGCGTAGGAGGTTCTTCGATAAAGTAGGTTTGGCCGAAATAAGCCTTTCTTCCGTCATTGCCAAAGACAGCGACACGAAGCACTGAAGTCTTATTGATTCGGAGTGGTCGGCGATACTTCCTCGCTCTTTTACCTGGTTTGCTACCATTTAGCGTATAGTAAATGGTGCCTTCGGAAGCATGTAAGGAGATGTCTACTGGGTGATCGTAAAACCCACCTTCTTGATTGAAGACAAGCTCTATGGGGACCTCTGGAGATTCATCGATCGGCTGGGCCCACAATCCGCCCAAAGCCAGCCAAAACATCACAAATAGTGAACTAATTCTCAAAATGGGCATTGGTTGATCTGTGGTACAATTTATGCTATTTTAACAAAAGTTGAAAATAGGAGGATAAATTGTTGATTTACAACATGTCACCTTATACGGTCAATTAGGTAGAGTGTTCCGAAATTTCCCTTGCATTTCAAGTAACAAGATCAATGTTAGCACCTTTGGGTTTTTAAGGCATAAAAGATAGAGACAGTTAAACTCGCCGAAACGGTTACAACCTCCTGGTTCATAGCACGTAAATTTGCTCTTGATGAGAATAGCGGACTTTGGAGATGAGAAAGTGGGCCGTCACTTTATTGTTTTGAATCTACAGGGCAGCTACTCATGCCAAGCAATGCGTAGATGGGACAAAAACTTACCACACTGGTCAATACAAAAATACCTGCTACTGCAAGTAAGACCATACCAAGTACGCCACTGATAACATTCGTGAAAAATAATACTGCAACCACAACAGCAATCAATACTCGGATAATTTGATCGGTAGAACCCATGTTCTTTTTCATAAAATTAGGTTTGAGTCATGGATATACGTGAAGGAAAATCCATGACTGTTCGTGTAAGGGTTAATCCTTATGAAACAAAGATAGGAAGGGGCGAATAGGAATGCAGTGACCAAAGTCACCACTGTTTTATTCTCAGAAGGTGTTTCCAGGTTGTTGGCTTCTCAATTTGCAGCCAATCAATCTCTTTTATCAACTTCTCAGCGTATCTCGATGCCGTGAGGGTGTTGCGCAACCAATTGTTCCTGTTCTAGTTTTTTCAGTATTCTACTTACAACTTCTCGAGCTGTTCCCAGCTCCCTAGCGATTTGATGATGCCTCAAATCAAGTACTTTTGTATCTAGTCGTTGGGCTTTCTCCCTAAGATAGTTGAGAAGGCGGTCATCCATTCGTTGGAACAACACCTGGTGAATGGTGAAGAGGAGATCTTCATAGCGTTTATTGAATTGACCAAAAAACAATTGGTTGAGCGTCGGGTACTTCCGAATCCAATCATTGACATGCTGAACTGGCAATAGCATGATATCTGATTGATCTTCCGTGATGGCGTAGACTTTACTTGGAAGGTTCCATAGACCGGCTGAAAAAGACATGACACAGCTTTCAGCAGGCTCGATATAGTACAGCAATAACTCCTTTTCTTCATAACTGCTAAAGACTTTAACCAAGCCACTCAACACGAGCGGAACAACTTTTACATATTGCCCCTCTCGGAGTAGTTCGGTACCAGCAGGAACCTCTTTCCTAATACCCTTTTCTAGTATTTCTTCTCTGAGTGAGAGGGGGAGGGAGGGAAGTTTTGTATGAAGTGAATCCATATATCTTTAATTGGATGGCTAAGATAGGGATACTGATCCTGATTTGGTAAACCCTATTAAGACTGCTATCTTGTCAAAGAAGTTGTTTAAAAATGATTGATTGACTACAATTTGAGAGAACGAGAACCTGAAAACAGTTTTTTTCTCCACCGTAGCGCTGCTATGCTGAAGAAAAAACCGGTCGCCAGAACCTCATTCCTTCAAATTTCGCAACAAGAAAACATTCCTAAACAACTTCAAAGAAAAGAAAACAGTTTCTCTAACCATTTTTGATTTTTTTTGGAGCATTGTAACCGAAAGCTGCACTATATTGAGCATATTGATTTTGGGCAAAATGCTACCTGTTCGATAGGCAACAAGAATTGTTGGAGAAGGAAAACACAAAGCGACTTTTATGTTTGGTAAGATTAGTGCATTTATTTTAGGTCTTTTTGGGTGGAAGGTTGAGATCGCATTCGAAAAATTTCCAAAGAAATATATTATAGCTGTTGTACCGCATACCTCTGCATGGGATTTTCCAATTGGTATCCTTACCCGGTCGATCATGCAGCAAAAAATTAAGTACGTGGCCAAAGCATCCCTGTTCAAGTTTCCCTTGGGGGGAATCATGAAAGTAATGGGTGGAGTTCCTGTGGACCGTTCTAAGCGCAACAATTTTGTAGATGGAGTAGTGGATATCTTTAATGAAAGAGAACAGTTTGCCGTGTGCATTGCGCCAGAAGGAACTCGGACAAAAGTGGATAAACTGAAAACGGGTTTTTATTATATGGCAAAAGGAGCAAATATCCCGATTCTCTTGTGCAGATTTGATTATAGTACCCGTCGGGTCGAAATAGCAAAGCCTTTTTATACGACTGATGACATGGATGCGGATATGGAGTATATCGAAAACCATTTTCGCGGGGTACCTGGCAGGTATCCTGAGTATAGCTTTTAAAACAACTATTTAAGAGGGTACCTACTCACTACCTCAAAGTAGCGAGTAGGTAGATAGATCGTTACTTTTAAACATGCACCTAAGCCATCATCTTCCTCAATCCTTTCGTAAATAACCTTACATCTTCAATGGCGCCAGTGCTAATGCGGCACCAATCCCGCAATGGCGGAAATGGCCGCCCCACGCGAACTCGATGCTCCAACATAGCTGGAATAACCTTCTCAATATCTCTTCCTGTTTGGAAAAAGACGAAGTTGGTGCTAGAAGGTACATACTTTAGTTTTAGGTCATCTAAGGTGTCATAAATCAACTGCTTGCCTTTCGCATTATTGGCCAAACTCGCCTGATAGAATTCTTCATCTTTTAACACTGCTTTGGCGGCATTGATGGCAAGGACATTCAGCATGGACATTCGCTTTTGCCGGATGCGATCCGCGATGTCAGGGCGAGCAATAAGATAGCCCATGCGAACACCGGCAAGGCCATAGACTTTTGAAAAGGTTCGAGAGACGATCACATTCTTCTCTTCCTTTACCAATTCGATCAATGAAGGATACGGCTGATCAACGTATTCAAAGTAAGCCTCATCTACAAAGACATTGACTTGAGAAGATACATCACTACAAAAATCCTTTAATTGCTGGGGAGGCAGTATGGTGCCCGTTGGATTATTGGGGTTGCAAATGAAAATTAACCCAGTCTTATTGGTTATTCTTCCGCCCATCGCATCTAGATCATGAACGAGATTGTCGTCCAAAGGAACCATGTTAATGTGTGCTCCGAAATGCTCGGCATAAGCTAGCAAGGAAAGATAAGTAGGAGCCGCAGAGATGATATCCGAGCCATGTAGACCAAAAGCTAAGGCTGTGCATTTGAGTCCTTCTGTAGATCCAGACCCCAAAACGATGTGTTCCCGACTTACACCATGTTTCTTGGCAATCATTTCTGCCAGTTCCGTAGCATAGCTGAAAGGATAACGGCACCCCCATTCAAAAGCTTCAATCATAGCTTGTTTCGCCTTGGGAGATGGCCCCATGGGATTCTCATTGGAACTTAAGCGAGCAATGGCATCTTTGATAGGAGGAGCGGCTATGGGAGCCAGGGCATCATCTTTGGCTTGCACGGCGGAAAGGCCTCCCAGCATAGAGAAAGCCCCGGTTAATCCAGCAGTTCTTAGCCAGGCGCGACGATCTAGTTTTTTCATATTATCTAGGATTTTGGTCAGCTGTAGTTGAAATTTATCGGATCACTCAACATGGAGCTGCTCATTGACCGTAGCACTACAACTTCATTGTCAAAGAAATGGATTGAATTGGCATAAAAGATCGGAATTATTGCTCAGATTATCGTAGAGAGTGGAAGAAAAAAAGGAGCTTGCCCATTCATGGCAAATTCCAGTGTTAATGGAACTAATTTGTAATTATCTTAGTTTTGATGTAAAACTAACTATTCTGAGATGAAATATCAGCTCTCTACTTTAATTGAACAATTTGAACAAGATCCAGCCATGGATTTTTTGTTTTTCTGGGGGCATCGCCCAAGCCGGGATGGTAGCATCACTCAATCTTGCCTGAGCCAATGGTCGGGGCAAGGCTTTGAACATGAAGGTATCTACTATCGTACGGCAGAACACTGGATGATGGCGGAGAAAGCCAGGCTTTTTGAGGATCCAGCCTCCTTGTCTCGAATTTTGAGTGCCAGAACACCATTGGAAGCCAAAAAACTGGGCCGAAAGGTACAGGGGTTTGAACTAGAAACCTGGCAAGCGCATGCTTATACCATTGTAAAAACTGGGAATGTTCACAAGTTTTCGCAGCACGCTGCTATGAAGGCTTTTTTACTTTCAACGGGAACAAAGGTGTTGGTGGAGGCGAGTCCATATGATCAAATCTGGGGCATTGGCTTATCTAGGGAAGCTCCGCAAGCTCAGGACCCTAGAGAATGGCTCGGGACCAATTTATTGGGCTTCGCTCTGATGGAGGTTCGGGATAAATTAAAGGAAGAAGTGTAGTCTTAAGTTGAGGTTAGCGCATTGAACAAAGGTGAGACGGAGGATAGATTTTTTGAAAAATCACTTCGATACAGCATCCTCCTTGATGTCCTGTTCTATTGGCAGCTTGATGGTGAAGCAAGCACCTTGTCCTATATTGCTTTCCACCTTGATTGTTCCGCCATGTTGTTGGATAATACCGTAACTGATAGATAGCCCAAGTCCAGTACCTTTACCCACTTCTTTTGTGGTAAAAAAGGGTTCGAAAACTCTTTCGGTAATTGCTAGACTCATGCCTGGGCCATTATCCTTGATCGCAATGAATGCAAATTTACTATCTGACCAGGTAGAGATCTCAATCTTTCCTGCCTTTCCCGCGGCATCGATGGCGTTATTCAAAACGTTCATGAAAACTTGATTGATACGATCGAATTGACAGGCTACAGGGGGGACATTATCATATTGCTTTCGGACTTGCGTATTTGGAGAGATCTTGTTGTTTAGAATGGTGAGGGTAGCATCCAGGCCTTTGTGGATGTCAGCATGAATAAATTCCTCTCCAGATCGCCGAGAAAACGTCCGTAATCCGATCACGATATTCTGCGTCCGAGAAGCTCCACGTTCGATTCCTTCGATCAACTGCGTAATCTCATCCTCGAGGTAGTTGATATCCAATTGTTGATTGAGTTGTGCTATATCTTGCAAGAGCTTCGGGTCAGTTTGGTTTTTAGAAATAGCTTTTACTTTTGCCAATAGTTGTTTGAGGTCATCAAAGTCTAATTTTAAGGCGTGAACATTGGAGGCCATGAAGTTGATGGGGTTGTTGATCTCATGGGCGATCCCTGCGGTTAGTTGACCTAGTGAGGCCATCTTTTCAGATTGAACCAAATGACCTTGGGCAGATTTGAGATCCTGTAATAATTGCTCTTTTTCTTGTAAAAGGGATTGTGTTTTCTCTTGCTCCTTGAGGGTGTGACTGTAGGCGAGATTTCTCTGGCGAAAGGCCCAGATAAGTACTGAAGTGAAAACTAATAGGATAGCAACACCAGCGATGAAAACACTCCTTTCACGTAAACGCCAAGCTTGTTCTTGTTTTAGGTTTTGAATCTCTTGTTCTTTTTGTTCCGTTTCATAGAGGGTTTTGATCTGTGCTAATTGTTGGCTATAATCTTGTGAGTATAACTTATCTTTTGCGGCTGTATAAGCTTTGTATAGTTGATGTGCTTGTTCAAAGTCGCCTTGCTCTTCTGCTAGTAGAGACAGTTCTTGATAAGCCCGGATGGTGTTGGGGGGAGATTGACTTTTTAAGCTATTATCCAGGCTGGCTTGGAGGTTCTTCGTAGCTAAGTGTATTTCATTTTCCTGCTTATAGAGCAACCCCAATTCGAGATGAAGGCGAGCCATTTTACCAATGCTATTTACCTCTTGTCCAAGCTCTAACCCCTTGATGAAGGCGTTTTTAGCCTGTTCGGGAAGATCAATACCATGGTATAGATACCCCAGTTCTTCATAAGTGTCAATGATATGCCCTTTCCCCTGTACCTTTTGGAAAATACCCAATGCTCGAAGCAAATAATCCAAGCCTTGGTCATATTCTCCCTGAAGTCGATATAGGCGGCCAATCCCCTTTAATGATAGGCCAATTCCAAGCGTATCACCTTCTGCTTGCCGGATAGCAAACGCTTTATCAAAATATTCCAGGGCAGTATCATAATCTTTTAGCACGTAATAGACACCGCCGACACTGGCATTTGAATAGGCGATCTTAATTGGGAGGTCTTCATGCACCTCTCGCAACTGTAATCCTTTTAAATGATATTTTAGACTCTGATCCATTCGCCCCTGTTCACGAAAAGCGTAGCCAATTTTATCACAAGCCAGTGCCACACCCAATGAATCCCCTGCATGTCGGAATTCAGTAATGGATTGGAAAAAATCTTCTTCGGCTTCTTTCCACATGCCTTTGGTCATATAGGTAAGGGCTACGAAAAAATGGGCAAAACCAGCTTCTCGCGAGGCTTGTTTGTCAGCCAGGGGGGCTAATAGTTGCTGCATTTGAGCAAATGCAGTGTCTGGTTGTTGAAAGAGGATAGCCTCGGCTTGAATAAGTTGCTGGTCCAGCTTTTGAAGAAATTCACTCCGATTGCCATCGGGGATGCTATAAAATCCTTCCTGAGCAGACAAGTGCCCGGTTAGCAGAAGTAGCCAAAGGATATATAGCTGTCTCTTCATACTAGCTAGGAGCAATGGGAAGAATTAAGGTAAAGGTAGCGCCTTGGCCGGGTTCACTTTCAATCTGGATTTTACCTCGGTGGTGTTCCACTATTCCATAGCTGATAGAAAGGCCTAGCCCCGTTCCTTTACCCACCTCTTTAGTAGTATAAAAAGGTTCGAAAATGCGTTTCTTAATAAGTTCATCCATGCCAGAGCCCGTATCGCTAATACTGATGTGAACGTGTTCTTCCACTGCACGGGTGGAGATGGTGATTACTCCCTCTTCATCATTGATGGCCTGAATGGCATTATTAATAATATTGAGAAAAACCTGATTGAGTTTGCTGATCTGGCAATAGACTTTCGGGATTTCACCGTACTCCTTTTTGATCTGAATTCGATCTTTGAGTTTATTACCCAATATCACCAGTGTAGAATCCAAACCTTCGTGAATGTTAGCTAACTCGAATCTATCTTTGTTGTCTCTGGAGAAAGTGCGTAGACCACTAACTATGTCCTTAGTTCGTTGCGCCCCTCTTTCTACTCCGCCAATGAGGTCACCGATCTCTGTTTTGAGCAAGGTCACATCCAGGCTTGCACTTAATTGATTGATCTCTTCCAGACATTTTTGTGGATTTTCACAATTAGGTAGTTCATCGATTCGATCTAGCAGCATTTGCAAATCCGCAAAGTCCAGTTTCAGTGCTTCGACATTGGAGGCAATAAAATTAACGGGATTGTTGATCTCGTGAGCGATTCCGGCGGTTAATTGACCTAGAGAGGCCATTTTTTCGGATTGAACAAGCTGAGCTTGGGTAGCCTTCAGCTCCTGAAGGGTCTTTTCTAGCTGATCTTTTTGGAATCGAATGTCCTCCGTTCTTTCACGGACGGTTTCTTCGAGCAAGCGCTTATTTCGCTTTAGGTTTCCAACACTATTTTGATACAAAGCCCAAATAATACCTGCCACCGTGAGCAAAACCAAAATCCGAAACCACCAGGTTTGCCAATAGGCAGGTTTTACCAGTACATTTAGAGAGACTTCCTCTTCTTCCCAACGTTGATCTCCCAGTCTAGCTTGTACGCGAAAGGTATAGGTGCCATGTGGAATATTCGTGTAAATCGCTACATCCTGTTGTCCTACTTGATTCCAGTCACTATCAAAGTTTTCCAGACGAAAACGATAGCTGTAATTGAGTATTCGATGATAATTTAAGGTTGAGAATCCAAATAGGAATAAGCGATCGGAAGGGTGAAGAGTTACAGAAGAGGCCAGACTAATATGCTGATGGACATGCTTCTTGTTTCTAATATTGATCGGACGGTAGTTGATGAGAAAGTCTTCTAGTATTAGATTGCTTTCCCCAGTCAAGAGAATTTCTTCTGGCTTAAAAATATTAAAGCCATTTATACCTCCAAAGAAAAACTCTCCAGCCTCATTTCTAAAATAAGCGTTTTGGTTGAACTCATCACTCTGCAAACCATTGTCAAAATCGTAATTGCGGAAAGAGTTTTTTTCCGGATCAAAGCAGCTGATTCCCCTGTTGGTGCTAATCCATAAATTGCCAGCACTGTCCTCAAGCACACCATAGATAATATCATTGGGAAGCCCATCTCGTTCCAAAAAATGTTCAAATTGAAGTTGTTGACTTTCCTCATCCCAGAATCCTCTATTCAGACCACTTGAGGTACCGATCCAAAGCCGACCTTTGCTATCCTGGAAGGCACAACGTATCACATCATTACTAAGCGAAGTGCTATCACTTGGGTCGTGTTTATATTGAATGAATTGATCTTTATCATATAGGTATTGGTTAAGGCCTTCACTCGTGCAAATCCATAAGCGTTTGTCAGGGCCTTGATAAATGCTTCGTATATAATTGCTGCTAATACTGCCTTCCTTAGCGGGGTCGGCCAGATAAGGTCGAAATATGTCTGTCTGTGGATCAAAATGGTTGAAGCCTAAGTTTGTCCCTACCCAAAAATTGCCAAGATGATCCTTTAATAAGAATCGGACAGAATTGGCAGAAATAGAATTTGGATTCAAGGGGTCGTGTTGCCAATTTTCAAAGCTAGCACTACCATCAACTCCAATGGTCATCTTATTCAGACCACCAGAGGTTCCTAGCCAGAAGGTGTTTTCTTTCTCTTGAAAAATGGACCAGGTTCGATTGTGCGAAATGCCATTGGCTTGATCGGGGTGATAAAAGTATTGCTCTACCTCTCCTGTAGCCCGATGTATGCGGTTGAGCCCGTTGGAGGTGCCCACCCAGATTGTTCCATCTTTGGTTTCGGAAAGTGCCCAAACTGCATTATGACTTAACAAATCGGCTTGACTGTTGCGGACTGCATAATGACTAAACAGTTGAAAGGTGGGATCCAATTTAGATACACCAGAGTCATTGGTACCAATCCATAGGATACCATTATCTCCGACGAATAATTCTATAACAAAATTGCTAGATAAACTATAGTCGTTAAAAGGGTCATTGCGATATACACCGAATTGTGGGATGTCTTCTCCAATCTTACTCGGATGTATAAAGTTGATTCCTTGATCAGTCGCTAAGAGGATTCTACCTGCGGGTCCTTCGACAATATCCCAGATGACATCATTAGAGATGGAATGAGGGGCTTGATTATTATGTCTTAGGTGCTTAAGCTGACCATCCTTTGTATTGTAAATAATCAGTCCACCATCGTCCATCCCTAACCAGAGACGATCTTCTTGGTCTTCATAAATGCTCAATACTTCTTCGCCTGTATCTAGGATAATTTCTTTGAATTGCCCAGTCTGCGGATCAAAATGGACAAGGCTTCTGTCTTCGAAGGCTATCCAAATGGCTTTATCATTGGCGAGGTGCAGCTCATTTATGTTACTTTGATGTTTTGGGGTGGAATAGTGCTTGAAACTTTCCTCTTCAGGATTGTAAGTACTTAATACTCCATTCGCTCCTCCAACCCACATTCGCCCATCGGCATCCGAAAGAATATCGCCGATATTATTGTGACTTAAACTACTGGGATTATCTTCTTGATGTAGGAAAGTGTAAAAGTCATTGTTCACTCGATCAAACCTATTCAAGCCATTATTAGTCCCAATCCATAAATCTCCTCTGCTATCTTCATAAAGGACTTTGACAAAATTGCTGCTCAGGCTATGAGGCGTCTCTGGTTGGTGACGATAAATTGTAAAAGACTTGCCGTCGTAACGATTGAGTCCATCGGCAGTTCCAAACCACATGAACCCCATCGTATCTTGTATAATAGATCTGACGGTTGCCTGTGAAAGGCCGTTGTTTCCACCAAGTGATAATCGTTCGAATCGGGGATTCAAGGCCTGGCCTTCCAAGTAGATTGGAAAGGTTAGTAGGAGGAGTACATAGATTGAGCAACAATATCTCTTTAGTTCACCCATTTGCAAGCCAAAAGTATTTAAACACGTTCTGGTTTTCTTGGTTGATTTTGTGCTTGTAAACACGCGCTTGGAGGGCTCTTTCGAAGCCTCCTTGTAATAATAAGAAAAATTGATTTAGTGATTTTCTCGAATGGAGGGTTTTAGTCCTTCCAAATGGCTAGAATTAGGGCTGAAATCCCACTTCACTACAAAGATTTACTACTTCACTACATTTTTCAAAAATGGAGAATTTGAATAGGGAATTGAGAGCTATTCTTCCGTACGTAAGTGTGAGGAAAGGAAACTAGATACCCAGCTTTCGAAAGAAACTATCTCGGTAGGACTTACTAAGTCGGAGTTGTTCCCCATTCTTCATTTGAATGTCTATTTCTCCCGCACTACCGTAGATCACCTCGTTCAGGAATTGCAAATTAATAATAGAAGATCGATGGATTCGGATAAACTGATCTTCATCTAGTTTGGTCAGTATGGCGGTTAAGGTTTCGCGCAGAAGGTATTTTTTGTCGGTTGTGAAAACCTCAATATAGTATCCCGATCCCATGACATATTGGATATCGTTCATATCTACAAAACTAATTTTACCAGACGATTTCAGTGGTAACATCTTAGGGCGGGGGGGCTGTAAAGCTGGGTTAGGTTGCCGGAGATAATTGAGCAGGGCACTAAGGTCTTGATTCTGATCAGTGGATTGTTGTTGTCTAAGGTTGCTTAAAGCATTGTTAACGGAGACTCTAAATCGTTCGTCTTTAAAAGGTTTTAATAGGTAGTCGAAGGCAAAGACATCGAACGCCTTAATGGCGTATTTGTCATAGGCCGTAATAAAGATAACCATGGGCAACTCCGCAGTAGGGATGGCTTCGAGTACTTCAAAACCAGTCATATCCTTCATTTGGATGTCTAGGAATATCAAATCAGGTTTTAGCCCACGAATCTTCTCGATAGCGTCAGCACCTGTTTTGCATTCGCCAATGGGTTCTATGTCAGGAACCTGCGTTAATAAGTGGCGCACTCGTTGCCGAGCCAAGGCCTCATCATCAATGATCAATACCCGTACCATATCCACATTAAATGAATTCTGATTAATTGCTGACTAGCGCATCAGTAGTACAGGGAATTTCGATAAAATTTCGCACACCAGGGTATAGGTTTTCGACAGAAAACACAAATTGATCGCCATACAATGACTTTAGGCGAGCAAAGGTGTTGCTTAAGCCCATTCCTGCGTGGAAAACCTGTCCTTCCTCTTCAGGGGATAAGCCTTTACCATTATCGGTAATACTAATTTGCATGTGGCCATTGGATCGAGCTAGTTGGATACCGATCTTCAGTTGTGTATGGTTTCGAGAAAATCCGTGCTGAATGGCATTTTCTACTAGTGGTTGTAAAAGCAGGCTGGGAATTTGCGCTCGCTCTAGGTTGGGGCCAATGTTCCATTCTACCTCTAGATCTTCAGAAAAGCGTGTTTTTTCTATACTCACATACTTTTTTAGAATCTCCAACTCCCTAGATAAAGGGACCAAATGCATTTCCTTATCACTGTTTTCCAGGACCTGCCTAAGCAGGTCGCCCAAATCTGCTACCATCTCCTTTGCTCTTTTGACATCAATGTCCATCAATGAGGCTATACTATTAAGTGTGTTGAACAAGAAGTGTGGATGGAGTTGAGACTGAAGAATTTTTAAGCGGGTTTCTAGCAGTTGACTCTGCATTTGTGACCGCTGAATTTTATTGATACTATCTCGTTGAAAGTAGTAATAAGAATAAGTAAAACTAACGGTAACAAGATACAGCAAGAACAATTTGTCGGTATTCATCAAGTACCAAAAAAAGATGTTTTTGCCAGAACTAGGTAATGGGTCTTCCGAACCCAGTAAAGCGGAAAGTAAGAGGATGCAAGAGTACCAAATAACGGAGGTGATCAAAGCGAAAAAGAAATGGATCAAGACAATTCGAGACCAAGATTTATTCTCCAGAAGAAATCGCCTGGTCGTTTGTACAATCAGAATGATAAAAGCTAAGCCAATGAGCCAGGAAACTACCCGATCCTGTATTAACTCTGGCCAGTTAATCTCCATCTCATCCAATTGCAGCATGGCATAAATACGCAACAATGTGAAGGCTTGAATGATGGAGTACAAACCAATGATGGATAATGTTAGCCAGGTATCCGGTATATGAAGCTTTGCCTTATTGGACATGCAAGTACTTTGATTAAAAGGTGTGTCGAGCCGCTGTTTGAGCTTAGCACCTCGATTTTATTATAGCATAGAGTCATCGTTCGTTAGCAAAATCCTCATCTAGCGCTGTTAAACGCTGGTTTTGTCACCTCAAGTGATTCTAAATTCCGCTATAATAAATTCCAAAAACTAATTTCAAACAGCTTCTGACTGTTTTTGTGTTTTAATATTTCTCTCGAGTTAAAAAGTTTACTTTGACTACAATCCTTCCCACCCCAAACGTCAACCATAAATTGTTAGAGAAGTAATCATAGCAAAAATACGCTTCTTTACTGTAGCCTGTCAATCCTTTGCTGCAAGCTTTATGAAATTCGCTGCAAGAATAGGGCCATTGGCAGCATTGGGCTTTTCGAGCACCAATTTATCACTTAATTTGTACCTATTAATTCAATGTGGCACAGTAAGTCACCCGACTAAAATGCTGTATAGAGAGGAGAGACGGGAGTATCGCTCCCGCCCTAAAGAATGAGCAGCCCTCATTTTTCTTTTCTGTGAAATAGTGAGCAGCCATTATTTCACAGGCTGGTCAAAAGTTTTTTTACCAGTGAGAGTTTAATACCAGAGGGCTGCTTTCTTTTTTCCATTCTTCCATCTTCACCTTTTTTTATTCTATCTTTGTCTTTAATTATTGCAACCAGCACCCGTCTGATTACTACGCAATAATCCAAATTAGGCAACTTCCTGCCATAAACTGATAGTACCTGAAACTATAGCGACTAGATACACAAAGCAATGTGGCCGTAACGGATGCCCTGCTATATCTAACGACAGAAATCGACTGATCCTTCGACAATATAAATGCGGAAACGCTGAATTTGGTGATTGCCATTCTGAAAGCGTAGGCTGCTGATGGTTCGGTCTAGACTTAGTTTTGTTGTGGGCGGTTCAACCTCATTTATCTTCAAAACGAATACCTTCAATAACCTATTATTAAGGATTACAGCCTTATGGACTGCGTCCTAATAGAGAAGTAGTAAAGTTACAAACGTATTGTAATCATCTGATGGCCTTTCCATATTGTATGATTTAAGTTCTCAGCTTTAAGCATCCGAGGTAAGGAAAAGAATGGAAGACCTGCTTAAACACGACTGTAAAGATTTATCCTACCCAATGCGGGCTCGCGAGTGATTATCATTCCGGGTCCGTTTTTTTGATTACGAACTTAGAACTCCAACCATAAGAGATGGTGCCGACCAGTACGTTAACCAAACCTAACAAACTCTCAACTGGCTTATCGATCAATAAGTAAATTAGGATCCAAAGGCTGAAGGCTAGGAAGATTATTTGTAACCAGGGGTACAGAGGACTCTTGTAGGCTCCTTCTCCTCCCCGTTTTTGCCAGCGCAAAACGATAACTCCTGCTACACTTAAGGTGGTGAAAAGCTGTAAAATGAAACCACTGTAGATCAACAGTTGTTCAAAGGAGCTGGTTACGACCATGAATAGGCTAATCGTAGCCTGTAGGACAATAGCCCTTACAGGTACGCCATTGGTGTTTTCTCTAGCGAAATACCTCCAGTTTCGATACTCTCTAGCCATCGCTTGAGTCACTCGTGGTCCTACCCACACCATCGCGCTAATACTCGCCACCAATAGTAAGGCGATCAATAAACTAATCGTACTTCCGCCCGTTTGCCCGAACATGATTTGAGCTACTACATGCCCGACATCGACCTTATTTTTCAGTTGACCAATGGTCGCCTGATTCAAAAAGGACACTTGCAGGAGCACAAAGAGAATTCCCACCAATAAGGTACCCCAGATTAGGGCCTTGGGAAGATTCTTTTGCGGCGTTTCTATCTCTTCTACTATGTAGGCGGCTGCATTCCAACCAGAAAAGGCATAGATGACATAAATTAGAGATACCGCATAACCCGGAGTAAAGATCTCTCCTTGCCAACTGCTCGACCAATTGATTGCATTATCCGGGGTGTATAAAGTTATCCCAAAGAAGATCAAAAAGGCCATCAGAAGAATTTTAACCAGGGTCAAAGCATTCTGAAAGAAACTACTCTGTTGAACACTAAAGGAATGAATCAAGGATATCAACAGAATGGCAGAAATAGCAATGATCTGTCCGGGCCAACCCATGATGTCTTGCAAGTAGGCACCCATAGCCATAGCAGAAAGTGCAATGGAAGCGGCGAAACCTACTGTCATAGAAACCCAACCTGAAAGATAGCCTAAGAAAGGGTGATAGATCTGAGAGAGGAAGTGATATTCTCCCCCGGATTTGGGAAGTCTAGTACCCAGCTCTGCATAGGAAAAAGCGCCAAGTAGAGAGAAAACAGCGCCAATAATCCAAAGGGAAAGAATAGTCCAGGTATTGTGGAGGGACTGTAATTGAAAACCCAAGCTCGTGAAAACACCAGTGCCGACCATGTTGGCGATTACAATTGCCGCTGCGCTACGCCATCCGATTTTCCTGCTTTTCGCCATACTTTGAGATAAGGGAGCTTTGACTATGGATCTAGAAGATCCGAAAAGTCCCCCGACTTCTGTTTTCTTGACCATAAATCTACAGGATTTTGTGGGGCTGGTGTTTTTCTTGTATGGTCTTAACGAAAGGATAACAATTAATATGTGTGAACAGCAGGTTAAAGGATGGTTAAAAACTTTTAGTCGAATTCATTCGTCCTTTGATAGAATTCTAATCCTGGTATGCCAAAATTTTGCTTGCAAATTGTAATTTGGCAATACTAGGAATTACTTATCCGAATAAAATCTAGACTAAAAAAACGATTCATGAATCACCGACAACTCCTTGGTTTACTTAGCTGCTTACTCTTTGTTTGTCTTTCACTCAATGTATCTGCTCAAGTTAACGCTCGATTGTTTCGTCATGCTGACGTGTCCCAAACACATATTGCCTTCGTATATGGAGGGGATATTTGGGTCGTACCTAAGGCGGGTGGCCTAGCTGCCAAATTGAGTTCTCCTGCGGGAGAAGAATCCGCCCCTAAATTTTCGCCTGATGGCCAACAAATTGCTTTTAGTGGTAATTATGATGGCAATACGGATGTGTATGTTGTACCTGCTATGGGTGGTGTACCCAAGCGCCTCACCTATCATGGTATGCAAGATGGGGTCCTCGACTGGAGCCCAGATGGTCAACAAGTGCTATTTGTTTCTTCCCGAGAGAGTGGGAGGCAACGTTTTAGCCAGTTTTTTACCGTACCTGCCAGTGGAGGTATGGCGAAAAAAATGCCCCTGGCCTATGGTTCTTTCGCCTCCTATGCACCAGATGGTAAAAAGATCGCATTTACCTATACATCCCGAATCAGCCGTAGTTGGAAAAGATATAGAGGGGGAGCTACAGCAGATATTTGGACATTTGACCTCAATACGAATAAAGCAGAATTAATCGTGAAGAATGAGGCGAATGACGAACTACCTATGTGGAGTGGAGACAAGGTTTATTTCCTTTCTGACCGAGGGCGCAACAAGCGTTACAATATCTGGTCTTATGACACGAAATCTAAGGAAACCAAACAATTGACCAAGTTTAAAGATTACGATGTACATTTTCCTTCAGTAGGACCTTCTGATTTAGTATTTGAAGCGGGTGGGAAGTTGTATCTGATGAACTTGTCCAACAATAAGTATAAAGAAGTAAAAATCGATGTTGTCAGTGACTTAGCGAGCTTGGCACCAAGAACAGAAAGCGTTTCAAATTTGATGTCTAATGCCTGGATCTCGCCAGCGGGTAATCGGGTAGTAGTGGAAGCTCGCGGAGAATTATTCTCTGTACCAGCCAAAGATGGATATGTGACCAACTTGACCAATACCTCGGGTATTGCAGAACGTTCCCCAGCCTGGTCGCCAGATGGCCGCTATATTGCTTATTGGAGTGATCGCTCTGGAGAGTACGAACTTACCTTGATGGATATGAAAGAAAAAGGTAAGGAGGAAAAGATCTCTAGCTATGGGGCTGGATTTAGGTATCAATTATACTGGTCCCCAGACAGCAAGAAATTGGTCTGGACAGAAGGGAATATGAAAATCCGCATGTATGATCGGGACACGAAAGCTACCAAGACGGTTGATACAGGTCTCGATTTCTTCGAAGGAACAGCAAGAGGTTTTGAAGTGACTTGGTCGAGTGATAGCAAATGGTTTGCTTATTCTCGTACTTCGGATACGGGTAATAGTGCTATCTATGCCTATGATATTCCTGATGCGAAGCTGCATCAATTGACCTCTGGTTTTTATGCTGACCAGAATCCTAGTTTTGACCCCGATGGGAAGTATCTATACTTTTCAACCAACCGGAATTTTTCTCCAATGTATGGAGATTTTGACAATTCCTGGACCTATCCGAATGCTACTCAAATTGCTGTGGCGACCTTGAGAAAGGATGTAGCTTCTCCGCTTGCTCCCAAGAACGATGAAGTGACGATTAAAGAAGAGAAAGAGGAGAAAGAAGAGAAAAAGGAAGAAAAGAAGGGAGATAAAAAAGAAGAGACAGCTGATGCTGGTAAAGAGGGGGGAGACAAAAAAGAAGAAAAGAAAGAAGACCCAAAATTGGAGATTGACCTTGATGGCTTCGAGGAACGCATTGTGATCTTGCCTCCAAGAGCGGGTAATTATGGTGGCTTACATGCAGTAAAAGGGAAGTTAGTCTATGTACAATTCCCTCCAAGCGGGTCTCAAGGTGCACAACCTATTGTCAAATACTTTGACCTGAAATCGAGAGAAGAGAAAAAGATCATCGATGGCGTATTCAATTTCCAGATTTCTGCCGATGGAAAGAAAATGATGGTGATGCAGCGCGGACAATTGGGTATTATCGGTGTGGCTCCTGGACAGAAGATCAAAAAGCCGTTGCGAACTCGTGAGATGGAAATGACGGTAAATCCTAAAGAAGAATGGCAGCAAATTTTTAATGATACCTGGCGCTTCGAGCGGGATTTATTTTATGACACCAATATGCACGGTGTGGACTGGGGAGCCATGCGTCAGCTTTACGGTAGTCTAGTTAAAGATGCAACTACTCGTGAAGATATCAACTTTATCATAGGAGAATTGATCGGTGAATTGAATGCTTCTCATACCTACAGAGGAGGAGGAGATACAGAGCGCGGCAAGCGCAAAAATGTAGGCTATCTTGGTATTGATTGGGGGGTGCAGAATGGTAAGTTCCAGATTGCGAAGATCATCAAAGGAGCGCCTTGGGATGCTGAAGTACGATCCCCGTTGGCTATGCCTGGTGTTGATGTCAAAGAAGGCGACTACATTCTCTCCGTCAATGGCCGTGCTCTAGACGCGAATAAGGAACCTTATGCTGCTTTTGAAGGCCTGGCGGGTAAGACAGTGGCTTTAGAGGTCAATTCTCATGAATCCGCGGATAGTATCCGTACCGTGGTAGTCAATCTAATGCGTGGGGAGACTCGCCTTCGTCATTTGGCTTGGATCGAAGGTAATCGCAAGCGAGTAGAAGAGGCTACGAATGGCCAAGTTGGCTATGTCTATGTTCGCAGTACAGGCATAGATGGTCAAAATGAGTTGGTAAGACAGTTTATGGCACAATACCGCAAACCGGGCATGATCATCGATGAGCGATTTAATAGCGGCGGACAGATCCCTGATCGCTTTATTGAATTATTAAATAGACCGGCGCTTGCCTTTTGGGCCGTACGCGATGGTCAAAACTGGCAATGGCCACCAGTAGCGCATTTCGGGCCCAAAGCAATGTTGATCAACGGTTGGAGTGGATCAGGAGGAGATGCATTCCCAGATTACTTCAGAAAAGCTGGTTTAGGGCCGATTATCGGGTCTAGAACATGGGGTGGCTTGATTGGTATCTCTGGTTCACCAGGTTTGATTGATGGTGGCTCGGTGACTGTACCAACTTTTAGAATGTATGATCCAGATGGCAAATGGTTTAAGGAGGGCTATGGTGTGGCTCCGGATATCGATGTGCCAGAAGATCCTACACAGCTAGCCGCTGGTATAGACACACAACTAGATAGAGCCATTCAGGAAGTATTAAATAGCTTAAAGAAAGAACCAGCGATCGGCAAAGAGCCCGCTGCTGAGATTCGAAGCAAGTAAGACTATTTTGAATTACAATCGTAGGCTTGCCTGCGACTAAATAAACTCCAAGGGGAGGAGGAAAGACAGAATATATTACATTTGTCTTTCTTCCTCCCTTATTTATTTAGGAATAGAGGTAGGAGTCCATTTAAACTTGAATGATTGATCTGTTGAGAATAAATCGATCTCGTCTCAAAGACTGAATGTTGAACATATTCAAGTAAAGGAAATTGTATTTCTTGTTTATACCACCTTTCTTAAAGCCAACTGTATGAAGCGGAATGTTCTGATTATTGGCCTGATACTTCTCACCTTTTTTGTCATTTCTTTCTTGACAAATATGATTGGCCCTTTGGTGCCGGATATCATTGATAGTTTCGATTTGAGTTTGACTTTGGTGGCGCTATTGCCATTTGCTTTCTTTATCGCCTATGGGTTAATGTCAATTCCTTCCGGCATGCTCATTGAGCGGTTTGGAGAGAAAAAGGTAATTCTTTGGGCCTTTGGCTGTGCCTTTCTTGGAGCCTTCCTGTTTGCTTTTAGTCCTTCTTATGGCATGTACATCTTCTCCTTGTTTTTTATCGGTGCAGGGATGGCTATGCTGCAAGTGGCCATCAATCCTTTATTGAGAGTAGCTGGAGGGGAGTCAAACTTTGCCTTTAATTCGGTTATTGGCCAGTTGTTCTTTGGACTGGCTTCATTCCTTAGTCCGTTAATGTATACGTATTTGGTGTTGAATATTGGGAAGCCAGTAGAGGGAAAAAATGCTATAGTCAGATTGTTGGAGGGAGTAGTGCCTCTTGATCTGCCTTGGATTTCTTTGTACTGGGTCTTTGCTGTCGTAGCCTTACTGATGATTGTGATTGTTGCCATCGTGCGCTTTCCCAAAGTGGAAAAGGATGGAGAGGACAAAGTAGGAGCGATAGCCTTGCACCTGGAGCTAATTAAGAATCCAACTGTCATCAAATACTTCCTGGCCATCTTTGCCTATGTGGGGATGGAGCAAGGGATTGCTAATTGGATATCAAAATTCTTGGAAACTTATCATGGAGTAGATCCTCAAACTATTGGAGCAAGTACGATTTCCTGGTATTGGGGCTTGATGACGGCGGGGGCTTTACTCGGCTTAGCGCTGCTCAAGGTATTGGATAGCCGAAAAGTGTTGATCCTGTTCACTGGAGCAGCCATGGCTTGTTTGGGCATCAGCTTATTCGGACCCACTAATGTCATATTGATCACCTTTCCTTTGATTGGTTTTTTTGCTTCTGTGATGTGGTCCGTCATTATTTCACTGGGACTCAATTCTGTGGAGAAACATCACGGTTCGGTATCTGGGATCTTAGTGACCGGGATAGCGGGAGGAGCTATTGTGCCGCTTATTGTTGGTGGCCTAGGAGATGTATTTGGCTTGCGGATTGGAATGCTCTTTCTCTTTGTAGCGATGGGGTATATCTTCAGTATCGGTTTTTGGGCTAAACCTTTGATCACGAATCAATTGATTGGACAAAATACAGAGTGATTTCTTCAGGATTCCATCAGTTTAGTAGGTCCGTCAAAATATCATCGAAACTCCTGCTGGGATCCATAATATCAATTTGGACTTGAGGAGGTAGGTCGTTCTCTCTTGCCGGTATATTGGGTTGCGGAGGTAATTGACCTCGATTGGAAGGGGCTTCAGTGTCTAGCATCGGACGATGTTGTCCATCTGGAACATATATAGCTGGGACATCCAGCATTTGAGATAATCCGGGTATTCCCCTTTTAAAGCCAAGGTTATTTTCGCGAAACTTTTGTGTGTTAGAGTGAGCTCTTCCCGTTAGTACGATATATTTTCCGCCATTTCGATTTTCTTTATCGGTCTTGTTAATTGTTTCGGCTGCTACTAAATTCATCGCTGCTTCTCGGGCGATTTCCCGATCGTTTAGGCTTTCATAGGGCCGGCTTGTGGCTTCAGGGGCATCAATGCCAACTACTCTTATGCCCCCCGTTTTTTTAATTTCCTGAACTAATTCCAGATATCCTATTCCTTCGGTTTCTTTAGCCTTGAGAAACCGAAGGAGCTCTGGTGGCATCTCATCATTTTCCGGTTGGAGGTACTCGTTGACCAAAGTTTGGTAATCTGATCGAATGGCTTCAAGGTAAATGGTATTGACACCTTCTTTTTTTAATTTATCCAAGTTGTTAAGGACAAACTTTCGATTCTCTTCTTTAGAGTGCTCTTCGCCTACTACAAGTCCTTCCTCTTGTTCTAATAGACTCATTGCACCATCTTTCTTAGTAAGTGTTGTAATGATGTCTTCATTTGCAGCTGGAATCTCTTCTAACAATGCTTTATAATTGCGCTGGCTGCTACGATTTGTTATACCATCGTCTGTGCCAGAATAGTCAAACTCATTACTGGTTTTAGCTATTTTTGAGACTAATTCTTTGTGTTTTTCTTCCCTTAGAATGGAATCTTGCTTGGTATTTCCTATCCCATAAACTTGATCAATTACTATCGGTAAGCCCGATTTATGATTTAAAGTAGCAGTTAAGTTGTCGAGGTTGATTACTCTAAGGCGATTTAGATGAGAAAAGAACTTAGGATATTGATCCTGTAATTGCTGGGCAGTGTAGTCAACTTCTATTGAAGGAGGAAGTTTGTTGAATTTGATCTTGGGGTCATCTGGATGCTGTGGGCCATTTACCTCTGCTATGTAATCCCTCATTTTATCAAGAATGTTGCCACTTAAGAGACCGACTTTGAATGCTAATTTCCTTTGAATAATAGCGGTGGATGGAAAAGAGGCGCGAGTATTGACCTTCACCAAACTGCCGATCTTTCTTTGGGTAGCTATTGATTTTCGATTATCGAGAAAACTGGGAAGACTAGGGTCTGGAGAACTAACATTACCTGCCACACTTCTATCTTGTGCTTTATTTGCCTTGTGTGAAAAAAGTGGCACTTCAAGAGATTTAGTTGATTATTAGATACCACCTAAATATAACCATTCTGAAGCTTACTCCTGGATAATTGCGAGTAAACTTCAGAATCCTGCATTCTTATGCAAATACTTTATTTAAAACGGGTACTTTATCTCTCTCCAGAAATAGCGCAATTGCTGAAGCGATAAATACAACTACGGCCATAATAAAGAGGGTTCCTCCATCTCCATTATAGTTGATACCCAATATGGTTAAGTGAGAGAAGATAGCACCCGTGATCACGCCCAAACTAATCAAGGCGCCCAACCAAGCTGTACGTGGTACCAAAAGCAAAATTCCCGCGATCAATTCTACAATTCCTGTTCCGATCCTACCCACGGGTTCTAATCCCAATGTGGTGAACAATTCCACTGATTCTGGTGCGGCAGAAAACTTGAAAAACAAGGTTTGTAAAAGGATGACTGCTGCGATGATTCTGCTTACCCAGGAAATAATGTTTTGTGACTTGGTTTTCATGATTGATTGTTTTTTTGTTCAAATAGAATTCAGACTAGATTGGATTCTGTCCGCTTGACAGTAATAGAAATGCCTGACGAGGAGCTGAAGTTGAAGGAGGAAGTATCGCCGTCAGGACAGTTTTTAGCCGAAATTGTTAAGAGCGCCTTAAAAGGGTAGTGGGGCGGACTTTTTTAATCCAGGTTCAGTAGATTAGTGCTTTGCCATTACCCACTTAAAAACTATAAATGAAGCACATTTTCTTAGCTGCTCTTATGGCTCTACTAGGTCTTTTTCCTGAACTTAATGGACAAGGAGACGATAAATTCACAACAATATCAGGTCAGCTAAAGGATCATCAGACGCAAGAACCCCTTTCTTTTGCCTCGATTTACCTACTTGGAACTACCGTCGGAACCACTTCGAATACAGAAGGCGAATTTGTATTTCATATTCCTGCAGGCCTACCCAATGACACGCTAGTTATCTCTTTGATCGGCTACAACACGCTCAAGAAAAAGCTTGCTGAATTTTCTACAGCAGAGGTACTATTATTAGAACAAAGTGTAGTTGAATTAGGAGAAATAGTCGTGACAGATGAAAAGCAATTGACGGCAAAGCAAATTGTACAGAAGGCTTACGCGGCGCTATCCCAGAACTATCCCAAGGAACCTTATATTCTAGAAGGCTTTGTGAGAGATTTACAAAATGAAGATGACCAATATGTCGAGTACATGGAATGTGCAGTTAAGATGCGCTATCAACGATATAATTTGGCTAGAAGGCCCGATGTGGAACTACAGGCAGTTAGGAGGAGCTATATAGCGGAGAAACACCCTTGGAATAAGAGGCAAGAAAGGAAAAATGCAATTGTAGATATTGTGGAGGATGAGTTTATCCGATATGACTACGGTCCGATTAGGGGCAAAGGAGGCTGGAAGTATGAAATAGAAAGTGTTCTACCTTTTGATGATCGCTTTGTTTATAGAATTAGGGCTGTTGATAAGCCCTTCCAAACGGCTGTTCTTTATATTGATACCGAGAGTTTTGCTTTTGTGAGGCTCGAATTGACGAGAAAAGCAAAGGGCCAACGGTCCTGGCGGCGGCGACTAGCAAGTGGTCAGAAGCAAGTGTATTACAATGTTGTATTTGAATACCAGGAGTACGAAGGGAAAATGTATTTGAAATATCAAAAAGAAGAAGATAGTTGGGAGATCTATAAAAATGCGGAATCTAGAAAGCTGCTGTTTACCCAATACCCTAAAAAGGAACTTTTCATCAATAGAGTGATCACTAAAGATATAGATCAATATAACTTCAACGCTAATCTTAAAATTGCTAAAAGTGTTGAGGAGCAGACCCCCGCTTTCGATCCTAGCTTTTGGCAATATTACAACACACCTGCACAAACCAAAGCACTTAGTAAAATTGAAACCTATTTGAAAGAAGCACAATTGGAGGTAAAGGAGAAAGAGTGAGCTTACTTTCAATCAAATGATAGCATAGCTCACATTAATAGAAACTGTTTCTTCGACAAATCTCGTGTTTTGAGACACTCAAAAATGACATCCAACACTTCCTACGGTCACTTATTCATCTCATTTTATGACTGTCCACGAGATTTGTCGAAGAAGGTAGAAACTTAACTTGAATGATCACTTAGCATGAGCCATTTGCCATTCCTTTTTTCCATTAAAACCGAAAAATACCCCTGAGTAGGTTGGTCCTGATCTTTGAAAGATAGGTTGAAGCGACCTACGACATAATAATACTGTTCGTTTAAGCGTGTCAAACTTAAGTTGTCAAAATGGAGTTTACCCATTTTGTCCTTTGGAAAATACTTCCGATAATTTTGACTAATCGGGCCTTGGCCATAGGTCACGCCTGATCGTGAGATGGTACGGATTTCATCCGAAGGAACATAGGCTTGCATATAGCAGTCGATATCGCCCTTATTCCAGCAAATTTCTTGTTGTTCGAAATTGGCTTTTATGGCAGCTTCATCAATAATCGCGGCACCCGTTTTCTTGGGCTTAGCGGTGGCCGCTGATTTACCAAACAGTAAAAAGTCGTGGCCGAAGAAATTGCAGAGGTATAAATCCTTTACTCCATCCCCATTGAAATCGGCACTTTCGAGATCAATGCCATCGCCCTTGACACTTGCCGGATAGATCAGCTCTTCTCCCTTTTTAAACCCTTTAGAGCCATTATTAAGGTAGGCCATATAGCTATGACCAAAGCCGTTCCCGGTGATAATGTCAAGATCACCATCCTTATCCACGTCTACAAAATCACCGTCGACGGTATGCATATTTTCTTGTGGAAGTAATGTAGTAGAGACATCGGTGAAATGGCCTTCGCCATTATTAAGGAATAGTCGATTTTGATTGTCTTTTGTTTGACGGAAATTGACATTGGCAAAGAAAATATCCAGGTCACCATCTGCATCGAAGTCTCCAAAGTCAGCCTCGCGCGTTTCCCACCTATCTTTAGGAAAAGGTAAGCGGCTGGCTGTTTCATCCGTAAATATGCCAGAGCCATTGTTTATCAAGAGTTGATTATCGTCCTCATTGGCTACAATCAAATCCAGATCCCCATCCCCATCAATGTCGCCTAATTCCAAATCTTGCGTGGCTTTTATCGTCGCGGGCAATCTCCTAGAAGATTCATCTAGCCAATTTCCTTTACCATCATTGATTAAGCAAAAGTTCTGTCCGCCTTGCCCTTGGCGATTGGGAGCATTGCCAATTAAGAGATCAGGGTGGCCATCTTGATTTATATCAGCAGAAATGACGGCATTAGAAGTTCCTGAAACTGGGAGTTTATAGGAAATGTCGCGGAAATAACCTTTTCCATTGTTCTCCAAATATTCATTTAACTGGTCATCTTCGGCTACGAAGATGATGTCGAGGTCTTTATCTCCGTCAAAATCGGCAATGGAGATATCCTCACTATCCCCACGTCGGAGCGGGAGCCGTTTTTGTGATTCATCTGTGAATTTCCCCGATCCGTCATTGATCAAAAGAATGTTGAAGGCATGTTCATTAGCAATGACTAGATCTAGATCTCCGTCCCCGTCCAGATCAGCGGGCCTGGCGTCCATACTTCTACCCTGTAAACTCATTAGTGGCAGATGCGTGTCTGATACATCTCTAAACCATTTACTTTCGAAACGATTCTTTTCCCTCCATTTTTGAAATGGTTGATCCGGGTGCCACATAGGGAAGGCTCCCGATTGATCAAGGTATTTACCAGTGAGATAGATCAACTCAGCATCCTGCCAAATTCCGCTACAGTCAAAATCCTCTTCATATTCATCGGTAGGTTGATGATATTTGGACATATAGCTTTTCATTTTCTGTTCCCAAACCAAACTATCGTGTCCCATGGCAGTTCCGGCACCTACAGCGAATTCGGAAGGGATGCCCACCTCGGCTAGGGGGAAGTGATCGGAACGGAAAAAGATGTTCTGCGCGATGTTTTGCGCCGTATTTGGGACGAGTATGCGTCCTTGCTGCCGAGCAGCATCTTCCAGGTAATGATCCAACTCCGAGCGACCATATACCACACCTGTTATGTGGGTTGTTTTGCCATACGGGAAGTGACTATCCAGGTTTAGAGAAGCCACCGTTTTGCCCAATGGGAATAGAGGATGTTTTGCATACCATACCGCTCCCAGCAATCCCATCTCCTCGGCCCCGGTTGCAATGAACAGAATGGAGCGGCGGTTTTTAATCGGTTGCTCTTTAAAAGCACGAGCAATCTCGATTATGCCTGCTGTTCCTGATGCATTATCTACTGCCCCATTTCTGATACTATCTCCTTTTATAGCTGGACCAATACCGACATGATCCCAATGGGCTGTGTATAGGATCATTTCATCTGCCTTGTCAGTTCCTGGTAGCAAGCCCACTACGTTGTAGGTGTTGAGTTCCGTCCACACATTGGAAAAAGATAAACGGGTTTCTGCGGACAATGAAAGTCCCTTGAAGTCGGATTGTAGAGCAGCTACACTAGGTGTGAAATCATGGATCCCGCTTTGTTCGAATAGGGCTTGTGCAGCCTCTTTTTTGATTAGGCCGTTGAAAATTAATTGTTGCTCTTTCAATTCTTTCTTTACGGCCATGTCCTCCTGTCCGAACATACTACTAAGAGACTCCCACGTCCAATAGCTGTGGGAGGGTTGTTTGTAGATGAAGAATACGCCTTTTGCACCCCTGGCAGCGGCTTCATTCTTTTTGTAGAATCCTTTGCTATAGATATTAGCAGCTGGATCTCCTTTCCAAAGGGTGCTATCCTTGGTATATTCATCTGGCGTTCCTGTTAAAAGGATGACGATCTTTCCGCTCACATCCAACTCTTGGTAATCATCCCAACCTATTTCCGGTGCGTGGATGCCAAATCCGGCGAAAACGAAATCAGTAGGTTCCAATGTTACTTGTTCCTTGGCTAATTGCGAGGCGAATAGAAAGTCCTTTTTATGCTTCCAATTAATGCTGCCTCTTTTTGTTTTGATTTCGATTTTATTGGGAGCAAAGGTCGAAAAGGTAGCTAGTTCGATCTTTTGGAAATAAGAACCATCTTTGGCTGCGGGTTGGAGCCCAATAGCTTCATATTGCTCTTTAATGTATTGCAAGGTTCTTTCCTCACCAGTAGTGCCAGGTTTTCTGCCTTCAAACTCATCCGAAGCCAGTACTTTGATATGCTCGCAAATGTTGGCAGCGTATTCCGTATTTTGTCCTTTTAGTTGATGAATACTTAGTAAAAGGAGTAGAAAAATCCTAAACTTCATATGATAAAGTGTATCAGGTGAATAAATACCTTCCCTGACAAAGGGTCTTTAACAGTTCAGGTCGGAGTATGACAGAAAGAGGGTTTCATTTCCTCTTGCACCGGGGACCGCAGGGTTAAAGAATGTCAGAGATTCAATGGAAATCGTTCTTGATTAATTCAGTGACGTTGCTTTGAAAATTAAAGGGGATAGATTCACCGAATTGTGGGTGATCCTGCTAAGTTGTAGATAGAGAGAAGTAATTGTCCAGTGAATGGATTCCGAGTGGAAAGATAAGAGGGAACGAACAGGTGAGATAGTAAAAATTAGACATCCCTAAGTAAGGTGAATACTGTTGTATTCCTCATGGAATCTTGCCTACTCCAATAGCTTCAACGCTTCCTCATGGGTTTGAATAATTTCCATTTCAGCGAACCTGAGGTTGTTCGAAGACCATCGTATGTAGTTGATCCAGGACATATAGTTGGGCCACTCCTTTATTAATAAAGCGGATCGAGCACTCTGGAGAACACTTTCATAATTCCGTTTTGCGGAGTAGGCTGCTGCAATAGCATTGGCCACGTTCAAGTCCATTTTGGCGAGATTTTGGGTGGAAATAGCTGTTTGATAGGCTGCATCGCTAAGGTGAACACCACCAATTCCGTCCCAAAAATTTGCTGGTGGGAGCTGGCTTTGATCTTTAGTCTTGTAATATAGTGTAGCGAGATGATCGGCTGAGTCTTCTAGTACTTGATGGTATTCAATTTCAGGCTTGACCTTACCTATGTTTTTTCTTAACTCATCCTGTAGGGTTTGCTTTATCTGTCGCAGAGACCGCTGTTCTTGACGGTCGACCCAAATATCATTCATATAGAAGGCGAGGAAAACCCCTAGAAAAGTGGGGAAGAGTTCCTTGAGTAACTTAGTCAGACCCTTTAGGAACTGATTCTTGGCAGCCATACTAATCTAGATTTAGAGATTACAACTTAAGCTTTGCCAAAATAATGGCTTTCCATATGCTTTCTAGCTAGGCCTTCTCAGAAGTTGGTCCGAAATCGGGAAGGGTCAACGATATTTTAGTGCCTCTGTCTTGTGTACTGCTAACTAATAGGGAACCGCCAATCTTTTTAGCTCGGTCTTCCATATTCTTTAGCCCATATCCTCCATCTTCATTTTGTTGATTAAAGCCTTTTCCATTGTCCTGGAAAGTTACGATGATGGTCTCCACTGTCTCTTCAATGGTCAGCTTAGCGAGATCCGATTGGGCATATTTCAGACAGTTGTTCATGGCTTCCTTGAAGAGGAGTAAGATGTGGCGGCGTTGATCAGCACCTAGTTGGATTTGCTCGAAGTTTTCCGATATACCTGTCGTTTGAAAAGCAGTATCAGAAAAGTCGAAAAGTTTATCTCCAAAGGCTTGCAAACGCAATAAGGTCTCATACAAGGAATCTTTGGCGGGATCAAGACTCCAAATCAGATCTCGAATACCATCCGATAGATCCTGAGTGTTAGATTTTATTTTGGATAGATAGGATTTCAAGTTTTGATCAGCGGCGGATTGTCGTTCTGCTAATTCTAGAAAGAGAGAGATTTTTGTCAAACGATGACCCAATTCATCATGATAGTCAGCCGCATTTTGCTTCCTTAGCCGCTCCCTTTCTTCGAAGCGTGCTTGTGTAAGCTGATTAGCTGCCTCCATCTCTCGCACTCTAGTTTGCACTCTGTATTGAATGAAAATATAAAGCGCAGTCGCAAATAAGATTACATATAAAGAATAGGCCCACCAACTGCGCCATGGTGGAGGATGTATAGTGAAAGCAATGCTGGTCTCTTTGTGATTCCAGGTACCTCTACTATTACTTCCTTTGATATGCAGCCGATAATCTCCTGGATCCAAATTAGTGAAGTGAACGGTATTCTCATTTCCAATGTAGATCCATTGATCATTGTATCCTTCTAAGTGATAGGCATACTGGTTTTGCGGAGACTGAAGGAAATCCAGGGCCGCAAAGGTGAAGCTAATCATGTCGGCCTGGTAGTCTAATTCAAAAGATGAAGTTTGGCCAATAGCCTTGGATAGAGGTGAGCCTGCCTGGTCGACTGAGACTGACTCATTGAAGATGCGTAGATCAGTAAAGACGAGTGCTGGGGCTTCACTGCCAAAGTCCAGACTATCTGGGTGGAAAACACTGACCCCATTCTCTCCACCAAAATAGAATCTGTTGGTAGCGGGACTGATGTCGTAGGCATTCGTACTGAATTCATCTCCCTGGATGCCATCTCTAGCATAGAAGCTAACAAAAGCATCTTGCGTTTGCTGGCCTGCTGTTGGGCTGAAATTCGGATCGAACCTTGCCAAGCCTCTATTGGTACTAAGCCAGAGGTAAGCCTGTTGATCTTCTAGTATACCATAGACATGGTTATTGTTTAATCCATCGCCGGCCTTATATCGAGTGATTAAGGGCTGGGTGAAACTTGGATCTTGCCGAAAATCCAATTTATTTAGCCCTCCTCCTGCGGTGCCTACCCATACAATACTATCCACCGTACAATGTAGAGGACCAACAAGATCTAGGCTAAGGCTATTCAGTTCTCCTACTTTATTTTCAAAAGCCAGAAATGAAGTGGCTTCGAATTGCTCATTCAATGTGATTTTATTGACGCCTTTATCCGTCCCTACCCAAAGGTGACCAGCCTGATCGTGCGTGATGGACCATATATAGTTATTTCCTATGCTATTGCTTTGCTCAGGTTGATGTAGGTAGTGAAGAAACTGTGGCTGTTCCCAGTCCCCCGAAGGAAAAGTAAGCCGGTTTAATCCACCTCCGCGAGTGCCAATCCAATACACCCCTTTGGGATATTCATGAAATGCAAAGATTCGGCGTTCGCTTAGACCTTGGTCAGTGTTTGGTTTTGCACGATAATGTCTCAGTCGTAATGTACTATCCTCTGCACGATCAGCCTTCGCCCAAAGGTTCAACCCTCGGAAAGTTCCAAACCATACATTCCCACTGGAATCTTCTTCAATAATCGTCACAAGATTAGAGTAGAAGTTCGGATAACCTGCTGTGTAGTTCATCGTATCACCTGCTGGATTGATACTTCTCAATCCTTTTCCATAACCACCCATCCATAGCCAGCCTTCCTGGTCTTCCAAAACTGAGATACACCCTCCATTAAAAGATATGAACTCAAAGGGTTGAGACCTGGGGTTAAAAAAGATAACTCCCTTGTGTTCGGTAGCCAACCAATAGAGACCATTCCTGTCGGCATAGATATCGTAAATGAGGTCCGCTTTTAATCCACCCACTTGCTGAGGCCTTGACTTTAGTTCTTCTATTGTGGTAAAAATGTCGTTCGTATAGTCGAAGTGTAAAAGACCTTGATTCAAGGTACTCACCCATAAGGTTTGTTGATCCGTTTGTTCAATGTCCAAAACTGCTTGTTCACTCCAGGGGGCTGGAAGTACTGGTTTGAAGGCCAGTTGTCCCTCAGAGGATAAAGTCAGTTTTTCCAAACTATTGCCAGTACCGACCCATATACTGCCATCTTTAGCTTGGAAAATCGTGTGTATAATCGTTCCATGAATGGGAGATTCACGATTCTGCTGATACTTGAATTGTAAAATGTTACGTTGTGGGGACTCTTCGCCTTTGACTGGGGGCGGGAGGCGATTCAACCCACTATTTGTACCCACCCATATATATCTATCCTTATCCTGCAATAGCGTTTTGATAAAAGAATTACTGAGTCCATTTGGCCCTGTTGGTATATGCTCATAGAATATGGGCTGTCTGCCGGGGTCGCCACTTAGCGTAATTCTCGTCAGCCCCTGCTCTGTACCGACCCAAAGGTGACCAATGTCATCTTCCAGAATGCATTGAATATTGTTACTAGGTAGGCTATTGTTATTAGTAGGATCATGCCGAAAGGCAGTGAAAGATTCAAGACTAGGTGAATATCTATTTAAACCACCTCCAGTTGTACCTATCCAAATATAGCCCTGTTGATCTTCATAAATTGCTCCGGTGAAATCATTACTAATACTCAGGCTATCATCAGGGTTATGACGGAAAATCTTTAATTCTCTACCATCATACCGCACCAATCCACCAGAGGAAGTAAACCACATAAATCCTTGCCGATCTTGCAGGGTTTCATGAGTATTATTGTGAGGAAGACCGTCTTCCATGGTGAGATCCTGGAAGGTATAGGATGGAGACTGAGCCAGCGCAATGAGTGGCAAGCAGAAGAGGCTTGGCAATAGCCAAATGCGGAGAAATGTGCTCATGTCGTATGGGTAAGGTGATCCATTCAAAGGTAGTGAATTTTAAACACTCACCCGGGGAGCATTATTTTTTTCTCGCCCTAATTCGACTCAGCGAAACCGGCGTAATCCCCATGAAGGTTGCCAGCATATGTTGAGGAATCCGGCCTTCCAAGCCGGGGTGCAAGCGTTGGTATTCTTTGTATCGGTCAGCTGGCTTTTGTATAATGAGAGAAGCTAAGATCTTTTGTGCATGTGCCATCCGTTGTTCTAAAATTTTTCTTACGAAGACATTCATTTTGGGTACTTCATCATACAATTCTTCTAATGCATGATGGGGTAGGACAAGCAACTCGGCAGCTTCAATGGACTCCAATACTTGCAGACTGGGTTGCTGACTAAAAAAACTCTCATGAGATCCCGCCATCATACCTTCTTGGAATACGAAGCCTGTAATTTCTCTACCATCGTCTGCTATATAATAGAACCGTAATAGTCCTTTATTGACAAAAAAGACTTCTTTCGCTACTTCCCCAAAATCCACCAGGGTATGATGCTTGGGGACGTCGCGTAATATTAGGCGAGCACCGATTTGCTCCTTTTCCTTGGGAGAAAAACGGACGAACTGATTGGTGAATTGCCAGAAGTGATTGAACATGATGGTTGTTTTTTCACCTTTTGAGGGCTAAGCTAAGGTACAGAAAATCCAAACACTCATCCCCTGAGTATGCTTCTCCTGAGTGCTCAAACACGTCAAACATTCACTCATGTAGCAAGTCGATCCACTCAACAGTTATTTCCAAATCATCCGTTTTCCCCCAACTTGCTGGCGTATTCATTAATCAACCATTTGAAAACTTAAGAATCATGAAAAACAGAATGATCAAAACCATCAACATGATGGCCATCGCTCTTTTCACACTTACATGGGCGAATGCACAGAAGACTAGCGTTGAAGTCACATTTGTAGACCACTTAACTGCCGGGCTGATCGAACAAGACGTCTTTGTGAAGAAAGGGAGTAAGAAAGTTTATCGAGTCACACCAGAAGAAAGAGAGAAGTACTTAGATGCTGAGATCTATTCCACCAAAAAGGCCCAAGACCACGATCCCTTCGATATTGCCAATGGTGGACCTTTCAAGAAAGGAGAGAGTTTCGGAATGACTTTAGGAGAATGGTTGAAAGCTAGTGGGAAGGCTACTTGTACCTGTGATAATGGCTGGGGAGAAGTTAGTGCCGAATTTAAAAACCTGATGCCGAATGCTGTTTACACTATGTGGCACTCTTTTATGGCTAAACCGCCAACGGTTCCCTTTATCGGCACCCTAGATACGCCACTTGGTAACCGTGATGGCTCTCAATCGATCTTTAAGACAGATGCTAAGGGTAATGCCTCCCTTAATGTGAAGTTCGAGAATTGCCTACAATTGACAGATGAACAACTAATGAGCTTACTGGCCATTGGGTATCACAGTGATGGACAAACTTATGGAGTTCTTCCTGGGCCTTTTGGAGAAGTAACACATATACAATTGTTTGCAGTGCTTCCGGAGGAAGATACTGTGGAAGAAATAACGGCGGGTAAGCGTTAGCACAGGCAAAAGTTATACGTTTTGTTTTCTAAATGGGAAGTTTGAATTTGGATTCTTTTTGGAGCCTTTCAAACTTCCCATTTTTATTCACCCATAAACCCAAGAAACCATGAAAAAGTCCATATCCTTATTCTCTATTGTAGCCATATCTACCCTATTGCTTGCCTTTACCGGAAGAGAACTTGACAACGCGCTTCGCACGATTATTCAGTATAATGGACTAAATCAGCATTCACCAGTGCCGGAGTATTCGGATGCCAAAGTGGAGTTAGGTCGGATGTTGTTTTTTGATAAAATATTGAGTGGAAACAAAGACATATCCTGCGCTACCTGCCACCATCCTGCCTTGGGTTCTGCTGATGCTTTGCCGCTGGCTATTGGGGTAGGAGGGGAAGGTTTGGGTACCGAACGTAAGATGGGTAAGGGGCGAGAAAGAATTCCTCGAAACTCTCCGGACATCTTTAATAGAGGTGCCAAGGAATGGCATACGATGTTTTGGGATAACAGAGTTGCAGGTGATATTATGGCTGGTTACGATAGTCCGGCCGATGAGAAGTTAATAGCGGGATTAGAAAATCTTTTGGCCGTTCAGGCCTTGTTTCCGGTCACTTCTAGGGATGAGATGCGTGGAGAAATTGGTGATCAAACGGCCACTGGAGAAATCAATGAACTGGCACTGATCAGCAATGCTATGCCGCAGGTAATCTGGCATCGACTAATGCTTCGATTAAAGCGCATACCTGAATATGTAGAGTTGTTTGAGGCTGCTTACCCGGAAGTGGCTATAGAAGAGCTAGGTTTTCAGCATGCTGCTAATGCAATTGCTGCTTTTGAAACAGAAGCTTTCACCTTTCATGATAGTCCTTGGGATCTATATATGGACGGCGTTTCTAATGCTATTGATGAATCGGCAAAGCGTGGTGCCTTACTGTTTTATGGCAAAGCCAATTGCTCCAACTGCCATAGTGGGACTTTGATGTCCGACCAACATGCTCACAATATCGGTGTACCACAGCTCGGACCAGGAAAAGGCCATGCCGAACCACTGGATGTTGGAAGATACTTGGAAACGGGAGATGAGGCCGATGCTTTTGCTTTTAGAACTCCATCACTGAAGAATACTGCGATTACGGGGCCTTGGATGCATAATGGCGCTTACAACACGCTGGAAGAAGCGATTCGACACCACCTCGATCCTGAAAAATATCTACAGCAATATGATCCATCTGAGCTTCCACTGGAGTTGCAAAAAACGTTCCAGCGGGATGAAAACCTGAATCAGCGCATGTTGTCCAAAATAGATCAGCAGCTGCGCCTTGACCAACCCTTAAGTGAGTCAGAAATACAGGACGTACTTAGCTTTTTACAAGCATTGACCGATACCAGTGCTTTGAACCTGCAACATTTAGTACCTAGTGCTGTCCCAAGTGGATTGCTGGTCAGTGATGAATAGAGCTATAGAGAAAGTGTTTTTAGGGATTTAAATTACTCGAACTAGGAAGAAGCGACACTGGTTTTCTTCATGGTATATTTAGCGTTATAGAAAGCGGTCAAGTTACTCCTAGGAGTTCATGTATTAGTTTGAAAGCAAAGTAAGTCATAAACCTGTATTTTAAAAATAGATAACCCCGGAAGTGTAAGGCTTCCGGGGTTCTTGTTTCTACATGCCCAATAAAATAAACACGTCATCGCGAGTATGTTTCATAGTATGGGCGTGCTGGCCAGCCTACAGCGCAGGCTTGTAGATCCGGCTAATGAGATTGTTGATAACATAGGCTTTTGCCTTGGAGTAAAAGGTGTCCATTTCCTTCAAATACCGATGGTAAAAGAAGTTAAGAACCAATCCGATGAGCAAAGCCACTAAAGTGGTATCGAAAGCAACATTTAGATTCTTGGTGATCTGCGGCATGCCTTCCACGGTTTTGGCTAGGTGTGCCATCCCAATCGAAGTGGACAGCCCGATCAAAGTCCCAACAAAACCTAGCGAGATAATAGCACCTTGCAGGTAGCGGACGATTTCCAAACCGCCCTCCATTTCTTCCTTGGTCGTATCAACCTGTGCATTAAAAACCTGTAGGGTTTCGCCAATGGATTCGTCATTGCGATATTGTGTGCAAGCTTTCTTGATGAAGTCATTTACTAAATACTCCTGCCCATTTCTTTCCATCTGAATCGCATTGAGCTTGATCTGTGCTACTTCATCTGGAGATAAAACCAATTGATCTTGCGTAGGAAGTAATCCGAAATTAAATCCTTGATATTCCTTTTGAATGTGTTTACGCTTTTCCATCAACTCCAGAATGCTATATGCAAATAAGGCATACATAATGGCCTGAATGTAGCCGCTGGATGTCCCTCCCAGTACTTCTACTAAGCGTTTAAATCCAGATCCTTCCGGACTCATATATCCTAAAAGAAGAAGGAATAACCAAACACAAATGGCGCCTAAAATGCTGAAAATTACTTTTATACTTTTTGTCTGAAACATGATATTTATTTTGGCTCTCTGATATTCTTTTTTCACCCTTTTGTTTGGAAGTCGGGTACACTTTGGCCGCATTTCTTTTAGCTAAAACACGGACTGATAGAGTCAGAGAAGGGTTATTTTTTGAATTGATAATTACCATCCGCTTGTAAGATCACGGTACCGATATAGGTCCGTTCCTTCGAAACTTTTAGGGTCTTGCTAAAAGCTTCTCCGCGTTGTACATTTGATTTTCCTTTAGTGAAAATCAAACCACTAATTGTGATGGAAGATTTTTTCTGCTTGCTTTCTTTAAGTTGAGCATATAGCTTGTATTCGCCTGGAATGATCTTATCGTATTGACGAATGGCTTCCTGAGTAGTTCGCAAGTCATTGCCAAATAGTCGATTCCTGGCCTTGCCGCTATCCCATTGACCGATATTCCGATCTTTCTTTCTACCGCCGTATACACAACTACTACCTCGGCAGACAAACAAATCGACATTATCCGTAATATCCGCCCAAGAGACTTCAAAGGACACTTTACACGGTACGGATGGTGCATCACCCTTGAAAATAGGAGCGCTAGGTATCGGCTTCGGTTTTGGCGTAGGATCTGGCTTCTGTACCGGTGGGGATTCAGGAATTGGCTTTTTCTCTGTTGTGTTTGGTTTCTCCTTCGGTGGTTTGACTACCTCCTTTTTCACTGGTGGTTGGTTGACGGGGTTCTCAACCTTTTTAGGTGGCTTTCTTTCTTTTGAATCGTTGAACGCAAAAACCTTTTTCGGGGCCTTTGGTTCACGGGGTAGGTCTTTGTATTCCAGCAGTACCATCAGGAGGGTATCTCCCGAATCCTTATAGAGTAGACTGTCTGGTAAAGTCCCATGTATCTTCATTTGGGTACTATCGAAGTACACCATAGCTTGTTGAACCTTGGCTGCTGAATCTCCTCCTTTTGGTGTAATGATGAAAAGGAAGATGATCGCGCCCAAGGCACTGGTCAAGAGATCCAGAAAGGATAAGTTGAACAGTGAATTTGATCTTCTGGCCATTGTTTAGAATTGGTTCTCTGGTAATTTTTGTACTTGATCAGGAAGCACTGCTTTTGAGCATGTTTCTTCCCGCTACAACACTGCCGGTTGTTGTTATACAGGCGGGTCCACAAAATTGCCAGAGAAGTTCAAGATTTCCTTCTTAGGCAAATCTCGTGGACAGTCATAAAGTGAGATGGATAAGCACCCGTAGGAAGCGTTGAAATTCACTTTTGAGTGTCTCGAAAACACGAGATTTGTCTAAGAATCCAAAATTTAAATGCTAGAGGAACAATCGGCCAATGATTAGTTCGCCGATTGTTCTTCCTGCTAACTTGCCCTTAGGTTGGTTTGGACAGCTATTGTTGGGTAATCAACTGTTTTTTCAGCACTAGTCGGAATCGGCAAGGGGAAGTGACAATGCATGCATTTGTGTCCTTCTCCCGGGTCCTCGGATCCACAATTCCTGCATTGGATAGTAGCTCGAGTTGGGATCGCCTCTGTCTGACCAATTCCCTGATAAGTGAATTGTCCTACCATTTTGCAATGGCTACACTGATTCACCTGGTCCTCATTCGGTGTGCCGCAATTATTACAAGTCTTCATATTCTAATATTTATCGCCAAAGGAGAAATGGTACTCATAACCTACTGCGAATACAGTAGAGCGGTTGATCGCATTACCCTTAAAGTCTGTGAAGAAGTCATTGGCATTTTTGTAACGCGGGTTGAAATTATCTTGTGTTCCAAAGTCCCAAATGATGTTGAATGTGAATTTGCTCTTGTCATTAATATTGTAGACGATACCAGGAGATAGCTGAAAGCTAACCTGTGTCCCTCGATAATCATCATTCACACCTGATCCGTAAGCTACTTTGAAGTTTTCCTTCTCTACTTGGTCTGAGCCAAAGTACTCTGTCGTTTCATCTATATTGCCGGAAAGACCAAAGTTGATAGATGGTCCCATGGTAAAGGAAAGCCCCACTTTATCTCCAAAGTATTTGCGATACCCTACCAGAATAGGGATGGATACATAATGCAATCTTTCTTTTGCGGAGAAGAAGCCTGTTCCTTGGTTATCCGTGAAGTTGTCTGTTTGATATTCACTTCCCTTTTGGATGTATTGCAATCCAGTAGAAAGCGTGAAATTCTGTATTTCAAAACCTACACTCACCCCTCCATTTAAACCAAAGATGGAATTGGTGGTAGGATATAGTTCACTTAGATCTTCTGTGTATTTGAACTTAGATAAATTTGCACCTCCATTCGCTCCGATATAGAAGGAACTACTTTGAGCCATTAATACACTAGTGCAAAGCGTTAGTAAGACTACGAGGTTTAATGCAGATGTTTTCATGCTTAATATTTTATAAGTGATAAAAAAGTGAGTTTAGTTCGTTTGTGTTTAGCCAATAATTGGACGGGTCTAATCCGTGCAAAAAGCAGAAATAGACTAAAGGATGGGCCATGCCGAAACTTGCTCATAACAAGCTACAAGACTAAGCCAGGACCTAGTTAAGTCCTTTTGGGATAAACATATGGGCTGGGGTAATTCGGATTAATACATCATGGTGTTACTACTAAATAAACCTTCTCCGACCACAAAAAATATCGGAGACGCTAAATCAAAAGATGACTTCTTTGTGCCTAATATTAATCCTTATGGAAGAGTGCTTACTGTTGGGGTTACAGGTGAAAACACAATCGTGACTATTGAATATTACTTTCTTCGTTTGGTTCTCTGACAATTTTTGTGCTTTTGAGTCATCTGAAAACTAAATCAACGCTCATTATCAATCGCTTATGATCTTCGCTTTAAGTTGACCACAAAAATTGTCAGAGAAGGCTTCTTTTTGGGGTTATACAAGAACTTTCATCTTGTTATAATTAAAGTAACTTCTTTGTCAATGACTTGATTGCCTTCACTTTGCATTACAAATAAACAGGATATAAATGTTAAGGAATGTTATCACAAACTTGTGTTTTTGTTAATCACCAAGATTTAACTACTTCTTAAAGGTCCCTAAGACAATGTTAATAGGGGAGGAGGGGTGATTGGGATTGAGGTGCAAGTGTTTGATTGCTAACTAATTATGAGTTGTCATGCAAGAGGTGGATTATATACGTGACGCTATTTTCGACAAATTGAGGATGGATACTTCATCGCTTGAATTGCTTGACCAGCATGCGCAATTGCTTGAAATACTGAGCTAACCAATCATAATTGAGGTTCTGATCGGTGAGTTGGAGGTAAAAGTTTTCGAGAGCTAGCTCAAAAACATTTTTGGCGAGATCTGGTTTTTCAGACAGGCCAATATCTCTTGCCCATACTTTGAAGAAGCTCTCCTGTACTAGGGCATTGGATTGATCCAGATAGTTGGTGAATAAAGGATTCGCCCTGTGAATACGGAGCTGTCGATTAAATAAAAGATCTTCTTTGACTTCCAATAACAGGTTGACTAAGTCTGGGATCAGGTTTTGGCATAAAACCTCTTTCTCTGCAATTACCTTGGAGCGCTCTATGTGATATTTCAGAAGAAATTCGGTGAAAACATCAATGTCGGCAAACAAGTGATAAAAGGAGGACTTGTTTTTCTGTACCTCGCGTGCGATAAGTTGGATCTTTAATCCTACCGGCCCCTCATGTGCGAAATGTTTATAACCAGCTCGTATCCAGGGACGCTCGATGTCCTTGAAGATAGAAAGCCCAGGATCGTTGGCGTTATGTATGGCCAAAGGGTGTTATTTTTTATTGAGAAAAGCTAAGACGGTATCGAAGAATTCACCCCTCATTTTATCTTCATCAATATCTTTAATGTAGTGGATGGGGCGGCTATAGTTCTCTTTCGAACTCATGATTTTCACTTCTTCTACCCAATTCGGGTGGATCACCGCATCAATAATAGCCAGATCCCAGATGGTTCGTTCTGCTCGCCCTCCGTCCAGGTGATTGTACCAACGGCTTAGCAGGAAATCTAACAGATCATGCTTACCTCCTAATTTCGCTTTGGTCTCTTCATATTCAAAGGTCATTTGAGCGGCGATGTTTACGGGAATGATATGTAGTTCTACATCAGACTGTAAAACTTCTTCCAAAGCCTGAGGGTCCATCATGCAATTGAAATCCCTTTTCCGTAAGATATTCTCTTCAAAATCATAGGTGCTCCCTAGCCAATACAACTTTATCTTCGATGAAATAGTGGGATCCATTAATAAGGCAGATGCTACGTTTGTGAGTGCACCTAGAGCGATAACGGTGATTTGTTCTCCTTCTGCCAGTTTATTAGCTTCTTGAATCAAATGATGGGAAGCCAAGGATGGCTGTGCTCGATTGCCCCAATCAAAAAGTCGATTAGTTCCTCCTCGTAGGCTCTTAACTGTTCCTCCCATTCCCAAATAGCTTAACAATACTTGATTCAGCCGATAACTCTCTTCCATGCTCTGCTCTACGGCCCAATGTGCAGGCTGCCATTGCGTCGCATTCAAAGCAATAACATCCCAACTAGGTTCTATCAATCCTCTAACAATAGCATACAGGTCATCGACTTCATTTCCAGTGTCAGCATCGATTATTATTTTTCGTTTGTCCTGAGCTTCTACATTTGTCAGGCAAAGAAATAGTAGGAAGAGTAGCGTAAGTTGGCGCATGGGTCCTAGTTTGTTTAAGAACTACTTGAAATAAAAGAAAATCAATCAAAAAAACTATAGTCAATCTCCTTTTCATACCACCTTTACCAGCAATAGTATTGGTCCTGCCGGATTATAGCGATTCTTTGCCCAAAGACTTGGAAACATGTTTATAAAATTTGTGTTAGGAAGGAGTTTAACCTTCTCCGAGAATTTTTGTGGTCAGCGTTTTAGCCAGAAGCCTCGCGATTATAGGAAGTAGGGCTTTTGGCTAAAAGGGTGATTCAAAAACACAAAAACTGTCAGAGAACCGAGTTTAATAAGAAAAAAATAGAGATATGAATCGAATGAAGGTTTATTCCTTACTCAGCACGATGGCTCTTGTTTTCCCATTTTTGATATCGGCGCAGGATTTACAAGTAAAAGCTCCCGTCCGGTATTTGGCTTTAGGAGATTCCTATACAATAGGACAAAGTGTGCCGGACAATGAACGCTGGCCCATCCAACTTCGTGATTCGTTGGAAAAGCGTGGGATTGATGTCAGAGAAACCAATGTTATTGCTACTACGGGTTGGCGGACAGATAATTTGCTGAATGCCATTTCAAACCAGAACTTGGACCGGGAAAACTATAACCTGGTTTCTCTATTGATTGGAGTGAATGATCAATATCAGCAACGACCCATTGCTCATTATGAACCATTATTTCGCCAACTCCTAGATTCTTGCTTGCGCTATGCGGCCTTTGATACCAGCAGTGTTTTTATCGTCTCTATTCCAGACTATGCCTATACGCCCTTTGGTCAAAGACGGACTGACCCCAATCAGATTAGCTTGCAATTGGATGAGTACAATGCCATCAACAAACGGGTGGCAGAGGAATACGGCGTGCAGTACTTTGATATTACGCCTATCTCACGCCTGGGATTAGAAAATACTGATCTAGTAGCGACAGATGAGCTCCATCCATCCGGATATCAGTACACCCTTTGGGTGCGAACAATATTGAACTACTTAGATGCTAATGATCTGAGCAATACTACTAAAGCTCCTGCTGTTCCGAAACTTAAGATCTATCCTGTGCCTGCGCGAGGATTGATACGAATTGATGGTATGGAAACGCAGGCATATGATGAAATAAGAGTGTTGGATATCCAGGGCCAGCTTCAAAAAATCGATGACCAGAAAAAAGAGCAGCAGCTGGAAGTAGACATAAGTAAATTAGGCAAGGGGACTTATTTCCTACAATTGTTTAAGCAGAATCAACTGGTCGCCAAAGGTCGATTTATAGTACAATAAGTGTATATTTCCGTGCAAATATTGACTATCGCATGAGTAGCATACGAAACACGATTCTCGAGACGGAGCGCTTGATTTTGCGTCAATTCGATCTCGATGATGTTGAATTCACTGTTCAACTTTTAAACTCACCAGGTTGGCTGACCTTTATTGGAGACCGGGGAGTGAAAACCTTGGAGGATGCCAAGACGTATTTGCAGGAAGGACCAATGGCTAGCTTTAAAGAGCATGGTTTTGGACTGGCGATGGTAGCTTTGCGCGAAAATGGAGAAGGGATTGGCATGTGCGGATTGATTAAGCGGGCGGGTTTAAGTGATGTGGATATAGGGTATGCCCTACTGCCGGAATATATGGGGAAGGGGTATGCCTATGAGATATCCTCAGCAACCATGCATTATGCCAAGGAAAAACTAGAGCTTCGTCGACTTGTGGCTATCACTGATCCGAAAAACGTGGCTTCTATCAAATTAATAGAAAAATTAGGAATGAAGTATGAACAAGAGGTCCAGTTGCATCCGGAGGATATCGCTGTGCATCTCTTTGGTAAGGAGTTGTAGTCGGAGGCTATAGCTCGTCCATCTATCCACCAAATTAGGTCATTTTGAACAGGATTGAAAAACTCTCACATTATGCCATAGTGGTATTGGCGGTTTCCGCCTTGGTCGTTTCAGTATGGCAGGCCAATATTACCATCCAACACAATAAATTGACGGTTAAGCCTTATCTGGATTATCGGCTGACGCAACAGGATTCTGTACTAACTGTAAATTTTAGCAATGAGGGCTTTGGTCCTGCTATTTTGGAAAAAGTAGAATTCTACTATCAAGAGAAACACTTTGAAACCATTTGGGGAGTGCTTGAAGAAATGGGAGAAGTTGATAATTGGCGTGGTAGCTTCAATTATGGAACTGGGACCGTGATATCTCCCGGAGCCAATAAACTATTGATTAGTTTGCATGGGGGGTCCGATCCTCGCGGAATTAAGACAGTGATTCTGTACAAGTCCATTTATGAAGAAGCAAAACCTTACCGGCTAGAATTGAACTATTGACCCCGGATAACGGCTATTGAATGGCCATTCGGTAACCCAATACCCCTTTCCACACCAGAAACTTGATGCTTAGGTTTTCTTGATTCAAACTCTCGAAATAGCCATCAGGTTTCCACCACGTCTGATTGGCGTGTACGCCTAGGAAGAAGCCTCCGCCATTCCCCGTGCTAAATTCAGCTCGCAATCCTCCTTCTAGAAAAGGATTGCTACTATAGGGAAATACCTTTTCTTCAAAACTGAAATCAGGAGTGTAAGTATCAGGAAAATAGGTAGTCATACCACCGATCAGTAAAGGTTGAATTTCCATGTTCCCAATATGGAGTCGGTAGGCCGCCATCAAACCCCATTGTAAACGGTTTTTTGCATGGACATCTTTATTGCGTTTGATATCAACATTATCAATAATGATCTCCCTACCAGAGCTAGGGTCAATTCGTAATTCAGGATTGTCTACCCTTATATTTAAATAGGAAGTATAAAAGAAGAAGTTTTGAAAATTCGCATTAAGACCTAGCGTGAATTTTGGGAAATTGTAAGAGAGGTTTAGGCCAATATTCTTTTCCGTCACATTTACTGTATACCAAGTGGGAAAGCCAGTGTCGAGATTATCATACTCATATTCTAGACTACCAGAACCAAATCCAAGCTGTACTCCAACGGCGAATTGATTAGAGATTTTTCGTTTCCGACTCCTGGTGTCGCCATAACCCAGTAAACGAGCTCTATCTCTTGGAACCTGCAAGAAAAGCTCTCGGGCCAATGCCTCATCACCATTAGGTGTGATGGTAACTCGCTTTTTTCGTTGACCCGGCTTTAGAATAATTGCTGCTCCGTCATTGTAGTAATTGCGATCCATATTCTGATCTACAAAAAAGGTCACCTCTTTATCAAAGTAGTTGGCAGCTACCCAAATGACCAGAGAATTTAATTGATCTTTGCCGTTATCAAGTAGCCCCAATAGGACCATAGCCCCTTTATTGTCGCTAAGATCTGGTATCTCGATTTCTACAAAATCTGGGACTTCTAGGTTAGGATATATTTTCTTGAAAGTTCGGAGATCGATCTTATTGGAGGTATAACGATAGGTGTAGAAATCAACGCTACTTTCCATGGTCTCCTTTCCTATCTTATCCTCATATAATTGTGGGATGGTAATTTGTTGCGCAAAAATCATAGCCGCCGAGAAAAGGCAAACTACTAACAGAAGGGTTTTTTTCAGGTGCATGATCTTGTGTGTTTGCTGCAAAAAAAACAATAAAATAACTAGCAATAAAGGCTTTTGCTGAATTTGCTTGTCATATACCTGATAAAACCTCGTACGAATTAGATTGTGGCTCTGATTTGAGTAGGAACTATTTGAAAAGGAAGGCGGTTATGGAGAACATGAAACGGACATTTGTGATCGGAGATATACATGGCTGCTTTGAGGAGTTTAGGCAGCTATTGAAATTGGTGAGGATCCAACCGGAAGATGAACTAGTGTCAGTTGGAGACATCGTTGATCGTGGTCCAGGATCGCAGGCATTGTACGAATTCTTCCGAGATCGCCCCCATGCCAAGGTACTGATGGGAAACCATGAGCGGAAGCATGCACGAGGGGTGTTGAGCTATTCTCAAGAGATCGTAAAAGTACAAATGGGTGATGCCTATGTTGAGTTTGTAGAATGGTGCAAAGATTTACCCTATTATCACGAAACCCCAGAAGCCATAATTGTTCACGCCTTTTTCGAGAATGGAAAGGAGTTGGCCAAACAAAAAGAGGAAGTTCTCAGTGGTACCACCTCTGGCTCCAAATACCTAAGCAAGCTTTATGGAGAGGAACGTTACTGGCAAGATCACTATTCAGGAGCAAAACCTATTATTTATGGTCACCATGTAGTTGGAGACCAGCCAAAGATTTATAACAATACTTATGGGCTAGATACAGGCGCTTGCCATGCAGGCTATTTGACAGCCATTGAACTACCGTCCTTTACTGTACATCAAGTAAAAGTGCGAAAGGACCATTGGGCCTCAGAGATGAAGAAGTGGCAATTGCCAGTGTTAAAAGCGAAGGACTGGTCTGGGCGAAGATTTGCCCGGATTGAAGAGGAGGTGGATAAGATGCGTTACCAAAAGGACCCTGCGGTACAACAGCAACTCGATAGTATTATTGATTGGGTGGAACAGTTGAAAACCCTTCAAACTATTATTTTGAGCGATATTACTCAGAAGACTCAATCACTTCTAGCGAAATATGGCCAGGATGGATTCAAATCTATAGCCAATCAATATCCGTATAAGAATTACCTGTTCACCGCTCGAGCAAATCAGTTGACTATTGATAACTTGGAAAAGATTCTAAATACGCCCGATAAAACCCTGGATCTCGCTAAGGCCCTGGATATCTCTACTCCTGTAACTTCCTCCCCTAAATCCTAGCTTATGGAATTCAAGATTCGTCGATTTCAAGATGCAGATGAACCTACTTTACAACGAATGGTGAAGCAGTTTTACCTAGAAGATGCAGCCGACGAGCCTATGAATGAAGAAAAGGTCAGCCGAACGATCATGGCCTTGGGGAATGATAGCACCGCCGGAGCTATTTTGATGGTTGAAGGGGCACCAGGCATCTTGGGATATGCCATAGTGATTCATTACTGGAGCAATGAATATGGCGGCTGGCTTGCCTTCCTAGACGAGCTCTTTATTGACCAGACCTATCGTGGCCTTGGATTAGGTAGCCATTTGATTGAGTACATTACTCAAGAATATGGAGAACAGATCATGGGAACAGGACTAGAAGTCTTACCACATAATACCCGTGCCCTCCAACTCTATCTACGTCTTGGCTTTGAGCCAGATGGGCGCTATCACCTCCTACACCTCAAGGGGTGAATACTCACCCGGTGAAAAAGTGTTATCGCTTCGTCCACCGAATCACTTCACCAATCTGTGTTTCCAGTGCTTTGAGCGCAACACTATATCTTTTTTCCCATTCCGGAAGTCGGTCAGTAGATTCCAAAGAGGCTTCATAGAGAAAACCAGGGAGCATCCAGGAAGCATAGCCGCTATAGGGATCGGAAGAAGCATAGAGAGATTGATACCACTTTCCATATGCCATACCTTTTGGATCAATGAAGCAACGCTCCAACTGGATGATGGCTGCATTCAGAGGCTGCCAGTTGGTCTTTTGACGGGCGGCGCGATCGAGCTTACGGACCAGGTGTTCCTCATAGCGAGCAGCTTTTGCAGTAATAGCTCGGGCTTGCTCTTTTAAGGATTCTAGCGAATAACCTTTGTGGTAAGACTGGATAGTTGTTTCTGCTGTTGTTAAGTGTTTTTCCAAATCAATACCATATTGTGCGATATCTAAAGGTAAGGCATTAGCATTGGCCAAGCGTAGGGCCATTACCCCAAACACTTTTGCGGTCGTTGGGCCGCTGAGGAAACTTGGATCACTATACGTTTTATACCAATGAAAATTATCATAGCCGGAGTGATAGAGGCTTTTTCCTCGCATACCCGCACTAAGGCTAGGAATACCGAGGTGGGCGTAAAAGGGGAGATGATCAGAACCTCCGCCCAGATTGCCAATGTTAGGTCCTTTCTCTGGTGTCTTGGTGCGAGCTAACCAATGCTCGTAGATACTCCGGTTTTCTTTCGGGTGTTGGACGGCTTTTGTGGCTTCAATCATCAGTGGTTTGAGAGACGGGCTGGCCGCACCACCGAAAGTGAGTCCGGTGCAAGCACCATCAGCATTAAAGTAGGCAATTGCATTTTTACTTAACTCTTCCCGGAATTCCTCCACCCATTCTGTCGATCCTAAAATGCCGAATTCTTCCGCATCCCAGTGTGCAATCTTGATCGTGCGTTTTGGCCGATAACCGGCCTTGACCAACTCACCTAAGGCGTCAGCCAAATTGAGGAGCATTGCTGTACCACTATTCGGATCAGTGGCCCCAAAAGACCAAGCATCATAATGACAACCCAAAATGATCCATTCGTCAGGGTATTGACTGCCTTCCAGGGTACCTACTACATTATGTACTCTAGTTAAATCTTTGGGTTGCTCCACCTTGACACGCAAGGTAAGGTCTTTGCCTCCTTCTAAGCGGTACGTATAGGGCAAACCGCCTTGCCATCCTCCAGGGACGGGTTTTCCTTTCATCCGGCTAAAGATCTCTTTAGCAGATCCGTAGGGTATAGGTGTCACCGGAATAGTATGGAAAGCTACCTCCTTAGGGTCAAGTCGCTCGATCTTCTTTTCCCCATCCACAGGTAGGGCAGGTTCAAAGGGGGTAAGTGCATCCCCGGTGTAATCCAGCGTCAGTACAGAACCTCTTTGGATGGTACTTTCATTGAAGTACGGACCTTCCGGATAGACCAATCCCTTCATGTATCCATTGTCAGAAGGGTCAGTATAGATCACCAATCCAGCCGCACCGGCTGCTTCTGCAAACTTAGCTTTGTAGCCCCTAAAGTTGCCTCCGTACCTAGCAATCACAATTTTTCCTTGTACCGAAACCCCCATCTCAGCTAGTTTTTCAAAATCTTCTTTCCGACCATAGTTGGCATATACCACTTCTCCGGTGGCATCCCCAGATCCTGAGAAGGCATTCCAACCTGGATCGATGTCAGGATGGTTAGAGAAAGGGTCCTCTTCTAGTACATATTCTTTGTTATTGAGGGGAAGGCGGATTGGGGTGACCAACTCTATTTTGATCTCACCTGGACCTTTGGGTAGATAAATGTCATAAGGATGCTTTTCAACGGTCATGCCTGCTTTGGTCATCGCCTCGGCCATGTAATCAGCTACGCGATCATTGGCTGGACTGCCAGCTACATGCGGTTCCCGAGTTAGAGCCTTAAGGTGGGCCTCGAAGCCTTTGGCGGTGGGAAGATCTTGTAGGCGTTTTTCTGCCTCTAATTGCTTACCAAGGTTACGGGGAGAGAAGCCACTTATTTGTTGGGCTTGTGCAAAAGAAGCGAATAGCAGTAGAATAAGAGGAAGTAAGGAATAAAGGTTGGATCGCATAGCTGAAGATTTTGTAAAGTTGGTATTCTATTAAGCTAAAATTAGAAAAACTGTCTTGTATTTTTAGCCTTCATAGAAAAATGACACCTACAGGTCCGAAAAAATATAATTATTCATTTCTTTAAATCACCTTGAAGATCAATCAAGTTATGATTATGAAAAATCTATTTGTGTTGTTTAGTTTCTTGTTTATCACGGTAGGCTTTACTAATTGTAGAGATGCTAATGCTAAGAATTCCAAGATAGAGAAAGAAGATATAGGTGTCGATCCCGGGACTCCAGTCAAAAAGGTTAAGGGAGTCGAGCCTGTAGAAGATGTGAAACCTGTTAAGGGCGTAAAGCCCATTAGTGAGGAAGAGCCAGAAGATGAAGTAGAACCCAGTGAGGAAGTGGAAGGGCAGTGAGATAACAGAGAATAAGCTATAGAAGTTTTTCATAGATTCATCCTTTTGATCAATTTGGGTGTTGTATGTCAAGCGAAGGCGTGAAAAGCTTTCCTTGAGAATTTTACTTACCTACCCAATCGACACCACCTAAACTTGATTAAGGATGAATCACCTAATCCAAGAAGTAGAACAAGCTAGACAGTCTTTTATTGCTACCTTGTCTGGTCTATCTCCCCAACAGTATCATTTCAAGCCTGGTCCAGATCAATGGGCCATTATTGATATTGCTGAGCATATGGTCTGGGCGGAACAAATTGGAGTAAATGGTATGTGGAAAGCCTTGGAAGGCATTCTTAGTGGGGAACCGATTTGGGAAGGGACTCCAGAGCACGCTGGACGTACTATCGAAGAGGTTGTAGAATTAACTTGGCAAACCAAAGAGAAAGTCCCTGAAGTAGCCAAACCTCGATGGGGAGGCGCCTTGAATTTTTGGATACATGCTTTAAAAGCTTGTGAACCTTTACTTTCAGCATTAGGGGCGGCTATGCAGAATCATGACCCTGCACAAATCATTTATCCACATCCTATTTCTGGCCCCTTAAATGTCGAACAACGGATCGAGTTTTTGCGTTTCCACCTCAATCGTCATCAGGGACAGATCGAAAGAATTAAAGCTGATCCAAATTTTCCGACTGATTAGTAGCAATATGGCGAAAATGCAGCCCGTCAATTTTAAAGATGTAGATGAATTCTTGGATTACCTTCCTGAACAGGAAAGAGTCGTGGTAGAATTCCTACGGGAGATTGTATTTGATTGTATTCCTGATGCTCGAGAAAAGCTTTCCTACAATGTCCCCTACTACTCCCGAAATAGAAGAATTTGTTTTATTTGGCCTTCCTCCGTTCCATGGGGAAAGGTGAAGAAAGAGGGAGTGATGTTTGGTTTTTGCACCGGACATTTACTAACAGATGATATCGGGTATTTGGAAAAGGGGAATCGCAAGATCGTGTACACAAAGACCTTCTTTACCTCCGGAGAAGTCGATGTGAATCTATTGAAGTCCTTTATCTTGGAAGCGGTAGAATTGGATCATCAAACGAGGAGTAAAAGGTAACGCTCGTTCATAGCTTTCAAACGTTTGGGCTATTGGAAGATTGATACATCCTGCCATAGTATCTTTCTCTCATACTAAACCAGTAGCGAGAGACACAGCCCTCATCACTCAAAGCTCTTTATTGTGAGGGTCAATTCAAACAAGATAGGAGGATAAGCCTTCCTGTTTTTATCTTCGGATACGGAATGTTTTTAGTGCTTAAATGGTTATCCAATTATTCCACAACCAAATCTTACTTTTATGCCCACTGCCCTCACTTTTGAGAAATCTCGCCCTATTCAAATTATTCCATATCAACAACGATGGTTAAAGGAGTACGAAGAAACTGCCAAAGATATTCAAGAGGCCTTGGGGGAGACCGCAAGGTACATCGACCACATAGGTTCAACATCTGTACTGGGCTTACAGGCTAAGGATGTGCTGGATATCCAAATCACAGTCCATAATCTGTATGATCCTGAAATCCAATCTAAGCTTGAATCGGCTGGATATACGGGCTTTACTACCGATTACCGAGATGTCTTTGCAGGCATGGATGATAATTCCCCTGAGTTAGAGAAGCGATTGATTCGGGAAAAAAAAGGTCAACGCAAAATGCATATTCATATACGAGAATATGGCCGATTCAACCAACGGTATCCGCTTTTGTTTCGGGATTATTTAAGCGCTTCCGAGGTCACTAGGCATACCTATGGTTTGCTGAAAGAACGACTTGCAAAACTGTTTCCAGAAAGTAAGGATGGGTACTATTTTATCAAAGACCCTTTGATGGATATGATTTTTGAGGGAGCAGAGCATTGGGCTTTGCATTCGGGTTGGAGCCTGCGGTCTTAGGAGTGAGTTCCAAATGAAGTATATATTTAAACCTCATGCCTAATCTGGACTTTAGGTTTTTGAAAAATGAGAGAACTCCCGAGTGTGTGTAAATTTGAAGTAACGACACTTTAAACTTATG
>ENA-OWNT01000216-OWNT01000216.1-seawater-metagenome-genome-assembly--contig:-NODE-216-length-160470-cov-7.863404_pt1 | contig 160470 bp, 143 predicted proteins | sample MGYA00238136_ERZ651165 | MGnify/ENA primary metagenome ERZ651165 (study PRJEB26861, sample SAMN08777766) | seawater metagenome | isolation source: coastal seawater | place: USA: Florida | collected...
GATTACTGGTTTTTGGTGGAATACACCGAAGATGAAACCCGAAAAGAGTTTAAAGGACACTTTACCCTAAAACGATAGACATAATTTACTATGAAGATTAGAAAAACCTACTTAATACTGTTCCTGCTTATTGGCTCATTTACATATGCACAGGACGGTATCCCGGTATATACAGATTATTTTGCAGACAACCTTTATCTATTACACCCTTCTATGGCGGGAGCCGCTTCTCACAACCAATTAAGACTTACAGCAAGACAGCAGTGGTTTGATCAGGACGAAGCACCAAACCTTCAAACACTTAGTTTTAATGCACGATTAGGAGATCGATCTGGAGTTGGGGCAATAATTTTTAACGACAGAAACGGATATCATTCTCAAACAGGAGGTTATCTAACCTACGCCCACCATATCATGTTCTCGCGTACGGAGGCAGACCTCAATCAATTGTCATTTGGACTGAGTGCAGGGCTGGTTCAGTCAAGACTGGATGAAACTCAATTCGACCCTAATGATTTCGATCCGGTGATTGCCGGAATTATTCAGAGTAGTTCCTATTTTAACCTGGACGCCGGGGTATCCTATAATTTTCTGAATTTCTCGGGTCATTTTACGGTAAAAAATATCATATTTCAGAACAGAAATCTTTTTTCAGAAAAATTTGAACCCAACAACCAGAGACAATATTTAATCTCTGCTGCCTATGCGCTCGGGAGTGGCGTTTATTCAACCTGGTCTTACGAACCCTCTTTCCTTTTCCAATGGAGAGAGCGTACCGGTGAGCAAGCCATCGATATCAACTTTAAAGTATATCGCACAATGGATTTTGGAAAGCTTTGGGGAGGGATCTCTTATCGCAGAAGTTTCGACGGATCCGAATTTCTTGACGGAACCGAGGTTAATACTCAAAAACTACAATACTGGACACCAATTATTGGAGTGAATTACAATAACTGGATGTTCGCCTATAACTATTCGTACCAGGCAGGAAACGTTCGTTTTCAAAGTGGTGGCTTTCACCAGATCACCCTGGGTTATGATTTCTTAGGAAACAGGCCAGAACCTTATAACTGTAATTGTCCCGCGATCAACTAACAAAAAAAGCCCTGCAATTTGCAGGGCCTTTCTTTTAATCCCAATTATAATCTTTCTTTTCGGCTTGTCTTTTCAGGGCTTGTATCATGGCGCCTTCCAGCTCATTATCACCCTCTTTCTTTTTTTCGGCCAGATATAGACGGCGTTTCTCATTCAATTGGGCGATCTCCCTTTGTATCGCCTCTCTCTCCTTGCGTTGTTTAGCCACATACGCTTTGATCTCGGCAGTGGATTTACCTTTCAGATTATCCGGAAGATCTGCTTTTTTTAAATCGTCATAACTAAAATCCTTTTCCTTTTCGGCATCAACCAGATCCCAGGAACTATTCTTATATAAATGAGATCCTTTAGAAACAGTACGGCTAACCGCATTAGCTTTATTATATTCGGCGGCATTTGCGTCCTGCTCTTCCTGGATGGCTACTTTCATCCTTCCCTTACTTCCGTAAGGAATATAAGTTCCATTTAGCTTTACATTGAGTTGGAGGATTAGATCATCGTATGGAGATGCGATATGTACCGTATGCTGATTGTGATTAATTGCCATATAATCGCCATAGGTTAATTGCGCTCCGTGTTGCCATTTTGAAGAAATTCCATGGTTGTAATCACCACAGAAAATAGTATTTACAACAATGTCTTTTTCCTTTGCCTCGGCAGCTGCGTCCTTATAATCGATCTTGCCTTGTGTAAAAGGCTCGTTGCCTGCAATGAAGATCATTTTTAGATCATCTGCATCATTACCCCAGTCCAGTTGCTTAATAGAAGACTGGATAACAGTACCACAATATTCGCTTCCTCCGTTAGTAGTGAGGGAGAATAGTTCTTTGGAAACATCGTCCAGATCCTCGGTAAAGCCCAGGATCTTTCTAAGATATCCGTCCTTCGCGTTGAGATTGTCGTTTCCATACTCATATAACGCGATCTGCAGATTGGGTCTCTGGTTACGGCATTTTGCATAAGAAAGTTCATTCACGATCTCCCATAGCTGTGCCTTGGCCTGATCGATCAATCCGTCCATGCTATTGCTGGTATCAAGTAATAAGGCCACTTTTATGTAGTGTTTGCTCGCTACCGGAGTAGTATTCATGGCGATTTCTGCCACTGGCTCATTGGATTTCACATCGGCTTTACATGAGACGGAAAAACCAAGTGCGATTAGGATTGTAAAGATTTTTAATGTTTTCATCATTTTTAATTTAGGTAATACTTTCAGGGTACACTGTTTTTAATTTAGCGTAAACATAGGGTCAACTTTTATGGTGTAAAAAGTACTTTGAGGGAACAGTATCTTACATTTAGGTAAATGCATCATTTGTTTAGGGAAGCCGTATTTTGGTAGGGTAATTGAGGGAAAATGAGGTGATCAAGGTTTTAGAAACCCGCTTAAAGTATGTAAGTTTACCTTTTTAAGGAGTAAATGAAACGGTTATCAATTTTATTATTCGTTCTAACCCTGGCTGTACAGCCTCTGGTTTCGCAGGTACAGAAGCGATCTGCGAACGCGTTTGTATTGAAAGGCGTTGTACTGGAGGATGAAACCAATAGCCCGGTTGCCAGAGTAAACGTAGAGATCCCCGGGGGAAGCTATACCACCACCAATGGTGCGGGAGAGTTTGCTATATCAGCCGAAATAGGAGACGAGTTAATCGTAAAAAGCGACACCTTCGAAACCGTTTATTACACCATTAAGGATAAACAATATGTCACTATTCGTGTAAAAGATGCAAGTATTGTTGAAGAAAAGCTGCCTGTAACCAGTTCAAGCAGGAATGAAACGGAGAATACCTTCAATAAGTTGATCGATTCTGCAAGATACTATTTGAAGAAGGACGCTAAGAAAAGCATCGAATATGTAACACGCAGCCTGCAATCGGTTCAGGCGAAAGCTACTTCCAGAAGGCATAATAGTATTGCTTTTGAGACCTTAGGGGATATTAACCTTTTCTGGAATCAACCGGATCTCGCCGTGGATAATTACAAAAGCAGCATTGCATCGCAATCCCGAACCGATGTTAGAATAAAATTAGGGAGAGCCTTCATTGCTAATAATAATTACCAGGAAAGCATTAGCCTTTTCGAGAAACTGCTTAAGGAGAAACTATCCAACTACCAGGAAGTAGAAGTTTACGAAGGACTGGGAGACACTTACAGAGCGATCAACGATCAGAAAAAGAGTGTCCTTAATTACCAGCAAGCGTTGAATATTGCCGGGAAGCATAGCATAACTCCAAAGATAACCGATCTAAATTCGAAGATAGGAGAGGCCTATGCCAAGAGCGGGGCCCCCAAGGAAGCAGAACAGTATTTCGATAATTCACTAAATCTAGCCAAGCAGGAGAACAAGAAGCGTGCAGTGGTAGAAAAGAATAAGGTGGCCGATTTTTATAATCAGAATCGGGATTTTGATAAGGAAATACAGCTAAGGTCCGGACTGCTGGAAGAACTTAAAGGCCTGGATGAAGAGACTTTGGAAGATGATGAAGCAGAGGCTATAAGTCCGCAGCGCCAAAATTACAAGATAGCCAATGCCTATGTGGCACAGGATAAATACGAGGATGCTATCCCGTTTTTAAAGAAAAGTATTGAAGAAGCAGACAAGAAGGAAGACCTTTTGGTACAGAAGGATGCCACTAGAAAACTTTCGGAAGTGTATAAAGGAATAGGTGATTTTGGAAAAGCCGCAGAGAATTACGAGAAATATGTAGAGGTGGTAGACGAACTTTACGTAAAGAAAGAACAGGAATTATCTCAGGCCGCGAGATTCAGCAGGGAAATTGCCTTAAAGCAAAACAGGATCACCAGTCTGGAAAATGAAAGGGTACTCAATGAGAGCCGTTATAAACTGGCATTTGAAAACCAGGAGTTGATCCAGAAGAATAACCGAATCCAAAAATGGATCATAGGATCTTTAATTCTCATTGCAGTACTCTTACTGCTCACTGCATATTACCAGTACAAAAATGTTAGGCAACAGAAGTACGCTAACAACCTTTTAGCCCTTAAATCTCTGAGAACACAGATGAACCCTCATTTCATCTTCAACGCTCTAAACTCCGTAAATAGTTTTATTGCCAGTAATGATGAAAGGACCGCAAACAAATACCTGAGTGATTTCTCTCAGCTGATGCGTTCGGTATTGGAAAATAGTGAAGAAGATTTCATCCCCTTGGCCAACGAAATCGAACTGCTGAAAATGTATACCAAACTGGAACATTTCAGGTTTAAGGATAAATTTGAATACCAATTCACAGTTGATGAAAAAATTAACATGAACGAATTTGTTATTCCACCAATGTTATTACAGCCCTATGTGGAGAATGCAGTATGGCACGGACTTAGATACAAAGAGGAGAAAGGCAAACTGGATATTAAATTCGAATCGGTTTCCGAAGATACTGTTAGGATCATCATCGAGGATAATGGAATAGGCAGGAGTAAGTCCAAGGCGATCAAGACAGAAAATCAGAAAAAACAGAAATCCAAGGGCATGGGGAACATCCAAAAGCGAATAGCCATCCTCAACGAAATGTACGACGATAAAGTAGAAGTGATGGTGGAGAACGTATTTGAGAACGAGGAAGGAACCCGTGTTATATTGAAATTAAAGAAGGACTAATGGAATTAAGAGCCATCATTGTAGAAGATGAGGAGACAAGCAGAGAGATCCTGAAGAACTATCTCGCAAAATACTGTCCCACTGTTGTGCTAAAAGGCGAAGCCGCTAATGTTGACGAGGCGCTGGTACTGATACGCAATAATGAACTGGACCTTGTGTTCCTGGATGTTGAAATGCCTTACGGGAACGCCTTCGATCTATTGGATAAGGTGGGTGACCGCCAATTTGAGACGGTGTTCGTTACCGCCTATAACCATTACGCGATCGATGCGTTGAATGCTCATGCGTCTTATTACCTATTAAAGCCGATCTCGATCGATAAACTCATTGAAGCAGTAGATTACGTTTCAGAAATAAAAGAAAAAGAGAACAGTTTGCAAAATTCGGTACTTAGGCCCATACACCAGCCGGTGGCTGGTAAGATCACGATCCCGCAGCAAAATGGTTTTGAAGTACTAAGCATTTCGGATATACTTTATTGCCAGGCCGACGACAATTATACACAGATCTTTCTAAAGGAAGGTAAAAAGCTAGTAAGTAAAACCCTGAAGTATTTTGAAGACGCTTTGGCCGAGAATGGCTTCGCCAGGGTACATAAGTCATACCTGGTAAATGTAAGTGCGGTGGTGGAATACAGAAAAGGTAAGGGTGGTAGTGTAGTGCTTTCCAGCGGGAAACAGATCATGGTAAGCCCTGCTAAGAAGAAGGCACTCCTGGCCTATTTCAGTTAGAAATCCATTGTCTCGATTTCTACATTATCAAACTCCCCCAGCAAGTATTTCAAGGTGCTAATACTGGTATTTGAATAAAATTGGAGCTTAGGAGTTGAAATTTCTTTCCGGATAATATCGTGCTTCTCCAACAGGAATTTAGTCTGTTTAGCCACCGCGATCCCCGAATCGATGATCTTTATATGTTCGGGGAGTATTTTTGAAAGTTTTGGGATCAGGTAGGGGTAATGGCTGCATCCAAGAACGAGGTAATCCACATTGGCCGCGATCATGGGTTTTATGTATTTCTGAAGTAATTTGTCTAGCTCCGGATGGTCGAAGTCACCATTTTCAATAAGAGGTACCAGGCCTTCTCCTATTACTTCTACTACCGAAATATCCTTAGTGAATGTGTCGCTTGTTTGAGAGAAGAGCGCACTACTAAGGGTCCCGCGGGTTGCAAGGATCCCTATTTTACCTGTCTTGCTTTGCAGGGCAGCAGGTTTTATAGCCGGCTCTATACCGATAAAAGGAATTTCGTAATTTTTCCTGAGTAGGGAAATGGCGTTGGTGGTGGCGGTATTACAGGCCACCACGATGATCTTGGCTCCCATCTCCAGCAGTTTCTCTGTATTTTTAACGCTAAGAGCCCTGATCTCTTCGGCCGATCTATTTCCATACGGAGCGTTCTTACTATCGGCCAGATACAAGGTATGTTCATTAGGCAGTAGCTGGTGAATCTCCTTCCAGATAGAAGTGCCGCCTACGCCCGAATCGAAAATACCTATTGGATTATCTGCCTTCATTCCTATAAAAATAAAAACTGCCCACCAAAGAGTGAGCAGTTTTGCCAATTATTTATGAGATTTTCGGATTAAATTCCGAGTTCTTTCTTTACATCAGCAAGAAGGTCGTATCCTTCGGCCAATAGTAAACCACTACCTTCGGTAGAGTCGATCACGTACTGGTACCCTTTGGCACGAGCTACTTTTTGGATCGCCGCCTTGGCGTTATCAAGGATGGGTTGCAGGATGTCTCTTTCTTTTTTCTGAAGATCCTGAAGCGCTTGTTGCTGGTAAGCGGTAATGTTGTTTTGCATCCCCTGAACTTCTTCTACGCGTTTTCTATTCTCTTCGTCGGTCTTCGATTCTGCTTCGGCTCCATATTGAGTTCTTTTTGCATCCAACTCCTTGGCCATTGCACGAAGTTCTGTATCGTAAGTTTTTTGAAGCTTCTCCAACTGACTCTGAGCTTGTTTCATTGCCGGCATGGCCTGAACAAGTTCGGAGGTGTTGATATGAGCAATTTTAGATTGCGCATAAGTAAAGGATGTAGCTCCCATAAACAGCACAATAGCTACGAATAATAGTTTAAATGTTTTCATTGTAATAATAGATTATTTGTGTTATAAATTAGATTTTTAATTCGAATTATAAACCACCGTTACCATTTCCACCATCAGGTGGGGGAGCGTTTCCTCCCGAACGGGCTTTTAAAGTAGAATCTCTTTTTGCCTGTCTTTCTTCGAGCAATCTTTTTCTTCTCTCCTCAAACTCGATACGTTTGGCTTCTCTTACCGAATCACGCACTCTTCTTCGTTCTTCCATGATCCTCTCGCGTTCATTCTTCTTCTCTTCAATTGCTTCTTCACGTTCGGTTACTGCCTCTTCCTCCTCTTCGGTGAGTTCCTCACGTTTTTCGATCTCTTTCTTTTCTCTTTTGTTCGTTGCTTCTTCACGTTTGGCGGCACGGTTTATACTTCGCACAACCTGATCGCTTATGTCGTTTCTTTCTGCAGCGAATAGCATAACTATATCTGCAGATTTATCGAAAATGAAATCGTACTTCCTGTTTACAGCAATTTCCTGCACTATGTTAAAGACCTGATCCTGTATAGGCTGTACCAACTGTCTTTTCTGAATCATCAGGTCGCCGTTAGGCCCAAACCTGTCTTGTTGATATTTTAGCATTTCATCTTCCAGGATCTGTATCTCTTCTTCTCTTTCTTCAATTAGTTCTTTCGTTAGAAGGACTCTTTCGTTTGCCAGATTAAGCTTCATCTGGTCGATAGCCTTCTGTTTCTTTTCGATGTCCGATTTCCATCGCTGAACTTTTCCTTCCAGTTGAATTTCAGACTCTTTGTATTCGGGAACATTCTCCAGAATATATTCCATGTCAATATATCCTATCCGAACTCCTCTTTGAGCGTTTGCCACCAAAGAAATGCCGAAAACTGCAAGCGCGAAAAGAAGTATTTTTTTTGCTTTCATAATTGCTGGTTGTTTTTAAGAAAATATCGTGCCAAAGTTAAAATTGTTGTCCGATAATGAAGTGAGTTTCCCATCCATTCCTCTCGGTACCGTTTAAAATCGGGTCGAAACCATAACCGAAATCTATCCCCAATAATCCAAACGCAGGCATAAATATACGGATTCCTGCGCCAGCAGACCTATTTAAACTGAACGGATTATAATTTCTGAATCCGTCGTAAGCCCCTCCACCCTCTATAAAGGTGAGTACATAAATGGATGCCAATTGCTTCAAAGTAACCGGATACCGTAATTCTAACGAAAATTTATTGTAAATGGTATTTCCATCGTTATTTGACAGAGATTGATTAGGATAACCACGCAACTGAATTACTTCCCTTCCGTCAAGTGAAAACGATCCCAATCCATCACCACCCACAAAAAATCGTTCGAAAGGCGGTACGCCACGATCCTGATTATAGGCTCCTAGGAAACCAAATTCTGCGTTGGTTCGCAAAACCAGGTCCTTATATAAACTTGTGTACCATGTGCCTTTAAACTTAACCTTATAGTACTCCAGCCATTTAAATCGTTCCTGGTCGATCTCTGCTATTCTCTCACTTCCATCAACGGTAGAAGCGTCCAGCATGGATCGTTCTTCTATCAAAGCGGTATAGTCTGTACTTCCCAATGCCGAATAAGGCGGGGTTAACTTTGCCGACAAGCTAAAATCTGAACCACTTCGGGGATAAATTGGGTTGGCAGAGGTACTATTTCTGCTCAAACCTATGGTATATGCCAGGTTGTTCGAGTAACCATCCCCGAAAGTAAACAGCCCGGTATTATAATTCTTTAGGTTATAGTGCTGAAAACTCACTGCCTGCGAGAACTGGAAATAATCGTCCGGCCATTTCAATCTTTTGGCAAAGCCTACAGATCCCCCTGTTATTAGGAATCGTCTTGTTCTATCGACATCACGATTAATGAAATCGTACAGATACTGAACCGTATGTGAGAATGAAGTGCTAAACTGAATAGGTTTCTTTCCACCTAGCCATGGTTCCACCAGAGACAGGCTATAAGTTTGATAGAAACTACTTGCCTGTGCCCTTAACGATAATTTCTGTCCGTCCCCCATTGGCAGAGGTTTATACGCCTCTTTATTAAATATGTTCCGTAAGGAGAAATTATTAAATGAGAGACCAAGTGTTCCTACAAAACCACCACCACCGTAACCACCTTGTAATTCGATCTGGCTGGCTCCTTTTTCGATCACGGAGTATTCGAGGTCTACAAGGCCATTGGCTTCATCAACCTTTTTAAAATTTGGCGTGAGCTGTTCGGGGTCGAAATACCCTAACTGACCCAATTCCCGAAGCGTTCGAATTACATTACGCTTACTGTATTTTTGTCCCGGTTTAGTTCTAAGTTCCCGGTAGATCACATGGTCGTTGGTCTTGGTATTTCCTATTACGGTAACATGGTCGAAAAAGAACTCGTTACGTTCGATGATCCTGATCTCAAAATCAATGGTGTCGTTCCGAACCGCAACTTCCACGGGATTTATCTGTACGGCCAGGTAACCATTGTTCTGGTATAGGTTGGTAAGATCGGCGGCATCGGGATCAGAATCATCTGCGATGCGTTCCTGAAGTAAGGTTCCGTTATAAGTTTCACCTTTCTGTATCCCCAGGATCTGCCGCAATTGCCCGTCGGTATATTTACTATTCCCTATAAAATCTATATTACCAAAGTAATACTTGTTTCCTTCCTCAACTTCGATATTCAAGGCTACATTTTTTTCATCTTTAATGATTAGAGTATCATTAATGATCCTTGCGTCTCTAAACCCGTTGGTCTTGTATTTTTTAATGATATTAGCCTTGTCTTCTGTAAATCCTTCCTCTGTATACTTGGATCTTTTATAAAAACGCAAAGGGTTTTTACGTTTGGTATTCTTCATGGCCGAACGTACTTTTTTATCTGAAAGTTGTTCGTTGCCTTCTATATTTATACTTGAAACTTTTACCCGCTCGCCTTTATCGATATTTATGATCATATCCTGTGCGATCTCGGTACCTGTAGAATCCAGGTGAGGACGAGTACTAATAATAACTTTCGTATTAAAGAATCCTTCCTTTTTAAATTTATTGGTAATATAATTCTTGGTTGTGGTGAGGAGGTTCTTGGTAATTTTAACACCTCGTTTCAGGCCATTGTCCTTTATAATTTCCTTTTTCTTACCTTTTCTAATACCTTCCACGGTCACATCGTACATTTTAGGAAGTTCGACGATGTAAAGCTCCAGGTCGATCAGGTTGCCATCGATATTGGTCACATAAAAGGCAATATCGCTAAAGAGATTTTGCTCCCACAATTTTTTCGTAACATCGCTAAGCTTTTCACCCGGAACATAGATTTGATCTCCTTCCTTCAAACCGGTAAAAGCAATTACCGTTTGTTCGTTGAAGGTTTGTTCGCCGGTAACCGAAATACTATTTATTGTATATCGTTTATTCTTATCGAGCTCGTTATCCTGTGCAGAAACAGAAAACACCGAAAGTATTGTAAAAAGAAATATACAATACAGTGTTTTAGAAGTATGTGATAATAGACTAATTTTGAAGTTGCTCACTCGTTTTTCCAAATCTTCTTTCTCTGTTTTGATAATTTATTATGGCTTCAAAAAGATGGTCTTTTGTGTAATCGGGCCAAAGAGTTTCGGTAAAATACAACTCGGCATAAGCGATTTGCCATAACAAAAAATTACTAATACGCTGCTCACCACTTGTACGTATTAATAGATCTACATCCGGTAAATTTCGGGTGTAAAGATGGTTATTAATAAGTGATTCGTCAATAGCTGACGGCGAAATTAGGTTATTTTTAACTTTAAGGCTAATCTCTTTGATTGTTTTTGTGATTTCTTCACGCGAGCCATAGCTTAGAGCAAGGGTTAAGGTCATTCTGGAGTTCTCCCGGGTCTTCTCAATTACGTCTAATAATTCGGTGTGTGCCTTCTTAGGTAAGGCACTAAGATTTCCTATGGCATTTAGCCTGATATTATTATCCTGAAGAGTTTTGATCTCTTTCTTCAACGAGTTGACCAGAAGCTTCATGAGTAATTCCACTTCCATTTTGGGTCGATTCCAGTTTTCTGTAGAAAAGGCGTACAGCGTTAGGTATGGAATATTTATCTCGGCAGAAGCTTCTACAATTTCACGAACAGCTTTGGTGCCGTTTTCATGACCAATAGATCGAAACAAGCCCTTTTGTTTAGCCCAACGGCCATTGCCATCCATAATAACAGCAAGGTGTTGCGGAAGTCTGTCAAGATCTATTTTACTTTGTAAAGACATGTTAAAAGTTGCAGTAGCATGGTTTCCTACCAAAGCTAAAGGTAAGGGTTACACCTGTAAACACATACCAATCGTCGCTATTTGTATTACCAAATTTAAATTCTTCGGCATCTGCAAGCCCTTTTACCGGGTTACTACCATCGAGATCATCTGTAAATGCGTACCGGGCTCCAATCTCAAAACCCAGGACCATTTTCGTGCCAATTGTTGTTTTATATCCTACAACCATTGGGATTGCAGGTGCAGAAGCACCGTCGTAATCTCTAATCTCATCCCCAACTCTATATAAGGCCTTGTACCAGAAATAAGTAAGTCCTGTATATAAATATGGTGTGGAGACAGGTTTTCCGCTGTGTACATTGAATTCAACAAAAGTGTATTCCAGTCCTATAGATATTTCCGAGACCGTATTTTCGAAGCTAAGTCCCCGTTGTTTCCGTCTGCTTTGATTGGAATCTGCATCGTCCCCACTAATTTGTGCTATCATGACCGAGCCACGAAAGGCGTGTCTAGCACTTCTATTCCACTTAAAAATACCTCCAAAGGCAAAATTTTTGGGAGCTATATAATTTGTTCTACCTACATCGCCTATATAATTAGATCCCCCAAGCAACCCACCAATTTCATATGTCTGGGATTGTGCGGAAAAGATGCCTGAAAGAACAAGTAAAACGACTGCGAAATACCTCATAAACCTTAAAAGTTTGCAAATATAACAATAAACTTCGCATAGAAATATTTTATGCGAAAATGTCTCAGATGATAAACAAAAATTGAGGGGATTTATTGCCTAATTACGTTTGTCCTCACCCCAGAGTAGCTTTTCTCTAAGGGTTTTTATAAAAGTGTCATCCTTTAATTGTGCCAACTTTATAGTAAAAGAGGCCTTTTTAATACGGATGACGGCGTGGTCTTCAATGGTAGCTATTCTCGAATCTAATGAGATCAGGTAGGATTTTTCACGGCCGGAGACTTTGAGGGTGATCTCTACGTCGTCCGGGATAACCAAAGGGCGGGCGTTTAAATTATGGGGGGCAATGGGAGTTAGCACCATACATTGAGAGGCAGGATCCATAATAGGGCCGCCACAACTAAGCGAATAACCTGTAGATCCGGTGGGAGTGGAAATTATGAGGCCGTCAGACCAGTAGGACGTTAAATGTTCGTTATTTACCATGGTCTCAACCTTGATCATGGAGGTAGTATTCTTACGGTTAATGGCAATCTCATTGAGGGCAAAGTTAAGATCGCCAATTTCTTCACTTTGTGGTTCTGTTTGTATGGCAAGTAAACTTCGCTCTGAGATAGTAAAATTACCGGCGATGATCTGGGCAATGCTTTCAATAATCTTTTCTTTCTGAATAGTAGCCAGAAAACCTAGTCTTCCGGTATTGATCCCAACAATAGGAATTCCGAGATCTCGCACGAAGGTGATGGATTTCAGTAAAGTTCCGTCACCTCCTATACTGAAAAACAAATCGTAAGAGTGATCGAGTTCAGTGAATGAGCTGAACGTAGCAACATTAGTATCTATCTCTTTGTGATGCTTGATAAGCTCGAGGAAATTCTTCTCAACCGCAATATCTACATTGGTTTGTTTCAATGCATTGAGTATTTGCTGAATGGATTGCTCTGAGTGCTCGTGGTAAAATTGACCGTAAATACCAACCTTCATAATTACATGTTTAGGTACTTGTCGAGATAATTTGAACGCTCTTTCAGATCTTCAAGGAATTTGTCCTCATCATGGCTGGAGACCACATTGTAACTATACCTTCTGAAAGTCTGTACAATTGCATTCATTCCCGTGTGACCAATCTTTATTGTGGCTTGAACAGTGTCGTTCTCCACCTTGGAAATGAAAACTCCCAGAATTTTCGCATCGTTGGACTCTACGATCTGGCATATTTCGCTAAAGGAATAATCCCGAACTCCTTTTTCAACCACTATGATAGCACCGGCTTCGTTGAGAAATGGTGTGTCATTGAAGATATTCATGATATCACTAAGCTCGTAATATCCCAAATACTTGTTTTCCGAATTAAGAACCGGCATGATATTGCTGCCGTACATGGCAAAAGCTTCAAGTATATCCAGCCAGTTGGTCTTATCGGTCACGTAAAATGGTTCCAGGGCGTAAGCGAAATCTGTAAGGTGCCTGTCATTTTCAAAACAATGGGCGTCTGTCTCTGAAATACATCCCGCGTATTTTCCATCCTTGGTCACCGGAATATGTGAATACGTCAACTGATTAAAGGCAACCTGTACCTCCTTAATAGCCGTTTCTATGTCGAAAGGTTTGATATCGTTTATTATATATTGTGTGGTATTCAAAGCGATAATTTTTATGCAAATTACTTAAAATAAAGATGTAAAAGCCTGCCTAAGCTTTGTATTTTTGCTTACACAAATTTAGCAAATGACAAAGTTAAGCGTAAATATCAACAAAATCGCTACACTTCGAAACGCCAGAGGAGGAGATGTGCCTAATGTGGTACAGGTAGCTAAGGATGTACAAAGCTTTGGTGCCGCCGGAGTGACCATTCACCCCAGGCCCGATGAACGACATATTCGTTACCAGGATGCTTTCGATCTGAAACCTGTGGTATATACCGAGTTCAATATAGAAGGAAACCCTATAGATAAATTTCTCGACCTCGTACTCCAAATTCAACCCACCCAGGCTACCCTGGTGCCGGACGCTGTCGATGCCATCACATCGAACGCGGGGTGGGATACCCTGAAGCATCGCGATTTTCTTAGCGAGGTGATCACCGAATTAAAAAGTAAAGGGATCCGCACTTCCATTTTCGTGGATCCGGATGTTAGAATGATCGAAGGTGCTGCCAAGACAGGCACCGACAGGATCGAACTTTACACCGAAACTTTTGCTCACCAGTACAGTCTGGGAAATAAAGAAGCGGTAAAACCATATATCGAAGGTGCCCATTTAGCGCAGGAGTTAGGCCTTGGTATCAATGCAGGTCATGATCTTTCGCTTCAAAATATTAAGTATTTCAAAGATAGTATCCCTAATTTGCTTGAAGTTTCCATTGGGCATGCACTTATCTGTGAGGCGATCTACGACGGTCTTGAAAATGTGATCAAATCCTATCTTCAGAAGCTACAATGATCTTACACTCACAAATAATAGGGGACGGAAAACCATTTGTCATCCTGCACGGCTTATTGGGGATGGGGGATAACTGGAAAACCCTTGCCAGGCAATTCTCGCTTCTCGGTTTTGAGATTCATCTTGTAGACCAACGCAACCACGGCAGGAGCTTTCATAGTGACGAATTTAACTACGAGCTTCTTGCCAACGACCTGTACAATTATTGCAAGCATCACGGCCTTGGTGATCTGCTGCTTTTAGGGCACTCCATGGGAGGAAAGACCGCAATGCAATTTGCAACAGAGCATCCGGATCTGGTGTCCAAATTATTAGTAGCCGACATAGCTCCTAAAGCCTATCCGCAGCACCATCAGGACATTTTTAAGGCTTTGCTTTCGTTGGATTTTGAAAGAATTAAAACGAGAGGAGAAGCCGAGGAAGTACTCTCAAAGTATATTAAAGAAGCAGGGATCAGGCAATTTTTACTGAAGAATCTCTACTGGAAGGAAAAAGGGGTACTAGGCCTCAGGGCAAACCTGGAAATTCTTAACAGGGAAATTGAGGAAGTGGGAAAACCTTTATCGGAAAACGCCATCTACACCGGGGCAACTTTGTTCCTGGCAGGTGCCAATTCGGGATATATAAATACTATGGATGAGACCCTGATCAAGAAACATTTTCCCGCTGCAAGAATTGTGACGATTAGCAATGCCGGGCATTGGCTTCATGCCGAAAACCCAAAGGAGTTTTACGATCGTGTAACGCGTTTCATTTCAGATTAAGATACAAAAGGATTATTGGTAATTGTTTTTTACCTTTATTCAAAACTAACATTATGAAAACCATATTAAGATTATTACTCACGGCTCTGGCTGTAGTGATCCTGGCTAAGATTCTTCCGGGGGTGGCCGTGGAGGGCTACGGATCTGCTATTATAGTTGCTATAGTAGTGGCCTTGCTTCGATTCATCGTAAAACCAATATTGGTGGTTTTAACCCTGCCAATTACTATAATTACCCTAGGTCTTTTCCTGCTTGTCATCAATGCGGTGATCATTATGATGGCAGATTATTTCATTCCGGGATTTGCAGTAGAATCTATCTGGTGGGCATTGTTGTTTAGTTTGCTCCTGTCCATCCTGCAGTCGATCTTTCATTCGGTGCTTGACAATAAAAAGGAATAGTAGATTCACAGACTTTAAAAGCTTGTTGGGTTGCATTAAAATTTGTACTTTTGCAACCCAATTTTTATGGGTAAAGGTTAAAGACTATGAACATTACAAAAAAAGACATCGATCCGCTAAATGCAGTGGTAACCGTGAATATTTCGAAAGACGATTATTCGGAAAAAGTGGACACTATTTTGAAGGATTACCGCAAGAATGCGAATATTCCCGGCTTTAGAAAAGGACATGTGCCTTTGGGAATGGTGAAGAAACAATATGGGAAAGCAGTATTAGTGGATGAAGTGAATAAGATCCTTCAGAACGAATTACATAAATTCTTAACTGAAGAGAAACTGGATGTTCTTGGGAATCCTCTTCCTAAAAATGAAGCCGAGATAGACTGGGATGCAGGAGATTTCTCATTTGAGTTCGATCTAGGCCTTGCTCCGGAATTCGAGGTGAACCTGAAAGGTAAGGCGGTTACACACTACAAGATCGTTGCCGATGATGAAATGATCAATAACCAGGTAAAAACCATTAGAAAGCAATACGGTAAATTAATAGCGAAGGATATTGTTGAAAAAGGTGATGAGGTTACAGGTACCTTTACTTCTGAAGAAAAAGGAATAGAGAAAAAAGCAACCTTTGAAACCGAAATAGTGAAAGGGAAAAAGCAACTCTCAACTCTTATTGGAGCTAAAGTTGGCGATACCATCACGTTGAAGACCAAAGGTCTATTTAAAGATGAACACGACAATCAGCGATATCTGGGTGTAGATCACGATGCTGCCCATGGCCTTGATATTGAGGTAGCTTTGAAGATAGAAGAGGTGAACAAGCGCGAAATGGCAGATCTTAACCAGGAATTATTCGATAAAATTTTTGGCGAAGGAGTAGTCACTTCAGAAAAACAATTAAAAGAAAAGATCAAAGAAGATGCTGAGCGACAGTTCGAACAGCAAAGCGATCAGAAATTGTTGAATGATGTGGTGGAATCGCTTATAGAAAATACCAAATTCGATCTGCCAAAAGAATTTCTACAAAGATGGATCCAGCAATCTGGAGAGGAAGTACTTTCCGAAGAAGCTGCAAAGGAAGAATTCGAGAAAAGCGAAAAAGGCCTGAGATACCAACTTATTGAAGGAAAACTTAGGGCAGAGCACAAGCTTCAGGTAACTTTCGAAGAATTGAAAGACTATTCCCGGGATATGATCCGTATGCAGATGGCGCAATTTGGGAATATGAACCCTACCGATGAGGAGCTGGATGGCATAGTAGGTAGAATTATGTCGAACGAAGAAGAAGTAAGGCGACTGTCTGAACAACTAAATACCAACAAAATGCTTCAGTTTTACAAGGAAAATGCCAAACTGAAGACAAAGGAGGTAACTTATGACAAGTTCATAAAGGAGGCATACGCCTAATTCAGCAATAAAATAGTTATATTTAGGCGTTGAATTGTGGTGATTCAACGCTTTTTTTATCATACAGAAAACGACTCAAATTATATGAACTACAGTAAAGAATTTAAAGATTTTGCTATAAAAGATCAGGGGGTTAGCAGTACGTATTACGACACTATCGTGAGTAGTATGTATCCTGTAGGCCTCACCCCGAATATCATTGAAGAAAGACAAATGAACGCTGTGGCAATGGACGTGTTTTCACGCCTGATGATGGACCGTATCATTTTTCTAGGTACGGGAATAAACGATCAGGTGGCGAATATCGTTCAGGCACAGTTGCTTTTCCTTGAAAGCACCGATGCTTCCAAGGATATTCAGATATATATTAATTCACCGGGAGGTAGCGTATATGCCGGCCTGGGAATTTACGATACCATGCAGTTTATTAAACCGGACGTAGCTACTATATGTACCGGGATGGCTGCCTCTATGGCCGCCGTTTTACTCTGTGCCGGACAGAAAGGGAAGCGAAGCGGGTTAACTCACTCCAGGGTAATGATCCACCAGCCTATGGGTGGTGCTCAAGGACAGGCAAGTGATATTGAGATCACTGCCAGAGAAATCATTACCTTGAAGGAAGAACTATATCGCATAATCGCGAATCACAGTGGCCAAACCTACGAACAAGTTTATGAGGACAGTGACCGTGATTACTGGATGAAGGCCGATAAAGCCAAAGAATACGGAATGATAGACGAGATCTTATCTCGTAACTAAAATTCCGTCTAAATTTTAAGTTATGTCGAAAGAAGAATTGGAATGTTCATTTTGCGGACGTAAAAAAGCTGAAACCAACCTACTAATCGCAGGATTGGATGCACATATTTGCGACCGTTGTATAGAACAGGCTCATGGGATCGTGATCGAGGAGGCTCTGCATTCTACCAATAGCGAGCTGAGTAAGGAGCTGATGCTTAAAAAACCTAAGTCTATCAAAGCTTTTTTAGATGATTATGTAATTGGACAGGAACATACAAAAAAGGTAATGTCGGTGGCAGTTTATAATCACTACAAACGACTGCTACAACCTAAGAGTGATGAAGATATTGAGATTCAGAAAAGTAATATCATCATCGTGGGTCAGACCGGTACGGGAAAAACCCTGGTCGCCAAGACTATCGCCAGGATGCTTAATGTTCCCTTAGCCATTGTGGACGCTACTGTACTTACAGAGGCTGGTTATGTTGGAGAAGATGTTGAGAGTATCCTTACCCGTTTGTTACAAGCGGCCGATTACAATGTGGAGAAGGCCCAGAACGGGATCGTGTTTATCGATGAGATCGATAAGATCGCCCGTAAGAGTGATAATCCCTCAATTACTCGTGATGTGAGTGGAGAAGGTGTGCAACAAGCATTACTTAAATTACTTGAAGGAACCACTGTAAACGTGCCACCTAAAGGTGGACGGAAACATCCAGATCAGAAATTTATAGAAGTAGATACCGAAAATATATTATTCATTGCCGGTGGGGCATTTGATGGGATCGATCGTCATATTTCTAAAAGGCTCAATATGCAGGCTGTTGGCTTTAGCGCCAGCAAGAAAGAAGATACCATGGAACGGGATAATATGCTCAAATACATCATCCCTAAAGATCTTAAAGATTACGGATTAATACCCGAGATCATTGGCCGTTTACCGGTGCTTACTTATATGAATCCGTTAGATAAAGGTACTCTTAGAGCCATTCTTACCGAACCTAAAAATGCCATAATCAAACAGTACAAGAAGTTGTTTGAAATGGACGATATAGATTTTGTGATCACCGAAGAAGCGTTGGATTTTATTGTAGAACAGGCTATCGAATACAAACTAGGAGCCAGGGGATTGCGATCCTTGTGTGAAGCAGTGCTTACGGATGCTATGTACGACTTGCCGGGAAGTGATGAAAAAGAACTTACGGTGACTATGGAATACGCCCAGGAAAAACTCAATAAATCTACCATTAAGAAGCTTAAAGCTGTATCGTAAGCATGTATTGACTTAAAAAAAAAGCCTCAGGGAACAAACCTGAGGCTTTTTCTTGAAATTACTTATAGCTAGGGTTGTGCGATAACAGTTTTCTTCTTTTTGTTAAGAATCTTCTGTTGCATTAATTCCTTCTTATTTTTTAATGTGTATCCTGCTACTTTTTCTTCTTTCTGAATTGTCTTAACCGTAGTTCCACATGATGCCACGGAAACTGAAAAGAAGAGGATTGCCACTATGTATATGATTTTTTTCATTGCCCCAATAATGAATTAATGAATCAAACATAGAAAGTAAGAAAAGTACTACCAAATTTATTAGTTGAAGTAGCGATAATTTTCGATTAAGCGTATTTTTTAGCTATATTTCAAGACTAATTACTCCCGAACGAGGAAATAGCAATATTCGTTTAATACCTCCAATTCTTCGAGTTTCTCGGGCACCAGGCTAAGTTCCCTTGCGAGTTCCAGAGTGCTGTTTTTTCGCTTCAGACGAAACCCTGGGAGGTTTTTATAAAAGCTAAATGGCAGTGTGGTTGCATTCCCTGAAGAATGCAGTTCTTTCTCAAAATAGTTTTTTAATCGCTTCCAAACTTCAGTGTTTTTAGTGTGATCTTCGAAAGATTCGGCAAGCAGCACATCTTCTGTGTCTAGAATATCACGACAAAATTCAATAACCGATTCAATCTCATCTTTGTTCAGGAAGAAGAAAACCCCTTCTATCATGATCACCTTTTTGTAATTCTTATAGCTATCTAACATGGATTTTAGCCGCAGCTGGTCTTCTTTCCTAGTGATATCACACTCGATCCTTATCACGTTCCTTGCCGGAAGTAACCCTTTTGTCTCGAAATTGGCAATTGCGTTCTTTTTAAATTGGATCACATCTTCGAAATCTGCCTCAATGGTGACCAGATTTTCGGCAAGATTATACGGATACATGCTAAAACCAGCTCCAAGGTTTATACAAAGAAGTTTAGAATTGTGCTCCAGTAATTCATTTAGGGTTTTATGAAAGTATCTATTTCTCATACAATGAAGAATCTCATCATATTGTGAAACTTCGGCGGCAAATTCGTCCACCCATGCCTGCAAGCCGGGATTAACCCATAATTTTGCAAATGGGTCGCAACTCATTTCTTCATGATTAGCGCGATAGCAGGCGATTACGAAGGCCGTGTCGGGAATAGAGATGGCCATGTTCAGTTATTTAACGAAAGTAATTCTTCAATATATTCTCGCGAATTAGACAGCCTTGGAACTTTATGCTGTCCCCCCAGTTTGTTATTCTTCTTTAACCAGTCGTAGAACAGTTTCTCCCTGCCACAATGAACCTTTGGTGCATTTAGGGTGGTATTATTAAACCTTTTGGCTTCATAATCGCTGTTTACTTCCTGCAGTGACTTGTCAAGCAGCATGGTAAAATTTTCGAAATCCTTGGGAGGGGTCTTAAATTCGATGATCCACTCGTGCGCACCTTTCTCTCTGCCCTTCATAAAAATGGGCGCTACGGTATAATCCACGATCTCGGTTTGAGTGAGTTTAGATACCTTACGCAAGGCAGTTTCCGCATTTTCAATGATAAGCTCTTCCCCAAATACGTTTATGTGATGCTTGGTTCTGCCGGTTACACGTATTCTATACGGACTCACCGAAGTAAATCGCACGGTATCCCCAATCTTGTAACGCCATAAGCCGGCATTTGTGGAGATAACAATAGCGTAATTCTCATCCTTTTCCACCTCGCTCAACGGGATCACTTTCTGCTCCGGAGTGCCGTACGTACTCATAGGAATGAATTCGTAGAAAATTCCGTAATCAAGCATAAGCAATAGATCATTACTGTGATTCTGGTCCTGGATAGCGAAAAATCCTTCAGAAGCATTATAGATCTCATAATATTTAAAGTCGTCGCGAGGTAAAAGCTTACGATATTGATCTAAATAGGGTTCGAAACTTACGCCTCCATGAAAATACACCTCCAGGTTTGGCCAGATCTCGAAGAGATCTTTCGCTCCGGTAGACTCCATTACATTGTTCAGTAAAACAAGCATCCAGGAAGGAACTCCGGCCAGGCTGGTAACATTCTCCTTTATGGTCTCGTTAACGATGGCCTGCATCTTAACCTCCCAGTTTGCCATTAGCGATATCTCATTGCTGGGAGTACTGCTGAATTCTGCCCAAAAGGGCATGTTATCTATAAGGATAGCGCTAAGATCCCCGAAAACAGTACCATTTTCTTCATAGAGCTCTTTACTGCCCCCCAATCGCAGACCTTTGCCTAGAAAAAGTTGTGAATCGGGATTATTGTTTAGATACATACAGAGCAGGTCCTTACTCGCTGCATAATGACAATTTTCGAGGGACTCCTGGCTTACAGGGATAAATTTACTTTTAGCATTGGTTGTGCCGCTGGATTTGGCAAACCATTTAATAGGTTTGGGCCAGAAAATATTGCTTTCCCCCCGGCGTGCCCGTTCAATTCGGGCTTCATTTTCTTCGTAAGTAGTGATAGGTACTCTTTCGGTAAATTCCCTATAGCTTTTTATTGAACCAAAATCGTACTGAATCCCGATCTCGGTGCTTTTTGCCTTCAGCAATAAATTGTGAAGCAATTCTTCCTGCACTTCAACAGGGTATTTCAGGAAGAGTTCGATCTGGTGAAAGCGTTTCTTCAGAAACCAGGAAGCGATGGAATTAACTATCGGTATTGGCATAATTACCCTATCTTTATTCCATAAAAATAGCAATTTCTTTTTTATGAAATACAGCGGTGTTCTTACGAAGATGCAAACCGAAAACGGATCACCAATTCAATACTATCTGGTCTTTGAAAATGACTTTCTGAATATGAATCAGTTACTGGATAGAGCGGTTTCAATTTCTTTCAGAAAATACCAATGCCTTAACTGTGGCCTTGATAAAAAGATCTTCCGAATGGGCTTTTGCTACGACTGCTTTTACCTGGTTCCCCAGGCAGCAGACTGGGTTATCCGCCCAGAATTGAGCAAGGCGCACCTCGATGTTGAGGACCGGGATCTGGAGTATGAGAAAAAAGTGCAAATTCAGCCACACGTTGTTTATTTGGCGAACAGCAGCAGTGTAAAAGTGGGTGTTACGCGTAAGAGTCAGATCCCCACTCGATGGATCGACCAGGGAGCCCACGAAGCCATAGAGATCGTGGAAGTGCCAAATCGTTACCTGGCAGGAATTACCGAATTAGCCTTAAAGGATCATGTGAGCGATAAGACGAACTGGCGGGCGATGCTCAAGAACGATATAAAAGATGAGGATCTGGTAGATTGGAGATCTAAGCTGGAACCATTTATTCCAGAGGAAGCCAGAGAATATTATATTGCCAATAATACGGAGACCAACCTCGAGTTTCCCGTTTTGCAGTATCCCGAAAAGCCCAAAAGCCTCAATCTTGACAAAACCCCGGATTATACCGGAGTGCTTAAAGGTATCAAAGGGCAATATCTCATTTTCGAAGACAATATCGTCTTTAATGTGAGAAGTAATGAAGGCTATGTCGTGGAGATCTCGGTGAATTAATTAGTTGTTCACGCTATCTTTCTTTTTCGTCCCCTTTAGCAGATCTCCCAGCAATCCCTTTACCACTTTTTCTGGATCGGTAGTGACCGGATCTGTTTTCTTGGGATCTTTAGGATCACTGTTATTCCCCTGGGTGTTACTATTCGAATTTCCCCCACCTAACAAGTCTTTTAGGATATCCGTACCCTTGTTTTTAAGCTCTTGTTTTTGCTTTTCTATCAGCTTATTGGTAAGCTCAGTAACAGCAGATTGCATATTAACAGAAATATTAGGAGAGGTCACGGTTCCGCTTACCCCTACCGGTATATTTACCGTCATATTGTTAGCGTCGGCCGGATCCAGTTTTGAAAGTAATTGAGTGACATCGCTTCCCAAATACCTGCCAGGTACCTGCATATCGAGTGTATAAGACATACTTTTATCCAGGCTATGACTTCCCGAGGCGGTAACTTCAACTCCTTTTACATTGAAGCTAAAAGGTTTTACCTCTATTTTTCCGTTATTGAAGGTAAATGCCGTCGACACATCTCTTAAACTCAATTTGTCCAACTGAAGGAAAGGAGCTTTTTCACCTAACCTGGCTAAAACAGGAGTCCTTTCGGTTGAAAGTTCGGCTGTGAGGATCTGGGCGGCGGCATTTCCGGCAAGGGATTTCAAATCGGGAGTAAGGTTGTCATTTAGCATACCATTAAGCTGAATACGGGTATTAAGATCGCCGTCCAGGGCGTTTGCAATGGGCGCCAGGTATTTCAGTAATTCCAATTTGCTAAACGATTCCGATATGTTGATCTTACTAAGATCAAGGTCCATAGTAAAGGTTGGGGTTTTCGATCTGGTGGATACATTACCCGAAAGCGCGGCATTCCCTCCAAAGAGATCCGACTTTACATTATTAAGATTTGCGGTTTCCTCCTTTATACTCACAGTTCCGGAAGCATTGTTCAGGGTGATATCGTCGTAGATTACTTTCTTGGCTGTAAAATCCAGTGTTGCATCCAGAAAATCGGGGATCTTGATCTGTTCGTCGCTTTCGGTGGTGGTTGCCGATTTTCCTGATGTGCTTGCGGTTTCGGTATCGGCCGATTTAAAATCGTTTAGGTTGAAGGTATTCGAATTTACATTAAAGCGGCCTTTCAGATCTTGTTTGGCCATGATCCATGGTACCAGATTCTGTATGGTTCCAGTTGCCGAAATATCTGTTTCTCCGGTGCTTCCCTTCATCTCATTCAGCTTAATATTTCCAGGGGAAAGATCCATAGACACCGTCTCTATCTTGATATCGTTCTTAAAATCGGGATCTTTATACGAAAAATCAGACAAGCTCGCCGTTCCATAAGTTTGTATACTTTGATATTGTTCGTTCTCGATGGAGGCCATATCGAAATTAGTTCGCACATCTGCTTTAAATACACCGCTAAGCTGCTGATCAAGTTCGATCGGGAGTACCTGGTCGATCTTAGAAAGGTCCAGGGTGCCTTTCAGCGCCATGTTCACCAGGGCATTTTTTGTGAGATTTCTAATGCTTCCGTTCGCCGAAAAAATCTCGTCGTCGATCTTAAAAGTAAGTCCGCCTATATTGAGATAGGTGTCTTCGGCTATTCCGGTATCGTTTTTAAGTTGCGCATCAATACTAATATTTCGAACGGCCTTGGGCAGATCTGGATATTTAAAGGAAGCATTGCTACTCCTTACAGCAATATCCATCATAGGGATGTGATCGTCGTCCACTTTACCCTTAAGCATGCCCTTTACACTAAAATCTCCTGTGGTTGCAACCCCCTCAAGATCCTTAACATATTCTCTTGGCATCACCGCCAGGAAATTTCTAAAATCGGATGATGGCGTTTTAAAGCTCAGGTCCATTTCGGTGTTATCTTCATTTACCTGCACAAATCCATCGAAGGTGAGAGGTAGTTCGTTCACCCTTGCCTCATTTTCGAGGAAGGTATATTTCTGGTTTTCCAAATCCATCTGAATAAGTGCATCCAGGGAAATGATGTTGTTGGTTAAATAGGACACTTCTCCAATTTTCAGGGAGACAACGGCATCGGTATCGGTATCCAGCTTAGACTGAGCCAGTGAGAAATCACCATTCCCAGTGTGATTTACCTCGGTAAGACTTAAAAAGGTCTTACTAAGCTCATCCATGTAATTAATTTCGGTATTGTTTATTTGATAACCCTGAAGGTTAAATGTAAACCCTTCTGTTGTTTCTGTGTTTTCTTCGGAAGGGTCCTTAGTCTTGGTGATGTCGTAGTTGGCCCGCCCCAGAGAATCCACTACAATATTCACTCGGGCATCATCCAGCCTTAGGGCATTGATCACTATGGCGTCGTTACCCGATTTGAACAATTGTGTTATTCCCATATCCAGAGTGATCTGTTTCCCGCTGGCCAGAGTATCTCCTTCAAAGGGAGCATAATTAACCACACTGAAATTCTTGATCTTTACCGCGGCATCGGGAAAACTGCTAAACAAGCTAAGATCCATAGATTCCCATTCCACGACTGCGTTTAGGTTATTGTTAAGATTTTTTTTAAGTAGGTTCTCCAGGGTCCCTTTAAATAGGAATGGAGCAAGCAATAATACAAGGACTATGAGCCCTAGTAATACTCCAGTTATTTTTAATATTTTTTTCATTTTGTTTCTTCTTTTTCAAGGTCAATTTCTTCACCAATTTTCAATCCAAAGCGTCTTCGTAAAACATAGACCGCTGCGTATAAAAATGGTGTGTCTGCTGCGGCGACCAATACCTTAAAGAGAAATCCACTTAACAGCAAGCCTGCAAAGAGATGCCATTCTATCTTTCCGAAACTGCACAATAGTACCAGAACAGTAAAGGTGTCTACAAACTGAGACAAAAAGGTTGAGAAGTTATTTCGCAACCACAGATGCTTTCCCTTGGTGAGTCGCTTCCAAAAATGGAAGATCGAAATGTCTATGTATTGAGCCAGTAAATACGCCATCATTGAGGCAAATACTGCAACGACGGTGGCTCCAAATACCTTATTGAACAGGGCATCGCTAACCGGACTCCATTCGGTGGCCGGTACCGCACTCGAGACGTATATAATACCCATCGAAAACACGGAGGCGAAGATCCCGGCGGTTACAACCTGGTTGGCCTTCCGTTTTCCGTAAACCTCGCTTATTATATCGGTGATAAGAAAGGTTATAGGATATGGCAGTATGCCAACAGAAAGTTCGAAAGTGTAAATTCCGAAGAAATCGAACGAAAAGAACTTCTGAAAGATAAGGTTTGATACTACCAGGGACGCTATAAACAAAGCCCCCAAAATGAGGTATATACGTTGTGCCAGTAGTCTGTCTTTAAGAGTGAGTTTCGCCACAAGCATAAAGTTATAAACTCAAAGTTACTTGTTGTACGTTTTCTTTTCCTTAAATTCGTCTTAAATGTTAAAATTGATCCCTTGAGCAAACCGCTTCAACATGTATACCTGTCTTTAGGCAGTAATATGGGCAATAAGTTTGAATATTTGCAGCAAGCGGTGAATTCTATTTTCGAAGAAATTGGGGCCATAGAAAAGATCTCTTCGGTATATAAAACTCCTGCGATGGGATTTGAAGGTGACGATTTTCTAAATTGTGCTCTCCGTGTAAAGACAAATATGTCGCCCAACAAGCTCCTAGAAGCCGTACTTAGGATAGAAAAATCTCAAGGGCGGGAACGAACTTCATCTTCCCATTATTCATCCCGACCTATCGATATCGACATCCTGTTTGTGGAAGACCTTGTAAAAAAAACCAAGAAACTCGTCATACCCCATCCCCAATTACACAATAGACGTTTTGTTTTGCAGCCCATGGCCGAATTGAACCCCACTTTCGAGCATCCGTCACTAAAAAAGAATATGATCAGGCTTTTGGCAGAAACCGAAGATAAGAGTGTGATCGAGAAACAATCGAAATGGCTTCGAAACCCCAAACAGGACTACGACCTGGCCAAATACAATTATATTGCCATAGAAGGAAATATAGGAGTTGGGAAGACAAGCCTGGCATCGAAACTGGCAGAAGATTTCAACGCAAAACTCATCCTCGAACGATTTCAGGAGAACCCTTTCCTGCCAAAATTCTATGAAGATCCGTCTCGCTATGCATTTCCTTTGGAGATGTCGTTCCTGGCAGACCGCTACCAGCAGCTATTGGAGGATATCACGCAATTCGATCTGTTCAAGGATTGTGTGGTGGCAGATTACGATGTCTATAAATCCCTCATTTTTGCCAAGGTCACCCTGGCTGAAGAAGAATTCAGTTTGTACAAAAAGCTGTTCCACATCATGCACAAAGAATTGCCCAAGCCCGATGTTTATGTATATCTGTATCAGAAAACAGATCGTTTACTCGAAAATATAAAGAAACGTGGTCGCAGCTATGAAAAGAGCATCAAAGAAGAGTATTTGAAAAAGATCCACGACGGTTATTTCGAATTCATAAAAACACAGCACGACAGTAATATCCGCATTATAGATATATCCGAAAAAGATTTTGTGCGGAACCGAAAGGATTATCTGGGTATCATTAAAGAAATGCTCGGTTAAATTTTAGCTGTGGATTTTCGAGAAAAGATCCCAGATCACCACCCCCGCACTAACAGCGATATTGAGTGAATGTTTGGTTCCATACTGCGGGATCTCTACCACTGTATCACAGGCCGATACCACGTCCTGCTGTACGCCCTTTACTTCATTACCAAAGATCACCGCATAGGTCTCTCCGGCTTTTACTTCAAGTTCGTTAAGCAGTACCGCATCCTCTGCCTGTTCGATCGCGATAACTTTTACTCCTTCCTGCTGAAGTTCCTTCACCAGGTCCAGGGTGTTTTTCCGGTATTCCCAGTTTACACTCTCTGTTGCTCCCAATGCGGTTTTTTGAATATCCTTATGCGGAGGGGTGGCGGTTATTCCGCAGAGGTAGATCTTCCTTATCAAAAATGCATCGGAAGTTCGAAATACCGATCCAATATTGTTTAGGCTCCTAATATTATCCAGAATGATAACAATGGGCGACTTCTCCGCTCGCTTATACTGGTGGGGTGATAATCTGTTGAGTTCGCTATTCTTTAATTTACGGTGTTTCATAAGCTGAGGTCAAAGGTACTTTTTTTAAACTTTTTTGTTAATAAAACGGAATAAAAGGGGAGGGATAAATTTTTCAGGCCAAAGCGATTTATATATTTTTATAAGTTCAGCAGCAGATGTAAATATGGCGAAGAAAGTCACACCATTAATGGGTCAATACAACGGCATCAAGGCGAAATATCCCGATGCCTTGCTATTGTTTCGTGTGGGCGATTTTTACGAGACCTTTGGAGAAGATGCAGTAAAGGCTGCCGGGATATTGAATATCACGCTCACTGCCAGGAACAATGGTGGTGATATGACCGAACTGGCCGGATTTCCGCATCATTCGTTACATACCTATCTGCCAAAGTTAGTGATGGCCGGTTGCAGGGTTGCCATTTGTGATCAGTTGGAAGATCCAAAACAAACCAAGAAGATCGTGAAACGCGGGGTTACCGAGCTGGTTACTCCGGGGGTGGCATTTAATGATGATATCCTCCAAAGTAAATCTAATAATTTCCTGGCTGCAGTGTACTTCGGAAATACATCGATCGGAGTTTCTTTTCTGGACGTTTCCACTGGTGAATTTTTAACTTCTGAAGGGAATTCGGAGTATGTAGATAAGCTACTTCAGAATTTCAAACCTTCCGAAATACTTTTCAGCAAACAAAAACGACGTCAGTTCAGTGAAACTTTCGGAGATAACTTTCACACTTTTTATCTGGAAGACTGGGTTTTTCAGCAAGACTATGCCCGGGAGACACTTCAGAAACAATTTGGAACTGCCAGCCTGAAAGGGTTTGGAGTGGAGGACCTTGAAAGTGGAATTATCGCAGCCGGAGCCGCTTTGCATTACCTGGGTGAAACCCGTCATGATAAACTGGGGCATATTACCAAGATTAACCGAATTGCCGAAGATGCCTATGTTTGGATGGATAAGTTTACCATCCGTAACCTGGAGCTATATCATTCGCATCAGGAGAATGCAGTAACTCTGCTGGATGTCATCGATAAGACCATTTCTCCAATGGGAGGAAGGATGATAAAGCGTTGGCTCGCCTTGCCGTTGAAGGATCAGGAGAAGATCATGGAGCGGCATGAAGTGGTAAGCTTTTTAATAGATCATCCCGAAATTTTGGATAAATTTCAGATGTATACCAAGCGAATTGGGGATCTGGAACGGCTGGTTTCTAAAACCGCAACCGCGAAGATTAATCCGAGGGAAGTGATACAACTCAAGAACTCTCTGGAGGCTGTTGTCGCGGTCAAGGCCTTGGCATTTCATTCAGAAAACAATGCTTTAAAACTTATAGGGGAACAGCTGAATGATTGTCCGGCACTGCGTGAAAAAATTAAGGAGACCTTGTTCGAAGAGGCGCCCGTAAATATTTTAAAGGGAAATGTTATTGCGGCGGGAGTTTCTACCGAGCTTGACGAATTGCGGTCTATAGCCACTGGAGGAAAAGATTACCTGGATGCAATGTTAGAGAGGGAAGCAGCCAGAACGGGGATCGGTAGCCTTAAGATCGCGTCCAACAATGTGTTTGGTTATTATATTGAGGTAAGGAATACCCATAAGGACAAGGTGCCTGAAGATTGGATTAGGAAGCAAACCTTGGTAAGTGCAGAGCGCTACATTACAGAAGAGCTAAAGGAGTACGAGGCCAAGATCCTTGGGGCTGAAGAAAAGATCCTTTTACTGGAGCAGCAGTTATTTCAGAATTTACTGGATTGGATGCAACAATTCATTGGGACCGTGCAGCATACTGCGGGCCTTATCGCCAGGCTGGATTGTCTGTCTTCTTTTGCCACTCAGGCGAAATTGCACAACTATACCCGGCCGCTGCTGGACGAAAGTTACGATCTCGACATAAAAGATGGTCGGCATCCTGTGATCGAGCAGCAACTCCCTCCGGATTCGCCATTTATTGCTAACGATGTTTTCTTAGATCGGGATAACCAACAGATCATCATGATCACCGGGCCCAATATGAGTGGTAAATCGGCTATACTACGCCAAACTGCTCTTATCGTGTTGCTGGCACAGATGGGAAGTTTTGTTCCGGCCGCTGCTGTTCGGATGGGTTGTGTGGATAAGATATTTACCAGGGTAGGTGCCAGCGATAATATTTCGATGGGGGAGTCTACCTTTATGGTTGAAATGAATGAAACCGCCAGTATCCTTAATAATATTTCTGAAAGAAGCCTGGTGCTTCTGGATGAGATTGGGCGGGGGACGAGTACGTACGACGGTATATCGATAGCCTGGGCGATAAGTGAATATTTACATGAACATCCTTCCAGGGCAAAAACGCTATTCGCCACCCATTATCACGAATTAAATGAAATGACCGAAACCTTCGAGCGTATAAAGAATTATAATGTTTCGGTAAAAGAGTTGAAGGATAATGTATTGTTTCTTCGGAAGTTGGTGCCGGGAGGGTCGCATCATAGCTTCGGAATTCATGTGGCCAAAATGGCCGGTATGCCTCAACAGGTGCTACACCGGGCCAACCGAATGTTGAAAAGGCTGGAGAAATCGCATGCTTCGGAAGAACTAACGGATGAGATCCGTAAAGTTTCCAAAGAGGAAATGCAGTTAAGTTTCTTTAAGCTGGATGATCCGCTACTGGAAGAATTACGTGAAGAGATCCTGGATATTGATATAGATACACTCACTCCGGTGGAAGCCTTAATGAAACTCAATGAGATCAAGCGGATGTTACAACGGAATGCATCGATGCGGTCTAAGAAATAAATTTTTTGAAAAGGCTTTTGTTTTGTGTCAAAAGTTTTAAATTTGCCTCCGCTTAACTCGTTAAGTACGTTCTTATAATTCGCGAAAATAGCTCAGTTGGTAGAGCGCCACCTTGCCAAGGTGGAGGTCGCGGGTTCGAATCCCGTTTTTCGCTCAAGGAGCCGAATATTTTCGGCTTTTTAAGTCTGATGCAGAAGTGGTGGAATTGGTAGACACGTTGGACTTAAAATCCAATGGGCAGCAATGCCCGTGCGGGTTCAAGTCCCGCCTTCTGTACCAATACATAAAAACCGGATCGAAAGATTCGGTTTTTTTATTCCGAAACCTGAAGTAAGCTTGCTTACTGAATGGTTGAGGAATAAAAAAATTGATCCGCCATATGGCGGATTTGGTTTTAATGTTGACTTTGTAGAAGTTGGGACTCAGCGGAGCTAATTCCCGCTGGATTGGTCTTTAATGGTTGAGGAATAAAAAAAGTGATCCGCCATAAGGCGGATTTGGTTTTAATGTTGACTTTGTAGAAGTTGGGACTCAGCGGAGCTAATTCCCGCTGGTTAATATTACAGGTTATCGCTAAAGATATTATTGATCTCTTCGTCCACTTCCTCTTTTAGGTCAACACCTGGAGTTTCACGTTTCCCTATCCGATATGAAATATATATAAGAAAGAACAGTATAGGGAGGATAACCGGTAGCGAATACCAGAAATCGAACTCGTCAATATACTGGATCTTGTAATTGATCACTCCCGATAATTGGAAAAGAAACATGGTTAAAGGAATGAGTATAGCATATTTCCACCAGTTCCTGGAAGTTAGAAACCAGACAGTCGTTAATAAGATAAAAGTAAGTTTGGTAAAGAGGGCGTGCATATAAGATTGTACACTCCCAAAGCCACCAGATTTTATTGTTCCCAACCATGTATGCCATTCACTGGCTTCGGCCGGGGCATTCTTATAAAAGTAAAAAAGGAAGGGTGTTGCCACCAGCAATGCTGACAGCAACACCCCTTTTATGATGCGTCTTTTTTTATCCGTTTGGTGGAACTTCGTATTTGTCTTTGTCGATTTGTTGTTCATCTCCGGCGATCGATTCTGGGGTGCAGCTAGCAGTTAATACAAGTCCGAGTACAGCTAAAATAAACATTAATTTCTTCATAGGGATATATTTTAAAGGTTAATTACAAAGCAAACCTATGAAGAACATTCTAAAATTAACTATGGCATAATAATTAAGATAATGATACATTTGTAGGTTATATCCTACTTTTATCATCGATGAAAAGCAAATATAATCGATTAACTACCCAATTGCCTATTGGGAAGTAAAGTGCAAAGAACATCGCCATACCCAGGGCAAAGGTATGAGTTCCGAAACATTGCTCCAGGATGTTATCTGGATAGATGTAGGAAGTTCCTAAAGTGTATCCTCCAAACTCAAGAATAGCCATAGCTACCAGGCCGTAGGCGTATTGTGTAAAGAAAGTATAGCCCCTTAGAAGAATAGAGATGGGCACCATATATAATATATAGGTACTAATTACCTGCCACCAGAACGTAAATTTGGCGATCTCCAGCCATTGGCCCACATGATGCATCAATATCCCCCAAAAGAAGTAGACGATCACATAAATAAGGAGTCGTTTTCGTTCGACCGATTTAAGCTTCTCTACTATTTTATTCAATATCATAATATCAAATGTAGTGATATCATTCTATAGGCACAATTAGAATTTATCCTTATAATTTATAAGCGTAAATACGTATATAAACGATAAAAAATGTCGTTTGTCGACAAAGTATTTCTGTTAAAGTTAATTATTTTCAATGCATTTCATCGATAAAAATTAGCATAATATCGAAAATCATAGCATTTGAGCGATGAATTTTACTTGTGGTCGGAAATTTCGTTAAAATTTTAACATCATCCTGTTATCTTTGAACAACCTTGATTTCCCCAAATCATGGCTAACCATCAAATCAGATAAGACATATTTATTTTAATTATATACAGTACTAACTTATAGAGTATTGCCTATGGAAATTTTTACATGTAACTCAATCTATAGATTTTTAGGAACCAAGAGTAAATCTTTTTGGTTCCTAATAGTTTTCGGGCTTTTGTGCTCCAACCCAATTTTTGCACAGGATGACGATGGCGACGGAGTCCCGAACGCATCGGATATATGCCCGGGTGGTGATGATACAGCGGATGCCGATGGAGATTTAATTCCGGATCTATGTGATTCAGATGATGATAACGATGGAATACCTGATTATATGGACAACCCATGTCAATCGGCATTCACATTTAATCAAACTTCAGAAGGATGGTTCACTACTAATAATAATTCTGGAGTTCCCGACTCTAACCCGGCGAGCCATTCTAATGATGGTATTACCGGAAATGTAGGATGTCCAATAAATATTTATGGGCCTGCTAATATGAACATCGCCGGGACCAGTCCTACCGGATCCAATTATGTGGTTGACGGAGATCCTAGTGGAGGGCAGATGTGGCTTCGAAGTCCCAATTTTGGTGGATTGAATTTATCTAATTCCCTGGGTGGAGTCTTAAACTTTGACACTTATAACTATAGAGTAGGATATACCGGAGATCCTAATTGGTCCAACACATCAAGCCCTGCACTCTTTCAAATTGAGGGTACAGACGGTACTATAATTGAAGCATCAGCCTCGATCAACTATACCAATTGGGAAAACGGTATATGGAACACCTTCTCAATATCCATGGTTCCTGCGTCGTGGACGGTAATTTCCGGCACCGGGAATCTTAGTACTGTGATCGCTTCGATAGAAAATATTCGAATAAAAGCTGAATTTATTAACGGTGGAAATACTGGTAATTGTGCAGATGTGGAATATTATGCCCTGGATAACATAATATTTACAGGGCCTGGGGTATGTGATACAGATACTGACGGTGATGGTATCACCGACGATTTAGACCTGGATGCAGATAATGACGGAATTTATGATGTAGTTGAAGCAGGTCTTGGTGCATTCGATACTAATAATGATGGACTAATAGATTCAAATGATACTGGTTTTACAGATGCAAATAACGACGGTATCGATGACCGTATAGGTGTTTTCACTTTACCTGATTCCGACGGAGATGGTACACCCGATTTTCGAGATGCGGATAGTGATAATGACGGTTGTAGTGATTCAGATGAGGCTTATAATGACCTAAATGCCGATAGCGATAATAATGGATATTATGGAACCGGTAACCCGCCAGCCACAAATCCTAACGGAACTGTAGTTGCCGCAAGTTACACCCCGTCAAATGTTGGTAATTCTACTGTAGCTGGAGCGGATACAGACAGTGACGGAATCGCAGATTTTTGTGATGCAGACGATGACAATGATGGAAATCCAGACTCAACAGATCCCAATCCGTTAACCCCTACTGCGAACGATGATTCCGGATCGGCGGTGATAGGGATACCTTCAACATATCAAATTATTGGAAATGATGATTATTATGCTAATGGAGACCCCAATTCAACAGGGACGATTACCATTACCGATACTGGTGCAGGTACCGCGGGAGGAGCGATCAGCTTTGATCCTACGACAGGTGAATTAACCTATACTCCGCTTCCTACAGAAGGAGGATCATCAGTTACGGTTGTTTATGAAGTATGTAATGATATCGCACCCGCAGGTTCAGGTCCCGAAGATGTTTGTGCGCAAGCTACGGTTACGATCACTGTAATTGGAGATACGGACGGTGATGGTGTTACCGATGATGTAGATCCAGATCCGAACAATCCTTGTGATCCTACTCAGGCTCCCGGATATACCGGATACGACCCCACTAATCCGATCTGGCAGGCAGCCGATTGTGATGAAGATGGAGTAACAAATGGACAGGAATTCACAGATGGAACCGACCCATATGATCCATGTGACTATCTAACCGCTAGCCAGGTTATAGCAAATGTTGGACCTACATGGAACAATGCAGATTGTGATGGTGACGGTGTAACCAATGGTGACGAAATTATTGGAGGTACAGATCCTCAGGATCAATGTAGCTACAATCCATTACTTGTAACACTTCCGCCTTCCGCTGCGTGGCAACTAGCCGATTGTGATGGCGATGGTGTTGTAAACGGTCAAGAAGTTAATGACGGAACAGATCCTCTGGATCCATGCGATTATACAGATGGAAATCAAACCGTAGCTGTTTCCCCTGCTTGGAATGCCTTAGACTGTGATGGCGATGGCGTTACAAACGGCCAGGAAGTCACAGATGGCACCAACCCTCAGGACCCGTGTGATTACGATCCTGCTACTCAGAATACTGTGGTAACGGTAACTCCTGCCTGGGAGGCCCTGGATTGTGATGGCGATGGAGTGACCAACGGACAAGAACTTATAGATGGTACCGATCCTCAGGACGAATGTAGCCTGATGGCATCCAGCCAGAATACTACACCTACAGCTGCCTGGAATGCCGGCGACTGTGATGGTGATGGTGTAACCAACGGTGATGAGATCATCGATGGTACAGATCCTACAGATCCATGTGACTTTATGCTAAGCAGCCAGTCGTTACCAACGACACCTGCCTGGGAGGCATTGGATTGTGATGGCGATGGAGTGACCAACGGACAAGAGATCATTGATGGAACAGATCCATTGGATGAATGTGATCTTGTGTATACAAGTCAGACCGTTCCACCAAGTGCTGCTTGGGATGCCGGAGATTGTGATGGCGATGGAGTGACAAACGGTGATGAAGTGACCGATGGAACAGATCCTGTTGATCCTTGTGATTTTGTACTGGCAAATCAAACGCTGCCACCAAGCACTGCCTGGGAAGCCCTGGATTGTGACGGTGATGGTGTAACTAATGGAGACGAAATAATAGATGGAACCGACCCTCTTGATGAATGTGATCTTGTGTTCACTAGTCAGAGTGTTCCACCAAGTGCGGCTTGGATAGCTGGAGACTGTGATGGTGATGGTGTAACCAACGGTGATGAGGTCATCGATGGTACAGATCCAACCGATCCATGTGACTTTATGCAAAGCAGCCAGACCGTACCAACGACACCTGCCTGGGAGGCATTGGATTGTGATGGGGATGGAGTAACGAACGGACAAGAGATCATTGATGGAACAGACCCGCTTGATTTCTGTGATCTTGTTGTGGCTAATCAAACGGTACCTCCTACCCAGGCATGGATAGATGCCGATTGTGATGGCGATGGAGTTACCAACGGTGATGAAGTGATAGACGGTACCGATCCTGTTGATCCTTGTGATTTTGTATTAGCAAGTCAGACGCTACCTCCAACACAGGCTTGGTTAGATCTTGATTGTGATGGTGATGGAGTTACCAATGGAGATGAAGTAAATGACGGTACCGATCCACTGGATGAATGTGATCTGATATTTACCAGCCAAAGCGTTCCGCCGAGTGCCGCCTGGATAGCCGGTGATTGTGATGGAGATGGTGTGACGAACGGCGATGAAATTATAGATGGAACAGATCCGGTAGATCCATGTGACTTTATGCTTGAAAATGCAACTGTGCCACAAACCATGGCATGGGAAGCATTAGATTGTGATGGCGACGGGGTTACCAATGGAGACGAATTAATAGATGGAACAGATCCATTAGACGAATGTGATCTTATATATACAAGCCAAACAGTACCTCCAAGTGCTGCATGGGATGCAGGCGATTGTGATGGGGACGGAGTCACCAATGGTGATGAAGTAGCCGATGGAACAGATCCTGTTGATCCATGTGAGTTTGTACTGGCAAGTCAGACCCTTCCTCCAAGTCAGCAATGGCTGGATACAGATTGTGATGGGGATGGAGTAACTAATGGCGACGAGTTGAATGATGGAACAGATCCACTCGATCCTTGTGATCTGGATTGGATGAGCCAGACAGTAGATCCTAGTCCGCAATGGCTGGCTGCAGACTGTGATGGCGATGGTGTAACTAACGGACAAGAGGTGATTGATGGAACAGATCCGGTTGATCCGTGTGATTATGATCCATTAAGCCAGAATCTGGCAACTACCAGTATCGAATGGGATAATCTAGATTGTGACGGAGATGGAGTTACCAACCGCGATGAGGTAAATGATGGAACAGATCCTTTAGATCTATGTGATTTTGTTCTTGCAAGCCAGACTTTAGTTCCTAGCCAGGAGTGGCTGGATGCAGATTGTGATGATGATGGATTAAGCAATGGTGATGAGGTAACTATAGGAACCGATCCTCTTAATCCGGATACCGATGGTGACGGGGTGATAGACGGTGATGAAGTGAATGATGGAACCGATCCTCTGGACCTGTGTGACTTTATATATGCAAGTGTGACCTTCCCTCCAAGTGTGGAATGGATGGAGACAGATTGCGATGGTGACGGTGTATTAAACGGTCAGGAAGTTGTAGATGGAACAGACCCAACAGATCCATGCGATTTCAACGTGGAAAGTCAGGATCTTACTATTGTGACTCCCGAATGGCTGGAATTAGATTGTGATAATGACGGAATTGCTAATGGGGATGAGTTAGGAGATGATAATGACAACGGAATTGTTGACTATATCGAACCAAACAATGGCAACCCGAATTCTGAAGATAATCTAGATGTATTCGACATCATGACTCCTAATGGAGACGGATTAAATGATGTCTTCGTGATTAGAGGTATTCACAGATATCCAAATAATACGCTGGAGATATTTAATCGCTGGGGTGTTAAAGTATATGGAGTAGAAGGCTACGGTCAGGATGACAAATTCTTCCGAGGTATTTCGGAAGGAAGAGTTACCATCGATCAAGGTGAACGATTACCGGTTGGAACTTATTATTATGTTCTTACCTATGTGAACGACGCTGGACAGACCAAGCAGCTGGCAGGACCATTATACATAAACAGAAGATAAAATTAGAGATAAATGCCTGCCAGGTTGCAGCCTGGCAGGCCTAATATTAAACCTATGAAAAAATATTACGTAATAGTTTTAGTGCTACTTTGCCTAGGATTTTATACCGAGAATACCTTTGGGCAGCAGGATGCCCAGTATACCCAGTATATGTATAATCCGTTAAGTGTTAACCCGGCCTATGCAGGCTCTCGTGACGTACTTAGCATTGTGGGTTTATACAGAAGCCAATGGGTAGGCCTGGATGGAGCACCAACCACTTTAAACTTTTCCTTACATTCTCCCATAGGTAAGAAAGTTGGGATAGGTGTGAATGTAACTCGTGATGAGATATTCATATCAGATGAGACGTATATAGATATTGACTTCACTTATACGCTTACAACTTCAGAAAAAGGAAGACTGGCTCTAGGCCTGAAGGGAGGAGCTCATCTTCTCAATATCGACAGTAATAAGTTAAATACCGGGCCATTCAACAATGGAGATCCGGAAACGCAGATCAATATTGATAATAAGTTCTCACCACAAGTTGGTGCCGGGGCATATTATTACACCGACAAGTTCTACTTGGGTGCCAGTGTCCCTAATATCCTTGAGACCGAACATTTTGACGAATCCTCGAATACTAATAATTCTAGTGCAACCGCAGAGGAACGGGTTAACTTCTATCTGCTCACAGGATATGTTTTCGATGTTTCCGATGGGTTAAAATTCAAGCCGGCCTTATTGACCAAGATCGTTCAAGGTTCCCCCTTACAAGTGGATATGTCTGCCAATTTTCTTATTCAGGAGAAATTAACCTTGGGTGCGGCATACCGATGGAGTGCAGCGTTAAGTGCCCTGGTTGGATTTCAGGTAACAGATCAGGTAATGGTAGGATTTGCCTACGATAGAGAAACAACAGAGTTACAACAATACAACGATGGTTCTTATGAGGTCTTCTTGCGATTCGAATTATTTAAACGCGATGAAGGCATGAAAAATCCACGATTCTTCTAAAATTATAACTATGACTTTAAGATTAAAATATTTTTTACTGATAGTTACGGGTCTTGTACTAACGGCCAATGTTTCAGTTGCACAGGAAAAGAACGCATCGGCCAATTCGAAAGAAGCAAAAGGGGATGCGCATTACAATGATTACGCATTTATAGATGCTCGTGAGGCGTATATAAAAGCCGTAGAGAGTGGGTATAGATCTGTGAACGTGCTATCCCGCCTGGGAGATTCTTATTATTTCAACGGGGAGTATGAAGATGCCGCGAAATGGTACGGGGCTTTGTTCTCGTTTTCGGAAGAAATAGATTCTGAATACATTTATCGCTATGCACAATCGCTTAAAACATTAGGAAAATATGCTACGGCCGACAGGATAATGAATAAGTTAAACGAGGTAGCATCAACAGATGACCGGGGCGAACTATTTTCGGAAGAACGAAACTATTTAAAATTGATTGAGTTGCAATCGGGTCGCTTCAACGTGTTTACAGTTCCTTTCAATTCGGAGCTATCGGATTATGCACCAACTCTAAATGGTGGTGAGATCATATTTACTTCAAACAGAAAAACACGAACTGCCTCACAAAGGGTTCACGACTGGAACGATCAGCCATTTTCAGAATTATACAGTATTACAGTAAGTGAAGAAGGTGAGCCGAACCGGTTCCGGAGTAAGGTAAATTCAAGATTTCATGAATCTTCGGCTGTGTTTTCGAAGGATGGACAGACAATGTATTTCACTCGTAATAATTTCACTGATCGCAAGCGCGGTAGGGATGGTGCCGGTACTACACATCTTAAATTATATCGTTCCAAGAGAACCGAAAAAGGATGGGGCGAGGCCGAGGAAATACCGTTTAACAGTGATGAATTTTCGAACGCACACCCAGCATTAAGTAAGGATGGAAAGTATCTCATCTTTTCCAGTGACAGACCGGGTGGTGAGGGCCAATCTGATCTCTATAAAGTTTCCATCGAAGGAGATAGCTTCGGAGAGCCGGAAAGCCTTGGAGATGCTGTTAATACAGAAGGGCGTGAGACCTTTCCTTTCGTGGACTCCAATGGGGATCTGTATTTCGCATCAGACGGGCATGTAGGACTAGGAGGACTAGATATTTTTGTTTCTGAATTAAATTCAGAAGGAAATTATGAAAAAGGCTTTAACATAGGAGCCCCAATCAATAGTATGGCGGATGACTTTTCATTTGTGATCAACAGTACTACCGGATTGGGATATTTTGCATCCAACAGAAAAGGTGGACAAGGAGAGGATGATATCTATTCTTTCGAACAAACAGTACAACTAATAAAGAACTGTCGCCAGTCACTGAGTGGTGAAGTAAGAGATGAAGATACCGATGACCTAATAACAAATGCCAAGGTAGTTCTGCTTGACAACGATAACAATGTATTGGAAGAGACCCGAACTAATATAAATGGAGCTTTCTCATTCGATGTTATAGAATGCTCTACTGGATACGCCATACGAGCGTCCAAAGAGGATTTTTCCACTTCGGAAAAATCATTTGTGACAACGGGCGAATACGAAACTGCAGTGAAAAAGACCTTATACCTTGTTTCAGAAGAAGACAAGGAGATCCGTGATGCCAAAGTAGGTGAAGATCTGGGTGTATTGTTAAATCTAAACCCTATCTATTTCGACCTAAGTCAGTCTTATATTCGGCCGGACGCACAGATCGAGCTTCTAAAGGTGGTTGAAGCGATGAATAAATTTCCAAATCTAAAGATCGATGTTAGATCACATACCGATAGCCGTTCCAGTGACTCGTTTAATTTGAGGCTTTCGGAAGCCAGGGCGCAAGCAACCATAGATTATATTGTGGGAGCAGGAATAAGCCGTGACCGAATAAGTGGAAGAGGATATGGAGAGTCACAGTTGTTAAACCGATGCGCTAACGGAGTTGCATGTAGTGAAAGCGAACATCAACTCAATAGGCGCTCAGAATTCATTATAGTTCAGAAATAAGAACAATATGCAATAAAAAAGCCCGGTATAACCGGGCTTTTTTATTTTTTAATTGTTGAGATCGATAGTTATCTACCGTTAACTCAGCTTAATTTGACAAAGAGTCTACAGCTTCTTCTATAGCGTCACCGGCTTCTTCCATAGCGTCTTCGGTTTCTTCCATAGCGTCTTCTACTGCTTCTTCAGCGTCTTCCATTACGTTTTCAACCGCGTCTCCTGCTTCTTCAGCATTCTTTTCGGTTTCTCTACATGAGTAAACAGCAAACACCATAGCTAATGCTGCAAGGGATACAAATAATTTCTTCATAGTTGATAAGATTAGTGATTAATACGATTCAAAAGTAATTATTTTTTTGAATAGATCAGCTCTTAAATTTAACATTTCGTCGAAACTGCGCCTCTGAATCTCAATTATTTAGCGGATTTCAGCGAGCATGGAATTATTCCTTAAATTATTTGGAATAATTCCAATTTATTGTATCTTCGGAATATGGAAAAAAATGTACCTACCGAGGCCTTACGTTTTAAAAAGGTTAGAGAAGAGCAAAATCATACCCAGCAGTCCTTTGCCGAACTTTTAGGTATTGGAGCGACGACCGCTGATATCGAACGCGGAAAAACGAAGATATCCGGCAAGGCAGTAATGGAGCTATTGCGTTTGTTTGGCATCAACCCGTTGTGGTTGTACGGGAGGAGTTTCAGCCAGTATGTGGATATTAGCGGTGGCGATGTGAGTCCGAAGGTGATCACCCTCGATCCCGATGAAAAGGATACTATCTTGCTCGTTAACCAAAAGGCGGCGGCAGGTTACCCGCATAATATTCAGGATGTAGAGTGGTATGAAACCCTGCCATCATTCTCAATACCTTTACCCGAATACCGAAACGCCACATACCGTGGTTTCCAGGTGGAAGGAGATAGTATGTTGCCAAATATCCGTCCCAATGAATGGGTGCTGGGGAAAGCGGTCTCCAGTATTACCGAGGCGAGTGACAGCCGAATATACATTGTAGTATTGCATGATTCTGTATTAGTTAAGAAACTTCAGAAGATACCTAATACTCCCGATAGAGTTAGGCTTGTTTCACTTAATCCGGAGTATTTGCCAATAGATGTTGAGGTGAAGGATATTCAGGAATTATGGATGGTGAACAGTAAACTTACTTTTGGAATAGATGAACCTTCAGAAAGTACTTTATTAAGGCAGTTACAGGCATCCATGGAGGAATTGAAAGGTCAATTGAAAGGCCTTAACACATAAAAAAAGCCTCCATTGGAGGCTCTTAATTAATTGATTAACCTGGATTAGGAGTTATCGTCGTCGTTATCAACCTTGATCTTGGTTTCCCCTTCTTCGGTTTTGATCTTAACTTCCTTTTCCTCGGTTTCCATTTTTATTTTTTTCTCATCGCCATCAGTCTTTACCTCAACTTCGGCTCCCTCTTCTCTCATTTCCTCAATGAGTTCTTCGGTTTCGGAAGTTTCTTTTGTGTCCCTGCAGGACGTAAAGGCTGTGGCAAACAACAATGCTGTAATAACTAATAGTGCTAATTTTCTCATGACGTTAATTAATGGTTACGGTAAAATATAACGTCAATTTTAGGATTTATGTGGTAAAATTGTAATAATTATTTCGAAATAAGATGTTAAAATAATTCCTAACCTGATAATGGATTTTAAAATACTCTATGAGTTTCTAGAAAACTTACAACAAAATAATTCCAAAGAATGGATGGATGCGAATAGAAGGGAATACTACCATGTAAGGGACGCATATATCGCCTGGCTAGATGAAATGAACGAGATATTTGCCTCTATTGATGATGATTATTTCGATACACCGGGACGTAAAGCGATAAATCGTATAAATAACAATCTTATGTTTCATCCAAACCGCCCCGTATATAAGGATCACTTTGGGGCCGGCCTAGATCAGCGTAGTAAACAGGGAGATTTTTATATAGAATTGGGAGTAAATCAATCTTTTGTGGGAGGAGGTTATTGGCACCCTTCTTCGGGGATACTGCGAAGTATCCGAGAGGCGATAGATTACAACGGAGAAGAATTTAAAAAGATCATAAACAAAAAGAGTTTTAAAGATATTTTTGGAGAAATGGTGGATGATAATCCGTTAAAAACAGCTCCCAAGGGTTATACAACAGATCATCCGCATATCGACTTGCTGAGAAGAAGATCGTTCGCTGTGGTTCATTATGTAGACAGAAAGGAAGTGATAGCAGCCAGTTTTAAACAGCAATTGATCGAAATCTATCGGGAAATGTTACCCTTCAGAAGATATTTAAATCAAGCCGTTACTGTGAAGTGAAGCAATATATTCCATGATCACCCGAGTGGCGCCTGTGTTACTATTCACGAAGTGGCCGGCGATCATTCCAGTTTTTTCTCTAAAATTCTTGTCTTCAACCAGTCGCGACATGATCTCGAAGACTTCTTCCTGATTACTTACCGAAAATAAAGCTGCAAGTGATTGCAGGCGCTTTGCTTCAGGAAATTTTTCGAAATTCTTACCTATTACAACAGGGATACCAAAAGTGGCTGGTTCCAGGATGTTATGAAGTCCCGAATTTCCCATAGCCCCGCCAACGTAGGCAATATCTGCATAATGATAGACTTTGGTGAGTAGGCCGATATTATCAATAATTAGTACGGATGTAGCGTTAAGATCTGCCGAATCTTTTTCAGAATATAGAACAGATGTGCCCGTAATTTTTTTTCTGAAGACATCAATTTTACCAGCTTCGATGGTATGAGGCGCCACGATGAACTTTACATGTGTTGAGGCTGCATTTATATACGGAATTAATATCGCCTCATCTTCGGGCCAGGTGCTGCCGCAAACTACACATATAGAATTTCCCTTAAACTCTTCTATAAAGGGAAGGGAGTTGTCCTGTTCGATTTGAGCCGATACACGGTCGAAACGGGTATCTCCACTAATGTTAACATGGTCTATTCCAATACTTTTTAGGAGCATTTCAGAATTCTTATTCTGCACAAAAAAATGATCTATCGTGCGTAATGCCTTCCTCATAAAAACACCATAGGGTCTAAAAAATGACTGACTTTTACGAAATAATCCAGACACTATAATGGCAGGTGTCCCAGAGCTTTCCAGTTCGAACAGATAATTGGGCCAAAACTCGTATTTCACAAAGATCGCCAGCGATGGATGAACCACGGACACAAAACGCCTGGCATTTTCTCGAGTGTCCAGGGGTAAATAAGTAATTAGATCGGCCACCGGACTGTGTTTTTTAATCTCATATCCGGATGGAGAAAAAAAGGTAAGTACGAGTTTATATTTAGGGTAATTGGTTTTAATAGCCTGCATTATAGGCAAGCCCTGTTCAAATTCTCCCAGTGATGCGCAATGGAACCAGATGGTCTTATCTTCGGGCTTAATACGTTGCGCGATCGTATCCAATACCTTTTTCCTGCCTTTTACAAATAGCCGCATCTTTTTGTTGAAAAGCCCGGAAACCCACAGAAAAAAAACGCTTATATGGGTAAGAAACGAATATAGTGTTCGCATAGATGGCTAATTTACCAAAATTCAATTTGAAGCCTTCAATTTAAACCAATAAGATCTGTAGAAGACTAGGTATACACCAAAATACCGCAAAGGCATTTTAAAACAACGAAAACATTTTCGTAAGTTTGACAACAAAATTTTCACAGCCGCAATGCGAAAAATACAAATGGTAGACCTAAAGGGTCAATATGAAAAGATCAAGGATCGAGTGGACAAATCGTTGCTTGAAGTAGTAGAATCTACTGCCTTTATAAACGGCCCGGAGGTACATCAGTTTCAGAAGGAATTAGAAGACTATCTCGGTGTAAAACATGTTATTCCGTGTGCCAATGGAACCGACGCCCTACAAATAGCCATGATGGGATTGGGGTTAAAGCCCGGAGACGAGGTAATAACCGCCGATTTTACCTTCGCAGCTACTGTAGAAGTAATCGCTTTACTGGGACTTACCCCGGTGCTCGTAGATGTGGATCCCATAGATTTCAATATCGATGTGGATGAAATAAGAAAGGCTATTACGCCAAAAACAAAAGCCATAGTCCCGGTGCATTTGTTCGGGCTCTCGGCAAAAATGGATGAGATCATGACCCTGGCGAAAGAACACAACCTATATGTGATCGAAGATAACGCTCAGGGTATTGGGGCTACTTATACTTCTGGTGATGGGAGCAAGACAAAAACAGGGGCGATTGGCCATGTGGCTTCTACTTCGTTCTTTCCGTCTAAGAATTTAGGATGCTATGGTGATGGTGGCGCGATCTTCACCAACGATGACGACCTGGCCCATACCATACGAGGGATTGTAAATCACGGAATGTATGTTAGGTACCATCATGATGTGGTAGGTGTTAATTCCAGGTTAGATTCCATGCAAGCGGCAGTTTTGCGAGCTAAATTGCCTCATTTGGATGATTATAACAACAGTAGGCGTGATGCTGCAAGAAAGTACACTTCAGCCTTTCGGGGAATTGAGAATATCGTTACTCCCACAGGTTATTGTGATGCAGGTAATAGTATATGTGATACCTGCGATTGTCATGTCTTTCATCAATACACCCTAAGGGTATTAAATGTAGATAGGGATGCTCTGGTACAGCACCTGAACGAACAAGGTATTCCATGCGGAGTCTATTACCCAATCCCACTACACCTCCAGAAAGCATACGCCGATGAAAGATATAATGAAGCCAATTTCAAGGTAACCAATCAATTGGTAAAAGAGGTAGTTTCTTTACCCATGCATACCGAACTGGATGATGAACAAATCGATTTCATTACGAAAACTGTTATAAACTTCGTAAAAAATAATGCGTAGAATTCTAGTTACCGGTGGTCTTGGCTATATTGGTTCACACACAGTTGTAGAGCTACAACAGGCCGGGTTCAAGGTTGTTATAATAGATAATTTATCGAATGCATCTGTCGATGTTCTGGATGGGATCTTTGCTATTACCGGAGTTCGTCCGGATTTTGAAAAGTTAGATCTTCGCGAGAAAGCTACGGTTCATGCTTTCTTTGACGATTACGATGATATTTCGGGAATCATACATTTCGCCGCAAGTAAGGCCGTTGGCGAGAGTGTTGAAAATCCCCTTTTATACTATGAGAATAACGTGGGGTCCCTTGTTTACCTACTTCAGGAATGTAAGGATAGGGATATCAATAGTTTTATCTTTAGTTCTTCCTGTACTGTTTATGGGCAACCGGATGTATTACCAATAAAAGAGGATGCCCCTGTAAAAGCGGCGATGTCCCCGTATGGGAACACCAAACAAATTAGTGAAGAGATCATATTAGATCTGTGCAAGGTTTCGTCTGTAAGGTCGATCTCATTGAGATATTTTAATCCTATTGGTGCTCACGAATCGGCAGACATAGGAGAGTTACCCATTGGAGTACCACAAAACCTGGTGCCATATATAACACAGACAGCGGCTGGAGTAAGAAAGCAATTATCAGTCTTTGGAAATGACTATCCTACGGCAGACGGGAGTTGTATAAGGGACTATATCCATATTGTAGACCTTGCCAAGGCTCATGTGCTTGCATTGCAAAGGCTACTTTCAGGAGAAAATACCGATGTATTCGAAATATTCAACATTGGTACCGGGAAAGGAACATCGGTTTTGGAAGTGATCAGGGCTTTCGAAAAAACCACTGGTATTTCTCTAAACTATAAAGTGGTTGATCGTCGTCCAGGGGACGTAATTGCCGTATTCGCCGATACTTCCAAGGCTAATACGGTACTGGGCTGGAAAGCCGAACGGACCATAGAGGATGCCCTTGCGTCTGCATGGGAATGGGAAAAGAGAGTGAGACAGTTAACTAGCTGATTTCCGCCTTCGAAGTCTCCACCGAACGATCTATCTTTCGCATTAATCCCTGCAATACGTTTCCGGGGCCAACCTCAATAAAGGTGGTAGCTCCATCCTTTATCATTTGCTGCATACTCTGGGTCCATTTTACCGGTGCCGTTAATTGAGATATTAAATTCTTTTTTATTTCTGATGGGTCTGTAACTGCCGTAGTACTCACATTCTGGTAAACCGGACAGGCAGGTGTACTAAATTGTGTGGCCTCGATTGCAGCCGCCAGTTCTTCCCTGGCAGGTTGCATAAGCGGGCTATGGAACGCACCACCTACAGGTAATAAAAGTGCGCGTTTTGCCCCTGCTTCCGAAAGTGATTCGCAGGCTTTTTTCACAGCTTCGATCTCTCCACTGATCACTAGCTGCCCCGGACAATTATAATTGGCTGCTACTACAACACCAGTGGTTTCTTCACATATTCTTTCTACAACGTTATCTTCCAATCCCAAGACTGCAGCCATGGTTGATGGTTGCATTTCACATGCTTTTTGCATGGCTAGCGCACGCTTACTCACCAAGGAAAGTCCATCATTAAATGCCATCGATTTGTTAGCCACCAGTGCCGAAAATTCTCCCAACGAATGACCAGCGACCATGTCTGGTTTAAATTGATCACCCATTACTTCAGCGAGAATTGTTGAATGTAAAAAGATAGCGGGTTGGGTAACCTTGGTTTCTTTTAATTCGTCTGCGGTGCCTTCAAACATGATCTTAGTGATCTCGAAACCTAAGATCTCATTTGCTTGCTCAAAGAGTTCTTTAGCTCTATGTGATTTCTCATAAAGATCGAGTCCCATTCCTGAAAATTGCGCCCCCTGACCGGGAAATAAATATGCCTTCATATGTAGTTGTTCGTTGTGGCTACAAAAATAATCTTTTATTTAAGAATAACGAGAAATGATCGTCTCTACCCTGGCGAGATAACCACCTCCAAAGATGTTGAGGTGAACCAGTAAATAATAGAGCTGCCACAGGGCGATCCGCTCTTCCCAATCTGGCAACAATGGAAATTCTTCCTGGTACACCTTGAAAACCTCGGCGGGAAAACCTCCAAACAATTGCATCATGGCCAGATCCATTTCCCTGTGCGAGTAGGATACCGATGGATCTATAAGGACGGGAGCACCTGTGTTATCAATCAGGTAATTACCACTCCACAGGTCGCCATGGATAAGAGCCGGTGCTTCCTGTGGGATTTGATGGGTTATGTTTTTGAAGAAATTAGTGAGGTCCTTTTCCAGGTATCCCTGTCTTCGGGCAAGCTCGATCTGGGGCCTTAGCCTGTTTTCGATGTAGAATTGGGAAGCGAGGTTATAAAAGCTGTTCGCTTGAAACAAACTCCCTATGTAGTTGTTGTGCTTCCAGCCATACAGATCGGCACTGTTTAGATGCAATCTGGCCAGTTGACTACCAAATTCATCCCAGAATTTATTTTTTTTCGCACCCGCTTCTATATATTCCAGTAAAAGATAGGCATGATCCTCTGCTAAACCATATCCAATGATTTTTGGTATTCTGAATGTCCCAGTGGAGGCGAGTAGTTCGAGGCCGGCTTTCTCGGTATCGAACATACTTGGGTATTTATCGTTCGAATTTAATTTTACCACAAGATCACCATTATTGGTCTGAAGAAGGAAGACGTCATTTATGTCACCTCCGGCCATGGGTTGGAAACTCTGTAAATTGAACGAATTGAGTGCGGCGATAGAGTGGAGTATGGATTCCATTATCTAGATAGGCCTTCGGACCCAGGTCTCGTAAGTAAAGGCGTGGTCGTGGCGTTCGTCTACAGGATGGTAGTGTTCCTCTACGAGTTCCCAATCGCTTTCCGGGATCTCAGGAAAATAGGTGTCGGCATCGAAGGTGCCATGAACCCTGGTTAACTCGATCTTTTGGGCAACGTCCAGCCCCTGCGTATAGATCTCACCTCCACCAATTATAAAAGGTTGATTGTCTGTTTTAGATAATTCCAGTGCTTTTTCCATAGAGTGCACCACCGTGATGCCATCTGCACTGTAGTCCTTGTTACGGGTTATTACAATATGGGTTCTGTTAGGAAGAGGGCTGGGAAACGATTCGAAAGTTTTTCGGCCCATAATAATATAATGGCCAGAGGTAAGTTGTTTAAATCTTCTGAAGTCGTCGGGCAAATGCCAGACCAGTTGGTTGTTCAAGCCGAGTTCGTTATTTTCCCCGGCTGCGGCAATCATGGTAATCATTCGTTTTCCGGCGGTAAAGGATTCAGATTTTCGTTTTTTTTTAAGGCTTGCTGCTGTTTAAGTAAATCGCCGTCGATTTCTTTCTGCAATTCGGCAATTCGTTCACTTTGCTTCGCTTTCAATCGTTCCAATTGTCTATCCTCCCATTCTTTCCCCATAAACTTATTCATCATAAAAACATTGAAAAGATGAATCAGGAACAGGAATGCCCAAATTAAGATGGCCCATATAAACCAGTCTTTTATAAAAAATTCATCACCAATGCCTAGTACTGGGTTAATAATGATCAACAGTACCGAACCCGCCAGAAAGATGATAAAATGTTGCATCAACCTCTTTTTTTGTACGATGCGTTTTCTGGCATATTCGTATTGCAGTCGTTGTTCGTGATCTAATCCTTCGGTTTTTTTGTTTTTTGAAAACATGCTGACTACTTTTAGGCTATTGTAAAAATATTGAAAATTCACGGTTTAACGGCCCCGCTCCATGGAAGATTTTAAAAAAGAATTTCCGCTTACTCAACATTATACTTATCTCAATACAGCTAGCTGTGGCTTGTTGTCCCGGTCGCTGGTATCGTGGAGACAGGAGCACGATAAAAATTTGATGGAGGGGGGTTCTATTTTCAGGGATACACATAAACAGCATATACGAGAGATCAGATCTGGTTTATCACGATTTTTTTCTACTTCGGAAGAGACTATAGCTCTGGTTCCTAATTTTTCAACTGGGATGAACGCTCTTCTGGACGGCTTAGCTGAAGAAAGTAAAATATTATTGCTGGAAGGCGACTATCCTTCGATCAACTGGCCTGCCGAGTTTCGAAAATTCGAATTATGTTACGCCAGGATCGATGCTAACCTGGAGCAGAATATTGAGGAAGCTATAGTGGCGCATAACCCGGATGTTTTTGCATTTAGTATGGTGCAATATATAAGTGGGATCATGATGGATCCTAATTTTTTAAACCGAATCAAGGCCTATCATCCTAATCTCCTACTTATTGCTGATGGTACTCAATTCCTTGGAACCACCAACTTTAGTTTTTCTGAAAGTCCGCTGGATATAATAGGTGCAAGTTCCTACAAATGGTTATTGGCTGGCTATGGTAACGGACTTTTTATGATCAAACCAGAGGCTCAACATAGGTTTTCACTTAGAACGATCGGGTTTAATTCGGCCGATGCCAGCTTCGGTCAAAAAGATGAGATCAGCTTTGTGGGCAGGATGGAGCCTGGACATCTGGATACACTCAATTTTGGTAGCCTGGGAGAATCGGTCACTTTCCTTGAAAAGCTTGGGATGGACAAGGTAGAAGAACACCTAAAGGACCTAATTCATACGGCAAAATCCGAATTTGTTAAGAGGGATCTACTCGATGAAGCCGTAGTGAATAGAGCAACGCATTCTACTATTTTCAATATAAAAGGGGATAAAGAATTGTTCGAAAGATTTAAAGCCGAAAAAGTGATCTGCTCGCTCAGAGGGAAAGGTATTAGGGTGAGTTTTCATATCTACAATACCAAAGAAGACCTATACAAACTACTAGAGGTCATAGATTCATATTAACCTAGCTTATATAGTGCTTATGCAAGGTATTTCGATGATCTAAATGGATGTAATTAACCAGTTAATAACACTGGCACGAAACAGGGCATTTTATTATCATATTCTGCAGAATACAAAATCTTTATAATATTTCTTCGAGTCTGAAAACGAGGTTACTATCGCAAGACCCGCTTCTTCCGCCAGCCATCGAACCACTTTATCATTGTATTTCTGTGATATCTCTGTATGAATGGTCTCCCAGGGATCGAAATGCACTGTTAGATCTAAGGCTTCGATATTAACCACCATTTTTTCGGTTGCAACCAAATAACTCTTGGCGGTTCCCGTCTCCGGATCGTAAACCTCCCAGTGTTTAAATTTTCCGGTGTCGAAATTCGCATTCATTTCAGAATTGATCCTGTGTAATAGGTTCTTATTGAATTCTGCTGTAACCCCCTTAGGATCATTATAAGCGTTAAGTATTGTTTGAGGGTCTTTTTTCTGATCGAATCCCATAAAGACAAGATCTCCGGCATTCATGGTTTCTTTTAGGCGTGAGAGAAAATCTATGGCTCTCGGATGGAGTAAATTTCCAATATTGGAACCAAGTAGCATGATCACCTTTTTACGGGAATTAAATTGTTTAAGACGCTCCAGAACCTCGAAATATTCACCAATTTCGGCGTCTACTCTAACTTTGGGAAGTTCATGTTGTAAATCGGTGGTCAACAGATCGATGGCATTCTCGCTAATGTCTATCGGTTTATAAACAAAATCAAAGTTATTTTCGGAAAGGTAGGACAAAAGAACCTTGGTTTTCTTACCATCGCCGGCTCCCAGCTCAATAAGGTCTATACCCTTGCCATTTCCGCGGAATAATTCAGAAATCGCTTCTGTGTGAAAACTGAGGATCTCAAACTCACTCTCGGTAAGATAATATTCGTCCAGTGCCATGATGTCCCGGAAAAGTTTATCTCCCCGTTTGTCGTATATATATTTTGAAAATAAATATTTTGGGTTGGCGGTAAGGCCATTAAATACATCCTTTTTAAAGGTAGTGTCGAGAATAGTTTCGGTAATAGTACTCATAAGCTTATCGCATTTATCTGGCCAACCGGATCCCGGTAAATTGCCATCGCAGGTTTGTTTGAAAAAAATTTCTGTAGGTAGGTCGGGTGTGATTTACGGGAGTGGCAACAGAGCCGCCTCGTAGAACTTTTTGATTCACCATAAACTTACCATTGTATTCGCCAATTGCGCCGGGCGGTTTTTCATAGCCGGGATATGGCAAATAAGCACTTTCGGTCCATTCCCATCGATCTCCCCAAGGAAAATGTTGCTGTGCAGCTTCCCATTCAAATTCGGTAGGTAAGCGACAGCCTTTCCATTGGGCGTAAGCAAAAGCCTCAAAATAGGAGATATGACTTAGAGGGGATTCCATCTCTAATTCCCGAAGGCCTGCCAGGGTGTACTGCTGCCAATTACCATCTATATTATGCCAGTACATAGGTTGGGTGATCTTTTGCTGTTGCACCCAATCCCATCCTTCGGCATGCCACAGATCGAATTTCGAATATCCACCATCTTCGATAAAGGCCAGGAATTCCTGGTTAGTGACCAACTTATTCGAAATTTCATAATCGTGAAGGTAGACCTTGTGTCGGCCCAGTTCATTGTCGTAGCAAAAATCGGAGGATGCATGTCCTATCTCGTAGATCCCTTCATGTACCGGAATCCATTGTTGCACTTCGTTTTGAACAGGATTTTCCCGGAATTTATCGTTGTATACAGGAAGTATTGGATTGTTACCCAGTATGTATTTAATATCGGTAAGGAGTAGTTCCTGATGTTGTTTTTCGTGGTGAATACCTATCTCAAGAAGTGAAAGGATCTGTTCGGTAATATCTTCTGAAGAAATAAATTCTTTCATTTCGTTGGTTACGTAATGGCGATAGTCGTAGACCTTGGTTACGCCCGGACGAGATAAGTTACCCCGATCGCTTCTAACCACTCGTTTTCCAACCGTTTCATAGTAACTGTTGAATACGAAGGCAAAATCTTCATGAAAGAGTTTATAGCCAGGTTTGTATGGTTTCAGTATAAATTCTTCAAAAAACCAGGTTGTATGTCCCAGATGCCATTTAGGCGGAGATACATCAATCACCGGCTGAACAACATAATCTTCGATCTCCAGAGGTTTACAAAGTGATTCGGTATGTGAACGAGTCTCTAAAAAGAAAGAAACCAGGTTTTTGGTATGGATCATAAAAAAAGAGTCGGAATTTATCTCCGACCCTTAAAGATACCAAACATTTTTTTCGAATTTTCTTTATGCTTTGTTAAACCTTATTGCTGCTAATTCCCGGATTTCTTGCGTTTTAGCCGACGTTCTGCTTTGGCCGAAGGTTCCACTTCAAATATTATGGGGAGTGCATATAGCACTCCTACTTCTTGTCCACGTTGTTTTCCCGGCCTCATTTGGGGGAGAAGAGACACTACACGTATGGCTTCTGCTTCCAGCATCTCATGGTCTGCTCTGGAACGAATATCCACCACATTTCCTGTTTTATCTATCTTAAATTGTACTGCGATCCTGTATTTTCTCGGCTTGAGATCAAGGGATTTTACCAGTTTCATGTCGAAATTTTCACTCACTACTCGGGCTATGTTTTCCGACATGCATTTTTTCAGAATCATATTGTCTGAACCTTCACAGCCCGGATATACAGGAACATTTTCAATTGTAGCGAATGGAACATCGGCTTCCTTAGTAATAGAAGAAGCATCACTTTCGTTCTGGGCGAACATATTCATACCCATTAAAAGAGTACAAACAAGAAAGATATTTTTAAACATTTTACTTACCTGTTTTAAAGGTAATTGGCACAGTGTATTCTATAGCCCGGGGTTTACCGGCTAACATCCCCGGTTTGGCCATTTTTGGAATGGACATGATGTTGCGCTTGGCTTCTGCCTGTAATCCCTCGTTTCCTCCTGTGATGTTCTTGATCTCGATAAGGCCTTCGGTATTCACAATAAAGGTTACTACCACACGCCCCTGTATGTTCTTTTTATACTCTTCGGCAGGATATTTAAAGTTTTTGGCAATATGGGTGGCAAGTTGAGTATTGAAGCAGTTATCTCTTTTAGTGGCACTATCATTTTCACATCCGGGCCAAACTGGAGCTACTTCCCGCATGGTTATCTTGTTCTTTTCAATTGTTCCCCATTCCTGGGCATAACCGCCAACAGTGGTGATAAGGAAAAGCAGTACTATAAGATTTTTCATAAATAGGTTTATTTACACGGCAACCACACCTTTTATATGTGGGTGGGGGTCGTAGTTTACAAGTTTAAAATCATCAAATTTAAAGCCAAAGATATCTTTTACATCCGGATTGAGCAACATTTTCGGTAACGGGCGTGGATCCCGGGACAACTGAAGCTCCAATTGCTCCATGTGATTACTATAGATGTGGGCATCGCCAAAGGTATGAATGAAATCTCCGGCTTCATAACCACAAACCTGTGCCATCATCATGGTAAACAAAGCGTAGGATGCGATATTAAAGGGTACTCCTAAGAAAACATCGGCGCTTCGTTGATAGAGTTGGCAAGAGAGTTTTCCATCGGCTACGTAGAACTGAAAGAAGGCGTGACAAGGAGGGAGGGCCGCTTTACCGTTAGCCACGTTTTCGGCAAAAGGTTTTGAGGTGTCGGGTAGTACAGATGGATTCCAGGCGCTAACCAGCATTCTCCTGCTATCGGGATTGGTCTTTAAAGTTTCGATCACCTCAGAGATCTGGTCGATCTCCTCACTATTCCAATTTCTCCATTGGTGGCCGTAAACAGGTCCCAGGTTGCCTTCTTCGTCTGCCCATTCGTTCCAGATCCGAACACCATTCTCCTGCAGGTATTTTATATTCGTATCCCCATTCAGGAACCAGAGTAATTCGTAGATGATCGACTTCAGGTGAAGCTTTTTGGTAGTGACCATTGGAAAACCTTCACTGAGATCGAAACGCATCTGGTAGCCAAACACACTTTTGGTGCCCGTACCGGTACGATCGCTCTTTTCTGCTCCGTATTCTAAAATATGTTTAACGAGGTCGTGATATTGTTTCATGCCGATCTTTTTTCAGGAAATAAAAATATAAAACAGGCTGTTTTTAAAGAACAGCAAATCAGTTCTTTTATTACAAGTTATCAACGGTTTTTATTCCGAAAGTCTACCCGATCAACATTCCGGCAATTGTTGCCGTGAGCAAGGCAGCGACAGTACCCCCTATTAAGGCTTTGATCCCGAAAGCGGCCAATGTCTTTCGCTGGGATGGTGCCAGCACCCCAATTCCACCAATCTGTATCCCGATGGATGCGAAATTCGCGAAACCACAAAGGGCATAGGTTGCAATCACGATAGATCGATAATTTGTGATCGCACCGTTATTCTTTAGGTCACTTAATGAAGCGTAAGCATAGAATTCGTTTAAAATGGTTTTTTCTCCCAGGAGTTGTCCCACCACAACGATATCTTCGGCGGGGACCCCGATGATCCATGCAACAGGAGCAAAAAGGTTACCCAGTATATATTGCATGGAAAGTTCGGTATACCTGCCATCTGTAACGCTGGCGATCTTATCGTTCAACCCGGTTGGGCCACCCACCAGATCCGAGGAGATCCAGTTTAAAACTGCCATAAGCGAAGTAAAAACCAATAACATGGCACCCACATTCACCGCAAGTTTCACTCCATCGGTCGTACCTTTCGAAATGGCATCCAGTACGTTAGAGCCTATTTTATCGCGGGCAATACTAAGTTTAGTGTTCACCGTTTCAACTTCGGGGTACAACATCTTGGCAATAACAATAGCCGCTGGTGCAGACATGATCGAGGCGGTTAACAAATGCTTTGCAAAGATCACGCGTTCGGCGTCACTATCGCCTCCTAAAAAAGCTATAAAAGCAGCCAGCACGCCCCCGGCTATGGTTGCCATACCACCCACCATCAGGCAAAGCATTTCACTTTTGGTCATTTTCTCCAGGTAAGGTTTTACTACCAGCGGTGCTTCGGTTTGTCCGATAAAGATGTTGGCGGCCGCCGCTAAACTTTCAGCTCCTGATAATCTCATGGTCTTACTCATTACCCAGGCAAAGGCATATACGATCTTTTGCAAGATTCCGAGGTAATATAACAGAGAGGTAAAAGCGGAAAAGAAAACAATGGTAGGTAGCACCTTAAAGGCAAAAATATATCCAATCGTGAAGGATTCTTTTATTACGTTGCCATCTGCATCGAACCGAACTTGAAATATTTCGGCCAGATCCGGCCATGCGCCAAAGACAAAATTTGCGCCAATATCTGCCAGAGAAAGGAATGCTACAACCTTTTCTGAAAACCATTCGAAGATAGTAGCTACAAACGGAACTTTCAGCACTAATACTGCAAAGATCAGCTGTAGGGCGAGTCCCGAAAAAACAAGGCGCCAGCTAATTTGTCGACGATTGCTGCTTAGAAGATAACAAATAAGAAGCAGAAAGATCATTCCTATGGCTCCGCGAATAACGCTATTCAGGGTAACGCCTAGTCCCTTTGTAGGGTCGACTGCCAGCGTTTGTTGTTGATCTGTGGAGGTAACCACAGGGGGAGTATCAACTGTAGAATGGAATTTATACATAACCTGATTCTCTTTGAAAACCAGGGTACTATCTGTGTGTTCGGTTATTCGGTATCTTCTTAGAGTGTCGTTGGGTTGCACGTAGAAGAACAGCAGTAAATTATTCTGAATTATATAATCTCCGGAGGCCTTTAGGTTGTTCTTAGCAGCGAGTTCATAGTTGAAGGTTCCATCCGAAAGGGTTAAAAAATCGATGTCGGGATCGACAGCAACCAGGGTTTCGCCCTGCTCATTCTCTATTGCCGAAAATTGCCAGGTTTTTTCCAGCTCTTGTCCGAAATTACTTCCGAAGGCCAGAACCAGCAATAGCAGCATGAGTGATTTGCGCATAGTGTTTTTACCTTTTGGAGATCTCATCCCTTATAGCGGCAGCTTTTTCGTAATTCTCATCGGCCACTGCCTGATCCAGCATTTCATTGAGTTCTTTCAAACTAAATTTGCTGAAATCTTCACTTAGTTTTGGTGCGACAGACTCTTTATCGTCTCCTGCGAGCAGTTCTTCGATCACAGCTTCTTCCTGTTGGGTAGTTGCTTCTTTTTTCTTTTGGGTTTTCAAATAGATACCTGCCTTGTCGAGTATGTTCTTATAGGTAAAAATGGGTGCCTTGAAACGCAGTGCAAGGGCAATAGCATCGCTGGTTCTAGCGTCGATGATCTCTTCGATGGTGTCACGTTCACAAATAATACTCGAATAGAACACTCCGTCTACCAGTTTATGGATGATCACCTGTTTAACGACTATATCGAAATGATCTGCAAAATTCTTAAAAAGATCATGGGTTAGGGGTCTGGGAGGTTTAATTTCTTTCTCCAGGGCTATCGCGATGGATTGTGCTTCAAAGGCACCAATTACTATGGGGAGTTTGCGCTCACCATCCACTTCGCTAAGTATTAGGGCGTAGGCACCATTTTGGGTCTGACTATACGATATTCCTTTAATATTTAGCCTTACTAAACTCATTTATTCGATAAATCTATTGGATATTAAAAGGCTGCTTAAATAAGGGATTTACTCATTTAAACAGCCCTTTTTCGAAGCACAAAATACTAAATTTTACGCGTTTTGTGCCTTAAACTCTTTTAATTTTTCTGTGAGTTGAGGTACCACCTCGAAGGCATCACCAACGATGCCGTAATCGGCGGCTTTAAAGAAAGGTGCTTCCGGATCGTTATTGATAACCACCTTTACTTTAGAGGCGTTAATTCCAGCTAAATGCTGAATTGCTCCTGAAATACCTATCGCTATATATAGATTGGAAGCAACGGGTTTTCCTGTTTGGCCAACGTGCTCAGAATGTGGTCTCCAGCCCATATCGCTAACAGGCTTAGAACATGCAGTTGCAGCTCCAAGAGTTGCCGCGAGTTCTTCAATCATACCCCAGTTCTCAGGGCCTTTCATTCCTCTTCCGGCGGAAACAACAATTTCTGCGTCGGCAATCGTTACTTTGTCGGTAGCTTTATCTACCGAAACCACTTCGCTGTTTCCGGCAGAAACTTGCGGCGTAAACGATTCTGTAGTAGCGGTAGTTTGGTTTTCAACAAGACCGTATGCGTTTTTCGCAACGCCTATCACCTTCACATCTGTGGTGATCTCCGTAATTGAAAAGGCCTTATTAGTAAACACACTGTGCTTTACTTTAAAAGGAGTAGTGCTCTCTGGTAAAGCCGTTACATTGGGTACGTAACCCGCATTGAGATCAACAGCCACCAATGGGGCCATAAATTTACTGTTTGCACTGGAGGTGAGTATCACCACAGAAGCGTTTTCCTTTCGAGCGGCTTCCGAAACCACCTTGGCATATGCTTCCGCGTTAAAATTAGCCAGGGCGTCGTTATTAACTTCAAGCACTTTGGAAGCACCGTAGTTTCCTAGATCGGAAGTATCTCCTGCATTTACGGTAACAGCTGTTACAGTTGTACCCAACATGTCTGCAACTCCTTTAGCATAAGAAACAGCCTCTTGTGCTATTTTCTTGAATTTTCCTTCTTCAGATTCTGTATATACTAATACCATAATTTAGATCACTTTTGCTTCGTTGTGTAATAGATTTATTAGGTCGTCCACGTTGTCTACAAGCTTTACGGCTCCCCTCGGCGCAGGCTTTTCAAATTGAACCGATCTGGTCTCAGCCTGGCTGTCTACAGCTTCTTTTACGTGAAGGGGTTTAGATCTCGCCTGCATGATGCCACGCATATTCGGGATTCGCAGATCACTTTCTTCTACGAGTCCTTTTTGCCCGCCAATCACCAGTGGAAGACTCGTTTTTATAGTTTCTTTTCCGCCGTCGATCTCCCTCACTGCAGTTGCTGTATTTCCTTCGATCTCCAGGCCGATACAGGTATTTACAAAATTCGCGTCGTTTAGTTTCGCGATCATTCCCGGTACCATTCCTCCGTTATAGTCTATAGATTCACGTCCGCCAATAACCAGGTCGTAACCGCCTTCGGCAATTACATGAGCCAGTTGCTTAGCTACCGAAAAACCATCGGTGGGAGCTGTATTTACCCTTATGGCTTCATCGGCACCAATGGCCAGAGCTTTACGTAATGTAGGTTCGGTTTCCGGGCCGCCTACATTTAATACATGTACTGTGGCACCTTGTTTTTCTTTAAACCACATAGCGCGTGTAAGTCCGAACTCATCGTTGGGATTTATCACAAACTGAACGCCGTTGGTATCGAATTTTGTATCACCCTCCGTGAAGTTGATCTTCGAAGTGGTGTCTGGCACATGGCTAATGCACACTGCTATTTTCATAAATAAATCGATTTAAAATTGAAAAATATTCGGCAAATATAGGGCTATTAAACCACCCAAATTTTGCGGTACGCAAGATACGATTATATTCCCAATTTTCCTATGCATGCATAATAAAATATTTCCTTCGGATTTTCGAATTCTAATCGAAAGTATGTAGTTGCTCATTAGGAGGTATCTAAATCACATTTGACTAAGATATAGTATGTACTGTACTTAGATTTGATTCAGAAATATAAAATCCAATATTATGAAAACCAGGTATTTAACAATCGCATTGCTCATTCTAATTACGTTAGTTTCCTGTGATAAGCAGGAGAGAGAAAGGAAGAAGAAACTCAAGCCCATCGCTCAGGAAAGTGTGGATTCATTCACTGCCGCAGTAAACGGGATCGATTGGCAAGCTCATAATCCCCCGGGCCCACAGCACAATGAAGAGGCCGGCAAGCCTTGTTTCCAATCGCTGATGAATATGTACGGCCAATTGGCAGACCTCGATATTGATGAAAGACGTTTTGACGAAATTTTGCGGGTATTCGACTTTTCCCGGCTAATCCAAAAACCTGTGGATGAAGGGAATTTCGGAGACATTGAAGGTGCCGATGTCGCTTTTCTGGCACATCCTGTTCGAGATAGAATCTTAATAAAGATCGATGCCGGGTATACTGCTGAAGAGTTCGTGGATGAAGTTAAAGGAAATGGTGATCTCACTGCGGCAGAGGAGGATGCCTTGAAAAATTTGTATAATAAATTTCGTGAAGAAGTAAAAAAAGGGTATCACATTTTAAACGCCCGACATACGGAAATAGGTAAATGTGCCTTTTCCGAACACCTTGCCGTACGTTTTAAGTCGGTTAACACAGGCGCAAAGCAGCTTCTATTATCGGTTCACAGACAGGTTATTTTCGTTTGTAAATGTGGCGAGGATAATGGCCCTAACGATCCCCGTTTCGGATATATATCCTGGGAGAGTATTCTTACGGCGAATTACGAAAATAATGGACTCTACAATCTGGACTTTACCGGAACTACAGCCCCGGAGCTTAAGGGAGCGCATATTGTTTGTTGTCGTAATAATAACCAGGAAGAGGGGAGTGGAGGTTCAGAAGAAGATGAAAATCATTAGTAGCCGAGATAGACAATTCTAAAATTTAGCTGAAATAAATAATAGAATTGTCTATTTTTGTCATTCTAATTTTCTGAAGCTTTCAATATGAAAACATTACAATTCCGGGAAGCAATAGCCGAGGCAATGAGTGAAGAGATGCGCCGAGATGAATCCATCTATCTAATGGGTGAAGAGGTTGCCGAATACAACGGGGCTTATAAAGCCAGTAAGGGGATGCTGGATGAATTTGGTGCAAAACGGGTTATCGATACTCCTATTTCCGAATTAGGTTTCTCTGGTATTGGTGTGGGTAGTGCGATGAATGGCAACAGGCCAATTATCGAATTTATGACCTTCAATTTCTCCTTGGTGGGAATTGACCAGATCATTAATAATGCTGCGAAAATGCGGCAGATGAGCGGTGGGCAGTTCAATATTCCTATTGTGTTCAGAGGGCCAACGGCTTCAGCAGGACAGCTAGCCGCAACCCACTCTCAGGCTTTCGAGAGCTGGTACGCTAATTGTCCCGGGTTAAAAGTTGTGGTTCCCAGTAATCCTGCCGATGCAAAAGGATTACTAAAAAGTGCCATCCGGGACGACGACCCGGTGATCTTCATGGAAAGTGAGCAGATGTATGGTGATAAAGGGGAGGTTCCTGAAGGAGAATACCTCATACCTATTGGGGTAGCTGAAATAAAAAGAGAAGGCAAGGATGTTACGATCGTTTCCTTCGGAAAGATCATAAAAGAGGCCTATAAAGCAGCCGAAGAACTAGCGAATGAGGGTATAGAATGTGAGATCATCGACCTGCGTACCGTGCGGCCTATGGATCATAAAACCATCCTGGATTCGGTGAAAAAGACAAACCGACTTGTAATTCTGGAAGAGGCCTGGCCTTTTGGCAATGTGGCTACCGAAATCACTTACCAGGTTCAAATACAAGCGTTCGATTATCTTGATGCTCCCATTGTAAAACTTAATACTGGTGACACCCCTGCACCTTATTCGCCGGCACTACTTGAAGAATGGCTGCCAAATAGCAATGATGTGATCAAGGCCGTTAAAAAAGTGTTATATAAGTAGTTTTAACAAGTCAAATCACAATAACCAAATCACAAATAATCTCCAACCTTACAATTACTAAAATTCTAACTCCCGAATAATTTCATCATGGATGTTAGAAAAAACAAATAGAAAGCCCTTTGATCTAGAAGAACGAACTTTCTTGTTTGCGAAAGAAGTTCGTTTGTTCGCGAAGAATCTGCCAGCATCGGGCGCGAATAATGAAGATATCAAACAGCTAATTCGTTCGTCGGGTTCAATTGGTGCAAATTACATCGAAGCCAATGAGGCTGTAAGCAAAAAGGATTTTCTATTTCGGATAAAAATAAGTAGAAAAGAAGCGAAAGAGAGTGCATATTGGTTGAGACTTATTCTTGAAACCAATGAATTCTCAATTAAAGATTCCCCTGCACTTTTATTCAGGGAGGCTAATGAATTAAAGAAAATATTGTCAGCAATAATCGAAAAATCCAGTTGATTTGGCTATTGGTATTTGTAATTTATTTGAGATTTGTACTTTGAGTTTTGTGATTTTATTAAAAGGACATTATTAGAATTATTGTTTCTTTGTAGGCTTGAAAAAGGCCGCTAAAATTTTTTTATATCCCTTTCGTTTCCTACTTATGAAGCATTCTTTACTTGCTTTTATTTTTCTTATCAGTATCCAGGCTTTGGCTCAAACCAAAGTAAGCGGAGTAGTAAATGACGAATTTGGTGACCCTGTGGCCTTTGCCAATGTGATCTTTAAAGATTCTAATGAGGGCACTATTACCAACGAAGATGGACGATTTTACCTGGAAAGTAGTGATTCTTACAGCGCGATCTGGGTGTCGTTTGTAGGGTACGAATTAAAGAATATAGAACTTACTGCCAGAGTTACCTACGATCTGTCTGTAGTCCTGAAAGAAGAGGCTTCATCACTTGATGAGGTGGTGGTTTACAGTGGGAAAACTTCCAAAAAGGACAATCCTGCCCTGGTAATTCTTCGGAAAATATGGGAGAATCGGCGTGAGAATGGGGTTAAGAAATTCGATCAGTACGAATACGATAAGTACGAAAAGCTAGAATTCGACCTGAATACGATAGATTCCGGCCTTATTAAGAGTAAAGTTTTTAAGGGAATGGAATTTGTATGGGAACAGATAGACACCTCCAAAATTACCGGGAACAGCTACCTCCCTATTTTTATCAATGAGGCCTATTCTAAGGTTTACGGAGATAATCTGCTAAAAGAAGAAAAGGAGATCCTGGAGGGGAATAAGAATTCGGGTTTTGAAAATAATCAAACGCTAATTGCATTCATAAAAGATCTTTATAAGGAGTACGATGTCTACGACAATTATATGAAGTTCTTCGATAAGGCCTTTACCAGCCCCTTGTCGAAAACGGGCATAGATGTTTATAACTACGTATTGCTGGATAGCGCCTTTCGCGATAATAAATGGTGTTATAATATAGTTTACTATCCGCGTAGAAAGAACGAACTTACCTTCAAAGGAGATTTCTGGGTAAACGATACTACCTGGGCGATCAAGGAGATCAATCTTCAGGCTTCTAAAAGTGCAAACCTAAACTGGGTGAGAGAGGTGTACATCGAACAGGAATTCGATGTGCTGAACGACTCTATCTTTCTTATTACAAGAGACTATTTCCTGTCCGATTTCAGTTTAAAGAAGAAAGAAGGAGCCCGTGGTATCTATGGAAAGCGAACAACCTTATACGATAATTACCAATTTGACCGGGTAAAGGATAAGAAATTCTATAGTGAGCAAACAGATCCGTATGCATACGAGATCTACAATCGTCCTGATGATTTCTGGGAACAGCGGCGAATGGAAAGTCTAAGTAAGGATGAGAAGGGGGTCTATAAAATGCTGGACACCCTAAAGACCATACCCAGATTCAAATCGCTTTACAATATTGCTGCAACCCTCGCATCCGGTTACTACGAAGTAGGCAATTTCGACATAGGGCCGGTATTTTCTGTCTTCGGATTCAATGAGGCCGAAGGCCTTCGTATCCGTCTCGGTGGCCGAACGTATTTCAGTCAGAACGACCCCTGGAGGCTGGAGGTGTTTGGCGCCTATGGTTTTAGGGATGAACGGTTCAAATACGGAGTCTCGGGTAAATGGTTGCTCGATAGAAAATCCAGACTCACCGTATTTGGGGGAAACAGGAAGGACGTAGAGCAAACAGGAGCCAGTCTTACCACCAGTAACGACGTGCTTGGACGAAGTTTGGCGTCATCTTCACTAATTACAGTGGGAGCCAACGATAAACTATCACGCATCAATCTAAGTACAGCAGGATTTAGTATGGAGCCTGCGAAGAATTTAAAGTTTCAGCTTACCGGCTCCTATAGAACACTGGAGTCTGCCACCGAAACCTTTAGTCTGGATTATTTCGACCAGAACGGTGAGTTACAGAGTGAGATATCACAACCTGAGATAGAATTTGCTGTTTTCTACACACCCAGGCGAAAGACCTCCGGATATGGGGTGGAGCGAACCATTATCAACGATGGGGATTTTCCTTCTTTCTATTTGGGATATACCTATGGGTTAAAGGACGTTCTGGGAGGTGATTTCGAATATAATAAGCTTCAGGCATTGTACACTCAACCTTGGAATATTGGAGGTTTAGGGAGATTATGGAGTACTATCGAGGTGGGGAAGATCTACGATCCGGTACCTCTCGGGCTTTTAAGTCCCATTCCTGGAAACCAGACCTTATTTAGTATTTATAATGCCTTTACCAACCTGGATTTTTACGAATTCGTTACCGATAGTTATGCAAGTCTGCATTTACAGCATAATTTTGGTGGCAGGATCTTCTCTCGAGTTCCTTTGCTTAGAAAGCTAGACCTCAGGGAAGTAGTTGGATTTAGGGCAGCCTACGGAACGATTTCCGATAAAAACATCGCCTTGAATGCACCTAACGGATTATTAATGCAGGCGCCTGAAGATATCTACTGGGAGTGGAGCGTTGGAGTGGGTAATATCTTCCGGGTGTTCCGTCTTGATTTCAATTTCCGCGGGAACTACCTGGGAAATCCCGACGCACGTAAATTTGGGGTTACTGGGGTATTTGGGTTTTCGTTTTAAAATCTACGATTTTTATCTTAACTACCCTCAAAAATTTTCTTACTTTTGCAACCGCAAAAAAGAAGACATTTCTAACTAAATAAACAATAATGGAACAGAACATTATCTATGTACCAATCGCACTTTCTGTATTAGGCCTCATTTTCATGCTCATCAAAATGAGCTGGGTTAAGAAACAAGCTGCCGGAAGTGAACGGATGCAATTCATTTCCAAAAGTATTAAAGAAGGAGCGCTTGCCTTCCTCAACGCAGAGTACCGACTACTATTGATCTTTGCTATCGTAGCTGCCGGTCTTTTATTCTTCATTTCTACCCAGGTAGAGTCTACCAGTTGGATGATCGTACCAGCTTTCGTTTTTGGAGCGATCTTTTCGGCGGCGGCAGGAAATATCGGGATGCGTGTTGCTACCGAAGCCAATACGAGAACTGCCGAAGCAGCCAAAACAAGTCTTCCACAGGCTCTGAAAGTGTCTTTTGGAGGTGGAACCGTAATGGGACTTGGTGTTGCCGGATTAGCCGTTTTAGGCCTTAGTCTGTTCTTCTTTTTCTTCGTAGGACAATTTATGGGAAATCCCGACGGATCTTTCTACGATAATATGACCATTGTACTTGAGGCTCTAGCCGGATTCTCCCTTGGTGCTGAAAGTATAGCGTTATTCGCACGTGTGGGTGGTGGAATCTACACCAAAGCCGCCGACGTAGGAGCCGACCTTGTAGGAAAAGTAGAGGCGGGAATTCCTGAAGATGATCCTCGTAACCCTGCAACCATTGCAGATAACGTTGGAGATAACGTAGGTGATGTTGCCGGAATGGGAGCCGACCTGTTTGGTAGTTACGTTGCAACAGTTCTTGCTTCTATGGTATTAGGTAACTATGTAATTAGAGATATGAGCATGGGAACTCAGTTCACCGATGCATTTAATAATATGGGACCAATTCTGCTTCCTCTTGTGATAGCTGGAGTTGGGATCCTTGCTTCTATTATCGGGACCTTTATCGTAAAGATCAAAAATAACGATGCGAAAGAAGCACAGGTTCAAAGAGCCCTGGATATGGGTAACTGGACTGCCATCATTCTAACACTGGTTGCCAGCTGGTTTCTTATTCGCTGGATGCTTCCGGAAACGATGACTATGAACTTCTTTGGAGAAGGTGCTAAAGAAATACCTTCCAGACATGTATTCTATGCCTGTATGATAGGTCTTGCCGTGGGAGCCCTTATCTCTTATGTGACGGCTCATTTTACCAGCCTTGGTAAAAAGCCGGTAATGGATATCGTAAAAAATTCTTCCACAGGTGCCGCAACCAACATCATCGCCGGATTGGCGGTAGGTATGCGATCTACCTTCTGGAGTGTACTACTATTTGCAGCTGCTATCTACGGGTCTTACGAGTTAGCTGGATTCTATGGTGTGGCTCTGGCCGCTTCTGCTATGATGGCGACTACCGCCATGCAATTGGCTATCGATGCTTTTGGTCCTATTGCAGATAACGCGGGTGGCGTTGCCGAAATGAGTGAACTGGAACCACACGTTCGTGAGCGAACCGATATTCTGGATTCTGTTGGAAATACAACTGCCGCAGTTGGTAAAGGTTTCGCCATTGCTTCTGCCGCTTTAACAGCACTTGCTCTGTTCGCTGCCTATGTAACCTTTACAGGCATCGATGGAATTAATATCTTCCGTGCAGATGTACTGGCTATGTTGTTTGTAGGAGGGATGATTCCTGTAGTATTCTCTGCCATGGCAATGAAATCTGTAGGTAAGGCAGCCATGGAAATGGTGAAAGAAGTTAGAAGACAGTTTCGTGAGATCCCTGGGATCATGGAAGGAACCGGTACTCCGGAATATGCTAAATGTGTTGATATTTCAACTCAGGCAGCTCTTAAGGAAATGCTATTGCCCGGTCTGCTTACCATCGTTACCCCTGTGGTGATCGGTTTAGTATTTGGTGCAGAACCTCTTGGAGGTTATATGGCCGGAGTATGTGTAAGTGGTGTGATGTGGGCCATCTTCCAGAACAATGCAGGTGGTGCATGGGATAATGCTAAGAAGTCTTTCGAAGCAGGAGTAATGATTGATGGTGAAATGACCTATAAAGGAAGTGAAGCGCACAAAGCAGCTGTAACAGGAGATACTGTTGGAGATCCGTTTAAAGATACCTCGGGTCCTTCTATGAACATCCTTATAAAACTTACCTGTCTTGTTGGATTGGTGATCGCTCCTATCCTGGGTTCAGGACATGGTCATGCCGATAGCGGAGTTCATACTTCCGATGAGATGATCTTTATCGACGAAGATGGAAACAAAACCGTTTTAACCGATAAATCGAATAATAAGATGGTGGCCGATAAGGCGAAGGTTTCAAAAGAGGTGAAAGTGGAGATGTCTACCGAAGGTGATGTTACCACAGCTAAAGTAACTATTGAAACTACCAGAGATGGTGAAACCACTTCAGAAACAAAAACCTTTACAGGAACCGAAGAAGAAGTACGAGCACAGATCGATGCCTTAAAGGATGTTGATGTGAATGTCGAAAAAGGTGAGAAAGTGATCGAAAAGGTTGTAGAAGAAATTGAAGAGGAAAACTAATTTTTTTTTCTTCTGAAGAAAAGCCCGAACGCAAGTTTCGGGCTTTTTTTGTGTTTATTTTTGAAATAATCCGTGGATCTCGGCGTCTATCTTTTCTACTACCTTACCCAGGTGCTCGGGATTGTCCACAAAATTGATGTTGTCCACATCAAAAACTATTAGGTTGCCTTTGTCGTATTCCTGTATCCAGGCTTCATAGCGTTCGTTTAGTCTGCTTAGATAATCTATACTGATAGAATTCTCGTACTCACGTCCACGGGCATGAATTTGCTGAACCAGGTTAGGGATACTACTTCGCAGATAAATTAACAGGTCCGGCCCTTTAGTTACACTCTCCATCAGGTCGAATAACGAACGGTAGTTCTCGAAATCCCTATTGGTCATTAACCCCATGGCGTGCAGGTTAGGCGCAAAAATATAGGCGTCTTCGTAAATTGTGCGGTCTTGTATGATATTCTTACCGCTTTCACGAATATCCAGGATCTGGCGAAATCGACTGTTAAGGAAATAAACCTGCAGATTGAAACTCCATCGTTCCATCTGATTGTAGAAATCGTCCAGATAAGGGTTGTCCTCAACATCTTCGTAATGAGCCTTCCACTTGTAGTGCTTGGCAAGTAATCTGGTGAGGGTGGTCTTTCCGGAGCCTATGTTTCCTGCAATTGCAACATGCATAAATATTATTGCTTAGGTTGGGTTAGTGTAAAAGAATGGACGCTTAATCCGTCATAAATATACAGGAAATCTTGGGTAAGCTGCAAGTCTTTAACGTTGTTTTCGGGGAGTGGAACTTTTAATGGATTAAGTAATAGAACAGTATCCGAATCGAGCTGCGCCTGAAAATGAATTTCATTGTTTTTTACGGCTATCAGTTGTTCATTTTGCTGAATGATCTTCTCAAATCCTTCCGCAAAAGTTTCAGATAAAAAACTTCCGTAGATATTGTATTTCTGAATCGACTCTGTTGTAAGAACATAGCAGTAATTGAAATCGCTTGCCAAACCTAAAACCGAACTCGATATGGGTTGAGATATCAAAGTTTTCCTGCCGCTTCGGTAATTATACAGCTCGAGTTGCTGCGTCTCAATATTGAATATCCACAACTGGTTATTTCCGGCATTAGTTGCCATGGCTACATTGATAAATTGTGGAAGGTTGTTAAAACTTATTCGTTCGATCTCATTGAGACGGTTATCCACGAGAACGACCGTATTGGTTTCTTCGTAAAAAACAACAACATTCAGGGGATTGATGATATCGACCGATGAAACAGGTCCTAATTGAAAATCCCTAAAAACGAAATCTCCCAATGGCCCGGTTTTATGCAGTACCATGTCTTTGATGAAGTAAGTATTCTTATAAGAATCTATCCCTACAAAGGTGTCGGCATCCAGGGGTCTGGAATCTACTTTCTTCAGCATTTGGGCCGTAAGTGTAGCCGAACATAATAAAAGTAAAAAAGCGAAGCTTTTCATATGCAACAATATACAAAAAGCAACGTAGAAATTAGCAGATTAGTTTATAACCATACCCCCTAATATTCACTATCTGAATACTCTTATCCTTTTTCAATTTCTTCCGAAGACGGCTAATAAACACATCCATACTCCGCCCACTAAAGAAATCATCATTATGCCATAACTTTTTAAGAATGAAAGATCTATCCAGAACGGCATTTCTATTGGCATTTAAGTGTAGCAGTAGCTGTGACTCCCTGTGCGTTAAGGCAATACTCTCTTCATCCATATATCGTAGCGATTGGTTCTTTGGGTTGAACACATATTTGCCAATGTTACATTCGGTTTCATCTTGATTATTATGCTCTGTTTTAAGGAGATTTTCAATACGCACAATAAGCTCTTCCATGCTGAATGGTTTTTTCAGATAATCGTTACCACCCAGGGTAAAGCCTTCAACAACGTCGTGAGTTTGAGACTTGGCAGTAAGAAAGATAATAGGAATGTCTTTGTCGTGTCGCCGGATCTCTCTGGCTAAGGTGAATCCGTCCATTTTTGGCATCATAACGTCCAGCACCATTAGTTGTGGGCTGTTTTCGTGATATTTGGCTTCGGCTTCCTTCCCGTCCTTACAAAATACTACCTCAAAACCACGGGTTTCCAGACTTTCTTTAACGATCTGCCCCAGGGAAGGTTCGTCTTCAGCCAGTAGTATTTTAGTTTTGGTTCGCATAGGGTAAGCGTATCTTGAAGGTAGTTAATTTGTCGAGAAGCAGATCGATGCTACCGCCGTGTTTTTCTATGATCTTCTTGGTATAATAAAGGCCAATTCCGAAGCCTTTAATATCGTGAGTATTTCCTTTGGGCACCCGGTAGAACTTCTCAAAAACCCGTTTCCTATGTTGTTCGGAAAGCTCGTTGCCCGAATCACTAACCTCAATTTCCACTCCGGCCTTTTGCCTTTCTATAGTAACGATTATTTCCTCTCCTCCGTATTTAACGGCGTTGTCGATAACATTATTGAGAGCGTTTTCGAAATGAAAAACATCCACCTCGTACATAATACTGTCCTCCTTGCTCTTAAAGGAGATACGTTTGTCTGAGGTCTCATAGATCTCCTTTAAAGTAGTTTTTTCCAGCATTTCCACCAGGTTTGTTGATTCCAGATTCAATTGTAATTTCTCACTGTCCAGCGTGGCGGTCTCCAATAACTTTTCAACCATTACATTGAGCTTGTTTACCTGATCATGGGATATTTTGGCATAACGTAAATTCTTTTCGATGTCTTGTTCGGTGTTGAATTCCTGAATGGCCTCCATGGCCACGCCGATGGTAGCAATTGGAGTCTTAAATTCATGTGTAATGTTATTAATAAGGTCGTTCTTGAGTTCAGACAATTGTTTTTGCTGCCGGATGATCCTTAACAAGTACATTAAACACAATATCACAGCCGCAACCAGGACAAATGATAAAAACAGTCCAAGAAGATTTTTCTTTAAAACTGTTAAGGTAATATTACCAAAATGGGCTGTTAGGGCATAATCGTGAAATGAATAGGGAGATTGTGCAGTTGTTGACAACTTGGAACTTTCGATCTTCTCCGGTCTTAATTGCTCTGTTAATCCCATTATCCCTTCGTAGGAGAGCCCATAGTCCAAAGAAATATTCTTTCGCCCCAGTTCATTTAAGAACAAGGTGTCAAGGGTTTTTAAAGAGAGGGAGTCTTCGGTTATTGAAACAATAATCTTTGAAGAAAGTGATGTGATGGGATCCTGGCTGCTGTCGTTCATCTCCCAGGTTCTTTTCAGGATCTTCCCTTTCTCAGCACTATCCACGATCATAATTTGTATTTCGGTACTATCCTTCAAAGCTGCGTGCGTCAACGAAGATCGTTGGTGAATATTTTCTGTGAAGACCCCAACGCCTAATTTATTTAAAATTGAATCCCTGTTAAACGATACACTATCCACCATATCGACTGATGAGAATCTCATTCCTTCAGAGATCACACTAAAGGATTGTTCTTTGGCGATTTCAGAATAATACTGTTCTACCGCATTATCCAGGCTTGTTTGTACATCGTTTATCAATTGCTGCTTTCCCACCTCATAATTCTTATAATTCCAATATACCTGGATACAGAAAGTGGCAACGATCACAGCTGCAATGAAATACAGAATACTTTTGTACTTTAAATTATTCATAATCCAAAAGTAGGAAGTATTTTCGGGTGGCTGGCAAGGCGTTAACACACGTTAACACAGCTTAACTCAAATTAAAACTAGCTTGTCCCATATTTGTACTGTAAAATCTAAAAAATATAAATTATGAAATCTCACTTAACACTCACTCTCATCTTCTCCATGCTGGTCTTTTCATTGCTCGCACAGGATGTGCATGGGGTGGCAACCTACAAATCACATCGCAAGGTAGATATCCAAATGGACAGTACGCGGATGAACGATGAGATGCGGGACCGCATGGAGGCCATGCTAAGAAAGCAATTTGAAAAGGAGTACACGCTCGAATTCACTGCGACAGAATCTATGTATAAGGAAGTAGAGACCCTGGACAAGCCAGAAACCATGATAGGAAATGGTGCAGAAGTTATGGTTGTGGTGTCGGGTTCGGGAGCAGCCGATGAGCTCTATAAGAATGTGGCCGAGAACCGGTACGTGAATCAGAATGAATTGATGGGAAAGGAGTTTCTAATCAAGGACTTATTAGAACTTCCAAACTGGACCTTAACCAAAGAGAGCAAGAATATTGGAACCTATACTTGCTTTAAGGCAACCTATACAGATTCGAGGACCATTACCCGTATGGTATCTTCATCAGAGAACGGTAAAACCGATACTAAAGAAGAATCAGAAGAAGAGGAATATACGGTTACGGCCTGGTATACGCCACAGATACCTGTAAAACATGGGCCTCAGGAATATTTTGGTCTTCCCGGTCTTATTTTGGAAGTAACCGATGGTACGGAGACCTTACTTTGTAATAAGGTGGTGCTTAATCCTAAGAACGGGGTAAAAATAAAAGAACCCACAAAAGGAAAAGTTGTGAGCAGAGCAGAGTACGACGAGATCTCAGAGAAGAAGTCTAAGGAGATGCAGGAACGGTTTCAGTCGAGCCGCCGCGGTGAGGGAAGATCTGTTGAAATAAGGATAGGGGGTTAATTTTCTAAAGTTGCCATTAAACCTTTTTAACATATAATTGTCTAAGGATATTATCGGAATCGATTTACTTTGTGAATCATTCAAATTACAACATAATGAAATTACTATCCTTTCTGGCAATTATATTGATATCCTTTACTGGTTTTTCACAAAATATTAGTGGTGTTGCCTACTACGAATCCAAGACCACGGTCGATATGGATAACTTCGGAAACCGAGAGATGAGTGAAGATATGAAAAGGCAGATCGCCGAACGTATGAAAAACTACCTGGAAAAAACCTTCATCCTTACATTTAATGGCAACGAATCCATTTATAAGGAAGAGGAAAAATTGGAAACCGGTGGCGGGAGAGGTGGATTTGCTATGATGATGGGGAGTTTTTCGGCTGGGAAACAGTATAAGAATTTAAAAAACAATCAGATCCTGGAAGAACGTGAATTCTTTGGGAAGGAGTTTCTCATTAATGATACACTTACTAATCTGGATTGGCAAATTACCAAGGAATCTAAGCAAATTGGGCAATATCTGGCAATCAAAGCAACGGCGGTAAAACCCATAGACGAGAACGATTTCAGTATGGCTCGCCGTAGAAACCGTGACAGGAACCGCGACAACACCAATGAAGAAGAAATTGAAGGAGAAAAGGTTGCCGATACTACCAAGACAGAACCCGCAGATCCGTTCGATGAGATCGAGATCCCAAAAACTATTGAGGTGACTGCCTGGTTTACCCCTCAGATCCCGGTTGGGAATGGACCCGGAGAATACGCAGGATTACCAGGATTAATACTAGAATTGAATGCGCATCGCACAACTTTGCTGTGCTCTAAGATCATACTTAATCCTAACGAAGCCGATAAAATAGTGGCTCCTACCAAAGGAAAGGAAGTAACACGTGAAGAATATAACAAGATCGTAAAAGAAAAAATGGATGAAATGCGGGAGAATTTCAGAGGTCGCGGTGGACGCGGCGGTGGAGGAAGACGTTTCGGGGGATAAAAACTACAACCAATATAGATGAAAAAACTACTTATTGCGGCAGTAATACTGTTCGCCACTTCTCTTAGTGCTCAAAGTATAAAAGTTCGTGGAGTCATCCAGGACACCTTGAGTGAGCCCCTTGAATTTGCAAATGTGATCGCCACGATTGAGGCAAGCGGAGATATCGAGTCTTACGGAATCACAAACGAAGACGGCTTATATCAACTCGATCTACCAAAAGGGGAAACCTATACCCTTCGAGCCAGTTTCCTGGGCTTTGAAACCGTAACCAAATCTCTTACCGTTCCCGAGGATGCCGAAAATATGAAGATAGATTTCGTGCTGAAATCAATCTCCACAGAATTAGACGGGGTAGAGATCGTTTACGAAATGCCCGTAACCGTAAAAGGGGATACAATTGTTTACAATGCCGATTCGTTTACCAGTGGTGATGAACGAAAATTGGGAGATGTGATGAAAAAACTTCCGGGAGTTGAGGTTAATGATGATGGAGAGATAGAAGTGGAAGGAAAGGCCGTTACCAAAGTAATGGTGGAAGGAAAGGATTTTTTCGATGGGGATTCTAAATTGGCAACTAAAAACATCCCGGCAGACGCGGTAGATAAAGTAGAGGTACTGCGTAATTACAATGAAGTGGACCAGATGAGAGGCCTGGGGAACGATCAAGATAATGTGGCCATTAATATTAAACTAAAGGAAGGAAAAAAGAATTTCTGGTTTGGAGAAGTCACTGCCGGAGCGGGTATAGACAGCGATGATAATGCAAAATACCTCGTACACCCGAAGTTATTCTATTACAGCCCGGAGTACAGCATCAACCTGATAACCGATTTCAACGACATAGGTGAAGTGCCCTTTTCCTGGAGGGATTATTTCAACTTTACCGGGGGCTTTAGAAATTTTAATCGCGGAGGCGGGACCAATTTTAATATCAGCCAAAGTGATCTGGGATTTGCCGTTGCACAAAATAACAGGGCCAATGAAATAGAGACCAAGTTCCTGGCAGGAAATTTTAGCTGGAGGGCGAACAGCAAGCTTGATCTTAGTGGTTTTGCTATACTATCTGATAATCGGACCAATATTGTAAATAATTCCATAAGGCAGTATATAGCCTCGGGCGTTACCGAAACCACGGCTAGTGTGAACGATCAGAGGAGCCAATTGGCCATGATGAAATTAAGTAGTGTTTATAAGCCTAATACCGATTTCCAGCTGGATTATGATGCGATATTCAAAATATCCAAACAAACCGAAGACGATAACACCCTCTCACAGTTTGTCGATTCTACCAATAATATTGAGGAGGCCAAAGAGAATAAACCCTATTCTATCAACCAAAATGTGAATGCGTATTATACGCTGGACGACAACAACATTTTTGCGGGGCAGTTACAGCACCTGTGGCAGGATGAGGACCCTTTTTACAATGCCATAACAGATCTGCTCCCTTTTAGTGGAATTATTCCTGTGGATTCTACCCAGAACCGCTACAATATAAATCAGCAAAAAAATATAAAAACCAACAAACTGGATGCGAAGATCGATTATTACTATGTGTTGAATAACACCAGTAATTTAAATTTCACCCTGGGTGCCACTTACAGTAACCAGCAATTCGATTCGAATATATTTCAGCTTCTCAATGGCGGTGGTATGCTAAATTTCACAGAGACACCCGAAATAGACGGAGAAAATCTACCCCTGGTTAACGATGTTACCTACGGATTTACCGATGCGTTCCTTGGTTTGCATTACAAAGTGAAAACAGGCGAGTTTATCTTCACTCCGGGATTAACCCTTCATAATTATAACCTGAAGAACGAACAACTGGGAACAACGGTTACCCAGAATGACTGGATGGTGCTTCCCGATTTTAACGCGATCTGGAATATTAAAAAAAGTGAAAGCCTTAGGTTTAACTACTCGATCTCTGCAGAGTATACTGATATAAATAACTATGCCGAGGCATTTGTGTTTAATAATTACAACAGTATGTTTAGGGGTAACAGAAACCTTGAGAATGCCCTATCACATCAGTATAGCCTCAACTATTTTAGTTTCAATTTGTTCAATTATACCAACATTAGTGGATCTCTCAATTATACACGCCGAATTGAAGGTTTCAAGAACAATTCGGAGGTTATTGGGATTAACCGAGTGGGAAGCCTTTTTAATATTGATAGTAATTTCCCGGACGAGACATTCTCGGCTGCTGCACGATTCAGTAAAACCATAAAAAAGATCCAGTTCAACTTAAACGCTAATGTAACCCTAAGCAAGTCGAACAACCTTATTAACGATATCATTACAGAAAGCGAAAGCCTTACGCAGGGATATAGAGGTAGTATTCGCTCTAATTTCAGAGAGTGGCCTAATTTCGAAGTGGGATACAGGCTCACTGTAAACCGTTATGATAACGGTGGCCTGGAACAGACCTTTTATACCCAAAGGCCCTACGCAAATATGGATCTCCGTTTCCTGAAACACTTTTCATTCAATGCAGAGTGGGACTATTATAACTATTCTAACGAAGAGAACACGGTAGACAACACCTATTCGTTCTTCAATGCCAATTTGTATTATCAGGAGGGGGAAAGTCCGTGGGAATTCTCAATTCAGGCGACCAATATTTTAGACACCGAATTCACGAACAACGACAGCTTTAATGAGCAGTTCAACACCACTTCTCAATATTACGTTTTGCCGAGAATATTGATGCTAGTAGTGAAGTATGACTTGTAGGCCGTTCATAAAAAAACCTAAATATTAATATGAATTCTCTCGCCTAACTTACCGTACAATCCCAGGCCGAAGCACAAGGTCGATTATTGGGGTATTTAGCAATGGGTATCTTTTGTGTGGCTTTGTTTTATTATGTATTTGTACTAGAACCAAAACGCGCCCGAAAGAAGAAAGAGAAAGAGAAGGAGAAGGATTCTTAGAGTTTTTTCTGAAGGCTGGCCCATCCGCCACCGTTAACAGCTTCTATATCATTGTTTCGAAGGATAGTGGCGGCGCTTCCCGATCGCATCCCACTGGCGCAACAGGTGATAACAGGTTTTTTCCATTTTTTTATTTCTGAAAGTTGTACCGATAGCTGTTGCAAGGGAATATTCTTCGATCCCGGGATGGCTCCTCCGGCGTATTCGGCTTTGGTGCGAACATCCAGGATGACCGCATCCTTTTCAATGAATTCCTGAATTTTCTTTGTTTTATTTCCGAAGAGAAAATCTAAAAGTCCCATAATTATTTATTCAGTAAAGAAATGCCATTGTCTACAAGATGAGCTACTTCAGGCCTATGCTTTTTTACAGAGGTTAGGTGTTCTATTATTTTTTCTGAAAACGAATCGTCTTTGCCTCGTGTGAGTTCCAGAATTTCCAGACTTAACAGCCAGTCTTCCGAGAATTCCTGCGATAAAATATTAAATACTGATGTAAGGGCTGGTAAGTCTATCGCATTGCTCTCTCTCAGATCCCGAACCTTTTGATAAAGCTGGTTGCGTATTTTCTCTGCTTCTGAAAGGGACACACGAACCGTTTCAGTGCCACTTAGTGTATGGGATAATACATCGTAGGAACGATAGTCGGCCGCCCCCGCGAAAGCCGAAACGATCTCCTTTCCTACCGCCATATCGAAATCGCCCATTTCGGGAGAAAATAGGATCTCATCCCTGTATCGTACCGTACAATCGGTAAATTGGATAAGCATTAATTTACCGCTGAGGTTGCGCATACCTGTAACATTGAGGCCATCTACGGTAATTCCGCTTTCAAATTCGAAAGAAATGGGTTTTCCATCGTAGAAATTATACGCCTGAAGGTCTCTGGGGCCCATATTCTCGATCGATAAGTTAATTCCTTTCAATTTCCCGAGGGGTGAACGGAATCCATTCTTGTGACGGCTAATACCATGTCCGATCACCTCCTTCTCCCGGTATGCAAGAGCCGTTTCACCCTCTGTTTCAAAATAGACAACTTCATTATCCTCATTTTGGATCATCCGGGTAAACACTCCACTTACTTGCAAGCCAGTACTTAATTCTATGGTGCCCAGTTGTTTGCTGCCAATAAGTTTTTTTAAGCCCCGCCAGCCACCTTTTCGCACAGCCATGGTATTTGCAAACTCCTCAAGTACTTCCTGCAGGTAAGCAAAATCCGGTGTGACGTATAGTTGGGGTTGCGGTTTTGTAATGTCGAATTCCTGGTAGGCCGCGTCTATAGAGTACGGCAGTTTCTTCACTTCCGGTTTCATGCACCATGCGCTTTCACCTATGGACGACAACAGTCCGGCTCCGTAGATCTTTGGGTTATCAACAGTGCCAACAAGACCGTATTCTACCGTCCACCAGTGTAGATTACGGATGAGTGACATTTCGGATGGTTCTACTTTTTTCTGCTGAAGCGCATCCACTTTTTGTTCAGCTGCCCTGATCTTGTCCTCCAGGTCTTCCACAGAAGAATTATGAGCTTCTTTGAGAATAGAGAGTTCTCGTACTGCTTCGTACATTTCGTTATCATGTGCGCTGGTGATCGCCTTGGCACCTATCTCTCCGAAACGCCTAAGATACTCGGCATAATCCGGGCTTGCAATAATTGGGGCATGTCCGGCACCTTCATGAATGATGTCCGGGGCAGGAGTATATTCGATGTTTTCAAGCTGGCGTATGTCACTGGCAATTACCAGGATCTTATAAGCCTGGAATTCCATAAATGCGTTTGGGGGGATAAAACCATCAACAGCCACAGCCGCCCAGCCAATTTCCTTAAGGATACGGTTCATCCCGTACATGGAAGGTATGCTGTCTATAGAGATCCCGGTCTTTCTTAATCCGTCCAGATAGCTCTCATGTGCTACCTGGCTGAGATAATCCACATTTTTTCGCATTACATAGCGCCACACGGCCTGATCGACAGCCGTATAATCCTCGTAATTTTGCGGTTTGATAAATTGCTTCAGGTGCGGTGGTAAGCGCTCTATCAACTCGTTACTTTCGTAGCGTTCTTCCATAAGCTTTCAAAAGTACTACAGCCGTGGGAGCTTTCCAAAAGCCTTAGACTTTTAAACGCGATTTCGTTATCTTGCAAGGTAAATGAACACAGCAACCCGTAAGGAAGAAATCGTAGCCGTCGCATCTTCACTTTTTAAGGAAAAAGGGTATAATGCTGTTTCCATGCGCGACATCGCCCAGGAAATGGGAATAAAAGCTGCGAGCCTTTACAATCATATTTCCGGCAAGCAGGAAATTCTATCAACACTCATCTTATATCTCGCGCGAAAATTTACCTCGGGGATGCAGGCGGTGATAGACTCCGGAGGAACACCTCTTGATAAGATCAAAGAAGTGATCGAGATGCATATAGACATTACGGTAAATCATTCGGAAGCACTTGCAGCACTAAACAACGACTGGATGCATCTTGAAAACGAGGATTTGTCCAATTTTGTTCGGATGCGCGAGGATTACGAGGATAATTTCAGAAAGATCATAAAACAAGGCATTGAAGAAGGAGATCTTAAACCCCGACATCCGGAAGTTATATTATTCTCAATACTGTCTACGCTACGCACCCTCTACCTGTGGTATCAGAAAAGAGGCAAACTGGATGTGAATGTGCTGAAAAAAGACATGGTGGCAGTATTGCTGGAAGGAATTGTTTAGCAAATTATTAACTTGCATATGTAACTAACAAACGTTAGTTTTGTTAGCCGAAAAATAAGAGATGTGGCCATATTTCATACATTAAGGATAAAGAATATTTACAAGGAGACAGACGATTGCTCTGTTATTAGTTTTGAGGTGCCTGAAGATATAAAGGAAGCCTTTTCATATCACCAGGGACAGCATTTAACCTTGAAAGCCGATATAGACGGAGAAGATATACGACGATCGTATAGTTTGTGTTCGAGTCCGCTGGAAGATAAGTGGTGTGTCGCGGTGAAGCAGATACCTGGCGGGAAATTCTCCACCTTTGTAAATTCAGCATTAAAAACCGGTGATACTATCCAGGTGATGCCTCCTAGCGGGACGTTTGGAGTGGATCTCAATCCTGAAAAACCGAAGAATTACCTGTTCTTTTCGGCAGGTAGTGGGATCACTCCTATCATATCGATGATAAAGACGCATCTCGCTGCCGAGCCGCATGCAACCTGTAAGTTGTTTTATGTGAATAAGACAGCCAAATCCATTATCTTTAAGGAAGAATTGGAACAGCTTCGGAATACCTATTTCGGCCGCCTGGAAATTTATTATTTCCTTACAAAAGAGAGAAGGGACATAGATCTTTTCAATGGTAGATTTGATGATGATAGAATGAAGGTCCTTTGCTCCACCTTTATAGACATTCCGGATACCAGTGAGGTATTTCTTTGTGGCCCGGAGGATATGGTACATTATGTAAGTGATTACCTGGTGAACGCAGGTTTACCAAAAGAAATGATCCATTTCGAGTTATTTGTTACGGGTCTTTCTGAAGAAGATAAGATGAGAGCCGAGCGTCTCGCCCAGCAAAATGTGGAAGGAGTGGAACTTACAATTATCGATGGTGGAAAAGAGTTCCATTTTACGATGACCAAAGATTACGACAACATCCTGGATGCTGCCCTTGGAGCCGGAGCCGATCTTCCATTTGCCTGTAAAGGTGGTGTATGCAGCACATGTAAATGTAAGGTGATAGATGGTGAGGTGGAGATGAAGGTGAATTACGCCCTTGAAGAAGACGAATTGGCCCAGGATTATGTATTGAGTTGCCAGTCGGTACCAATCACAGATAAAGTAAAAGTAGATTTTGACGTCTAAAAATAAACGACATGAGTGAAAAAGAAGTAAAGAACCTGGAAGCTATTTTTGAAGCGCGTATAGCTCGCGATGAAAAAATTGAGCCTAAAGACTGGATGCCGGAAAAGTACAGGCAAACCCATATAAGGCAGATCTCACAGCACGCACACTCGGAAATAGTAGGCATGTTGCCGGAAGGAAACTGGATCACACGGGCACCATCGTTAAGACGTAAAGCAGCGCTTTTGGCGAAGGTTCAGGATGAAGCAGGACATGGTTTATATTTGTATTCTGCTACCGAAACCCTTGGGATCTCCCGTGAAGAATTGTTTGACCAACTGCACAGTGGTAAGGCTAAATATTCATCTATCTTCAATTATCCTTCTATTACATGGGCAGACATTGGCGCGATAGGGTGGCTGGTGGACGGGGCTGCTATTATTAACCAGGTAGCCTTATGTACAACTTCATTCGGTCCCTACGCAAGAGCGATGGTACGAATTTGCAAAGAGGAAAGTTTTCACCAACGACAAGGGTATGAGATCATGCTCACTTTGTGCAATGGAACACCCGAACAAAAAGCTATGGCCCAGGATGCTTTAAACAGATGGTGGTGGCCAAGCCTGATGATGTTTGGACCGAGAGATGCCGATTCGCCGCATACCGAACAATCGATGAAATGGAAGTTAAAACGAAAGACCAACGATGAGTTACGGCAGCAGTTTGTAGACCAAACTGTTCCGCAGGCGGATATTTTAGGGATCACGGTTCCGGACCCCGATCTAAAATTCAATGCCGAAACAGGGCATTACGATTTTGGCGAGATCGACTGGGACGAATTCTGGCAGGTAGTAAAGGGTCATGGACCCTGTAATAAAGAACGGATGGAGGCCAGAGTTGGCGCCTGGGAAAGAGGAAGCTGGGTGCGGGAAGCCGCCATGGCCTATGCAGAGAAGCAGGCGAAGAAAAAAGTAGCAAAAGCAAGTTAAAGAGACAGATATGAAAAAAGATTGGCCATTATGGGAGGTATTCGTAAGATCGAAGAACGGTCTTGAACATCGTCATTTTGGAAGCCTGCATGCAGCAGACGCCGAAATGGCCCTGGAAAACGCAAGAGATGTATATACCAGAAGGAACGAAGGTGTAAGTATTTGGGTAGTAGAGAGTAAGTATATCACTGCCTCAAATCCGGCCGACAATGGAGAGTTCTTCGAACCGGCTCAGGACAAAATTTACAGACATCCTACATTTTATGATCTCCCGGACGAAGTAAAACATATGTAAATGAAAGATCAGGACCTATACAATTATATACTTGGAATAGCAGATAATTCACTTATTCTTGGACAACGATTAGGTGAGCTATGTGGTCACGGACCTAATCTGGAAACCGATATAGCACTTACCAATATTGCCCTGGATCTGTTCGGACAAACACGAAGTTATTATCAATATGCGGCTAAAATAGCTGGTGATGGAAGAACCGAGGATGATATTGCTATGCTTCGCAACGAAAGGGATTATAAAAATGTACTTCTGGTAGAGCAGCCAAATACTCATTTTGGTCATGTAATCGCCAGGCAATTCTTGTTCGATGTTTACCACCTTCAGTTAATGAATGCCTTACAACATAGTGAGGACGAAATACTGGTGGCAATTGCGAGAAAAGGAGTGAAGGAAGTGAGCTATCACAAACGTTTTTCCGGCGATTGGCTAAAACGCCTGGGTGATGGAACAGATGAAAGTAAACAAAAGATACAGGAAGCTATCGATCATTTCTGGCCCTATACCGATGAACTTTTCGATATGACAGATTCGGATAAAAGGATGGCAGATCAAGGGATTGGTGTGGATATGACAGCTTTGAAAGATGACTACTACAAACAAATTTCCGAAGTTCTTGACGAGGCAACCCTAACAGTTCCCGACAACCCATACTCCAAAAGAGGTGGAAAACAAGGGATTCATACGGAACATATGGGGTACATTTTAACCGAATTGCAATATATGCAGCGTACCTATCCTAATATGACCTGGTAATATGATGATCGACCTGCATCCCAATATCGACGCAGAACTCATACCAATCCTGGAGGAGGTGGCAGACCCGGAGATCCCGGTGCTAACGGTGCTGGATCTGGGTGTTATTAGAGAAGCGGTAATAAGAAACGGGAAGGTAATGATTAAACTCACGCCTACCTACTCCGGATGCCCGGCCATGGACGTGATAGGCGATGATCTCAAAGCCGCTTTTTTAAAGAGAGGGATGGAGGCAGAAATATCATTGGTATTGGCCCCGGCCTGGTCTACAGACTGGATCAGCGAAGAGGGAAAACGTAAAATGGAAGCCTATGGGATTGCGGCACCTTTAGAAGAGACTGCAGACAAGGAGGCTTTGCTGGGAAATAAACCCCTGGTGAAATGCACCAACTGTGGAAGTACACATACACGACTTGTAAGTCAGTTTGGTTCCACCGCCTGTAAAGCTCTTTTTCAATGTGAAGATTGTATGGAACCGTTCGATTATTTTAAATGTTTAAAGTAAAAATATGAGTACGTATATTCAGAAGGAAATAGAAAATGGAGTAGCCTGGTTAAGACTTAACAGACCTGAGGTTTTTAACAGTTTTAACCGTGAAATGGCACTCTTATTTCAATCTGAACTCGACCAATGTGAAGCCGATCAAAACATCCGCGCCATTGTGATCACTGGGAATGGAAAGGCATTTTGTGCCGGACAAGACTTAAAAGAAGTGACTTCTCCAGAATTGAACCCAGGATTCAGGAAGATACTTGAAGAACATTACAATCCCATTATCAAGAGAATTCGTGCGATAAATAAACCCATCATTGCAGCCGTGAATGGGGTGGCAGCAGGAGCCGGTGCTAATATCGCACTAGCCTGTGATATCGTTATTGCGGTTGAAGGCGCTGCTTTTATTCAGGCGTTTAGCAAAATTGGTTTGGTTCCGGATAGCGCCGGAACTTTCTTTTTACCCCGGCTGATTGGATTTCAGAAAGCATCTGCCCTAATGATGTTAGGAGATAAAGTAAGTGCCGAAGAAGCAGAACGATTGGGGATGGTTTACAAGGTAGTGTCGCAGGATAGTTTTTCTGAAACCATTAAGGAAATTTCATCAAAGCTTGCAATGATGCCTACAAAAGCTCTGGGCTATACCAAGCAATTACTCAATGCTTCTATGGAACACACTTTAGAAGAACAATTATCGATGGAATCTAAATTGCAAATTGCGTCGGCACAAACTGATGACTATGCCGAGGGGGTGGCAGCCTTTGTGGAAAAACGCAAGCCAAAATTTAAAGGAAATTAAATGATCGAAACGGTAGGTATAATAGGCTCTGGTACTATGGGTAGTGGCATCGCACAGGTTGCAGCAACGGCTGGGTGTATGGTGTGTATCTATGACGCTAATCCGGATGCCCTGAGAAAAGCTGAGGATTCCCTGGAGAAAATACTAAACAGGTTGATGGAAAAAGGCCGGATAGATGAGAGTGAAAAGTCGAGGATCCGCGATAATATAAAGTATGTAAGCAGTCTTGAAAGTTTGTCGAATTCGGAACTGATCATCGAAGCGATCATCGAAGATTTGCAGATCAAGAAAGAGTTATTTCAGAAACTACAAAAGATAGTCGCCAAAGATGCCATCATTGCTACTAATACATCTTCGCTTTCCATTGCGTCTATTGCATCTTCCCTCGATAATCCAAAGCGATGTATCGGGATTCATTTTTTTAATCCCGCGCCGCTCATGAAGTTGGTAGAGGTGATTCCTGCGGTACAGACTTCAGAAAAAACTTTAAAAAACACCATTAAAAATATTAGCAACTGGGGTAAGACTATAGCGGTAACCAAGGACACCCCAGGATTTATCGTAAACCGAGTAGCCAGACCATTTTATGGTGAATCCCTCCGCATCTTTGAAGAAGGAATCGCAGATTTTGCGACCATTGATTGGGCTATGCGATCACTGGGAGGGTTTAGAATGGGTCCTTTTGAATTAATGGATTTTATAGGAAATGATATCAATTATACTGTTACAGAGACTGTCTTCGAAGCCTTTTATTACGATCCGAGGTACAAACCGTCCTTTACACAGAAACGATTGAGTGAAGCCGGTTTTCTGGGACGAAAAACTGGTAAGGGATATTATAATTATAAAGAAGGTGCAGTAAATCCCAAGCCAAATGAGGATGTTGGTCTTGCCCAGAAAATTTTCGATCGGGTACTTGTAATGCTTATCAATGAAGCCGCGGACGCATTGTTCTGGAACATTGCATCGGCCGAGGATATAGATAATGCTATGACCAAGGGCGTGAATTACCCTAAAGGTTTATTGGCCTGGGCCGACGAGAAAGGAATAGACTGGTGCGTAATGAAGCTGGATGCTTTATACGAAGAATACAGAGAAGACCGATACAGATGTAGTCCGCTTTTACGCCGAATGAATAAAGAACAAAATACATTTTTTTAAAATGATGGAAGGAACATCCATACCCTATAAGATGCTATCTCTGGACCCGTTCAGTAGCTGGTTGGGTATAGAGATCCTGGAGTGTGAGATAGGAAGATGCAGAGTGGCCATGACCGTGCGGGAGGAGATGCTAAATAGTATGGGTAAGGCACATGGCGGAATTACATACGCGCTTGCCGATACTGCCTTTGGTTTTGCTGCCAACACCCATGGAAAATTTGCCGTTTCCATAGAAACTTCCATAAATCATATCGAGGCCGTGGAAGCCGGAGATTACTTGATAGCGGAAGCTGTGATCGACGTGACAAAAACTAAATTAGGCTTTAATGTTATTGAAGTAAAAAGAGGTGATGAAATGGTCGCACTTTTTAAAGGAGTGGTCTACAGAACAGCTAAAGACTGGGAGTAAAACAGAAATAAAGCCCTATAATGATAAGCCGTCCAAATAGCGGTGGGCAAAGAAAAATTGAACGAATGAAAGATACATTTATAATCGACGGAATTAGGACCCCTATAGGGAATTACAAAGGTACCCTTAGCCAGGTAAGAACGGACGATCTGGGGGCTCTGGTAATTGAGGAAGTTACCAAAAGGAACCCCAATATTCCTAAGGAAGATTATGACGATGTGATCATGGGATGTGCGAATCAAGCGGGGGAAGATAACAGGAATGTTGCTCGTATGGCGCTGCTGCTGGCAGGACTGCCATTCACCGTTCCCGGTGAAACAGTCAACAGACTGTGCAGCAGCGGGCTCTCAGCTATTATTCACGCCAACAGAGCGATTAAAGCAGGAGATGGTGATCTATTCATTGCGGGAGGTGTGGAAAACATGACACGCGGACCTTATGTGATCGCGAAACCGTCATCGGCCTATGGTAACGATGCCAAGATGTACGATTCCAGTTTTGGTTGGCGCTTTGTGAACGCAAAGATGCACGAGCTATACGGAACCGACGGCATGGGAAATACTGCCGAGAACCTGGTAGAAAAATACAAGATCACTCGTGAAGACCAGGATGCATTTGCCTATTGGAGCCAGATGAAAGCGACAAAAGCGCAACAAAACGGGAGGTTGGGCATGGAGATAGTAGATGTGGTGATCCCGCAGCGTAAAAAGGATCCCATAATCTTTTCTGAAGATGAATTTGTGAAACCTGCAACTACCAAAGAAATTCTGGCGAAACTGAGACCAGCGTTCAAAAAAGATGGCAGTGTGACTGCAGGAAATAGTTCGGGCCTGAACGACGGTGCTGCTGCGACCATCATCGCTTCCGAAGAAGCCTTAAAAAAATACGATCTCAAGCCCCTTGCGAGGATCGTGAGTTCTGCGGTTGTTGGCGTCGAGCCCAGGATCATGGGTATTGGACCCGTAGAGGCCTCGAACAAAGCGCTTTCCAAAGCAGGATTATCCATGGACGATATAGATGTTATCGAATTAAATGAAGCATTTGCCTCTCAAGCCCTTGCATGCATTAGAGAATGGGGTCTGGCAGACGACGATCCCAGGATCAATCCTAACGGTGGTTCCATCGCTATTGGACATCCCTTGGGCGTAACCGGAGCTCGGATAGCCTATTCTGCCGCGTTGGAATTACAACAACAGAACAAACGATATGCCTTGATCACTATGTGCGTTGGTGTAGGCCAAGGATATGCAGCGATCATTGAAAACCCAAATTTGTAACTAGTGAGAATACTAATTATAGGTGGGAACGGAACTATAGGGCGCACGGTCACTTCGCGGTTGGAGGAGAAGCATGAAGTGATCATTGCCGGAAGAACATCGGGTGATGTAACGGTCGATATTGCCGATTTGGAATCGGTTCGTCGCATGTTCGATTCGGTTGGAAAATTAGACGCTGTGGTCTGCATTGCAGGGGAAGCAAAGTGGGATCTTTTCGAGAAATTAAATGAAGAAGATTTCTATATAGGTATAAAAAGTAAATTAATGGGACAGGTAAACCTGGTAAAGGTTGGAAAGAAATTTATCAACCCCGGAGGATCCATAACATTAACTACGGGTATCCTGGCAGACGACCCGGTTGAAATGACCACAAGTGCCGCTATGGTAAATGGGGCCATCCATAGCTTTGTTAAAGCTGTGGTTCTTGAACTTGATAGTGTTAGGGTGAATGCGGTTTCGGCCGGTGTAGTAGAGGATGCCTATGAAAAATATAAAGATTACTTCCCGGGTCATAACCCGGTGCCTATGAATAAAGTTGTGAATGGATATATTAAAAGTGTGGAAGGCAAAATAAACGGACAGGTGATTCGCGTGATAGAATAAGTAGAACTGAGCAAAGAATTCGAAAAAATGAATAAAACACAACATTATGTTACAGGACAATGGGTAGACGGGACTGGTGACGGTTCTCCCGTATTCGATTCGGTAACCGGAGAACAGTTCACTTCCGTAACGGTGGAAGGCCTGGATATCCCATCCATTCTTCAGTATGGAAGGGAAAAAGGAGAAACACTCAGGAAAATGACTTTTCAACAGCGAGGGTTAATGCTGAAAAAACTGGCCTTATATCTCACGAAGAAAAAAGATCAATTCTACGAACTAAGCTATCGTACTGGCGCGACCAAAGTAGATAGCTGGATCGATATTGAAGGAGGCTTCGGAAATCTTTTTGCCAATGCCTCTTTGAGGAAATTGTTTCCCAATCAGTCTTATCATGTAGAAGGAGAACCTATAGACCTTTCCCGAGGTGGTCGCTTTATGGCACATCATATCATGGTGCCAAGGCAAGGGGTAGTAGTTCACATCAATGCATTTAATTTCCCGGTGTGGGGTATGTTAGAGAAATGCGCCGTAAACTGGATGGCAGGGATGCCGGCAGTTGTACTTCCTGCACCTCAGACAGCATACTTAACCGAAGCAGTAGTTAAAGAAATTGTTGCTTCCGGAATTCTTCCTGAAGGATCTCTACAGCTTATTTGCGGCACCGCACGAAATATCCTGGATACTGTCCAATCCCAGGATGTGGTAACCTTTACAGGGTCGGCAAGTACAGGACGAAAACTAAAGAACCACCCACAGATCATAGAGGAAGCTGTACCGTTCACCATGGAGGCCGATTCATTGAATGCGTCTGTTTTAGGCGAAGACGCCGTCCCCGGCACTCCGGAATTCGATCTCTTTATCAAGGAGGTGAGAAAAGAAATGACCGTAAAAGCGGGTCAGAAATGTACCGCGATCCGCAGAATTATCGTTCCTGAAAAATTAATGGAAGATGTGCAGATCGAGTTGGGAAAACAACTGGATAAGGTAACAATAGGAGATCCCAGATTACAGGAAGTGCGTATGGGTGCTCTAGTGAGCGACGCACAGCGACGATCTGTAAAAGAACAGGTGGGGAAGATAGCCTCTACGGCCGAGATAGTATACGGGGACCTGGAAAATGTAGAAACGATTGGCGCCGATGCTAAGAAAGGTGCGTTCCTGAAACCAATTTTACTGAGGGAGAACGATCCTTTTAAGAATGAGGCTGCCCATGTGATAGAAGCCTTTGGCCCCGTAAGTACGTTAATGCCTTATAAAGATCTTAATGAGGCGATTACTTTAGCACAGATGGGGAAAGGATCTCTGGTTTCCTCTATTGCAACTTTCGACGATAAGATAGCAAAGGAATATGTGATTGGCGCGGCATCTCATCACGGTAGAATATTAGTACTGAACAGAGAGAACGCACGCTTAAGTACAGGCCATGGCTCTCCTTTACCTACCCTTATTCACGGCGGACCCGGTAGAGCCGGTGGCGGTGAAGAAATGGGAGGTATGCGTGGAGTGAAGCATTACTTACAGCGATGTGCAGTACAGGGAACACCCACCACGCTTACGGAGGTAACCGGGATATATCAGCCCAAAGGCGCCTACAAGGAAGCCGAACAACATCCCTTTAAATATCATTGGGAGGATATAGAACCCGGCATGTCTTTGAAAACACACAAACGAACGATCACAGATGGTGATATCGTTAATTTTGCCAACTTAACCTGGGATCATTTTTATGCCCATACAGATATCACTTCCCTGGATGGCAGTATCTTCGAAAAGAGGACCGCTCATGGTTATTTCCTACTAGCTGCTGCTGCAGGTTTGTTTGTTTACCCAAATAAAGGTCCTGTTGCAGCGAATTACGGATTAGAGGATTGTAGGTTCCTACGGCCTATCTATCACAATGATACGATCTATGTGCGACTTACCTGCAAGCAAAAGATCGATCGCGATCAGCGGGGAACCGAGCTTCCCAGCGGTATCGTGAAGTGGTACGGGGAGGTTTTCGATGCAGATGATGAGCTGGTGGCCATTGTAACCGTGCTTACCATGGTTCAGAAAAAACAAACCACCTTTGTCGAGATGACCACCGAAAAAATAGATGAATGTCTCAATAAGCTTTCTGAAGAATCGAAACCGAAATGGGGTGATCTAAATCCTCAGCAAATGGTAGAACATCTGGAATATACCTACAGGATAGCGTCTGGAGAGATCCAGGATTTCGAGATAAGCACTCCCGATAAGATCCTGGAAAAAGTACATGCCACCCTTTATAATTACGAAAAAATGCCTCGGGGATACGATTTCCCATTACGTGAGAAGTCTGCGATGCACCAATTAAGACATCCGGACCTTGCGACTGCCAAAGCTAAATTCAAGGAAGCAAGACAGGAATATTTAGAATATTTTAAAGCGAATCCCGATGCGCGAACAAAGAATGTTGTCTTTGGAGAATTGAACAGATTTGAATGGTACTTAATGGAACGTAAGCACCTGAATCATCATTTCGAACAATTTGACCTGATCTAAATCTAATTTTTTATGACCGCACCATACGTAAAAGAAGATATACAAAACGGAATTTCAACCATCGAATTCTTTCATCCGGCTCATAACAGCCTCCCAGGGGATCTGCTGGCACAATTGGCGGATACCATAAGTAGGGCGGGGGCAAACGATGAGGTGAAAGTGATCGTTTTAAAAAGTGGAGGTGACCGAACTTTTTGCGCAGGTGCCAGTTTCAAGGAACTAATTAATATCAATGATGCCGAAACGGGACGAATCTTCTTTAGTGGTTTCGCCAATGTAATAAACGCCATGCGCAAATGCCCTAAGTTCATTATAGGTCGTATACAAGGAAAGACCGTTGGTGGAGGCGTAGGGGTGGCTTCGGCAACCGATTTTTGTATGGCCACAAAATTTGCCTCTATCAAGTTGAGTGAGTTGAACGTTGGGATAGGGCCGTTTGTGGTGGGGCCTGCAGTGGAGCGAAAATTAGGATTGAGCGGGATGTCTCAAATAGCGATCGATGCCAACAGTTTTTACGATGCAGAATGGGCCCGGCAAAAAGGATTATATGCCCAGGTGTTCGAGTCCACCGAAAAGCTGGATGAGGCTGTACAAAATTTTGCCGAACAGCTGTGCATGTATAACCCTGATGCTATGAAGGAAATGAAGGCAGTTTTTTGGAAAGGCACTGAAGACTGGGATGAGCTTTTGGCCGAACGGGCAGCGATTAGTGGAAGACTGGTGCTTTCAGAATTTACTAAAGAAACATTAAAACGATTTAAATAACCCTCTAATACCAGGAATTACTAATGATATACAGTTTCAAAGGACATATACCGGTAATACACGAATCCAGTTTCGTGCATCCGCTGGCGGCCGTTACCGGGAACGTTATCATTGGAAGGAACTGTTATATCGGCCCGGGTGCGGCCATTCGCGGGGATTGGGGTGAGATCGTATTAGAAGACGGGGTGAATGTTCAGGAGAACTGTACGGTGCATATGTTTCCCGGTAAGAGTATAGTGTTGAAAGAAGGAGCTCACGTGGGACATGGTGCTGTAATTCACGGCGCTAACCTGGGTAGGAATTGTCTGGTAGGAATGAATAGTGTTATTATGGATGATTCCGAAATAGGAGATGAATGTATTGTAGGTGCTATGAGTTTTGTGAAGGCCGAATCGAAATTTGTAAAGAGGCAGTTGATCGTTGGCAACCCGGCGAAGGTAATTAAAGAAGTTTCGGATGAAATGATCGAATGGAAAACTGCCGGAACCCGATTGTATCAGCAGCTGCCTACAGATTGCCATGCAAGTTTAAGAGAAGTGGAACCACTTAGATCCATACCTGAAAACAGACCTGTTCAAGAGGACTTTTATAAGACATTGGAACAATTTAAAAGGAACGAATGAGCAATTTTGAATTTAAAATGCCCAAAATGGGTGAAAGTATTACACAGGCTGCCATAATCAAATGGTTCAAGAGCGTGGGAGATACTATTGAATTTGATGAGATATTGCTGGAAGTCGCAACGGATAAGGTCGATTCGGAAGTTCCTTCGACTGTTTCGGGAGAAATAGTTGAATTGCTTTACCAGCCTAATGATGTGGTGGAGATAGGGGAAGTGATCGCCATTATTAAAACCGATGGGGAAATTCCTAAAACAACTTCAGAAGATAAAAAATCGACGGAAACCGAAAAAACTACCGGCACTCCAAAATCTCAACCTAAAAGAAAATCTAAAGCAGTACCGGCAACCAATTTTAAGGTGAATGAGAATGTGTTTGTGAGTCCGTTGATAGACAGTATCGCAAGAGCACATCATATTAGTTACGAAGAACTTGCCAGGATACCCGGGACGGGAAAAGATGGCCGGCTTCGGAAAAGTGATATTATGAATTATTTGGCTGAAGGCAGGCCATTCCAATTTGCTCAACCGGTTGCGGAGAGTCCAGGGTTCAAGGTGCCCGATCTTCAGTTTGATAAGGGTACGGGAAAGGTGATCGAAATGGATCGTATGCGCCAGATGATCGCAGACCACATGGTGTTTAGTAAACATACCTCCCCTCATGTGACTGCCTACGTGGAAGCAGACCTTACCGATATGGTGAACTGGCGAAACGAGGTTAAAGAGAAATTTCAGAAGAAATACAAAGAGAAATTAACTTTTACACCGCTATTTATAGAATGTATTGCTAAAGCAATTAAAGCTTACCCAATGATAAATTCTTCTCTGGATGGGAAGAATATTATTGTAAAAGAAGACATTAATATAGGTATGGCCACAGCCTTACCTTCCGGGAATTTGATCGTTCCTGTAGTTCGTAATGCCGATAAATTAGACCTCCCGGCACTGGCAGCAAGTACTAATGAGTTAGTTGCCAAGGCAAGGGACGGGAAGTTATCTGCAGACGATACCCGAGGAAGTACCTTTACTATCAGTAATGTAGGTACCTTCGGGAGTTTGATGGGAACACCCATAATCAATCAGCCTGAAGCAGCTATCCTGGCGACAGGGATCATAAAAAAACGAGCCGAAGTAATGGAGGGTAAGAATGGTGATACGATTGAAATTAGACAGATGATGTACCTGTCATTGTCTTTCGATCATCGCATAGTTGATGGCTACCTGGCAGGATCTTTCTTAAGAAGGATCGCAGACGAAATGGAACAGTTTAACTTAAAACGAAAAATTTAAAGAATAGAATGATGGAGACCATGGAACAAATCAGTATTAAAAAAACAACTAATTCTAAACTAGCGGCATTGGATTTTAATTCGATTCCGCTTGGAAGAACCTTTACCGATCATATGTTTATATGTGATTATAAGGACGGAAAATGGCAGCAGGCGCGTATAGAACCTCTCTCCGATATTCCCACTCACCCTGCGGCGATGGCCTTGCACTATGGGCAAGCCATTTTTGAAGGAATGAAGGCAACGCTGGATAGTGACGGGAAGCCATTAATTTTTCGACCCGATAAGAATGCAGAACGATTAAATTTTAGTGCACGGCGAATGGGTATGCCCGAATTTCCCGAAGAGTTATTCGTGGAAGGATTGAAGGCATTTGTCGATATGGAGCGTAACTGGATTCCTCCAATGGAGGGCAGTGCATTATATTTAAGGCCGTTTATGTATGCCGATGAACCGTTTATTGGAATGCGAGCAGCTACCAGTTTTAAATTTATGATCATCGCTTCACCCTCGGGGCCACTTTTCAGTAAACCCATAAAATTATGGGCCGAAAAGAAATTTATCCGTGCAGTGGAAGGAGGTACCGGAGAAGCGAAAGCAGCAGGAAATTACGCGGCGGCAATCCGGCCTACAGAAATTGCAAAAGCCAAAGGATACGATCAGGTGCTGTGGCTGGACGCCATTGAGCATATGTATATTCAGGAAGTGGGCACTATGAATATCTTCTTTAAGATCAACGGTGCTTTTATTACTCCTAGTCTCGATGGTGCGATTTTAAATGGAATTACCCGTTTAAGCGTGATCGAACTTTTAAAATTTAAAGGCTACGAGGTAACTGAAAGGCCAATCACCATTGATGAGATATTAGAAGCAGAAAAGAATGGAACCCTTGAAGAGGCCTTCGGAACAGGAACCGCTGTGGGGATCGCTTATATTGAAGCCATAGGTAGTGAGGACCTGGTGATCCGAATTTCCGATGAGCATCCGGTTGGACAGGATGTAAACGATACGTTAAACAAAATAAAAACAGGAAAGATAGAAGATCCATTTGGGTGGATGGTAAAGATCGATTAAAAATGATCAAGGATAATTTAATCACTGTGAATAATAGTAAACTGCAGAAAGAGATACTTGTAAAGGGTTTTAAGAACCTGTGCACCGCCAAAGCACTTACATACTTGTATGAGGAAAACTTTAAAACAGTTTCCAAGTATGTGCATGCCACTTCTCGTGGACATGAAGTAATCCAGACGGCGGTGGGTTTACAGTTAACACCTCAGGATTATGCTTTTCCTTACTATCGGGATGATGCCATGTTATTGGCCATCGGTATGAGGCCATACGATCTTATGCTTCAGGTTTTAGCCAAAAGAGACGATCCGTTTTCCGGAGGCCGAACATATTATTCGCACCCTAGTCTTAGAGAAGACGATAAACCTAAAATTCCTCATCAAAGCTCGGCTACAGGCATGCAGGCCATTCCGGCAACGGGTGTGGCAATGGGATTCTGGTATAAGGAAGCCGAAGGAATTTCAGGCCTTGATCCGGCTGGGAATTCTATAGATAATCCTGTGGTTGTCTGCTCGTTGGGAGATGCTTCGGTAACCGAAGGCGAAATTTCGGAAGCCTTCCAGATGGCGGCTCTTAAACAATTGCCCATTCTTTATCTGGTACAGGACAATGGATGGGATATTTCGGCAAATGCTGCAGAGACCCGTGCACAGAACGCTTTTGAATACGCCGCCGGATTCCATGGACTGGAAGCAGTATCCATCGATGGAACCGATTTTAACGAAAGTTATACCACCATTTCCAAAGTTCTGGATACGATCAGGAATGAGCGTAGGCCATTTTTGGTTCACGCAAGAGTGCCATTGCTAAATCATCATACCTCCGGGGTTAGGATGGAATGGTACAGGGACGATCTGGAAGAGGCTCAGTCGCGTGATCCGTACCCTAAAATGAAGGCATTATTAAAGGAAACAGGCTTTACCGATAACGAAATTCAGGAATTCGAGAATAACTGTATCGATATAGTACGAGCAGATTTTGAAAAAGCCTTAAAGGCAGAGGATCCAAGGCCTGAGGATCTTTTTACCCACGATTTCGCTCCCACACCGATCGTGGAAGAAACAGGCGATAGAAGTCCGAAAGGCGCCGACAAAGTGGTGATGGTAGATTGCGCGCTTTTCGCCATAGAAGAACTGATGAGAAAACATAAAGAATGCCTGCTCTATGGCCAGGATGTTGGTGGAAGACTGGGAGGTGTTTTTAGGGAAGCAGCCACACTTGCCCAAAAATTTGGTGATAACAGGGTTTTCAATACGCCAATTCAGGAAGCATTTATAGTAGGTTCAACAGTAGGGATGAGTGCAGTTGGTTTAAAGCCTATTGTTGAGGTTCAGTTTGCAGATTATATCTGGCCTGGACTTAACCAGTTGTTCACCGAGGTAAGCCGTAGTTGCTATTTATCGAATGGTAAATGGCCGGTTTCCATGATCCTGAGAGTTCCAATTGGAGCCTACGGAAGCGGTGGGCCCTATCATTCATCTTCTGTTGAAAGCGTAGTTACCAATATCCGTGGTTTGAAGATAGCATATCCTAGCAATGGTGCCGACTTAAAAGGGCTTTTAAAAGCTGCTTATTACGACCCGAATCCTGTAGTGATCTTTGAGCACAAGGGGCTATATTGGAGTAAGGTTCCCGGGACCAAGGGAGCTACTTCGGTAGAACCTGCTGAAGACTACATTCTTCCCTTCGGAAAAGCATGGGTCTTACAAGAAATCTGGAAGCAGGAAAACGAAGAGACTCTATCTATAATAACCTATGGCATGGGAGTTCACTGGGCGATGAATGCTTCCGAAGAACTAGGTCTTCAGGATAAGATCGAAATTGTAGACCTTAGAACCTTACATCCCCTGGATTATAATACCGTATTTAAAAGTGTAAAAAAATGTGGCAAATGCCTTGTTGTTACCGAAGAACCTACCGATAATAGTTTTAGTAGGGCGTTGCAGGGGAGAATCCAGGAGGAGTGCTTTCAGGAATTAGACGGACCGGTGATGATCATTGGAAGTGAGAATATGCCTGCGATCCCACTTAATAGTACCTTGGAACAAACCATGATCCCTTCTGTTGAAAAAGTGAAGGATAAGATCATTGAGATTTTGGGTTATTAAATAAAAAGGAGCGCCTTAGACGCTCCTTTCAACAATACTAAACAAAACTCCAAACATTATTGTTTGATCAACTTTATAGTTTCTGAAGCGTCGCCGGCGATAACGGTGGCGAAGTAACTACCAGATGCATAACCAGAAAGATTTATGCCAATGGCGTTACCATCTCCAGATACTTTGGTTAGTTTCTGCCCTAGTATATTATAAATGGTTACCGAAGTTATAGGGTTGTTAGCACGAATATCGAGTATGTCCTTTACAGGGTTTGGACCGTAACTAAGGCCTTCAATATTATTTTCGGTAACACCCAGTGTTTCGTCGTAAATAAGAAGGTCGAAAGTGGCATTTTCTGGCACTGCCGAAAAGTCTTCAGTATAAATACTCCAGTTAGCACCATCATACCACACGCCCATGTTATGATCCATTATCACATTCGAGGGATCTCCTGAAATACCCCAATTATGGCCAAATACAAAAACAGCGTTAGGATCACCGTTTAAAACCGGATGATCGATTATAGTGTAATTACCAAATATATTACTTGGAATAGCCACGTGTCTCATGGTTTGTACATCTGCTCCATTCACCGCTACAAAAAAAGCGGAGCCTAAGGGTATAGTGCTGCCGTCCTCACTATAGATGATCCATCTGTCCAGTGTATCGTCGTACCAAAATCCATATACAGTATCGTTGTATTGATTGTTAGGATTATAATAGGTAGTTAAAACGGCGTGAGCATTTGGATTACCGTTTAATAGCGGGCTATTTAAAACGGTGTATGAGTCTATAGCTCCTTGATTGCCAACCGTGGCAATATGAGTAATGGTAGCAGTGTTTGTAGAATAATAAACATTATACGAACTATCCGGAACAATATTTACACCCGGATTCTCATTGTAAATGGCCCATTGTTGGGTAAAGGTGTCGTACCAGACTCCGGTAACATTATTGTTATACACGCCGGAAGACCCCACAGGGTTCCAGTTGTGGCTAACCACTAAATTGGCATTTGGGTTAGCATTTAGGTCCGGATGATCAATGTAGGTAACATTGAAAGAACTGTTCGCGACCGTAGCGGTATGAACGAACATTGAATTTTGTGCTACACCAAATGTGGTTGCCAGCACTAGTAAGAAAGTAAAAATTGTTTTCATTGTAGATTATTTAAAAGGTTAATTTTATGTGTCTGTTAATCATGGTGTAAAAGTAGATTCCTACTTCATCACTATCGATAGCTAAAGACTCTGTTTTAGGTGGGGATTTTTCCTTTATTATTTGAGAAAAAACCTAACATGGCTAAAGTATAATCCCCTTCTATCAACCTATGTTACTATTGTAACAAAAGATATAATTATAGTAACATTACCTGGGGATCGAAGAGAGCACTAGGAGATATGTAACATAAATTCACTCGAAAGACGGCTTTTATCTAACACAAGTCCTTTAATAAGCATCATTTTAAATAGCACGGTGATAAATAATAAGGATAACCGGTGGAGAGCCCACGCAAATGAGAACGGAATCAATAAACTATTAGTAAATCAACAAATAATATGCTTCTAAAGCGCGAAGAAAATGGGGATGAGTCTAAATAAAAAACCCTCCAAAATGGAGGGTTTGTTTTTAATTCATTGTATTTCCAGGCGGGTATTTCATTAAGATCTCTCGCACTATCTCTCTAATGCGAGCCTCCTTTTTATCAATATTCCCGCTTGTGATCAATCGTGCACTTCCTACACCTTGCCAAACCAATTCGTTGGTTTTAGCATCGATGAGGTCTATGTACAGAGACCCTTCTGTGGATCGGGAAACGGAATTTCCGTAATAACCTCCATACCACCAGGGGTTCCAACCCCAGCCCCAGCCAAAATTATTATTGTAAACGTTTATTCGTTCCCGTTCTTTGGTGAATATACTAACCAGAAGATCGGGAGAATCAGACTTGTTAAGGCCTTTCGCCGCTAATTCGGAATTAATGGCCCGAAGAATACGTTTTTTATCCAGGTCTGAGATCTCAGCCTTGTCTATCCCGGGCTTATAAAAAGCAAAAGAATTGTATTCATTAAAATTGGCCTGACGGTCATAGTCGCTCACAACCCGTACCGTGGTACAAGAGGTAAAGACAAAAAGTACTAAAAGTAATGATGTGAATTTAAGTGATTTCATAGCATATGGTTTACTTAAACAAATTGTTATCGACGAAATTCGGAAGCGTTACTTTTAGGTTTGGATTGTCTCTCATTGCTCGTTTGATGGCGAAAACAGCTTCTTCATTTCTCGCCCAACTTCTTCGGGCTATCCCATTATTTACGTCCCAGAAAAGCATGCTTTCCAGACGACGTTGGGCTTCCTTACTTCCATCAAGAACCATACCGAAACCTCCATTAATTACTTCCCCCCAACCAACGCCTCCTCCGTTGTGAATACTTACCCAGGTAGCTCCGCGAAAGCTATCTCCAATCACATTATGGATGGCCATATCGGCAGTAAAACGACTGCCGTCGTAAATATTGGACGTCTCCCTGTAAGGAGAGTCGGTGCCAGAAACATCATGATGGTCGCGCCCCAGTATAACTGGCCCTATTTTCCCTTCGGAAATGGCCTTATTAAATGCCGAAGCTATTTGTATGCGACCGTCCGAATCTGCATAGAGAATACGCGCCTGCGACCCAACCACCAGTTTGTTCTCCTGGGCCCCTTTTATCCATTTTATATTATCTGCCATTTGCTGCTGGATTTCTTCAGGGGCGTTTACTTTCAGTTGCTGAAGGACGGCTGTAGCGATCTCATCGGTTTTTGCTAGATCATCGGGATCACCCGAAGCACATACCCAGCGGAATGGCCCAAATCCATAATCGAAACACATCGGGCCCATAATATCCTGAACATAACTTGGATATTTAAATTCCCGAACCGGATCATCGGTGCAAACATCGGCACCTGCCCTGGAAGCCTCCAATAGAAATGCATTCCCATAATCGAAAAAATAAGTGCCTCTTTCGGTGTGTTTGTTAATTGCTGAAGCATGGCGTCTCAGGCTTTGCCTTACTTTTTCTTTAAATCCTTCAGGATCACTAGCCATCATGTCATTGGCCTCTTCATAGGTCATTCCCACAGGATAATAACCACCTGCCCATGGATTGTGAAGAGAGGTTTGATCGCTTCCCAAGTCGATCTCAATATTCTTTTCAGCAAAAAATTCCCATACATCCACAACATTTCCGTCATAGGCTATGGATACAGTTTCTCCATTGGCACAGGCTTCCCGAACACGATCGGCCAGTTGTTTTAGATCTGAAATGATCTCATCCACCCATCCCTGTGAATGTCTTGTTTGTGTGGCTTTTTTATTTACTTCGGCGCACACAGTCACGCAACCTGCAATATTGCCGGCTTTAGGCTGTGCACCACTCATTCCGCCCAATCCGGAAGTTACAAAAAGACCGCCCTTAGGGTCTTTATTTATTTTTCTGAATCCGTTTAACACAGTTATGGTCGTTCCGTGAACAATTCCCTGTGGGCCAATATACATATAGCTTCCCGCTGTCATCTGCCCGTACTGGGTAACTCCTAAAGCGTTGAATTTTTCCCAATCGTCCTGACTCGAATAATTGGGAATCATCATTCCGTTGGTAACAACCACTCTTGGAGCTTCTTTATGGGAAGGAAACAGTCCCAATGGATGCCCCGAATACATGACTAGTGTTTGCTCGTCGTTCATTTCGGCCAGGTACTTCATGACCAGTCTGTATTGGGCCCAATTCTGAAATACCGCACCGTTTCCTCCATAGGTGATCAATTCATGCGGATGTTGTGCTACCGCATGATCCAGATTATTTTGGATCATTAACATGATCGCTTTGGCCTGTTCAGACTTACCGGGATATTCGGAAATACCTCTGGCAAATATCTTGTGTATCGGTCTGTAACGATACATATAGATGCGGCCGTAAGCTTCTAGTTCTTCAGCAAATTCGGGTAGGAGGGAGCTATGGAGTTTACTCGGGAAATACCGCAAGGCATTCCGAAGTGCCAGTTCTTTATCATAATCCGTCAAGATCTCCTTTCTCTTAGGGGCATGATTTACGTCCGGGTCGTAAGGTTTAGGGTCTGGTAGTTGATCTGGAATTCCTTCTAGTATTTCTTCTTGAAATGTCATTTGTTTTGGGTATTCGTTTTGGTGTTGAAGCCATACGGGCAATGTCTGCAACCGCTTTCACAGCAATAGCCTCTTTTTAAGTGATATTGCTCTGTAAAACACTTATAGCCTTCCGGGGTTATGTAATAATCCCCTTCTTCGAGCTCGTTCTTTTTGTTAAAAAAAGTCATTACACAAAAATACCAATTTCCTATCTTGTATTCATGATCGTATTGGTGAATCGTTTCTTACTTCGTAAAAATTTTCTGGGAATAAGTCTATGGCCATTTATAATTCTGAAGCGAAAAGATCTTAAGCAAGATAAAGTCTTCATTAATCACGAAAAGATACATTTAAGACAGCAGGTCGAATTTCTAATAATTCCATTTTATTTGTGGTATCTCATGGAGTATGTATATAGATTGATCCAATACCGATCGACAAAGCTTGCTTATAGGAATATTAGCTTTGAAAGAGAAGCATATGCGAATGAAAAAGACCTCAATTATCTGAAATCAAGGTCTTTTTGGAGGTTTTTGAAATACGTTTAATTATTGTATAACCGTTAATGTCATATGCTGGTTATCGGGGTTTGTAACCGGAAAAATAGCTGCGTTCGGTGTTCCCAGGATACCTCCTACCAGCCCTTGAACGCTAAAGGTGTATGTCGTCCCTATGGTTAAACCCGTCACCAATTTTGAGAATGATGCAGACCAGGTAGTTACGGTACCTGTTACATCATCGTAGCTTTGGATCTTATTATTGGTTCCGCCTATCGTAGTACCCGAAGTAACATTTCGAACTCTTAATTGAACTGCGGCCATAGAGTTGGTATAACCGAAACCGGATGCAGTTAGCATAACCAAAACCGAGCTTTTCCTGGCAGTAAATGTAAGAGTTGGCATGCTGGGTACATTTGCAAAGGTCGCGCTCGAAATTTGGATGTCGGTTGCCAGGGAAACAGAATGAGCTGCCGGAGACGAATCTTCAACGCGCATCCACCTGGATCCATTGTTTGTGTAGATTCCTGGAAAAATATCGGCAGTTGTTGCCGTATTGTAAACGGTCATCCCCGCAACATGAGATGAAAGTGGTGCAACACCACCAGAAGAAGTAAGTGCAACACGTGGCAATAGTACGCCTCCCACATTGACAGAAGCATCTATATCTAACAATGCGTTACTGTTAGGAGTTGTAGTTCCAATACCAACCTGGCCGTATCCGGCAATAGTAAATATGAGCAGTAAGAAAATCGAAAACAATTTTGGGGGTCGGGGGGAGTTAATTGTTTTCATAAAACACATTTATGAATTATGAATGTATAAAATGATTTAATAATAGAAGAATTATTCCCGTGGATTCATGTTTTTTTTCGAGTATATGTATAAATAATCCGTTGATTTGTAAGTACATAAGTAAAAAGGCAGTAAAAAACGTACGCGTAAAAAAAAAGCCTAAACTTTCGTTCAGGCTTTTTATTCGAGATTGAGATCCGGTTATTTTTTTATGATCTTTTTAGTAACCGAACCGACTTCGGTATCCACTTTTACAAAGTAGATTCCTGTTTCGAGATTAGTCACACTAAGTGATACCGAATTTTGTTTGTCATCGATCTCTTCAGAAAGTCTTCTTCCACGAACATCGTAGACTTCGATGGCTTTAAGGTATGTAGCCGGTGAGCTGATATTAATAATGTTATCAGCCGGGTTAGGATAAACCACAACACTATTGAGTTTGTTAGCTACAGAACCTAAGGATCCGTCCTGTTCGAATTGAAGTGTAAATCTACCGTCGAAGGTACCTTGTCCACTGGTAAACTCATAGTCGTTGGCACTTAGTTCGGTTATTACATTCTCTCTGTGGTCGATCAGGTATACCGTTACTCCCGGAAGGACACTACCTTCCAAAGAGGAAATTGATATCACGTAATTAGTTTCACTTTCCACCTGTGAGCTAAAGCCCATTGGAATCTTAATCTCGGCATCGAAGGTTTCACGGGTTTGAATACCCAGTTGCTCGGTACCGTCTTCAAGATGTGAGTATAGCGAAATTATGGTGGCAAGTCTGTTGGAATCGAAATTGGCATCCAATTGTGCACTACCATCAGGTCTAAATGCAATACCGGCATAACTGCGAACGTCAAATTGAGTGTTTTCCACTTTCAGTATCATTTTCTCTAGTCCCTCAGGATTACGCAGGGTGGTATTTCCAGAGGTAAGTCTCATACTATTTGTAAAAGAAACAGTTCCAGCTCCAAAAGCCTTAATCGAGAATCCTTGTCCGGTAGAGATCACTCCATTAGGTGTGGTGGATGTTCCGGGATCGTTTGCCGCAGGTACCCCCATTGTACCATTGTACATAGAGATATCGTCCATGGAAACATTAATTGTGTTCGCTCCTGGGATCGCTGCGCTAGGCGCTGTTAGGTGTTCCCAGAAATATACTTCGTTCACCAGGGCGTTATCATTTACAAACGCACTGGCATCAATAGGAGATGCGTATGGATTTGCCAGCATGTTAGGTGTTCCGTCCGGGTTTGATCCCAGGCCATTAAATTCAATGGATCTGGTTACTGTACCGTTGTTTAGGGTTCCCAGGGTGTAATTCATATCGAATTGCAGGGTTGAGACAGGTGGTGGTCCGTTATAGGCCGGATCGTTATAGGCCGCTTGCGGATAAACCAGGAAGCCTTCTCCAGGGGTAATGGTCCCACTAGCCGGGTTCCAGTCGTCGAAGTTATCATCGGCAAAATTGGTTCCTCCAGCCGGAACGCCCGAATGAGGAATAAAATTAGCCGGAGTATAAGCCTGTACATTGTACGCCCCGTTAAATACACCTGTGCGTGTTTCGGTGGTCATGGGGCTTCCCATGATCATAAAATCACGATTCTTCAGTGGAGGTGTGGTTAATTCAACGTCTATACTTCCATTCTTTGTTACTGAAGCGGTAGCATCACTTTGCACTACGCTTCCCTGATGTTTTACTATCAGGTTCCCGTTAACTGTAATGTCTTTTTCGATATTAATGTAATCGTTCGCCTGAATAGTAAGCGTGTGTCCGGCGTCGATCTCGCATGTACATGCATCGAAACTGGTATTTGCGCCTGCACCCGTATCATAATCACTGGCGATCTTCGCGTTACTACCAATATCAGGAACTCCGTTAGACCATGACCCGCCACTAAACTCGGTAGTTTCGGCAGCCACAGTTACCTGGGCTACACAAGACGATCTGTTTCCATAGTCATCTTCCACAGTTAGGGTAACATTAAACACACTACCAACATCTGCACAAGTAAAGGTCGTTTGTCCGTCAAGTGTCATGCTAACAATCCCCATATTATCCGTAGAACCGTTATCAACATCATTTGCATTAATAGTTACAGTTCCCGTTGCTTTGTTCAAGGTTGCTGTAATATTCTGGCAAACAACGGTTGGGTCTGTTTCGTCAAAGTTGGGATCTTTCACTACAAAGAATCCGGTATTGTAATTACTAATGATCAGGTTTCCACTGGGGAAATATGGGTATACATTCCATGCACCGTTGAAGGTAGCCGAATTACTGGAAGGCCAGGTATCGAAATAATCTACTTCGGTCATTGCAGAAACTCCCTGGTCCAGGTCGCCAAGTTTAATAACTCTCAAACCGGCTCCATAACTGGCCTGGTAGAATCTGTTTCCTCTCACGTAGCCGTTATGGTCGATCGCGGCAGTAGGCCCGTAATAATTGAAAGCTATATTAGGGTTGTCCAGATCATCAAGATTTAAAACGATAGTTTTCGTATTGAAACCATAACCCTGTTCATCGGTTTCGTCTCCAAGAATGAAAAATCTTTTATCCTCGGTAAACCATCCCTGGTGTGTATAGCTAAAATTAGGATATGTAATAGTTGAAATCACGGTAACGCTGGCCTTATTGGTGACGTCCAATAAAACTATCTCGTCCTCATTAGCTCCGATAAAAATCTCACGCCCCTGGTAATCCTGATCAGGACCATCATAGATTACAACTTGCGCGTCGTGGGTGTATCCTCTTGCAGAATAACCACCTAAACTCACCGGACTAGCAGGCGTGGTGATATCGATAAAATGAGGGCCACCACTATAGATATTAGCACCTAACACGTAGGCAATCCCAGTGTCCTCGTTAATAATAATATTATGGGCATCTCCAAAACCATTGTAATGAGCGGTATTTGAGAAAATCCTGTTGGGGTTGGTTGAAAGTCCTCTTAATGTTGTTAGATCAAAGATCTGCATACCATGACCAGATGCTTCACTTACTATAAAAGCATGGTTGTTGTAAACCTTAACATCTCTCCAGGCGCTATTACTTGTTTGTGTCATCAGCCTTCCTAGTCTTCTTGGATTCACCGGATCGGTGATGTCTATAAAGAAAGTACTGTTATTTAGTCCAACGATGGCATATTCCTTTTGGTCTAAAGGATCTGTCCATCCCCAGGAATCGTTTCCTGAAGACGCACCTAACTGAGAAAGTGATAAGTATGATTGTAGTGTTAGGCCGTCACAAGGATAGCTTCCTGCCATACCACCAGAACATGGTGTTTGGGCAGTTACCAGACTGAAATTGATCAGTAAAGCGAAAAGTAAGTATCTGTTCATAATACGGGGTGTATTTATAAAGTTTAAAGTAAAGTTCTTATTCATCGATAAAAGTAAATTCTACAGCACACGGGATACTAATTCCCACATGACCTCTACCGGTACCTGAGTTTCCTCCGTTAACGTAGTGTGTAGCAACGAAAACATCGACTTCAAGCCGGAAATTATAGGTTTGTCCGGCTGTTAAATTCACGTATTGGATAAAATTAGAGTCATGTATAAATTGATCCTGATATGTAGGGTTGTTATATAGTGAGTAGGAGTGTGTGTAAATAAGATTACTGGTTCCATCGAAGGTGAATCTAAAAAGTCCTTCCATGGTGGCCATCATAATATTACCGGCAGAAGGTGTAATAACTTGCCCGCCACCAAAATTAAAACTGGCTTTTACCTTATAAGTTCCGGTATATTTGGCTGTAAAAGTAGAACCGGCACCTAAACCGGGTACATCAACCCAGTCTGAGGAGCCTGAATTATAAGAAGTATCTCCGGTAACCGTTCTCAGGTCCAGTGGAGATTGCTCGAATAAAGCAGAGTCTTGTCTTAAATACTGAGGGTTCCACCTGGAACCATTCCAGGCATAAATACCGGGAGAAACATCATTAGCGCCGGTGGTAGTAGTAGCAGTATTAAAGACCACGGTTCCTACTTCCAGTGCGCCTCCCTGAGGATTAGTTACAGGGGCGGCAACGTTATCGGCGGTGAGGGCAACTTTTGGAAATACAAACCCAGCCGAATTGCTATTAGACAGATCCAGCATTCCCTGAGGAGCCTCGGTACCAATACCGATTTGAGCCTGCAGAGCCGTAACTGCACAAAATAGCGTAGCGAGGGCGAATATAGATTTGATCGTTAATTTCATAATAGCTATTGTTTAATAGTATATATCATTGTTTTTTAGTCACCCAAATAGGTGAATTCAATGTAACATGGGATTTCACTTCCTACGTATCCTCTCCCGTCGGTCACCACTAAATTTCCTCCGTTCATTAATTTTGCGTCTGTATACTGATCAAATTCCAAAGAAAAAATGTAAGACTGGTTTTGAACCAGGTTTACATAAAAGGTTTTGGTGGTTTGGACCCATGAGTCGGCAAACTGTCTTCCTCCGCTAATATGAGCGTTATAAGTTGAGAAGGATTTAGCTTTTATGATATTGGCTGTGCCGTCGAATGTAAACCTAAAGTCACCTTCGGTCATAGTGGTTTCAACATCGGTTGTGGTATTCATATTTCCGCCGCCATAGGTAAGTTTTACTTCAATACGATATACACCGGAATAATTTGCTGTAAATGTTCTTAGATCGGCAGCACCTACTCCAGGTACGTCCTGGAATCCCAAGGCAGCGGAACTTCTTAGAACAGAAGTTTGAGGAAACATTTCCTGTTGTCTTTTAAAGAAGTGAATGATCCACTGGGATCCATCCCAGGAGTAAATTCCCGGTTCAACATCGTTTGAACCTGTATTTGTTGTATTAGTGTTAAAAACTGTTGTTCCAACCGCCAGTGCTCCTCCTAAAGGATTTACAACCGGGGCTGCTACATTGGTAGCGGTTAGCGCTACACTTGGATAAACTACACCGTAGGTGCTGCTGTCTATATCCAGAATTCCTTTTGGTGAAGTGGTACCAATCCCAACCTGGGCAAAAGTAGTTATACCAGCCAGAAAAAACAGAACACAAATATGTAATAGCGTATTATTTTTCATCGTTAGTTGTTTTTTTATTCACCTATATATGTAAATTCAACAGAGCAGGGAACATGATCGGGAATTCCCATATACCCAAGACCTGTTCCCGAGTTTCCATTATTAACGAAACCTGGCGAATCAGCCTGGTCGAAGGAAAGGGTGAACGTATAGTTAGTCCCGGCTACAAGGCTTACATACTCTATAAAAGAATATTGCTCCCATATAGCATAATATCTGGTTCCTGAAGGCTCTTGGGTAGCTTGAGCCTTTGCGGTCACATAGTAATTGGTACCGTTAAAGTTAAATCTGAACTGCCCCTGTTGATAGGCAACATCACAGCCTGCGGAAACATCGTTAATATAACCACTTCCATAGTTCATACTTACTTCAATTTTATAAGCGCCTGTGTATTTTGCTGTGAAGGTTTGAGAAGTTAATCCGGGGACGTTCTGCCAACCGGCATTGGAGTCTGGTTGAAAGAAGGAGGTTTGTGTATAATACTCCTGGTGTTTCTTAGTGAATTTGTTAAACCATTCGGTCCCGGTCCAAACATATATTCCGGGATAAACGTCGTTTGATCCTGTGGTGGTTGTCGTAGTATTATAAACTACTGTACCAACTGCCAGGGCACCTCCCTGTGGATTTAAAACAGGTCCTGCAACATTGGTTGCCGTAAGAGCAACTCGTGGAAGAACTATTCCATGTGTTGCACCTGTAGGATTAGCTACTTCTAGTATCCCATTGGGAGACGTAGTATTGATCCCAACCTGGGCGACTGTGTAAGAATAAAAACCCACTGCATAAATAAGGGCGAGGGCGTAATTTCGTAGGTTAAATTGCTTCATATCAATGACATTAAACATTTTGGGCACCACAATTATACGCAACATAATCGATTAAAACATAAAATAATCGATGAAATGCACAAAATATCACAAAATGTACGAAAAATGCTACATATTAGATGCGAAATAGGTAAAGTAGCATATTTCCGGTCCTGTCAATGATTGGCTGTATCTATAATTTTTCTGAACTTAATTTTGGCACCCGCTATGGTAAATTATCCTTTAAAACGGGTGCCGTTTACTTACTAGTTTTGGTTTGTTATTAGTTAATGTATATGGCATTTAATTTTTGGACGTTAGTTTGTTTTGTAAAGTGTTTTGCTCCGGCTTATACTTTTGTAATTCTCTGGCATCCAGGGTTTCTGGGCCAATTTCATCCGGGGCATCCGGGAATCTTAGATCGCTGTAGTTAGAGCTGTTCTCCGTAGATCCTGTGTCATTCTTCCTATTTGCAACTATATGATAAGAGAAAGTTACATTCGATGTACCATTCTGAAGCTCCTTTACAGTGAAACTGCTAGCAGATTTATTTGTTACGTACACGCCGTTGCAGTCGCCTTCAAGCTGTATGAACACCTTTAAAGGATGATCATTGTCTACAACGATATTGTTTGTAAAGATCGGATCGATAGAAATATTCGCTGTTCCGTTTACAAGTTGTCCTGTGCCATAGTCTTCGAACAGAACTTCCGGTGCCTCTGGCGCAAACATCACTTTTTTGTCACCATTCGTGTCCTGAACTATTGTGGAAACTGCACCATTACCAATGATCTTGTAATTGGTGTTGTTATATCGGGCACCTGCATAGGCATAAGACGAGTTGGAACTGGACCCTCCGCTATAGAAATATCCACCGTAGTACATATTACCACCTCCAACTAAACTGGAATTAGTATAGCCGGCCAGTTGTGCTCTGGGATCTCGTGCATCGGCCGTGATAGCATTACCCGTATAATTGGTCTGGTATCGAGCTGCCTCTATACTGTTCGAGGAGGTTATGGGACCTTCTGTTATAGCATAAATAGCAAGGTCTGTGGCGTTAGAGTTAACACCAACATTGAGGATCTGGTTTGTAGATATGGAAGTGGTACTACCCGATACAGCTCTCAGACCCATATTAGATTTCGATGAGGATTGCTTATCCGCAACAGCCAGCACCCCGTTGGCACCGTCCACACCACCACCCCAGGCCTGGATCCCTCCTATAAGGAAGGCACTACCTGTATAGGTGGTGTAGGTGTAAGCTCCGTGGGAATTGGCGGCATAACCGTAAAGACCAATACCAGTTCCCGTATTTTCACCGCGTATTCCTATACCCGATCCCGAATCGGCTCCCCATACAGAGGCTCCGTTACTGGACGTTTCCGAAACAATTCCAAAAGGATGGGATGCGTCGTTAACCCGTAAAACCACATTGGTGTATGGCATAGATCCCATACCTGCAGTTCCTATATCAAGAAAGCGCATTCTTTCCGTGTCGTTAGTACGAAGTACAAAATCTGTAGCGTCTGTGGTTCCGATGAAATTTTGTACTGGACTCGTACCTGCATTTCCTTCCAATGACCAGTCACGACCGCCCGTTCCTCCCATAGCGATCCATTCACTACCACTCCAATAGTAGAAACCTGGTAAAACCTCGGTATCTCCAGTACTGGCATTTGCGGTGTTATAAACCAGCAAGCCTGTAGCGGGCGATGTTACCGGACTCGCTACTGCTCTCGAGGTTAAGGCTACCCTGTTAATAAGAATACCTCGATCTGTATCGCTCATCTCTAATTGTGCACTGGTATTAGGTACTCCTGTTCCTAGTCCAACATTATCATTTGCTCCATCTACGAAAAGGGTATTGCTATTTCCGGTAGTAGCAATTCTGGTATTGATATCTGCATTGGTATCATTAATTACCAGCTGATCGTTTGCGTCTTCCCGTAGTTCTAAAAACTCAAGACCTCCGGCCGTTAGGTTAAGTCGGTCGGCCGAACTGATCCAAAGTCCAGTGTCTGTATCCGTATTCCAGCTATAAAAAGGAGCTGTATTTGTACCATTCGCCATCGCGTGTACCTGGTTAGTATTTGGAATTCGAAATCTTTCGGTTCCATTTGTTACCAGGCCGAGAAGGTCGGCACCCGGGCTGTAGAACCCTTTATCGGGATCACCGGACCATCCAAATAGCGGATTAGCTGCGGTACCTGCGCTATTAGCACGTAAATTACCACTGGCGTCAATAGTTAATTGGGAAGTACCATTTGTAACAATAGAGAATTCGTCCGGATTAGACCTGTAGAATCCTGTATCCGTATCACTGTCCCAGGAGAACGCAGGAGAACCGCTTGTTCCATCTGTATATGATCTTAGACGACCATTCGATGTGATTCGGAATTTCTCGGTATTATTGGTCCTAAAACTTAGATCCGAATTATCTGTAGTTCCCACAAAATTAGCTGCGGGGCTTGTTCCGGCATTACCGCTTTGTTTCCAGTCGTTCCCTATGATAGGAATCCAGGCGGTTCCACTCCAGAAGTAGAATCCGGGCGTAACAGCAGTTGCTCCCGATCCCGCGGTTGCGGTGTTATAGACCAAAAGGCTTGTAGAAGGAGCCGGTGTGATTGGGCTGCTACTATTCGTGGCCGATAAGGCGACACGAGGAAGTAATATACCTTTGTTATTACTTGTTACATCCAACATGGCCCCGGTCCCGGGGGCAGTTGTATTGATTCCTACTTGGGCAAGCAGCAGGGAAGTGCTGAAGACAAAGAAAAGAATTAGTAGGAATTTTCGGTGTAGTAGTGTTATCGTCATAAGCTGGTTATTGAGGAATTTTCCTACAATTATATACATAAAAATCGACAAAAGACAAAATAAATCGTTGAAATACATAATAATTTAACATTCACAATTTATAATTGTTAAAATCCGGAAATGAGGAATTGGGATATTTACGTCGTTTTAGTGAAATTTTTTTAAGCTGAAGTCCGTTTTTCTACTTATTCTCTAATTATCTGTGTAATAAAGTGTTAAAGATTGAACTATCTTCAATAATTTCGCATCAATAAAAATTGAACAATTTTGACCCATAATAACCTTGAATTTTTCTTCGAAAAAACCAGATCGATAAATGAGGAGATCCTCCTGGAACCATTCTCAATTTCGGGATATTCACTTTTTATGAAACGGGAAGATCAAATTCACCCTGAAGTTTCGGGAAATAAATTCAGAAAATTAAAATACCTAATTGAGGATATGAGAACTTCGCCTAAACGGGCGATCCTTACTTTTGGTGGTGCGTTTTCAAATCATATTGCTGCCACCGCCGCCGTGGGAAAGCTTTTGGGCGTTCCTACTGTAGGGGTGATACGAGGAGAAGAATTAGAGCAGTATAAAGAGAACAATCCTACCTTGCAATACGCCTCCGGCTGTGGTATGCGTTTAATTTTCATTAGTAGGAGTGATTACAGGGATAAGGATCAAGGAGAAGTTTTAAAACGATATTTAAGCGATCTGCACGATTATTATATCATTCCGGAAGGTGGTACTTCACAATTAGCAGTAAAGGGTTGTTCTGAAATACTTAGTGATACAGATGTGGAATTCGATCATGTGGCGGTGGCGGTGGGAACCGGAGGAACCTTCGCAGGGATATTGAATTCCCTGAAGCCCCATCAGCAAGGGATCGGGTTTTCTGTACTGAATGGAACTTTTCAGAAGGAAATACTGGATAAATTCAGTAATAATTCCAAATATCAGCTCACAGACCGCTACAATTTTGGCGGCTATGCTAAAATAGATTCAGAATTAGTTCGTTTCATTAACAAGTTTAAAGAATTAACAAATATTCAACTGGATCCGGTGTACACAGCTAAGATGATGTATGGGATCATGAATCTATTGAAAGCCGGATATTTCAGAAAAAATAGCCGTATTTTAGCGATTCATACCGGGGGACTACAGGGAATTAATGGAATGAACCTCCGATTGAAATCAAAGAACCTACCTCAAATCGAAATATAAATGCTATTTAGAATCCTCATAGTTATCGTTGCAGTTGGATTTCTAACCACAAGTTGTAAATCTAAAAAACGCATTGTGGAAAGTAAGAAAAGAGACCGCACAGAAAAGATAGTGATCGAAAAACAACCCGAAACTACCACAACAGTACCTAAAACGGTGGTGAAAGAGCTTCCGCCCAATGCTTCATACGCCGAGGTGGTTGCTAATTACATTGAAAACTACAATGGCATTGCAAGGGAGGAGATGCTTCAATACGGGATACCGGCCAGTATTACCCTGGCTCAGGGAATACTTGAGAGTGGTGCCGGAAGAGGAGAATTAACGCAAAAAGCGAATAATCATTTCGGAATTAAATGTCACACCGAATGGACAGGTGAACGCGTGTATCACGACGATGACGAAAAGGGTGAGTGCTTCAGAAAATATAAAGATCCTAAATATTCTTTCAGGGATCACTCGCTGTTTCTTACACAACGAAGCAGATATAAGGATCTGTTTAAATACAAGAAAGATGATTATAAATCCTGGGCCAGGGGTTTGAAAAAGGCGGGGTATGCTACCGATCCTAAATATCCAGACAAGCTTATTTCTATCATCGAACGCTATAATCTGGCGGCTTTTGACGAAATGGTTTTAGGTGCAGGAGCAAATCCTATCAATCCGGACGACACAAAGATCAATACCTACACGGTTTTAAAAGGTGATACCCTCTATAGTATTGCCAGACGATTCAATATTACGGTTGAAACGTTAAAAGAGTATAATGGCCTTGAATCTAATACTATTTCTATAGGACAGGTATTATATTTGCATCCTGTAAAGAATCAATAATTTTTCATGATCTATAAACGAAGTAGTGCCTTGTTCAAAGAGGCACAACAATATATTCCGGGAGGTGTAAACTCACCTGTACGGGCCTTTAAGGCTGTTGGCGGCGACCCTGTATTTATTGAACACGCTAAAGGGGCCTATTTGTACGATGTAGATGGAAATAAACTCGTAGATTATATAGCCTCCTGGGGCCCATTGATCCTTGGACATGCGTATCAGCCGGTTCTCAATGCACTTATATCGAAAGCCGAGAAAGGTACTTCTTTTGGTATGCCCACGCAGATTGAAACCGAGATTGCCTCTTTGGCTGTTTCGATGGTGCCGGGCATAGATAAGATCCGTTTTGTAAACAGCGGTACCGAAGCATGTATGAGTGCTGTACGCCTGGCACGTGGATACACGGGAAAGGATAAGATCATAAAATTTGCAGGGTGTTATCACGGTCACAGTGATTCGTTCCTCATTGAAGCGGGTAGCGGTGCTGTTACCTTTGGTGTCCCAAACAGTCCAGGAGTCACTGCTGGTACTGCCAGAGATACTCTGCTCGCTCCATATAATGATCTTAACAGGGTAAGGGAGCTCATTTTGGAGAATAAAGGAGAAATAGCCTGTATTATCCTGGAACCTGTAGCAGGAAATATGGGATGTATTCCTCCGGCCGACGGATTTTTGGAGGGATTACGGGATTTATGCAACGAAAATGATATCCTTCTGGTTTTCGATGAGGTGATGACCGGATTTCGGTTAGCTGCTGGTGGAGCCCAGGAATTATATGGTGTAAAAGCCGATATAGTAACCTTTGGGAAGGTTATTGGCGGAGGACTTCCGGTTGGAGCATTCGCCGCCAGAAATGAGATCATGGATTTTCTAGCCCCCTTGGGTCCCGTTTATCAGGCAGGAACCTTGAGTGGTAATCCATTGGCGATGGCCGCTGGTCTCGCCATGCTAAAAGCTCTTGATCGATCTCCTGACATTTACCAGTCTCTAGCTGAAAAGACGGCTTATCTACATAATGGGTTGGACCTGGCTTTAAACGAGAGTGGACTGCCCTATGTGATAAACAGGGTTGGATCTATGATCTCAGTGCACTTTACTAAGGAAGAAGTTATAGATTTTGAGTCTTCCGCGAAGGGTAATAACGAAACGTTCAAAAAATTCTTCCATGGGATGTTAAACCGCGGGATATACTTGCCCCCAAGTGCATTTGAAAGTTGGTTCTTAAACGATGCGCTTACTTATGAGGATCTGGACATGACGATTAACGCCTGCCGCGATCTCGTAAAAACCCTATAAAAAAACCTCCTGAGATTTCCCAGGAGGTCTTTATTATTATATAAGTTAATTTACATCTTCTGAAGGGTTAGCCATTTATTATATTGGGCGTCCGTCAATGATTTCTTTACTGCATCTTTTAATACTGCATCGAACTTGTTCTTATCTGCCTGAACTTTCGGACTGGAAATATCCTTCCCTGTTACATGCTTCTGATAATTGCTTTCGTGTGCGGTATAGGCTCTGAACAACGCTCGTTGCTGATCGCCCGTTAGGTCAAGTTTAGACGAAAGGTCTGCTACCTTTGTTTTTGCAATAACCTCTGGCCTGTCCTGATCCTGAGTTAAACTCTGTGCGGACATACTGCCCATTCCTACTAACATTATACATGATATAGCAAGTACCGATAATAGATTTTTCATTGTATCAATTTTAATTTTAAGGTTACTAATGTAACTATTTTACAATGAATATTCCAAGAATTGGGCCAAAATTCGCTGCTAGTGTCTTTTTTCGCGTTTCTTGTCTCGTCGACCTTCTTTCTGGCGCTTTTTACCCCTGGTCTCACAGGTCTTTTCCCATTTTTCAAATTGATCTTTATTAAGGATAGATTTCATGGCCTTCTTGTATTCAATTTGCGAATCCAGCCTGGCCGAGTGCTTTTCGAATTTTTCTTCATCGGTCATTTCATCCTTAGGACCTTTTTCAGTTTTATGCGCTTCTCTGTCTTTTGCGACCTTGAGTTCCAATTCGAATACTTTTGCTTGTTGCTTTTCATCAAGATCTAATTCGAGGGTGAGCTTTTTAGTTTGAAGTTCGGCTAGCTGCGTAGGAGTGAAATCCGGCCTCTCCATCTTAGGCTTGGGTTTCCTGTCGTTATTACCCCGAGGCCCTTGAGCGAAACTCGTAAAACAGATTAAGAAACTTGCAACTAAAAATACGTTTTTCATGTTCATAGATTTTAAATTATACGCACTTTGGACATCACAATTGTCAAAAGGTTTAAACAAAAAAAAGCAACCAGGATATGGTTGCTTTTTTTCTGTATTTGTTGTTCACCTACAACGTGTCCAGATATTCGATCAACATAGCCAATGCCTCCTGATGAACAACTGTTCTACCCAATCTGGGCATTCGGTAAATAGGTGCGTTACTGGCAAAACGTGCTTCTATCTCACCTCTGTTAGCGTAGATCCCGGTTTCACTAAACGGAGTTTCGTATCGGAAATCCATATTAAATGACGGAGCTACACTTCCTCCCGGTGAATGACAATGCGCACAATTTACATCCATATATGCCCTTGCGCGCTCATCGATAGGTAGTGTGCCATTTGCCCAGTTAGGTAAGGAGCTAACTGTGGTTGGATCGTCCAGGCCTAGTAATAGCCCGTTATCCGAAAAATATTGCAATTGGTTGTAGCCCGCATATTCCGGAATGAAATTTAAATTCCGAAGTTTCATACCCAGAGGGAATGTTTTATTGTTATTATTATGACACTCGAAACAATCTGCATTACTCGGAATTATATAATCTATATCCTGTGTGGTGCCATTGTTGTCTATATAGCTTATATCTATCATACCACCCACATCATCCCTGAAGGCCTCGGTCATGGTATCATTCCATACATAATTGGATGCTATCCACCCTTCCTGTAACTTTATTAATACGCGGGTTTCCACGATCTTTTTTCCTAGAGTTGGATCCCTTTCGTCCAAATAATAAAAGAAGGTCTTGGCAATTACCGTGTTGTTTGGAAACAGCGGCAGGAGATCGGAGTTTGCATAACGCATTGTCTGCCCTACGGGGAGTCTCACTAATCGTTGTTTATGGGTGTAGTCTGTAAATAGTGCGGTTCTTATTTCATAATACTGAACTCCGTTAGCCGGTACAATATCTTCCATGGCGCCTTCAAATAATCCCATTTCGGATAGGGTTGGCGTAAATTGTAAAGGAGTGCCCTCTGTTGTTGCTGAAGCTGTATTACTGGGGACAGATTCGTTGCCTTCAGCATCAATTGCTGTAACGTAAAAACTGTAAAAGGTCTCTTCATCGAGATTGGGGATGGTAATTGAAGTAGCCGTATGTGCCGAAACGATGCGTGTACCATCCTGATATATATGGTAACCGGTAACACCCACATTGTCGGTTGAGGCATCCCACCCCAATTCGATCGAATTTATGGCGATGCCGGATACCGTAAGATTTTGAGGCGCAGAGGGGTTCTCATTGTCGAACTGGGAAGGATTGGAATCGTCACTTCCACAACCGGCAATAATGAGAAGGATAGATAGAGACAGGGCAATTTGAATTCTTTTCATTCTTTGAACAAATTAGATGCTAAAAATAGAAAAATACTTCTAAAACAGCTAGTTAGTTTGAGTTAAAACTACTATTTCGAAGCGGTTCCCTCAACCATTTGGTTGTTTGACTAATTGATGGTTTTAACGGTAACAATGGTTCTATAGCTTCGGAACAAATTCAAAAATAATTTATACAATGAAAACAAAAATCTTATTAGCCCTTTTACCCGTGTTGGTAATAGGAGCGTTTTTCGCAATTAGCGAATCGAATGGCGACTATGCCGAAACTGCAAGATTACTTGAGCCTTCAGATGGCTGCGTATTTATGACCGTTATGGGAGAACAGTCTTCCGAAAATTTCAATGTCTATAAGAATGATGAAAATCTTATGATATCTGTTCGCGACGGATTAAGTTGGCTGGCAGACGCCCAGCTACCTAACGGTGGATATGGCGCCGGAAGTCATAGTGCCCAGCATGTACGAGATCCTCATGCGGTCAAGGCGGATCCTGCGACAACAGCTATTGTGGCTCAGGCCTTTCTCAGGAGTGGAACCACCATCAATAAAGGAACCTACTCGAAGAACTTAAAGGATGCGATCGATTTTCTGCTGGAAACTGTAGAAAGTACCTCAAAGGGATCGACATTTATTACCGATGTTCGCGGTACCCAGATACAGACGAAATTAGGCGAAAACATCGATGCCGTACTAACCGCACAATTGCTATCTAATCTATTGGACAGAAACTTGAAAGGTGTCGATAAGCGTAGAGTTGAACGATGTCTGGATATCTGTGTAGCCAAAATAGAAGCTTCCACCGATGCTTCCGGAAGACAAAAAGGTGCGGGATGGGCCGGGGTTCTGCAAAGTGGATTAGCAACTTCTGCCCTGGAAGCCGCCCAGGCTGTGGGTGCCGATGTGAATGAGGAAGTGGTAGAACGATCCAAGAATTATCAGAAAGGGAACTACGACGAAAGCACCGGTAATGTAAAAACCGACGATGGGGCCGGGATCATGTTGTATGCTGTAAGTGGCTCTGTGAGAGGTAGTGCCAAAGATGCCCGAAAAGCAGAAGATGCGATAAAAAAGGCAAAGCGTGACGGAAAGCTGGATAAGAATGCTCCGGTTACCACAGATAATTTACGAAAGGCAGGGTATTCCGAAAGTGAAGCTGCCCAGTATGCTACTTCGTACAATGTATATCAATCTGCTAAGAAAACGGCACAGCGGGAAGATGTATTAAATGGTTTTGGTAACAATGGGGGCGAAGAGTTTTTAAGTTTTCTACAAACCGGCGAATCCTTACTGGTGAATAAAGACAAGGATTGGAAAAACTGGTATGATGATATGAGTGGCCGTATTCTAAAGATTCAGAATAAGGATGGAAGCTGGAATGGTCATCATTGTATTACCAGCCCGGTTTTTTGCACAGCTACCAGTTTATTATTGCTTACAGTGGAGAACGACATCGACTTTTTAAGTAAGGTTGGGGAGTAATTCTTAAGCAAAATGTTAGCTATGGTCTTGATTTATAAATAACGACCTCGTATTGATAAATGCCGACCGGATGTGTTTTTAATTGGTTGATAGCGTGCTTATCTTGAGTATCTCAATTACACGCTAGTTGATGTTTAGGTTGGTAGTACACCGCTCATGGCTGTCGGCAGGGATGCCGGCCCCTTATGCCAAAAAGGTAAAGTTTTAACCGTGAGCGGTGTTTTTATTTTAAGGAAACCAACTCCAGTGTTACCTCATAAATAGGACGATCTTCCATCTTTGCCTTTAGCCAGGCATAAAAACTCATCACGAAGATATCTTCCCTTTTAGCGTCTTTCCACTCGAACGACTCTTCTACTTTTTCTCTAAACTGAAGCGTCCGTACTAAAGAAGGATCGTTGTAATAAAGTCTCACTAACTTGAGGAAATTAATAGCACGATCTTCTTTTAGTCTGCGCAATTTGGGGACTAATTTCTTCCTTATGCTGTTTATGCGTGATAGAACCAGGTCGAGTTGATCTAACTCTATTAACACAAGCAGCTCGATTATATTCTTTTGTATTACCCAAATGATCCCCACCTTTTTTTCGTAATAAAGATCACTGTGATTTAAATTTCGAAGTTGCCTACGCGCCTCCTTAAATTCATGCTGCTGAAACAAACACATGACTAATGCCAGCTGTAATTCGGGAAACGGATTGGGGAATGCTTTTAACATAGCAATGGCTTCTGAAGGATAAGCTGTGAAGTTCAGGTTCAATGCTTTAAGAAGCACGAGGTCCGGGGCAAATCTCCTGTAGTATTTCCTTTCCTGCCGAGTCATTTCAAGCTCCATCATCTGGATAAAATCTTTCGATCTGGTAAAATCTTTGTTCCTAAAGCTGATTACTGCCATGAGATTTAAGATCTGGATATGATAAAATAAATGCTTTCCTGCTTGCTTTTTCTTCTTATTAACGATCGTAGAAATACGATTCACTTGTGGCATAACACTACTATAATCACTTCGCAATTGAGCAGAAGTGGACAGGATCTGCAATAATTGAAATAGGGATTTATAAGTAAGTTTATCGTCTATTGAAATACCATGGGCCTGAAAAGTTTCATCGATGATTGTTTCAATAACCGCATTCCTTTGGGATAATTGGTCTTTAATGGTTGCGTAGGCCATATTGAGCCTTAATTCTCTGTGTTGAAGTTCCTGGTTGTGTATTGCGGCGTCTCTAATGTCTCCGTACTTTATATTTGGATGAAAGTGGGAGTATTGAATCTTAGTTTGGTAAATTTCACCTAGAATAGAGTAGAGATCATTTTCCAAGGCTTTTTTTTCGGCTTTTTCAAGGGTTTTAAAGGCAATTTTGGTTTGTTTGTGTTCAAAAAATATCCTACCGGCCAATAACAATTTCATAACCTGCATTTCTTCTGAAGTTTCACCCATGAAGCTTTTTTCGGCTACAAAGGTTATAAGGGAATCCTGTAACCGTTTACAGAGTGCGTGATACGAATTACGTGCGGGTTTCCCGTATATCTTCACATCTAGGTTGGTGGTCCTTCCCTGGTCGATCAGCTTGAATAAGGTTATGTTTTTGGCATCGCCCCTGCGAGTCTTTTTCTTCAGATAATTGAGGAATTCTCTTTTATCTTCTGAAGAAAATGTACTTATTATTGCTGAAATGTTACTCATTAAAACGTAAGTATTAAATGCATTAAAAGCCCAATAATAGTGATAAAGGTAGAAATAAGTTCAAAATAAAACGTAAGTAATATTATTATTTCGAATTTTCAATCCAATTAGTATCACTCATATTTGTTCCCGAATTAACATCAAAACAATTCATTATGGAAAATCAATTTTCACCAGAAAAGAAACCTGTAAATTCACCTCTTATTGAGAAAATTCAGAAGAAAAAAGATGAGTTTAATTGCGAACCAACCCCCGCCTTTATTTCTGCTTCCTGGACCGCTTTGTTCATCGGGATGGTGTCTTATTGTGTAGGCTTATGGAACGCAAGTATGGAGCTAAACGAAAAAGGGTACTATTTTACAATCCTTCTATTTGGTTTGTTCTCGGTTGTTTCGGTTCAGAAAACAGTAAGGGATAAACTGGAAGGAATACCGGTAACCGAGATCTATTACGGAATTAGTTGGTTTACTACCATTGCTTCCATTCTACTGCTTATTATCGGCCTCTGGAATGCCGATCTATGGCTTAGTGAGAAGGGATTCTATGGGATGGCATTTGCATTGAGTCTGTTCGCTGCGGTAGCCGTACAGAAGAACACTCGTGATGTAAAATTTCTGCAACGCCAAAAGAAATAATGTAAATGAGTTTACGACATCAATAGAATGTGGGTGCGTTCCCACGTTTTGATGTTGGCGAAAGCAATCTTCCGGCCGGGGATTGCTTTCTAACATCCGGATCATGCAAGATAAAATAACCAACAAAAGAAGGATATTCGAAATTTTGGCAGTCACACTAACTGCCGGCGGTAAATTCCTTTTTATGGATTATCTCAACCTACGCTTGCCATATGTAATTGCAGCTGTAATTGGTTGGAGCCTTTATATAATAGTGCGAAGCAGGCAGCAAAAGGGCATACTGTCTTACTGGGGTTTTAGAAAGGATAATTTTTTAAAGACCGTAAAACTACTATGGCCATTCGCTCTGGCGTCTGTTTTGGTCTTTTTGATTATTGGTGCTTGCCAGGGAACGCTTAATCCATCATGGCATATATTACCTATTCTCATAACGTATCCTCTGTGGGGTATCATCCAGCAATTTCTTATTATTGGCTTGATATCCGGGAACCTGCATGAATTGGAACGGCCCGATCTTAACAAGTATGTGGTTATAGTATTTAGTGCCATCATTTTTTCTATCGTTCACTTTCCGTCCTTCTGGCTCATGACCGGGACTTTTCTACTCGCGCTTTTCTACGGCTTGATCTACCTGCGTATCCGTAATATATATGCTCTGGGAATCTTTCACGGCTGGCTGGGCGCTATCTTTTATTATACGGTAGTGGGTACAGACCCCTTTGAGGAGGCATTTCTGGTGTGGATACAATAAAAAAGGAGCTCCATTAAGAACTCCTTTTACACAGTTGGGTGGTTGTAGAGATTAATTATCTCTAAGATTTTTATCTGTATATCCGTTATCATATAACCCTTGTAAGGCGACTACTTTATTGTTTTCCGAAAGAAATCGTATCCTGAAAGTTTCCAGACCTTTCAACATAAATTCGTGATCACTAAACGGGTATAACTCGTATTTTATTCCCTGGTCCCTTTGATAAAATAACACGCCATTTTCCAAAGTTACTTTTCGGGGGCCATAGGTGCCTGCGAATTTTTTAAGCGAACTTACCTCTAATTTCACAGGGTTGTTTTTTACTTTAATTTCGGCCAGGGGCCATTGGTAAAGCGCCTTCATTTCCTCGTCTTCACTTTTTTCCATAAGCAACTCTAATGCCTTCGAATAGGCTACGTCCAGGGCTTTATCTGCCGGTACTTCAATGTGCGGCTTAACTCCTGTTCCTTCCCAATTTGTATTGGTGATGGGGTTAATGGCTCGCCCGGTGGGTAGCCATATCGTAAAACGGTCGGTGAGGATATCGGTGCCCCCTGGATGTGCCCCACCACCAGTTGTTTCGCCAATTAAGGTGGCACGTTTCAGGTTTTTAAGATTATAACTAAACTCTTCCGCAGCCGAAAAAGTGCCTCCGCTAGTTAAAACAAAAACTGGGGTTTTTGCACTTCGGGTTCCGCTCACATGTGGGAGTGTCCATGTTTGTGTATTGGAATCGGCCGGGCGCCAATAGAAATTATTGAGATGCACCGGTTCGCTGTCGAATAAATAACTTGAAATAAGTTGGATCATCTGTGGACTTCCACCACCGTTCTTCCTAAGATCGATTATAATCGCGTCGCTGTTGCTTAAAAAATTCATAGCGGCTACAGCAGTGGGACCGGCGAATTCTACATTCGAAAAACTACGAAGATCGAGATAACCAATATTGCCGCTCATGATCTTTAGTTCCTTAAACCCAAAGTTATCGCGTTTCATGCTGTTGATATACCTGTTTAAAAAAGCAATGCTGTCTTCGGGAGTAACAGTTTGTTGTTGCTCTGCTATTTGCTCTGGTGCAAATGATACCCGAAGGTGTTTATCCTTACTCACCGCCTGGAGGTCGGTAGTTAGTGTAGAGGCAAACTGCCGGGGATCTTTTATCGACTTATAATCGCCTTTTGCCAGTTTGTCTTTGATACTTGCGGCCATCTTGGCCGCAACCTCTGGAAATACATAGTTGGCGTTTAATTTTTTTTCAATCGAATCAATAACCATTTGTTGTTCATTGATCGTTAATGTTTGCTCCTGGGCTTTTAACTTTGTAGTAAATAACAGGAGTAGGGCCACAATGGCTAGTGTGATGCTGTTGTAAATTTTCATGATCTTAATTGTTTGTGCAATTGGCACGAATCTTTTTTAAGATGGTTTCCAATTGCTTTTGTTCGTTTTTTGATATTCCGTGTAATGATGAATTTCTGTTGTTCTGAATAATGGGTGGAAGTATTTTTAGAACTTCCTTTCCTTTTGGAGTGATCTCTATATTGAATCTGCGTCTGTCCTCTGCGTGCATCGACCTTTTCAGGTATTTTTTTTTAACCATTGTATTGATCATACGGGTCATGGAAGCATTGTCCTTAAAGACCAACTCGGCGATCTCTTTTTGCGTCATATCCGGGTATTCATCTAAAAAAATAAGTACTAGCCCCTGATCGATCGTCATGTCTTCTATGGCTTCGGAAATATTTTTCTGGGCAAATTTGCGGTATTCCTTGATCGTACTTTCAATAGCGTGAAAAATGGTTTTCGAAGGAAGAACTAACTTCATAAATAATTAATTTGATATAAATATAATTGATATATCAAATATAGTACCAAAATTTAACTATTTTTTAAAAATTGTACCGTCTAGACTGCGTGTACAAACAACCCGTCGTCTGTCTTTTCGACTTTGGCCAGGTTGTTTTTGGTAAGATGTTTAATGGTTTTGTCCCACTTCTTGTTAGACAGGCCAGACTGTGCTTTTAATTCTACCAGGAAAATAGGAGTGTGGTCCTTTAAGTATTCTAATACCTGCTTTTCATCTTCAGAAAGTGCCACCTGTTTCTTCTCAGGTTTCATTTGAGGGAAGAAAAGAACTTCCTGTATGGAGGCATTATTAGTAAGGAACATGATCAATCTGTCCATACCAATTCCCATTCCACTGGTTGGGGGCATACCGTATTCCAGGGCTCTTATAAAATCGTTATCGATGAACATCGCCTCATCATCACCCCGATCGGCTAGTTTCAGTTGTGCTTCAAATCGTTCGCGTTGATCTATAGGGTCGTTAAGCTCACTGTAAGCATTTGCTACTTCCTTTCCGCAAACCATCAATTCGAATCGTTCGGTAAGCTCAGGGTTGTCACGGTGTTCTTTGCATAACGGACTCATTTCCTTGGGATAGTCTGTAATAAAGGTTGGTTGTATAAAATTTCCTTCACACTTCTCCCCGAAGATCTCGTCGATCAACTTTCCTTTCCCCATCGAATCATCTACCTCTACACCCATTTCAAGGGCTGCAGCTCTTAATTCGGCTTCTGTTTTATCTGTGATATCGAAACCTGTAAACTGTTTAATAGCATCGGTCATAGTCACCCTGGGGTAAGGGGCCTTGAAATCGATGGTATGATCCCCGAAAGTTGCCGTGGTAGTGTTGTTAACAGCTTTGGCGCAAAATTCCAGAAGCTGCTCACAAAATTCCATCATCCAGTTATAATCTTTGTAAGCCACGTAGATTTCCATGGCTGTAAACTCCGGATTGTGGGTGCGGTCCATTCCTTCATTTCGGAAATTCTTGGAGAATTCGTACACCCCGTCGAACCCGCCAACAATGAGTCTCTTTAGGTATAATTCGTTTGCTATACGCAGATATAATGGCATATCCAGCGTGTTGTGATGGGTAACGAACGGCCGTGCTGCTGCACCTCCCGGGATGGGTTGTAAAATTGGAGTTTCCACTTCAAAATACCCTCGGGCATTAAAGAACTCCCGCATGGCGTTGAAGAGTTTGGTCCTTTTAACGAAAACCTCCTTCACATGAGGATTCACAACCAGATCTGCATATCGCTGTCGGTACCGCTGCTCTGGGTCTGTAAAGGCGTCGTGTACATTCCCTTCCGAATCCACCCTGGGCTGAGGTAGCGGTTTCAAGGCTTTAGACAGAAGTGTGAAATTTTTAACCATCACGGTCTTTTCGCCTACCTGGGTAGTGAACAATTCTCCTTCTACCCCAATAAAATCTCCTATATCGAGTAGTTTCTTATAAACTTCATTGTAGTGGGTCTTATCTTCCCCGGGACAGATCTCATCCCGGTTGAAATATACCTGTATACGGCCCTCGGCATCCTGTAATTCGGCGAAAGACGCTTTTCCCTGGATTCGGCGCGACATGAGTCGGCCGGCAATATTTACTTTCTTTCCTTCTTCAAAATTTTGTTTAATCTTACCCGAGGTGCTATCTACAGGGTATAAGGCCGCCGGATAGGGCTCAATGCCTAAATTTCGTAATTGGGACAATTTTTCCCGTCGTATCAGCTCCAGTTCTGAAAGTTGCATAGGTACACTACATTTTGAATTGCCGCCTGTCTGGCAGACGGCACAAAATTAACTTAATTCAAAAAACTAAGTGTTATAACTTTCAGAAAAACCCGGTGTTAGTGGGAAATTTTAGATTTAATATAAGCCATAGAGGTGGCAGCTTCTTCATTCTCCGGGTCCACACCCAGGGTTTTTTCATAATATCGAATGGATTCTGAATAGCGTTCCATGATCCCCAGGGTGTTGGCTAAACTTAAATATGTACCGGGTTCTTCGGGAAATAACAGTGTATTGAGGGTATAGACCGAGATGGCTTCTTCCTTTTTTCCGGCATAGAATAGTACAGTGGCGTAGGTATTCAACTCGTACCTGTTCTTCACAACCAGGTTTAATTCGGGTACTATTTTCTTCGATCTTTTGATAAGTTTTTCAGCTCCATGTTCGGTTAAGAATTCATTCACCATGGTTACGCCATGATAACCCGGGGTATAATTTCCCTTCTGTATAGCCAGTATATCGGCTTCCAGACTTTTAATTGGGCGTTCGGTAATTCTGTTCACTTCTTTACCATTCAGATAAAAAATGAAAGTAGGTACCCGGTGTATATTCTTTCCAAGTTGTTCTCCACCCGGACTTTGTTTGTATGTACCTTTGTCCCGGTCTACCGCAATAGCCGTTAATCGTTCCATCGGAAATTCGGCTGCTTCCAACACCTTGTAAAATCTTGGGACCTCTCGTTTACTATCTCCGCACCAGGTGCCCATAAATAATTCGATCGTATAATTTTTCAGATCGGTTTTTATTAGATCGATGATGGCGGGGTCTGGGGTGTATGCGGTATAATTCTTCTGAAACCATTTTCCGTAGCTGTTGGCACTTAGCCCTTCTTGGTTGATCTTTCCTAAAAGTTTAGGAACGTTGTCTTCGGAAATAATTTCTTTGTTAATGGGTTGGGCCTGGACGGCTGAAAGGGATAAACAAAGGAGTAATAGGAATAGTTTGGTTTTCATGGTAGTTCGTTTTTTGAATGATGAAACGAAGATGACCATGCTTCCGAAGAAAACGAAATGAAAAAGGTTTGAAATAGGGACTAGCCCCCCGGTTGAATTTTTATTTAAGAAGCATAGAGCGTCTTTACCTCATCGCGCGAACTAACCTTCAGTTTCTTATACAGGTTGTTGATATGAGTCTTAACCGTACTCACACTTACAAACATTTCACTGGCGATCTCTTTGTTGGTTTTATCGGCCAGAATAAGCTCCAGGACCTTTTGTTCCTGATTAGACAACACCTTTCCGGCATCGGGGATGGCATTTTTAACTTTTTTCCATTTTCCGAAGAAATAAAAATTTCCCAATACCGAGATCAAAGCGATACCGGATGCGAGGTAAACCCACCAGGGTAATTTGGCCTCGCTGGCCGTTTGTACCAAAAATTGGTCTGCTTTAAGTTCTGCCTCGTATTGCTGAGTGTAGGAGGTTTGCGGATACGATGTTTTTAATCGGGTTAATAATTCGGTATAGTAGCTGTTATTTTTTAGATCCTCCAGGTAATAGGTATGGAGATCACTGCCCCGGTCACTCAGGAAACTGTAAATATATAGTTCGGCCAGGGGTTCGTTGAGTTGTTCGCCGTATTGTTGCAGGATACTAAACCATTTGCGTGTATTGATCTTCCTGTTGGCTTCACTGCGATAGGTGCTAAAGGCAAAGCGCATGTCGTTCTTAAGCGAATCGATCTTCAGAAAAGAATTGGACCGTTCATCTTCAGAAACAATTTTACAAAACATCTCATTTTCGAAAGTAACGGGTAAGGACAATGTAAGCGAATTGTTGGCAACGAACACCACCTCCTTACTATTGGCACAATGGCCACTTACATGAGAAAGATTGTATTCTCCGTCGGGACAAGTATCCACATGTATACGATACATTCGGTTTTCTTCTGGTAGATTGTTTCCCGTAAAACTGAAAAATCCGGTAGAATCTGGCTTAATTCTGGCAATGATCTGCTCGTTATATACCCCGGAGATCTTCCTGTAATCTTCAACTAAAGAAAGGTAAACCTCACCATCGATCATACTGCCATCTACATACCCACTAAATTCGTACTGCGCATGTACCAGAGGGCTTATCAGCAGACAAAATAATAGTATAGCAGTTCTATATGCGTTCATTTTGAGATTATAGTTTGGCCTGTGCTTCTTCCAGATAACCTTTAAATTCACTATCATCCGGAGCCATGGCTACCGCCTTCCCAAAATATTTCGCTGCTTCCTCATATTGTTCCATATCCATATACCTCGAGCCAAGTCCGGCATAGGCATTAGGGTTATTAGGATAGATCATCGTATTTAAGGTAGCCACCTGGATACCTTCTTCTTTTTTACCCTGGCGGAAAATGGTTTTGGCATAAGTATTTAATTCGTACACATCTCGTGTCTTCCCGGTAAATTCGACCGCAAGTTTGTCAAGATCTGCTTTAAAGTTTTCAAGACCCATTTCGTTCAATCTGGCATGAACCATGTCTGCTGCAAAGTAGTAGGGTGTATATCCTCCATTGAGGATAAGCTGCAGATCCTCTTCCAGCGTACGCACCGGATATTCGATGATCCTGTTTACTTCGTTTCCATTTTTCTTTAGAATGATAGTGGGAACGTGATGTATGTTCCGGCCTCCTTCTTCTCCACCTGGGCTACGTTTATAGTTTTCTATCTCATCGTCTATGGCTACGATAGTGAGTTGTTCCATTGGGTAATCTGCTGCCTCAAGGATTTTATAAAGGGTAGGAATCTCGCGCTGACTGTCCTCACACCAGGTGCCCATAAACACTTCTATCTCGTATTCTTTTAGGCGGTCCTTGTAAGATTCGACAAGCTCTGTATTTACCTGATAGTCCTCATAAGCCGGTTGAAACCATTCTGCAAAGACAGGTTTCATAAGTTCATCTTTATTGATCTTTCCCAAAAGTTTATCTTCGGTTTCATTGGGAATTACTTCTTCGGCCACCTCTACTAGGGCCTGGTTGTCTTTACATCCCGTTAGGGTGGTGATTAAAATTAGGAAAAGAAAAATTTGAGATCTCATAAATAATTTTTTGTAAATATAACGAGCGATATTGAGTTATTCAACATTGTAACAAATGTCTTAAAAGCTGCTCTAATAGAATGCTATAAATTGTAATTTCGTGCTTATGAGTATTTGGAGGGTATTGTTGTCTATTTTATTTCCGCCCCTGGCTGTGATCGATAAGGGTTGTGGCTCCGTCTTGATCGTACTTATTTTAACTGTCTGCGGATGGATACCCGGTGTAATTGCAGCGCTTATTATTCTAAATAATCCCAATCGTTAATTAAATCTTGTAAAAAACGATCTTTTGTTATCGGGATAGCCAATCTTCAATCTCTTTTTTTAGTTCGGCCGCTTTTTCGGGATTTCGTTCCAGCCAATTCTCCGTCTCATTTGGGTTCTTTTCAAGATTGAAAAGAAGGGGAGTCTCTTCATGATGAATATATTTATATACCCCGTCGAAAACTGCCTTGAACTCACGCATTTCACTAAAAGCCAGCCTGTCTCCTTCAAATTTATCTTTACAATCCAGCAGTGGTAATAAACTGTGACCGTTTTTTATAGAACGGATCGTACTATCCTCAACCTGTGCTATGTCCAGGGTGGTTTTCACTAAGTCGATAAGCTCTACCGGGGTATAGTCTAACTTTGGTTCAAACTTCTTTGGATATGAAATGATCAGAGAGGCATCAAGCACTTCTTTAAAGAGGGTATTCTTACCTATTAAACCATGATCGCCTGTCATGATCCCGTGATCTGAAAAGAAAACGATGACGGTGTTGTCTTTATATCGGGAGTTTTCAATAAAATCCAGTAGTCTGCCAATTTGGGAATCCACATACGAAATTGCGGCTACATATTTCCTGCGATATCCCATGGTGGTGTAATCGTTGTAGATATTGTTTGGGTACATTCTTAAGCCTTCAGGAAGTTCGTAGTTCGCTTCGGCAGGATCTATAATGGGGGGCATCTGATTATTATATAACCCCCTGCCGTATTCTTCCTGAACATTGAACGGACCGTGTGGGCCGGAGTAGTTTAGCCACATAAAGAAAGGCCCTTCTTCGCTATATTCACTCAATTTATTCATAGCATAAGTGGTGAAATGACCATCCATGCTTTCGGTTTCCGGGTCCAGGGTAGTGGGTTTGCCGCCGCCCTCCTCCATAAATTTCTCCAGCAGTCCGTTCTTAAATAGAAAATCACCATAAGACTCTCTGCCTTCCTCCCAGCAACCCATAGTTTCAAATTGTTGTTTCGCCATTTCGATTACCATGGATCTGCCATAGGACTGATACACAGAATCGAACCCCATATTGCATTGAATTGCCTTATTCCTCAAGTCGATCACATTTTCCGGTTGTAGTCCTTCTCCGTAGGGAATGAGATGATTCTTACCAACCCAGAAATTGGTATAACCATGCTGTTGGAGTGTCATGGGAAAAGCCCATATATCTTTTGGTAAGGATTTCAAGTCCAGATTTTCGTAAAGTCCAAGTTCATGGGGATATTTTCCAGTGATGAGAGAATTTCTGGATGGGGTACACATCACCCCTTGTGCCATGGCATTCTTAAAAATTACCCCGGAATGAGCAAGACTATCAATATTGGGAGTTCGTGCAATCTTTGCCCCGTGTATCCCAAGATATTTGGCCGTGAGGTCGTCTACTTCGATAAAGAGAATATTAGGGGGAGAATCTGGTTCGGGTTGAGAGGGGCCGCATGAGAGAATGAAAATACAAGTAATCAATGAGAAGAGTACTTTTTTCATATTGGTAATATCATAGTTCATGAAGATTAGATTTCATAACCAAGATACTATTAAATTTAATTGCATGCATGCACAACAGATATATTAACATTGTGATAGAACCGTAATCTTTCGGTATCTTTGTTCATAAGAAATTACAGGATAAAATGGCTGTATTATGAAACAAATTTTGGTTTTAATCCTGGTAGCTTTTTCACTTGTAAGCTGCCAATTCAATGAAACCCTTGTATTGAACGAGGACGGAACAGGAAGGATGTCACTTAGCATGGATCTTAGCGAGATGATGGCATTTGGAGGCGAAATGTCTCAGGATTCTACTTTTACAAAACAAGACACTATCGTTTCCCTGAAAGAGATCTTCGAGGAGAAGAAGGATAGTATTTCAAAACTTTCGAAAGCAGAACAAAAACGACTGAAATCCATAGAAAACTACAAGATCCACATGGTATCCGATCCTAAGGAAAATAAGCTGATCGTGGATGTTTTTTCAGACTTTAAAGACGTTTCAGAAGCCAATAACTTAATGCAGGGCTTCGAACAAACAGAAAGCCTACTTCCGGGTAATAAAAGTGCGGGCGCAGACGATGACAGTCCGGAATCTGAACTGCTGGGAGTTTCATATACCTTTAAAAAAGGTGTTTTTAAAAGAGATGCCTTTATAAAGGACGAAGAACGCCACAAGTCTCAGCTCGACAGTTTAAAACAAGCGGAGTCTTTCATGAGCTCGATGAAATACAAAATAAAATACACCTTTCCCAGGCGCATCAAAAAGGCTTCGGCAGAAGACGCCACATACTCACTGGATGGTAAAACCATAGAACTGGAACGAAATTTCCTCGATTATTTTAAGAACCCGGATGTGCTAGATCTTGAAGTTGAATTAGAGAATTAGAAATGAATAAGGAAGTTATCGTACAAGATCTTGGTTTAAAAGATTACAAGGAGACCTGGGACTATCAGGAAGAATTGTTTCGGGAGATCCTCGATATAAAAATAAAGAACCGACGCGAAGATGCCGGTTTGGAAACGCCCAATTACTTCCTTTTCGTTGAGCACCCCCATGTGTATACGCTTGGTAAAAGTGGCGATTTAGGAAATCTTCTAATAGCCGAAGAAAAATTAGCAGAAATAGAAGCTAGCTTTTACAAGATCAATCGTGGAGGTGATATTACTTATCACGGCCCTGGGCAGATCGTGGGATATCCAATATTGGACCTGGAGAATTTCTTCACCGATATACATAAATACCTTCGGTTTTTAGAAGAGATCATTATCCGAACCTTGGCCGAGTACAATTTAAAAGCCGAACGTTCATCTGGAGAAACAGGCGTGTGGCTGGATGTAGGGACACCATTTGCCCGAAAGATCTGCGCCATGGGAGTTCGGGCAAGCCGCTGGGTAACCATGCACGGATTTGCGTTCAATGTAAATGCGAACCTCGGGTATTTCGATCATATGATCCCCTGTGGTATAAAAGGGAAGGCGGTTACTTCTCTTAACGTAGAATTGGGCAAACCGGAAGTTTCCATGGATGAGGTAAAAGGAAAACTTCTCAAGCATTTCAAACAGTTGTTCGAGGCGAAATTCGTTGAGAAGGCCGATATCAAGATCCAATAATTACAATCCCTAACAATAAAACAAAACCGCGGAAGATACCGCGGTTGAATGTTTCATTATTTACAACAAGTAATCACTTGGTAAAAGATGTAAGCACGCTGGTGCCATCCAGCTTGCCCTTCTTGTTATAGTCTTCAGATTTAACAACACCTACTCCTTCGGCAATCCATTGCTTGGTAGTTCGTTTTTGATTGGCCGCCATAGATTTAATATGCATCGATTGAGTAATTATGTAACAATCGAAAGTCCCTGCAGGGGTGGTGACACTTTCAATGCCCAGAACTTCGCGATCTGTAATAAGCGTACTCATATTAAAATTCATGCCGGACATGGACATAGTAACGATGATCTCGGCATCGGGAAGTGATTGTCCTACCGTGAGATCATTAGGCAGATCGAGGTTTGTACCCGTTACTTCATAATCCATTTGGTCACCATAAGCCGCCATTAAACTTGGGTTCATTAGGGATTTGAAATCTATGGATACTACCCCGTTCTTACAAGTTGCTTCGTATTCTGTTCCTTTCATCTCATTTCCCTTGTGATCTGTAAGCGTCATACTCATATTGGCGATGGTAGCATCTCCATTGGTGCTGATATCATGAATATGATATTCTACCATGCCTTGGGTTTTCCCCTTGGCATTATACATTGTCAATTGAGTTTTTGCACCTTCTTTAAAAGGATAGAATTTGCTGCAGTCGGACTGTGCCCTGGCAAAGAAAATCGTTAAGCAAATCGCTACTAGTGTAATAAGTGTTTTTTTCATTGTCTTTAATTTTTAGGTTTTAATCTCTTGATCCAATTCTGGATGCTTCGTTGGTGATTCTAATTATTAATGTCTTATCAATTGTATTATCGTGAAAATCGGTGCCGCTAAACACAAATTCATAATTAATGATCTCTCCACTTGGTGGCCCACCGATCGCTTCCATCCTTCTTACCGTTAACGTACTACCATTTACAGGGGTATCTCTAAATCCGGTGAACTCGTATTTATCTCTATATGGATCCCCCGAATTTGCTACTAACCATCCGCTTCTATCCAATAATCGAAGAATATGCGATCCGGGTAACTCCCAGCTGGCATTTTGAAGTCCACCCCTGTCCGTCACGGTGAGTATAACGTTATACATGGCCCCTCTTCGAAGATACAAAGCCTTATTGTCGAAATCGAAAGTAGGTGTGATGTTTTCGTTAAGTCCGTCGCCGGTAATTTTAAAAACAAAGGAAGGATCTACCGTATCTCTTGCCGGAATTGTGGTTGCGCAATTACTAGCGATCACACTAATTATGATAAGATATAATATTGGTTTTATTTTCATAAGTTCTTTTCAATTTAAAGTTTATTCGAAGGCAAAACCAGTATCTCTACGCGTCTGTTCTTCTGTTTGTTCTCATCGGTATCGTTAGGTGCCATCGGTTGAGATTCTCCCAAGCCCTTTATTGTGTATTTATACGTATTCGACAAATTTTCTTTTAGATATCCGGCAACTTCCTGAGCTCTGTTTTTAGAAAGAATCAAATTACTTTGTGGAGATCCCACGTTGTCTGTATGACCTTCAACAATGATCGTTCCTTCCGGGATTTCCTTTATGGCATCAAGCAATCGTTCCAGTTCTGAAGTCGCACTTCCCTTCAACTCATATTCTCCTGTATCGAACAATACCGCGCTATCAATATTGAGGCGTAAGGCACCACCAATAGCCGCCACGGCGTCTACATCTGCCCCTGGGACTGTACTAAAGGTATCCAGATCGGTTAAACGAACATAATTATAAGTCTCGCCCGGTTTCACGTAACCGGCAAGGTCTACCATGGCAGTTCCCCCCTCAATCTGTCCAATGTCGAGCCAATTCACCCCATCTTTGGATATTTCGAGGCGGGTTGGCTCTATCTTGCCCATTTCAAATACATATAGGTCTGGGCCATTCACATCGGTCAATGCGTTATTGGTAAACTCGAGAGTGAGCACCCCATTTAATCCCAGGTTTCCAATTCTTGGATCCTGTAATCTGAAATTTTCGAGAGCCATATCGGGTTCCCCTAAAACTCCTTCAGAATTTGCTCCGCCGTCTCCGGTATCATGAGAGATCACTACATCGGCAAACGAAAGTTCCCCAAAAGGCAGGTAGATGTATTTTCTCCTGGAATCGATGTAGGTGATCCCAATATCTTCCTCTTCACCGTACCACCCGGGATTCAACTGGTAAAACTCTTCCCTGGCCTTGTTAGCTTTCTGCATAAATTTCGCGGCAGCCTTGCCTTGCCTTTTTTTGAAATAATCGATAGTGTACTTAAATCCTTCGGAGCATTTAGGGTCTTTCAGATATTCTGAAACATCCTTCGGGATCTCAAAATTCAAGGCTCGTTTGGCGGCAGCCGAATTGGGATGATTTTCGGTATTCGGAAAATCCTTTAGCATCTGTAGTTCGGCTTCAGAAACTTCAAAATAATTCAATAAAATAGGCACTACATTATCATCTGAAGCCACACCTAACCTTCTAAGTGCTGTCTTTCCTGTTCGTCCTCCCCGATACATATAATGTTCGGTCATATCCTCTAAAAAGCCACCGGTAGCATTGTTTGTATATGCCCGTATCCTTTCTCGTCCGTCAATTTCGTATCCCATGGAAACGGAAGCCGGCGAAATATTTTGCTCTAGCAGGTCCCGCATGGGCTTATAGGATTGGTGTCCGTTGGACAAATGAACCTTCAAAGCTGGAAGGTTGAGTTCGAACTCATCTCCGTTGTCCTTGATCAGCGCTTTTTCTTTCAGCTCCGGATCACCCTCCATAAGTTGTTGCAGGGAGGCTAATTCGGTTTTATCAAGGTCTTCCTTTTTAATATAAACCCTGTTCTCGCCTGTATCGAATACGGATTTCGATCTGGTTTCTTCATTGCTCTCCTCTATAATATCTTCTTCCGTCACTTCAGGAACCTCAAATGCGATCTCCGGCTGCTCTTCGATCCCGGCTTGCTCTTCCGTATCAACTTCTGCTGTTTTGCCTTTCGCTTCAGAATCCTTGCAGGAGATTAACCAGCTACAGAGTATGCATAAAATAATTGCTATTCTCATCTTAATCTGTTCTTTTAAAGTTCATAACCCTAATTTTACTCTAGACGTTTTTGAATGATATTCTTATCCGGAGTATAGTCCTGGTAGTTAGCCCAGAGTTCATGGGTAGTATCAATGCGATGAAATAAATTACTCATAGTTTTTCAAGAACTTATCCTGTGTTTAGGCTTAGGAATGCTGTCGTTGGTAGAATCGATTACGGCATCATCGTCTTTTTTCGATTTTCGCTTACGCTGCTTTTCTTTTTTCGGCGCATCAATAACACTATCAAGCACTCGGTCTGTAGATTTTCTGGTTTCTCTTTCTACCCGGCGTTCTACAGTTCGCTCTGCTGCTCTTTCGGCTCTTTTAGAAAGTTTTTTAAAGATCTGTGCGTCTGCCTGGGTTCCCAGAAACAGGAAGAAAAACATTAGGAAATACTTAGCTGTTTTCATGATTTCTGTTTTTTATTGTTTGTTATTTTTTAAAGGTTGTTTGTTTTATAACTTTATTCTTGTGCGTAATCTTCAAAGTGTATATGCCTTCTGCGAGATGGTTTATATTGAGGTAGATTTGAGTAAAGGGTTCCAACTCAACTTTCCCGGCATAAACGTTACGCTTTTTTTTCATGGGGGAATCGATTTTACATTTCAAAAGTAGGTGAGAAGCCTATCGTTCTATTGGAGCATTGTAACCATTGCTATAATATATGTAACACGCCCTTAATTAAAGGGCTATCGGCTAATGTGTCGATCAATCGGGTAGTTCTATGTAGCGAAATAATCGGATGGGGAGGTCCCGAATTCCTGTTTAAAGCACTTAGTGAAATACGAAGGGTCATTGAATCCAACCGTATATCCTATTTCCGAAATCGTGGCTTTATTCTCCTTTAAAAGACTTAGTGCTAATTTTAATCGCTGTGATCTTAAAAATTCACTGGTGGATTGTCCCGTGATCGCTTTTAATTTTCGGTGTAACTGCATGCGGCTCACCCCCATTTCCCTGCTAAATAACTCTGCGCTAAACTCCGGATCTGTGAGATGTTCGTCCATAACCTTCTGCAGCCTTTCCAGGAATTGTTCATCGGCCGAGGAAATAGCAATTTCCTTGGGCCGTATCACAACTTCTTGTGCAAAGCGCGATTGTAATTTTCGTCTGTTTTCAAGTAAATTGGAAACAGTAGCCTTTAACAATTGTGCATTAAATGGCTTGATAACATAAGCATCGGCACCACTGTGAACTCCTTGGAGTTTGTCTTCGTCATCAGATTTTGCCGTTAGCAAAACCACCGGAATATGCGAAGTAATTTCGTTCTCCTTTAACTTTTCTGTGAATTCGAACCCATCCAGATGCGGCATCATCACATCACTTATTACGATGTCTGGAATGGTTTCTGAAGCCATAGCCAGGCCTTCATTTCCATTGGTAGCCATTTGTATCTGGTAGGTAGATTCGAAAATCGAGGACACGTAATTTCGAATTTCCGTATTATCATCGGCGATTAGTAGGATGGGAGCATCTTCGGGAATAGCCAATTGTTGTTCAGCAATACTTTCATCCAATATTGTATCTGCTGTATCGCTTTTCTGAAGCTCTTCTGAAAGGATCTCTTCGGGAGAGAATGCCATCTTCACCACTGGAAGTTGTACATTGAATTTCGTCCCGTCCTTCTCCGAACTCTCTACCGAAATACTTCCTTTATGAAGCTCCACAAGTTCTTTTGTAAGCGCCAGACCAATACCGGTGCCGGGATTTTGAGGATCGGACTGATAGAATCGTTCAAATATTTTATCCTTTTGCCCGGAGGATAAATAATTTCCGGAATTAGAAACACTAAAAACAAAATCGTCGCCGTCCCTTCCTCCTTCAATTTTTACATTGCCCCCTTCATGGGTATATTTTATGGCGTTGCCCAATAAATTAAAAAGTACCTTTTCCATGGCGTCGCGGTCAAACCAATCCATCGATCGATCATCCTTATTCAATGAGACTTTCATAGTAAGATTCTTTTCTTTACTGCTAAATGAGAAAGCCTCCGCCTGGGCGGCAATGAAATTAGATAAATTACCGGGTTGGACCTTTAATCTCATATTCCCGCTTTCCAGTTTCGATAAGGCCAGCAATTGCTCTACCAGAGATTCAAGACGTTGCGTATTGGCCCTGGCGATAAGAAGGTTTTTACGATCATTCTTAGACAATGATTCTGAAAGTAACTGATCCTCTACCGGACCTTTTATCAAGGTTAGGGGGGTTCGGAACTCATGAGAAATATTGGCAAAGAAGGTGGACTTCGCCTTATCGAGTTCCTTGAGTTTCTTATTGGTCTTCATCCGGTTTCTATACTGAAAGAATAAAAACAATCCAGCGAGCCCCATAAGTGCGATCCCGCCTAATAAAACATTTCGCTGATTCTTCTTCTGTTCCTCTACCAACTCATTCTGCGAAGTTAGTAGGGCAATTTCACGATCCCTGCTTTCGGTTTGATAGATCGCTTCGATCTCCCGGATCTTTTCGGAGCTCTGAATGTCCATCAGCGAATCCTTGATCGCAGTTGCGCGGTTCTTGTATTCGAAAGCTTTCTTATAATCATTACGCTGTGCATAAGATCTTGAAAACAGCTCGTAAGTCTCTTGGGCAACCTGGCTATTCCTGGTTGAACTATTTAAGGTTTCGGCTTCATCTAAATAGCCCAGGGCTTTAGAGGTTCTACCTTGATCTAAGGCGAGCTTTGCCAGTTCGATGGCGTTGAGGGAGGCCTCATAAGTGCGGTTATTCCGTTTGTGAATAGAAAATCCTTCATTAAAAAATGATTCAGCCTTATCGAGCTGCTTCTGTTTAACTTTCAATTGACCTAAATATGTGCTGATCTCACCCACGGTGCGTTCGTCCTTAATGGCCGAAAAGAAGTTGTAACTCAGCGTTAACAGGCTGTCGGCCTTCGAAAGCTGGTTTTTTTTCATGTACACCTGGCCTAGGTAAATGTGTGTGGTGTTAAGGTAATAGGTGGCATTACCTCCTAGTTTTTCAAATTCGTTGTTGGCACGCAAATAATAAGTTTCGGAGGCATCGTAATCCTCAAGGTCAAGATAGATGTTTCCTAAATTCTGATAGGCAGCCGCTATCACATCGGGCCGTAAAGCTTCGATCTTATGAACCGAATCCACCACCAGTAACTTCTTAATGGCTTCGTCCAGTTTGTTCTGTCTGGCGTAGGCTGTAGCCAGGGCAGTGTGGCTGTCTGCAAAGATCATATTATTAGGATCGTCGTATTCTTCTGTAGTTTCAATCGCCTTTTCGCAGGCGGCTACAGATTCATCCATCATACCCATTAGGTAATAAGTTCGACAAAGGCTGTTATAGGCCCTGGCGGCGCCAATAGGGTAATCGATGGTCTTTGCCAGCGCGAGTGCTTGTTTAAAATACACTATGGCCGAATCATTTTGCTGTAGTCTTTTAAAACACTGGCCAATGAGATAATCGGCATCGATCACTCCCGGCCCGTACTTTTTTTGTTGGGTAAATTCTTTGATCTTACGGGAATAGTAGAAGGCACTATCTGGATTGGGATTGATATTTTGTGCCATCTTAATTCTCCAACCACTAATGGTCACGGAATCCTCTTCCGAAATTGTTTTGATATAGGTAGTTGCATCCTGTGCTTGAAGGAAGGTCGTTAGAATAAGACACAGAATTAGTACAACTCGTGGCATGAGGAGGCTACTTGTTACTTAAAGATAAGGAATTAAATGAAAACATCAAGAAAAGACAGTCGTGATGCGACCTCATGACCGTCTTACTGAAGCTCGTATAATATCACTTCATTAGTTTCGCCACGTACGAGTAGGTGAATCGTTTTAGATCGGTCCGGGCTGGAAATTTCGGCAACAGAAGTTCCGTAAACAGGAAAGCCCGTCATCAATTCACCCGATGCACGGTAAACAAACACCTTATTTTCCTGAGTTTCGGTAACAGTTATATAATTATCACCCTTTGCCCTGTATATCCTCGGTTGCGTGTATATACCGAAGGGCAGTTCCACCAATTTTCCATTAATACGCAATAGGTTATCATCTAAAGTAACCTTTGTCTTATAGTCGATAAGGAACGAATAGTTAGTAGATACATTAAGCTTTTGTGAACTAACACTACCGTTTTGTGCAATGGATTCTTTGGTTTTTTCTGAAGTAATTACAACAAATTTAGAGCCTTCTTCGGCTATGGGCGTGCTAGAGAACTTAAATCGTTTGTTCACGGTTATCCTCGATTTTCCAACGCGGCTCAGGATATTCAGTTTACCATTCTCTTCGGCCACCAGGATATAATCCTTATTGCTCATCCGTATATGCTGAGCCGGCAATACTATATCTGAGGTAGCACCCTCGAATTTAAATCCTTTTACATTCTTGCCCTTGCTGTCATAAAGAAGAAGTTCCCTTCCCTGAACTATTGCAAACCGGTATTTCCTGTTATTGTCGTAATCAAAAACAGACAAGGGTTGAGTGATCTCATCCTTAAAATTCACCGGGAAAGGAGACACGTTGTTTCCATTTCGGTCCAATACGTATAATTTACTTTTAGTAGTGAAGGCAAGTTGTTTCTTTCCGTTTCTAAGGATATCTATTTCGTGGATCGTTCCCAATACGGGTTCTCTAAGATCCTTGCTCCACAATATTTTCCCGTTCGAGGAAATAAGGTGTAGCTTATTACCCATGTCCTGCACCACAATATCCTTTCCGCCGGTGCGGTGATTGGTAAAAAATTGTGCTTCTCCAAGGAGATCTGCTTCTAGTTTGGTGCTAAATACCTGTGCTACGCTGCCTGTGATCTGTCGGGTTTTACCGGCCTCGAGGCAAACATAATTAACATGTGCAAAGTTACGGTCGTAACTGTATTGCAAAGCAGACAATTGATAGCTGGCCGGCCCAACTGTTGTATAATCGGGGGTCTCTTCTAACACATTCGAAATACCCTTGTATACATTTTTATTGAAATGCATTAGAAGTACAGAGGATGCACTGGCAAGTTCACGTACAGATTTTTGGTAATTGGGGCTATTTGCAAGAACATTGTTACTCTTGAAGGCTATAATAAACCTTTCGGCTGTAGCCATACTTTCGGAAAAAACAAAATAATGCTCTAATTGGAAGGCATATTTTGGTGATGTATTATTGATAAGCGGCCTGAAGTTTTCAATAAATACATCCGAGTTCGAAAAATCGTAGATCTCAACATCCCTGAAAACGGTGTTTTCAGACAGCATTGGAGCCAAAGCTTCATTGGTTAAAGATGCATCGATACTGCTCATCACAATAGCATTGCCATCCTTAAATTTAATGTCGCTTATTTCGGTAATGGTTTCAAACATTGCGACCGCGCGGGATGATACGCTATCCTTTCTATGATCGCGAAGACGATTCAAAAAGATATCGGGATGCTTAAAAGTAAAAGTTACGGAAGATTCCGCATCCACGGGATGAACAGAAGCAATGGTGTTTTGCTGCGGAATCTGTCCCTTAAAAATATCGATAAACCGCGGGATGGTATCCCTGTTGAGGGTTACACCGGATGCAGTTATTCCCCCCGATGCTATAGTTACATTCAATATTTGATGGCTCGATAAGGGCACATCTACCGAATCCTGAAGGCTTAGCATGGGAGCGTTCCTAGAGATGATCAATTCGGCTTCTCCTGCGATAGGAATCTCCCCGTCATAACCTGCATTCTTTCCGGATAAGACCTCCTCCAACATTTTCTGAGATGAAAAAAGCAGGAGAACACTATCTTTTATAGCCTTGTACACTGTTTGATCCTCGATGCGTATCCTTTCCAGAGTCGTATTTCCGTAGCTAAGTTTTTCTGAAATTATATTGGGAAGCGAGTCTAGTTTAAAAACTGCCGAATCCAGCCGCGTAATAAAGGCAAATTCGGGTAATGAATTGTCGTTGCGATGAATGCTAAGCAAGGACCTCGAACGAGGTTTTAGTAATTTTAAGGCAGCATGTTCTCCCGAAAGAAGTCTGTAAAGTTCGCTGTTTTTTAAACTTCTGAAGGCCGCGTTTTGTTGCAGGTCTTTCCGAAGGATCTCATAATTAGTTATAGATAGCACTGTCGAGGCATTATCGGGAACGAAATCCTCAAGTTCGGCCCGGGTATCCTGTTTCGGGTCACAGGCCATAAGCAGGCTGAACGCCATTAGCCCTAATAGTAAATACTGAATCCACTTCACAACACAAAAATAGTTATGAAAGGGAGTTTTAACAGAGCTGCTTTGAAATCTTTATCGACTTCTTTTCAACAATCTAAAAGTTTAATCTCAGTTGTTCTGGTAACAGTCTGAAACTCTTTCTATGATAAGGGGTAGGGCCATATTTTTTAATGGCTTCACGATGTTCGGCGGTGGGATAGCCCTTATTCTTTTTCCAGTTGTATGCGGGAAATTCCTCGTGTAATTGGGCCAGATATTCATCTCTATATGTTTTAGCCAGGATGGATGCTGCTGCAATGTGCAAGTATTTGCTGTCGCCTTTCACCACACACTCATAAGGAATTTTATGGAACGGTTTAAAGCGGTTTCCGTCTATAGCTATGAACTGTGGAGCTAACTTTAACTTTTCGATTGAACGATGCATGGCCAGTATGGACGCGTTAAGGATGTTCACCTGGTCGATTTCTTCCATCATCACATGGGACACAGCAAATGCCAATGCCTGTTCTTCAATGATCGGGCGAAGTTCTTCTCTTTTTTTTTCTGAAAGTTGCTTGGAGTCTGTAAGATCGGGATGCGCAAAATCGTCGGGTAAAATTACTGCCGCTGCGGTAACAGGTCCGGCCAGGCAACCTCGGCCTGCTTCATCTGTACCGCATTCCAGTAATTGTGTGTGAATTTTAAGCTTTAACACTGAAATTAAAAGTAACTATTTTCGTTTAAAAATTTACCTTTGTGTGATAAGATAGGTATTCATGAACAAAACGCTATTGATCTTTCTCTTTTTCTGCTGTAAGACAGTAGTGTTCTCTCAAAGTTTTCCAAGCGGACCGGACAACACCCCCAAAAGTAAACCCCCGATCGACCTGTACAAGATTATTTCGGCAGATCGTGATACTACGATAGTAGATACTTCACTCACCATAGCGAAGGACTATAAGTTTAACTATCTCCGCAAGGATGATTTCGAATTGATGCCTTTTGCCAATGTGGGTCAAACTTACAACTCCCTGGCCTATACATTCAACAACAGCAATCTTAAGCCGTTGTTTGTGGCGCAATCTCATCATTTTAATTACTTCGAGATAGAGGATATGCAGTATTTTCGGGTACCCACCCCCTTCACAGAATTGTATTTCCGAACCGCTTTCGAACAGGGCCAGCAACTGGATGCATTACTCGCAGTTAATACCAGCGAACAGTTTAATTTTTCGATTGCTTACAAAGGGATACGATCTCTGGGGAATTATCAGCAAATGCTTACAAGCACGGGAAATTTCAGGTTTACCACTAACTACAATACCAAGAATGCACGCTATAAGATCAGGGCACATATAGCGGCTCAGGACGTGTTGAACGAAGAAAATGGTGGCCTGAACGAAAGTTCACTCGCTTTGTTCAAGGCAGACGACCCCGAATTTGACGACCGGGCTCGTCTCGATGTTAATTTTGAGAATGCCGAAAACAAACTGGAAGGACTCCGTTTTTATGCCGATCATGAATACGAGCTTATCAGGCGAAAAGATTCTACTTCTTATAGTATCCTGAATATCGGGAATGTGATAAGTTATGAGGATAAGTTCTACGAATATCGCCAGAACAGTCCCTATTCAGGATTTGGAGCATCCTATGAGGATACAGATCTTATAAAAACTACAAAACTGGAAGATTTTAATGTTCAGGGCTATGCACGGCTAGAGAACTCCATACTGGGAGAATTAAGTGCTTCTATAGGCTACTTAGATTATAACTACGGATATGACACGGTTCTGGATCTGGTAGATGGAAGAATCACCAACCGCCTTAAGGGGAATCTTGTGCAATTTGGCGCTAGTTATAAAAAACAATATCGCGGTTTCGAACTTTCGGGAAGAGGAAAGATCAATATCTCGGGTGATTTCGATGGAAATTACCTCACGGCTGCGGCGCAATTCGCATTCAATGAGGAAAACAAGGTGAGGGCTTCGGCCACCATACATTCGGTAGCGCCCAATTTCAACTTTCTATTGTATCAGAGCGATTATGTAAACTACAATTGGCAAAACGATTTCGACAATGTAAAGACCCAGGAGTTGAAATTCGAGTTGCAGTCTGAGAAACTTTTAGATGCCACTGTGAGCTATACCGGAATAGACGATTATACCTATTTTACTATAAAAGCCAATGACAGCACTCCAACTCCCCAGCAGTTTGGTGAGCGGGTGGATTATCTAAAGATCAAGGCAGAGCGTGAATTTAGATATGGGCGATTCGCCTTAATGAACACAGTAATGTTCCAACAGGCAGTTTCGGGTGAAGAGGTATTTAATGTTCCCGAAATAGTGACACGACATACGCTCTATTATGAGGACGAATGGTTTAAGAAAGCTTTGTTTCTTCAAACCGGGATCACCTTCAGATATTTTACCGAATACAATATGAACGGCTACGATCCTGTTCTGGCCGAATTTTATGTTCAGAACGATGAGAAAATAGGCGGATTTCCTATGGTGGACCTCTTTTTTAATGCAAAGATCAAGCAAACACGTATCTATTTTAAATACGAACACGTAAACCAGTTGTTTAACTCAACCAACAGTCACTTTTCGGCTCCCGGATATCCTTATCGGGATGCGGTGATCCGCTTCGGACTAGTATGGAACTTTTTCCTCTAATAGCAGTTTGTGGGTCTAACGCTAATATATCGGTTTCTTCGTATAAGCTTTGCCCTGGTTTGGTTTGTAAACGGATTTTACTGTAAGATTTTGGGCCTGGTGCCGCGTCACGAATTTATAGTAGCAAAGATACTTGGTTTCGATTATGCACAACAGTTTACGCACGCCATCGGTTTTGCCGAAGTGATCATGGGCTTTTGGATTTTAAGTGGTTATAAGGCAAAACTTAATGCTGCTACGCAGATCGTGGTGGTTTTACTTATGAATATCCTTGAGACCCTCATTGTTCCCGAATTACTCTTTTGGGGTAGTATGAATCTGCTCTTTGCCTTCATTTTTGTACTCCTCATTTTTATAAATGAATTCATCATCGCTAAACGTATAACCTAAATGGCTGCATTTTCTTCATTAAAAGACCATCCTTTTGCCGTTGAAGCTTATTTTAACAGATCGGTGGTCTTTACATTTGCAGCCCCGAAAGCCGAACTTGAGCGATTCCTTCCCGAATGTCTTAGTCTGGATACTTTTAAAGACACTTGTGGTTTCATTGCTGTGGCAATGGTAGACACAAGAGATCTCAGGCCGAAAGGAACCTCGAAGTTGTTAGGCAATGATTTCAAGCTAGTAGGCTATCGCATTTTTGTTCGATATAAAAATTTAAAAGGAAGAAGACTGCGAGGTTTGTATATCTTGAAATCTGAAACAAATAAGAAGAAAATGGAACTCTTCGGAAATATCTTTACTCATTATAAATATGAGACTACAGATATTCGTTTTCAGGAGGAAGGTAAGCTTAGTAAGGTTTCTTCCGAAGCATCTAATTTTGAAGCAAAATTCCACGGTTCAAACGAGGAGGCATCCTTACCCGTAGGTTCGCCATTTTCCAGTTGGAAAGAAGCCCGTAGATATGCGGGTCCGTTGCCTTTCACATTTACATACAATTCAGAAAAAAAAGAAATACTCATCATCGAAGGAGTACGAAAAAACTGGAAGCCACAACCTTTGGAAGTACAGGAGTATCGGTTTAAATTTATCGAAGACCTTAAATTAAAGGATGTTGTTCTTGCTAATGCCTTTCAGATCGTAGATGTACCATATTACTGGAAAAAAGGGATCAAAGAACAATGGCAGGGATAAGGAAACCATACCAGGGCGTTTGGAATATCATCCGGTTCAACCGGCATTTTTATATTTTTTATTTTCTCGTAGTCGTCCTACTCTTCGTCACTCTACGATTACTTTGGGGAGGATCTTTGGCGGCATGGATTTGTGTACTAATCTCATTACCCGTAGCCATATCTCTTTTAATCTCACACTGGGTTTACGATCGTTCAGATCTCTACCAACTCTCCTGGCTCGATACACTTTTAATAAAACCCGGGGACACTTTAGTTAACATCAATGCCGGATTCGATGAGTCCAGTGAGACCATAACGCAAAAATACCCCCAGGCACACATGGAGGTTTTCGATTTCTACAATGAAACCAGGCATACCGAACCATCCATTAGAAGAGCGCGCAGGGCATATCCTCCATATCCTGGTACCAGGATCATCTCAACATCTAAAATTCCTTTAGATGATCATGTAGCCGATTTCGTTTTTTTAATTTTAAGTGCGCATGAGATAAGGAAGGAGCAGGAGCGACTGGAATTTTTTAGGGAAGTGCGAAGGGTTATTAAGCCCATGGGACGAGTGGTGGTGGTGGAACACCCAAGAGATGGCGCAAATTTTTTGGCTTATACTATTGGTGCTTTTCATTTTTTCAGCAAGAAAAACTGGATGATAGTCTTTAGAGAGGCCGGATTTAAAATTGAGAAAGTGATCAAAACCACACCTTTTATTTCAACCTTTATTGTAAAATGTAATGGAACTACACCTTAAGATCATCGGGACGTTACTCATGCTGCTGGCGCTAATTCATATTCCGTTTCCACGTTATTTTAGGTGGAAGGAAGAATTGAAAGTGCTCAGTCTCATGAATAGTCAGATGATGCGGGTTCATACCTTTTTCATCGCACTTACAGTATTTCTAATGGGTTTACTGTGTTTTACTTCCTCCTATGAACTCGTCCATACAGCATTGGGCAAGAAGATTTGTTTGGGAATCGGGATCTTCTGGACGTGTCGACTATTTATTCAACTTTTTGTTTATTCCACGAAATTATGGCGTGGCAAAGTGTTTGAAACTGCCATGCATCTTATTTTCACATTGCTCTGGGCTTATCTCAGTTTTATTTTTCTGAAGGTCTATTTTATGCCTTCCGTTTAATTATTGATACTGTCCATAACAGCTTCGATCAATTCTTCTGAAATGCTCCCAGCCGAAAGGCTATCCATCTGTTTAAATTCATCAAGGTCTATCTCGATCCTGTTGGGCCAAATATCTTCGTCTGAAAGATTTTCGGAAGCCTTCCAGGTTTCTCCTAATTGTTCGAGAATAGCCGATTCCCATTGAGAAGGGTGCTTGGCGTCGATCCAGACCACGTCGCGGTATTCGGTGTCTACCAGGGCGAGATCGGGTGTGGCAGAGCCATCAAATTTCTTACTATCATCTCGTTTGGCAGCGATCGTACAGAAAACGAACATTCGCTTTCTTCCTCCGATCTCTTTCACAAAAGGCCGGAATTCGACGGGCTTGTTAACGTTCCAATCGTATTCTTTACGCGACTCTATAACTTTTAAAGGCATGGCAGATACCCCAGCCAATCCTTCTTTTTTAGCAGCGTGGTTATAGTAGTATAATTTATCGGTTCCGTCTGCTGGTATCATAACACTAAAGGAGAGACTGGTTCGTTCTTCTCCTACCGGTTCAAGGCCAAACCAATGGTATAGACCGCTATACGCATCGGTTTCCATACCATCGAAGTTGAAATCGGTTACGAAGGGTTGCATATTCTCATCGTCTTTTAGATCCGGGATCTTCACCGCAGTCTCCATATTCCAGGGAAGGGGATCGGTAAAACCGCCTAAGAATTGCAGTGACTCAGCCTGGAGCCTTGATATTTTTTCGGCCAGGGTGTTTTGTTTGGTGAGGAAGGGATAATTTTTTATTTCATCCGGAGGGATGTATGTTCCTTTACCTATGGTGATGCGTTCCAGATAATCCATGGTGTCGTGTTTTCCGGGATCAATGATCATAACACCACCGTAAGAAGGATACGGAAAGAAAAATCCTTTCCATTTAATTAAACTCACCACCTGTACCCATTTCCCTTCGTCATTTTTCATATAGAAAACCTCGCTGGGTTCCATGGTGAATAATTGAAAAATATTGAATCGCTGTACCACCGCATTGTACGTATTTCTGCTAAATGCGAGCGATTCGCCAATTGAGAATATCACAGGGACCCGGTTCTCACCGGAGAATCTCGGAAAAGGAGATGTGCTTTCCACCACAAAGATCTCCTCGGTATTATCGCTAATGCGTTGCCAGGTGTATTCTTTGGAAGGCTGAACCGCCATGGTCCACTGGTTGCTGCTGTCCACGCGCACTAACTGCGGTGGTGAAACTTCCTGTGTCTCCCCAATAGACTCGTAGGCCATGGTCACGATGTTATTGTATGGTTGAATACGCTCATTTCGGGTTAGCGGTAGTTCGTGGATCTCCACTTTATCCAGGTTTTTAAAGACGTTGTAGGTTTGCATATAGGCGTACAACTGCATCTTGGCCCCAAAAAACCACAGGGTGGCAAAAAAGGCTATGATCCCCAGCATAATAAGTAATCGCCTTCCCGCACTGGGTGCACTTCTAAATTTGGTGATCGTAAAGCCCAGGAACAGCGCACAGATAAGAATTATAAAAATATATTTTCTCACAAACAACAGAGCCGGCTGATAGTCATCCCGAAGGAAGAACAATAGCAGGATTAAAATTATACCACCAATTACAACTATTCGTCGTTGCTTCTTGCCTCTTTTCCAATATGACTTTATCATGTTTCCTGCGTTTTAATGTATTATCGATGAAAGGTGTTGAAACCACACATTATGATTCGATGTTCAAACTGTATAGTTCACTATTTGATCATTCCTTTATCCCTAAGTCGATCACGTGCACTTTTCTCATCGGCATCCTTCTTGTTTTCAGGAGTTTCTTCACTATGAGATACGGGGTCGTCTTCCTCTCTAAGGTCGTCTACAAATTCTTTACCTTTTTCAACCGCCTTGTCGAAATTCTTCTTTAAGTTTTCCTTTCTAAGCCCTTCCGAAGTAAAGATAAAAGCAGAAGCAATATAAGTTCCTATAAGTGTTCCCACGATGGCCGATACAAAATATTGGAAGAAAATCACATTGATCGGCGTAGCGAAACTAAGGATGGCGGCTCCCAGTACAAATATGAGAGTGATCCATACAAGACGCATCAAGAATACCTGCTTGTGTACAAAGCCTTTTCTATTGTCGGCTTTCATTTGTAAATCCCTGGAGTGCATCATATGGTTGAAGAAGCGATAGAGTCTATTACTTTTAGATTCCCGCCAGTATATTATTATTCCGAAGAGAATAGCGATGACAAATACAATGATTTCGAGTGTCATGATGCTTGGTTTTTAGTATTGATTAGAATTCTGTCTATTACCCAGTCCTGATAACCTTCAGGCCAGTTAAGAAAGGTCTTGTAAAATTGTTCTTTATCATACCAGTATAAGTGCAGCGGATCTGCCGGAACGATCTTGGTGAGTAGTTTCCATATAAGTTCTTTATGCTCTTCTTCCAGGGATGAATGAGGTTGTAAAAGGGCCTTTTCGTAGACCGGATCTACTACATCATCTATTTTAAGATCTCTTTCAACGATCTTTCGTTGGTTGTATAATTCTACACTCATTAGGCGTTTCTTGGTGTCGACGTCCATTTCGTTGAGGTATTTCTTAAACAGCATCGGGCTGTCCAGAACTTCCCGTAACGGATGCTTACATTCCTTTAATTCCTGAACAAACAAATGTTTTTTTATACGGTCATATCTTTTGGATTTCGCAGCTCTCTTTATGTCGAATTCGGCGATTAGATGATTCACCAGGGTGGCTGTTAGTTCATTATGGCTAATGTGAAATAAAGTGACGTCGTGCACAGTATCTTTGATGGCTTTTTTAAAGAGCTCCTCATCCTCAAAAACCATAATATCATTTATAAAATCACGCAACACGAATACTCCGCCAAAAGCCCTGGTATAAAATGTACTTACTTTTAATTGCAGGGGGTCCAGTTCCAGCTTCCTATCTCTAAGATCTCCGTATTTTTTAGCAGATTCCAGTAATTTGTTATGTATATCGCGATTTATGAAGTTATTCCCGCTATTGAACTCTTCCACTAACTGTAGTTGCTCTTTTTGCTTTTTAGCAAGGTCGTTCAGGATCCTGAAACTTACGGTGATCTGTTTATAACGCAACAGATCGAAAGGTTCGTAATAAGTATCTATGTGTTGATCCAGATGGATACAGATGGCGGCATCTTTGGTGATATCCCTTATTTCTTTGGCGTAGGCTGTGAAAACAGTTCTCATAATATCACGATCGAAACTGTGAAATGCCATATATACTGGCTTTCCTTCCTGTTCCGGGGAGATTATAATAGCGTTCAAATTGGCCTCGCCAATATTGAGATAGTATGGATTGTCCTTCTCTTCTGCAATTTCCGGACTCCAGCCCATGCCATCCACATGAAAAGTTTTGAGTTGTGTAGGATCCATACCCAGGATCGCCAAACAGCCGTTATAACGTTCGGCCAGGGATCCCGATACTTTTATCAGGTCCCGTCCAAATAAGCCGGCTGTTTTTAGTTTATCCATTAATTATCTTCTTCGAAGCGTCTTCTGGCTTCTGTTTGCACGTTCATTTCATGTAAGCGTTGATCTACTTTGCGTTTAAAATCTGTATCGGCAATTGTAGCGACGTTATCCAGGTAGCGAACCACTTCCTGCTTTCTGATGTCTGAAAAGCTCAGGCCTTTCATATTTTCTTTCATAAGTTCCTGTAACATACCGTATTTGGTATCGTAATCTTTTCTGAAATAAATTTCGGCATCCTCGAACCAATCTGAAGGAAGATCGAAATCTGTTAACCGAAGCGAAACAGCGCTTTGGATATTCCTGATATCCCTGGATGAAAAGAAAGGAAATGATTTCTGAATGCGTTTAAATAATTCTGCATAGAACATATGTTCGGTTTCCTTGTGCTTGGCTTCCACTTGCTCGTAAATAGCCAATACTCGCTCTTCGGTGGGCTTTTCAGATTTTTCCAGGATCTCTCCCAGATTCTTCACTATTCCCTGCTCACTTAAGTAGGTGTATTTATCCGGTCCCTGCATATTCACAAACCCGGGCATGGTCTTCTCAATTTTTCGCCACCACAGATAGTCCTGGTCTATAAAATCTGGAAGTGTACGCGCACCATCAATTTTAAAACGCCCCTGAACTCTGGAGATCACAGCTTTATCCAACATTTCGGGTAGGTTTGTAAAAAGTCCTATGGAGCTGTTTCCGTAATTAACTGCGTAGGCCCCTTCGGTATATCGCAGGAAAACACCAATCACTTCCTTCACACCGGCCGATACTCCCTGAGCGGTTCGTTCCTGCAAATTGTTTTCGGCGTCATCGATAGGTGCGAAGATGAGTTTTCCAGGATCCTGCAAAGGCTTCATCCATTGTACCATTTTTTCGGCCGATCCTCCCTGAAAGGTCGAGATGAGTGTGTCTGGCATGGGATGAAATAGAAAAGGGATGTCGAGATTGTCACAATGTTCTTTCAACCGGGTTGCTATGGCGGCGATCAACATACTTTTTCCGGTGCCCGGAATCCCATATCCCATAAAAACGGGCATAAATCCTCCTAGCTCCTGGAAGGGGTTCTTTTTTGCGTTAAAGTCGTAACTAAGCAATCGCTCGGTTAGTCTACGCGCAAAATGTTTGGCATCGCGGTTTCCTACGATCTCTTCAAATTGTATTTTATTGAATTCGACACTTTTTGCGGTCCCTTCAAAAACATTCTCCCATCCGGAAACAGCAAAATCACTGTTTTCCAGTTTATAGGTGCGGTCGGTGATGGTTTCGGTATATTCCAGTGAGCCCAGCCGGAGCTGTATTTCGGCTATTATAGCTTCAAAATAAACAACGGTAAAATCGACAACATCGGCATCGCGAGTGATGATCTCCGGATGATTTAGGTATTTATCGTAATAGTACAACATACAGGAAATACCTTTAATGGGTGAGATAAGGGAGATTTCGGGAATACCTGCAAATTTGTTCTTCATCACGCTTAGATCGTCTGAGGCGACAGGTTTCAGATCGTAAAGGATACGGTAGGCCGTGCCATACAGCATAAAAGCCGTTGCTGTTTGCTGCTTGCTATCAAATTCCCTGCGCTGTGTATTATCCAGGGAGCCCTTGCGTTCGTTTAAACTTGAGAGGCCAGACGAATCCCCGTAGCTGTCTTTTAACCACACACCCATAGTAAGGCCCTCTTGTACCGCATACAGGGCCCGATTTAATTGTATAGGTATAGCGACAGACTCGGGGAGGAGTTTTTTCTTTAGTGCCAGGATGGACCTGGAGACCGAAGTGACCTCGGAGGTACTGTTTCCGGTGGCCTTGGACAAATACAATAATATGCTATCATCTTTCTTGTCCTTATCGCGGTTTCTGGCCTTATAACTTTGGTCCCACTGGACTCCTTTGAGGTATGAAGTGGCTTCTTCCCGCAGGGCGTCCAGTTCGCTTTTCTTTATGGGAAATGTACTGTTGTGTTCCATATTAAATCTTTAAGGCCGGAATTTCTATTGGTTCCTGGGCAAGTTTGTCGATCTCGCCCGGGATCTTGTCATAAAACAATTGCATCAGGCGGTGCGAACAAAGTAAATATTTTTTGGGCTTGTATGCATCCCATATCTGTAAATGCTGTCGGTTGAAAATGTTTCCTTCGGTGATCTTACCAGAGGAAACAAGGTCTTCTATAGATATGGATAAGGCGTAGGCCGAAAGATCCAGTACCTTATTCACAATTCCTTCCAGGACCACATGGGTAATAGTGAGTTCATCTTTTGCAAATACGTTATGTAGTGGTCCCAGGTCTATTTTTCTGAATTTCTTCGGAAGGACCCTCGGAAGTCGCTTATCTATTGCATACGCGAGGTTGTCCAGGTTCATATTTCTATCGGCTACGGCTTCGAGCACTTCATAGATCTTAGGGGTGTATTCTTTAAGGTCGGTCTTGTGCAGATCGAAGTACATAAAACAGATGAAAGGCCTGTTAAAAGTGATATCGTAAAACGACCAGCTTACTAAATACGGTGCATCCGGATTATTTTCGATTGTGATGATCTTCCCCTGAACAAATTTCCGAAAGATAAAGTTACGCTCAACCGATGTATAATAGACGATAGACGCTGCCTGTTCCAACTTTCGTTTTGGGATAGGTTGCTTGTGTTTTAGCAGGGTTTCCAGAAATTCATCTTTCAACACCTTTGGGTCGGGCAATCGGCTGATATGCTCGTTCTTTAATTCCAGATCGTTGATGAGATACCTAAATTCCAGGTAATTAGGAAAACCCGATTCGGTGAGATCTATCTTCATTTTCTCTTCTTCATCGTACAGGTATTTAATTCTAAACGATTCCAGGGAATACGCAAGTAGCTCGCAATACTGTTCCATGAACGACACTTCCAGGGCATTACACAACTTGTTTTCGGTTATGCTTTTCATTAAAAATTGAAAGGCATGAGATACAATCTTAAAGTAGACCGAATACTGCTCTCTGGTTTCCAGTACAGCACTATCTAAGGGTGTAACTATTTGGTTAATGGACATCTAATTATAATGTTCAGAGTTTTGATATTTCGAGTAAAACAAGTGATCTTATCCCATGCAGAATTACCACTTCAGCAATAATGAAGCAAGGCAACAACAGAAGTATATTAACAGCCTAATCTAACCCAACAGGTTTTCATCATCCTCTTTTGGAGTTTCTGAAGGTTTATCGCCTTCCGGCGGAACGTCACCGCCGCTTCCTGCAGCATAAAACTCTTCGAAAATCTCCTTCATATCTATACCGTATCTATTGGCAAAATCCTTCTGAATCTCGGCATCTTTCTCTCTAATTTCCTGCAACGATTCTGCGTAACTACCATATACTCCCTGCATCACTTTTTCATGAACAGGTATATTATCCATCATCTCCTGACGTGCTTTTGCACTGGCCGAATGCATGGCAGCGAGGGTTTGCCCGATATGTTCGTCCGTTTTCACACCCAGATGTTCCAGGATGGCAGCAAACTCCTGATCTGTTCTGGCTTTCAAGGCAACTACATATCCGTCGTAGTATTTAAGGCGCTCATCGGTGTCACTTTTAAGTTTTGCCCTATGGGTTTGTAAATTGCTTCGCAGGGAAGTAAGTACTTTTATGGTGAGGTTATGTTTATGAACAAAACTATCCTTACTGGCTGCAAGGGTTGTATAGGCGTTCTTGAGGCCTTCGAGTTCTTCTACTTTTTGTTCGATCCCCGTTATTTTTCCTATGGCTTCTGAATAGGCTGTAGATTGTTTATCTGAGATCTCTTCCAGTTCCTGCCGGGCCTGTTTCAACAAGGCGTATTGTTCTTCAAGTTTATCTTCGGTTTCCTTTTTCTTTTCCAGCGCTTTAGTATGGTTCTTGCTGGCTTCTACAATCGCATCCTGAAGTTTATCTTCTACTTCCTTGATCTCCACTTCACGGTTTTTCAGGCGGGTTACGGCAGCCTGACTCTTATAGGATAATTCACTTAACAGGGTTTGTATATCGGCGGTCTCTATCCGTTCCTGGAACATTTGTTTAGCTTTCATGTCGGCGGCTTCACGTTCCTTTTGTGCAGCTTCCAGTTCAGACTGGCGTTTTTTGATCCGTGATTTTCGTCCCCAGAGATTGTTCCACCAGTTGTCTTTCACTTTTTCGGCATCTTCCAGGGCCAGTTTGGCTCGTTCTAGCTTACTTTGTGCGTTATCGATCACCTTCTGTTCGGCCTCGTTCAGGGTTGAGAATTTTTCGAAAATAATTCCTACTTCTTCCTGGTAATCGGTTAGATCTTTAATGGCATCGAGCAATGAGGCCCGGTCCTTTTCGGCCATACCTACAACATCGTCCAGGGTAGCGTTAAGAATTTTTTGCCGCATTTCCGGATCGTCTTCCTGCGCTAATTTAGACTTCATCTGGTCAACGGCTTTGCCCCAGTTTACGTCTACTTTTTCCTGTTTTGAGTTGGACTCGGTTTCTAGTAAATCAAAATCATCAGACATAGATATGGCTATTTAAAGTGTTAGTTATCAAAAAATTTCGGACTGTTAATTTCGGTAAAAAAAATGAGTTGAGAAACTCAATTGCGAAATTTGGAAGGCACCTTTTCTTATGTACGAATGATTAGTCGCTATTTTGAAAAATTTGTTACGGATCTTGCGAGAGCGATAGCAGCGTATACCCCGCAGCCACGCTAGTGGGCGAGGAGTAACAGCGAATAGCGCGGTCCCGGGTTATATGAGAAGCCGGGACTCGCCATGAAAATAATGTTCCTCACTGTCCTGCTGAACTTGATTCAGCATCTATTTGAGTAGAATGGAAGTAATGGTGGATTCCGAATCAAGATCGGAATGACAAGTGTGGTGAATCGGAATGACAAGCGTATTGATGCCGAAATCCATCAAATAAGTGTAATACTGTCCTGCTGAACTTGATTCAGCATCTGGAGGGGAGAGGGTTTAGTCTCTTAGAAGCCCCCTGGAGATGACCAACTTTTGAATTTCGGAGGTACCTTCATAGATCTGTGTGATCTTGGCATCACGCATGAGACGCTCCACGTGATATTCTTTTACAAAACCATTTCCACCATGTACCTGCACAGCCTCCACGGTAACATCCATTGCTACCTTAGAAGCGTATAATTTTGCCATAGCGCTGCTCATATCGTAGTTGTTGCCCTGGTCTTTATCCCAGGCCGCCTTCATTACCAGGTGACGGGCCGCTTCGATCTCTGTGTGCATATCGGCCAGTTTGAATGCGATCGCCTGATGATTACAGATCTCGGTACCAAAAGCCTTTCTGATCTTCGAGTAATCCCTTGCCATTTCGTAGGCGCCAGCTGCAATTCCAAGTGCTTGTGCCGCAATTCCAATACGTCCGCCGCTTAGGGTCTTCATCGCAAACTTAAATCCAAATCCATCTTCTCCGATTCTGTTTTCCTTCGGAACTTTTACGTCGTTGAAATTAAGTGTATGAGTGTCGCTTCCGCGAATTCCAAGCTTATCTTCTTTGGGACCAACTTCAAATCCGTCCCAAGCTTTTTCCACAATGAAGGCATTAATTCCACGGTGCCCTTTTTCTCTGTCCGTTTGCGCGATCACCAGATGGTAATCTGCACTACCACCATTGGTGATCCAGTTCTTGGTGCCGTTAAGCAGGTAATGATCGCCTTTATCGATGGCGGTGGTTCGCTGGGAAGTAGCATCGCTACCGGCTTCCGGTTCGCTCAGGCAAAATGCCCCGATCGATTCACCTGTGGCGAGTTTTGTTAGATATTTTTCTTTCTGAGCTTCGGTACCGTAGGTTTCGAGTCCCCAACAAACGAGCGAATTATTCACCGACACGATCACCGAGGCGGAGGCATCGATCTTACTTAACTCTTCCATGGCAAGCACATAAGATACGGTATCCATTCCACCGCCACCATATTTAGGGTCTACCATCATACCAAGAAACCCAAGCTCAGCCATTTTCTTTACCTGCTCCACAGGGAAACGCTGATGAGTATCCCTTTCTATTACTTCGGGCAGAAGCTCGGTTCTTGCAAAATCACGAGCGGCATCTCGTATCATTAAATGCTCTTCAGAAAGCTTAAAATCCATAGTGTAAATCGTTTTCTAAATCGTTTTCGATTGGTGTGCAAAGATACCCCTTCTATATTAAATCTCAAATAACAAATCCCAAATAACAAATAACAAATCCCAAATAACAAATAACAAATCTCAAATCACAAATAACAAATCTCAAATCACAAATTCCAAAAAACAAATTTCAAATAACAAATCACAATTAACATCGGTGCATTAAAGTCTTTTGTAATTTGGCAGTCGAAATGAATATATGTTTCCGGTTGTCGTACATGTGAGTAATAACTTCTTATTATTATTAGATGAAAAAGCATAAATACCATGTTGTAGGTGTGATGAGCGGAACCAGCCTGGATGGAGTAGATCTGGCCGAATGCTATTTGAGCCATTCTGAAAAAGAAGGATGGGACTTTAATATAGTACGTGCAGAGACCATACCTTATACCAACGACTGGAGGATGCGACTAAGCGATGCGATTAATTTTTCGGCTGGCCGCATGCATACCCTGAATGAAGAATACACGGTGTTTCTGGCTTCGGTAATAAAGGGTTTTATCGACAAACACAGAATATCCTCACTGGATCTTATTAGCAGCCATGGTCACACCATATTGCATCAGCCAGATAAAGGTGTAACATTACAGATTGGGAATTTGCCTGCCCTGGCCAAAATGACAGGTCAATTAGTTGTATGCGATTTCAGACAACAGGACGTGGAATTGGGCGGACAAGGTGCCCCACTGGTGCCTGTTGGTGATCGGTTACTTTTTACAGATTACGATGCCTGTTTGAATATAGGGGGCTTTGCCAATGTTTCATACGAATCGGGAAATGGGCGAATTGCTTTCGATATTTGCCCGGTGAACACAGTTCTCAATTATTACGCAGGTAAATTGGGCAAAGAATACGACAGGGATGGTTTGCTGGCGCGCTCCGGAACTTTGCATAAAGATGTACTTAAAATGCTGAACAAATTAGATTACTATAAACAACCACCACCAAAATCCCTGGGTGTTGAATGGGTTAACAAATGTATCCTTCTCCTATTGGAAGGGTCCGGACTCAACGATCTAAGTATAATGAGAACCTATTGTGAGCATATAGCATTCCAACTATCTGAACAGATAGATGATACCGCCAGCGTACTGGTAACAGGGGGTGGAGTGAACAATAAATTTTTAATGGAAAGGGTTTTATTTTATAACTCGGCCGAAATTGTGATTCCCGACACCAAGATCATTGAATACAAAGAAGCATTGATTTTTGCTTTATTGGGGGTGTTGAAATTAAGAGGGGAGAACAATTGCCTGTCCAGTGTAACAGGAGCAGAACGAGATCACAGTAGTGGAAAAATTTACGAACCCAAGTGACTTTTCGATTGTATTTAATCCACGAAATCAGGCATTTAATTTTCCCTTGAATAATATTAACGCTACAGCTTTTGTAATTGCTATGAAAAAGTTATTTTAGTCGAACTAATACACCAGCTTTATGGAGTCCATCATTATCCTGATATTTGTAATAGGATACCTTTCTATAACACTCGAACATCCGCTTAGATTAGATAAAACCGTACCGGCACTTATAATGGCTGCCCTGATTTGGGCAGTTCTCGCTGTTGGATTTCACTCCGGGTGGTTTAGTGTGATCGATACCCATGAACAGGTGTATAATTATGCTTCTGGAGGTGTTGACGCCGAACACGGTTTCGAAAATACTTTGTTACACCACCTGGGAAAAACAGCCGAGATCCTCATTTTCCTTATTGGTGCAATGACCATAGTCGAGATCATCGACCTGCACAGAGGTTTCGAGGTGTTAAAGGGGGCCGTACGTACCCGCAGCAAGAAAAAATTACTGTGGATCATTGGTATTTTGGCCTTTATACTTTCTGCCATTATAGACAACCTTACAGCCACAATTGTCCTGGTCACCTTATTGCGCAAACTTATTAGCAACAGAAATGAAAGACTATGGTATGCAGCCATGGTCGTTATTGCTGCAAACGCGGGTGGAGCATGGTCTCCTATTGGAGATGTGACTACAACCATGCTGTGGATCGCCAACAAAGTAACTGCTCTGGGACTAATAGAGTTTGTTATTTTACCCTCTATAGTATGTTTTGTTGTACCATTCTTTATAGCCGGATTTCTTAAACCCTTTAAAGGAGAAATAGAGGTAGATGCAACCGAAGACGTGGTGGCAGAGCGATTGCTTAGCAGTAAAACCATGTTGTTTCTGGGTCTTGGAATGATAGTTTCTGTTCCCATATTTAAAACCTTTACTCATCTACCTCCTTATGTAGGAATGATGCTTGCCCTGGGTGTGGTTTGGCTTGTTTCTGAATATATCCATCCGGAAGAAGATTTTAGTAAAGAAAGAAGACATTTATATTCTGCCCATAAGGCACTTTCCCGTATAGAGATCTCCAGTATCTTGTTCTTCCTCGGGATCCTTATGGCAGTTGCCGGACTAGAAAGTTTGGTGTACGGAGTGGTGAACAACGAAGAGGTTGGAACTCTACGTTATCTAGCCGAAGTTTTACAGGCTGCGATTCCTAACCAGGATATAGTTGTTATGTTACTTGGGGTGTTATCTGCAATTATCGACAACGTTCCGTTAGTGGCCGCTTCCATTGGAATGTACGAATCACCTACAGATTCGGTGCTGTGGCACTTCATTGCCTATTCTGCCGGTACCGGTGGAAGTATGCTTATAATTGGGTCTGCGGCTGGGGTTGCTGCCATGGGTATGGAGCGTATCGATTTCATCTGGTATCTTAAAAAAGTGGCCTGGCTGGCATTTATTGGCTTCCTTGCAGGTGCCGGAGTATTTCTGCTATTTGAAAGAGTACTCTTTCATCATGTTTAAACAATTATTGCGAAGTACGTTCGTTATTCAATTAAATCAAATCTAATCACATGCTTAACTTCTTTATTCAGGAGGGTGGTCAGGATCTGGCACAAGACCTGGAGCCTATTGTTTCTGAAGAAAAAACACTATCTGTCCTCGAACTCATTATGAATGGGGGAATGGGGGCCCAAATTATCATTGGGGTACTATTTGTTCTACTCTTCGTTGCGGTTTATATTTATTTCGAAAGGTTGTTCGCCATTAAGGCGGCCTCTCATCTCGACAATAATTTTATGAACCAGATACGGGATAACGTTGCTGGGGGTAATATCCAAGCGGCGAAGATCCTGTGCACCCAGCATAATACTCCTGTATCCCGACTTACAGAAAAAGGAATTTCTCGAATTGGAAGTCCGCTGGATGATATTAATACAGCCATAGAAAACGCAGGCAGGTTGGAAGTATATAAGCTGGAAAAGAACGTGAGTATTTTAGCAACCATTGCAGGGGCAGCGCCTATGATCGGATTTCTTGGAACTGTAATTGGGATGGTATTAGCATTTCATCAATTGGCAACTAGCAGTGGACAGGCAGAGATGGGAGCCCTGGCCGAAGGTATCTATACCGCCATGACTACCACTGTTGCCGGTCTAATAGTAGGAATCATTGCCTATATAGGATATAATCACCTGGTGGTACGAACCGATAAGGTGGTACATCAAATGGAGGCTACAGCGGTAGACTTCCTGGATCTCTTAAACGAACCTGCATAGTATGAATTTAAGAGGAAGAAATAAAATAAGCCCCGAATTCAGTATGAGTTCTATGACAGATATCGTATTTCTGTTATTGGTTTTCTTTCTGCTCACTTCACCCGCGATAACTCCGGATGCCCTGGATCTAATTTTGCCTAAAGCCAAAGGCAAATCGACGAACCAACAGAAGGCTTCGGTAAGTATTACGAAAGAAGGCGCGTACTACGTGAACAAGGAACGAGTTAGTGAGTATGGTTTAGAGAAGCAATTGAAGGATATTCTTTCCGGGCAGGACAATCCAACCATCATCTTGAGAGCTGAAGAGGGAGTGCCCATCGAGGATGCTGTATTTGTAATGGATGTGGCAAATAAAAATGACTTTAAAGTGGTATTGGCCGTGCGGCCGAATTAAATGCTAAGATGAGTTTTCTGGATACCGAACATAAGCGAAAAAGTATGAGGATCACTATTGTGATACACGTCATCATTTTGTTTTTGCTGTTTTTTGTTCTTGGCCTTAAATATATGGATCCTCCGTTGGAAGGAGGTATAGCTGTAAACTTCGGGACCATGGATCAGGGTAGTGGGGATATTCAGCCGAAAACTCCTGTGAAATCTGCACCAGTGGAAACCACACCTCCCCCAGAGTCGCAACCAGAATCGGAGATCAAAGAGGAAGTTGTTACCCAGGATAAAGATGAGGCTCCGGTAATTAAGAAGGAAAAACCAAAGAAGGAGACACGGGATGTTCCGGTTAAAGAAAAACCGAAAGAAGTCACAAAACCTAGTCCGAAACCAGACAAATCGACAACAGACGCCCTCGATAATCTAATCAATGCACCAAAGAGTGACGGGCAATCCAAGGGGGGAGAAGGTCCGGATAATAAACCGGGAGATAAAGGAGATCCAAATGGCGATCCAAATGCTAAAGGCTATTATGGTACCGGAAAAGGACTTGATGGCGACGGTAATTACAGACTAGGAGGGAGAAAAGCGATCAATAAGGCAAAAGAAATTCAGGATTGCAATGAAGCCGGAAAAGTTGTTGTAGATATTGTGGTGAATCAGCAGGGCGATGTTGTTAGTGCTAGGCCAGGCGTAAGAGGTACCAAGAATAATTCGAGATGTCTTTTAGAGCCCGCAAAACGCGCTGCATTGGCAACCAAATTCAATCCGGACCCTAAGGCTCCTGCCAAGCAATACGGGCAAATCATCTATAATTTCAAACTTTCCCAATAGTCCTTTTTACATTTGTACTTGCTAAAATTAAGTATCTTTAGCTTTCAGAAAAGATCGCTATGAGAAACTACTTTTATCTACTTCCTGTACTCATACTTACCGCTTCATCCTGTATAGAGAAATCAACTATTTTGGTGGAGAATAGAGTTGAACAACTTCCTGCCGATTTCATGTTCGAACAGCGAGCTTACCCCACCGGGGAAATAAAAAGCAGCGCATACCGGGAAGCTATCCAATGGAAAAAGGCCTTGCTACAGCAGCGCTCGGTAGTGGGGAACTCCTGGGAATTTGTAGGGCCGGTAAATATTGGAGGCCGAATTACAGATATAGAGATCCCTTCCAATGAAGCTGATACGTATTACGTAGGTGCAGCCTCAGGTGGGATCTTTAAAACTACCGATGCCGGATCCAGTTGGACACCTATCTTCGATGAGCAGGAAATGTTATCCATTGGAGACATAGAAATTTCTGAAGTTGATAATGATGTGATCTGGGTTGGAACGGGTGAAGTAAATGCCGGAGGAGGATCGCTAGCGTACGACGGGGATGGTATCTATAAAAGTGAAGATGGTGGTTTGAGTTGGCAGGCTAAGGGACTACCCGATATTGGTAGTGTGGGAAAGATATTGATCGATCCAGGTGATGAGAACACTATCTTCGTAGGAGCCATGGGTCCGCTATTTAGAAATGATTCCAACCGGGGTGTGTACAGGAGTACGGATGGAGGTTCGAGCTGGGAACAAAAACTTTTTGTAAGTGATAGTACCGGAATTATAGACATGGCTATTCACCCTTCCAATGGAATTATAGTATATGCAGTCGCATGGGAACGTATAAGACGGCCGGATAACAGGCAATACGGAGGAGAGACTTCCGGAATATACAGATCTGTGGATGGAGGGGAAACCTGGAATGAACTTGTAAATGGCTTGCCTTCAGCGGCATCGCAAAAAGGTAGGATAAGCATTGATATCTCGCAGTCCAATCCTGATGTCTTGTATGCCAGGTACTCTACAGATACCGGAAATATTCAAGGAGTTTACAAAACTACCGATGGTGGGGATAACTGGAGTGCAGTTAATTCCAGCCAGCTTACCAATATTGGATTTCATTGGTGGTTTAGGGGGATATATGTGGATCCTACAGACGAGAATACCCTGTATAATGTGGATTTTGTAGTAGAAAAATCTATTGATGGCGGCCAAAACTGGTTTTCCGCTTTTCCCAATGTACATGTAGATCAACACGCACTGGCGTTTAATAATTCGGTGGCCGGGCAGGTATTGCTAGGCAACGATGGTGGATTCTATAAAAGCGACAACGATGGCGCAAGCTGGGTGAAGGACGAGACCCTCCCTATAACGCAGATCTACCGTATGCATGTAGATTTTCAGAATGAAAACAAAGTATACGCTGGTACCCAGGACAACAGCACGATGAGGACCGTTACAGGAAGTACAAATAACTGGGATATCATAAACGGAGGTGACGGATTCCAGCCTCTGGTAGACCCAACAAATACGAACATTATTTACGCCCTGTCACAAAGAGGTAATTTAGTGAAATCGACAAATAATGGTGCCAGTTTCTTTAATGCTATGAGCGGGATCTCTTCGGCCGATCGTAAAAATTGGGATACGCCCATTACCTTCGATCCTGCCAATTCACAGATTTTGTATTATGGAGCGAACCGACTTTACAAAACAACGAATGCTGCAGGGAACTGGACGGCTATAAGTCCCGACCTTAGCAATGGTCCTTATGCCGGAAATCTTACATTTGGAACCATTATTTCCATCGATGTTTCGCCTTTAGATAGTAATATCATCTATGTAGGAACCGATGACGGAAATGTGTGGGTGACGCAGGATGGCGGAATAAATTGGATCTTAGTTTCGGCAAATTTGCCAAACAGATGGGTTACAAAAGTGCTTGCATCGAGAACCGAATTAAATACGGTATATGTAACCTTCTCCGGCTATCGTTATGGTGCTGATGAGGGACATATTTATAAGAGTACCACAAGTGGTGCTGGTTGGGTAAGCATTTCGAGTAATCTCCCCGATATTCCCATAAATGATGTTGTAGAGGACCTTAACGGAAATCTATACGTAGGGACGGATGTAGGAGTATTCGCCTCGGGTACCAGTGGGGCCTTTTGGGAGGTTGTAGGTGATAATTTACCTTCTGTACCAGTAACCGATATGCATATTTACGATCCTTCTGAATATCTCTACGTAGGCACCTATGGAAGATCGGCCTATAAGATGGATATCTCTAATATTGTGTTGAATGTGGAAGCAATTATTTCTGAAAGTGATATCGCTGTTTATCCTAATCCCGCAGCGAATGAAGTTTATATTGAGAACCTAAGTGTACAAGGTGAATTAAAAGTAAAGCTAATTGATATTCACGGCCGTATAATTAGACAGGCACCTTTATTCGACAAGCTACGGATAGATGTGTCTGCCCTTCAAGCCGGTATGTATTTCGTTAGAATTGGGTCGAATGAAGGGGTGGTTACCAAGAAACTTATTATAAACTAAATAAATTTAAAGAAGATCAATTATTCTGAAACTATATCCTGGTTGTTCGATCAATTGCCCATGTATCAGCGAGTAGGTAAGGCGGCATATAAGGCTGATTTGGCCAACACCGTATTGCTTATGGATCATCTGGAGGACCCGCACAAGTCTTTTAAGAGTGTTCACGTGGCTGGTACTAATGGAAAGGGGTCTACCAGCCATATGTTAGCATCGGTAATGCAGCATGCGGGATATAAGGTAGGCTTGTATACTTCGCCCCACTTGAAAGATTTCCGGGAACGAATACGTATAAATGGCGTGATGATCCCAAAGGACTATGTCACAGATTTCGTTGGAAAACACAAACCGTTCTTTGAGGAAAATTCCTTGTCGTTTTTCGAAATGACTGTAGGTCTGGCGTTTGATTATTTCAGGGCCGAAAAGATCGATATAGCAATTGTAGAAGTAGGATTGGGAGGGCGTCTGGACAGTACAAACATTATTACACCCGAAATTTCAGTTATTACTAACATAGGGCTTGATCATACAAACTTTTTAGGGACGACCCTGGAAGAGATCGCTGTGGAAAAAGCGGGGATCATTAAAGCAAGAGTGCCGGTGATAATTGGTGAAATTCAGGAGGAAACAAGATTTGTATTCGAACAAGTAGCCGAACAATTATTAGCTCCAATTACATTCGCAGAGGAAAGAAAATTACCGAAGTATAGTACCGATCTGTTAGGTAGTTATCAGCAAAAAAATATTAAAACTACCGTAGCGGGTATTGAAGTTTTAAGAGAGCAAGGATGGTCGATTTCTCCGCAATCTGTTGAAAACGGATTGTTAAATGTTATGTCATCAACAGGATTGATGGGACGTTGGCAGGTATTGAGTAAAGAACCCAAAGTGATCTGTGACACGGCTCACAATACCGAAGGGTTAAAGGAAGTACTCACACAAGTGGCAGGGGAGGTATATGATCGTTTGTTTATTGTGTTAGGAGTAGTGAACGACAAGGATTTAGATAAGTTATTGCCATTATTCCCAAGGGATGCACAATATTTTTTCTGCAAACCTGATGTTCCGCGAGGACTGGACGTGACCGAGTTACAAAAAGCTGCGGTAAAACATTCTTTAGAAGGAGAGGTGTACAGCTCGGTGAAGGATGCCTATCGTGCTGCGTTAAAAAAGGCAAATAAAACCGATCTGATCTATATTGGAGGAAGTACATTTACGGTAGCTGAAGTTCTCTGATATTTTTAACCGATTTGTTTGTTGAATTTAAAAACTACCTTATATTTGCATCCGCTAACTGCAAGGGCGCGTAGCTCAGTTGGTTCAGAGCACTTGGTTTACACCCAAGGGGTCAGGGGTTCGAATCCCTTCGCGCCCAC